>PVBE012218285.1_pt1 | contig 15978 bp, 19 predicted proteins | sample 1631181 | NCBI WGS metagenome assembly PVBE01 (sample SAMN08397723, study PRJNA350692) | Marine metagenome, whole genome shotgun sequencing project. | isolation source: water | place: Pacific Ocean | collected 2012-04
AATGGAGAAAACATTACAACACGAAGAGACCGCATAGTGCATTGGGCTACCGCCCACCGGCTCCGGAAACCATCATCCCGATGGACCAGGAACCGGTCATGCACTAACATTCATGTTGGACCACTCAATGGGGGCCGACCAGGGGGCTGGGCCTGTCGATCACCAAATCGCTGGTTGAACTCCATGACGGCAAGCTGGACATCAAAAGCAAGCTCGGAAAAGGAACCGCCGTCACGGTGACTTTTCCCAACCGGGCACCTTGATAGCACCTGTTTCCGCAATCCAATGAATCGCCGCTTTGAATCATATCCTGACAACGGCCTTGAACCTGTCATGATCGTTTCATAATGTCCGATGAAGCATTCAACGGGGCACCCTTGAGGCGGTATGTTTTCGTGTTGGTGTGGACCAACGTTGAGATGCGAAATCCACCCCAACCTTCTTTCAGGCATGGCGCCGCCGATTAGGGTGATACGGTCGCCGAACAGGTGAAAGTCTTTCCATTGAAATCTCCAACGGCTGAGCCCGAAGCACCCTCACGCCGATCCTTCGCGGCGTTGCGCCATCCCGGCGCGAGAATGTATTTGCTCGGCAGCGCCATGGCGATGATGGCCGACAACATCGAACACGTAATCAGTTACTGGGTGATTTTCCATAAATTTCATTCCCCGGCGCTGGGGGGGTTCGCGGTGATTTCTCACTGGCTGCCCTTCCTTTTGTTTTCGTTTTTTTCCGGCGCGCTCGCCGACCGTTACGATCCCCGCCGCATCGTTCAGTTGGGAATGGTGTTGTTCATGGCCGTGACCGCCGGTTGGAGTTATCTGATTTTCACCGACACCCTGGAGATGTGGCATGCGGCGGCGTTGTTAATCGTCCATGGTCTCGCCGGCATGTTTTGGGGACCGGCGGGGCAAATGCTAATCCACGATATCGTCGGCACGGCGCAACTGCAAAGCGGGGTGCGGTTGTTCGCGACGTCGCGCAAACTCGGCATTTTGTTGGGACCGGCGATCGGCGGCGGCTTGATGTTGCTGGCCGGACCCGCCTTGGGTCTGCTGATCAATGTGCTGATCTATCTGCCGCTGACGCTGTGGCTGTGGAAAGCGCCTTTCGGGCGGCAAACCGGTGAAGATAAAGAAGACGGGCGTTCTGCGCGGTCCTTGCGCGGTTTTGCCGATATCATGCCAACCGTTCGCGGCGTCGCCAATAATCCGACGATCTTCTCCATGATCCTGCTGGTCGGCGCCGCCTCGTTGTTTATCGGCAACGCCCACCAAGCGCAGATGCCGGAATTCACCCGCGATCTCGGCTTTGGGCAGTCCGGCTTCTATTACAGCGTTCTTCTTGCCGCCAACGCCGCCGGCGCGGTGATCGCCGGGTTTGTCCTCGAAAGCGGGAACCTGTTGGAGGCGAAACCGAAAACGGCGTTCCTGCTGGTGCTGATCTGGTGTTGCGCCATCGCCAGTTTTTCCGCATCGACAAGCTATCCGCTTTCCGTGGCCCTCCTATTCATCGCCGGATTCGTGAACCTTGCCTATAGTTCGATGGCGCAAACCCTGGTCCAGTTGAATGCACCGGCCCAATCCCGGGGCCGGGTGATCGGACTGTACAATATGTCCAGCCTCGGCATGATGACGTTCAGCGGACTCTCCGTTGGGGTCGGTGGAAGTGTTATCGGCATTCACTGGTCCCTGGGCCTGAGCGCGGGCGCCTTGGCGGTAACCGCGGTGTCGTTGATGATGTACGCATCGGCGCGCCAACGGGCCGCCCGCCCGGTGTAAGGGAAATTCCAAATTGCATTTCCGGGATAGCCGACTAAATTGAATAAAATCACCCGCAACGAAGGATCAACCCGATGGCCGAACCGATTACCCTAGAAGTCTTCTCCGATTACGTCTGCCCTTGGTGTTATTTGGGCGATAACCGGGTCAAACAGCTTAAACAGGACTACGACATCACCGTGCAACTGGTGCATTTCCCGTTGCACCCGGAAACACCGGCCGAGGGACGGACGCTCAGGGATTTATTCAATTGCGGGCCTGAAGAAATCGAAGCCAAGAACACCCGCATGAAAGGCCTGATGGAGACGGAGGGCCTTCCCTATTCCGAGCGCAGCCATACCTATAACAGCCGCCTTGCCCAGGAAATCGGCACCTGGGCCGAAACCCAGGACGGCGGCAATGCCATCCATGACAAATTTTTCCAAGCCTATTTCGTCGACTGCCGCAACGTCGGCGATGTCGAGGTGATTATCGATGTCGTCAAATCGGTCGGGCTTGATGAACAGGAAGCCCGCGCCGTGCTGGATGAGCGCCGCTTCAAAGATGCCGTCGACGCCGACTGGGCCAAATCACACAGTTATGGCGTCACCGGGGTGCCGACGTTTGTCTGCGACGGCCCCGATGGCCGACAAGGCCTGGTCGGCGCGCAGCCTTATGAAGGGTTGCAACAGCTAATGGAAGGGGCCGGCGCGGTTCGGCGCGGTGATTAGTCGCCGGGACCGTCTGATCAACGCCGTCAAAAGGGTACTCGGTTAGGCCGCTGGGCTTAGCCCGCCGCCAACTGATAGTTCACCGGTGTCGTAAAATCAGGATCGCCGTGCAGCTTCCAGTACAATTCGGTCAATCGTTGCGTCACCGGCCCCGGCGCGCCGTCGCCGACGGTTTTTTCATCAATGGATTTGACCGGCATGATGCCGCCCGCCGTCGACGTTATAAATACCTCATCGGAAGCGCGAAGTTGATCGGCGGAAATGCGGGCAAGGCGGCCGTCGATATTGAGTTCGGCGGAAAGTTCCAACACCGTCTTGCGTGTGATCCCTTCCAGCACGCCGCTGTCCGGCGACAGCAACGCCCCTTCCCTAAGCGCGAAGATGTTCCAGCCGCGGCCTTCGGTGACGCAGCCGTCTGCGTCCAGCAACACCGCATACTCCGCCTTGCGGTCATAGGCTTCGAACAGGGCGGCGACGAAATCCAGACGGCCGAAGTTTTTGACCGTTGGATCGACGGCTTCGGGCGGAATACGGATGGTATCGGCGATGACAATGTCACAACCGTTTTTCATTTCGTCGTCCGATACGATGGCGTGATAGGGCGTCGCCCAGGCGATCAGCCGGTTTTGGCACGTCCTCAGATCCTTGTTCGGACCGGACGGCGTGCCCCGGGTCGCAATCAGCATGACAAACGCGTCTTCGGCGCCGAGGCGGGCGACGCAGCCGTGGCAGATGTCGGCGATGGCATCGAGGTCATAGTCCAAGGTGGTGTAGCGGCGTTGATCGAGCCCGGCTTGAAAGCGCGCCAGATGATCGTCGAGGCGAAAAAAACGGCCTTTCCAGATATGCACCGCGTCATAGCACATGTCGGCAAGCTGAAACCCCATATCGGTTACCGGAATGCGCATCTCGGACATGGCCATGAAATCCCCGTCCATGAAACCGATGCCCCCGGTGCCATAAGGGGCACCGTATGTGGCACCATTGGAAGATTCTTTGCTCATGCCGCCCTCCTTGCAAACAGGGGTTTACGTTGACCCTTGTCGTACCTAAATATCTGAGTCACGACCTTACGCTAAACCCAACTGATCCTTAGGCAAAAGAGAAAAGAGAAAAATGAGCATTTCAGACATTGAAACCACCAAAAACGGCAATCTTGTAAACACCGGCGACTGGACCGAAGACCTGGCCACGGAAATCGCCGCTGACGACGGCATCGCCGACCTTACCGAAAAGCATTGGGACTTGATTAATTACCTTCGCGATGAATTCACCAACAACAATGGCAACCAGCCCAACGAGCGCAACATGGTCAAGGCGATGTCGGCGGTATGGGGGGAGAAAGCATCGACAGGGGACCTCTATGACCTGTTCCCCAAGCAGCCTTCGACCCAGGCGACGAAAATCGCCGGCCTGCCGGAAACCCGGCGCAAAGGCGGTTATTGATCCGAAGCCGCATTGGTGGTTATTAATCATACAGAGGTGCACGTGATGAATGATTCCACCGCCCAGGAAATTAGCGAAGCCCCCTTAAAGGTTTATTGGCAGCCCGGTTGTTCCAGTTGCCTCAAAACCAAGGAATTCCTGATCGCCAACGGCATGGAATTCGATTCCGTCAACGTGCTTGAAGACGAAAACGGCTTTAAGGAATTGGCGGCGCTCGGCCTCAAGCTGGTTCCCATCGTCGCCCGCGGCACCGATTGGGCCAACGGCGCCGTCTTCCGCGACGTCGCCCGCGTCGCCGGTTTTGAGTGGGCCGGTCATGAAATGCTGGCGCCGGAAGACATGATCGCAAGGATCAACGGCATCCTTAAAGGCGCGCATCGCTTTGCCAGCCAGATTCCGGAACCGGACCTGGACACCATTCTGCCCGGCCGGCCCCGATCCTACCGGCAACTGGCGTATCACGTTTTCAACATCCCCGATGTCTTTTTGGATCATGTGGAGCTCGACGCCCCTTACACCTATGAATCGTTGCTCAGCATCCTGCCCGACGAAATGTCGACCAAGCAGGACCTGCTGGATTACGGCGCCGCGGTGCGGGAGCGGCTGAATTCCTGGTGGGACATGGCGGGGCAAGAGACCGATTTCGAACAGGACGGTAACGTCTATTACGGCGAGGTCAGCCTGCATGAGGTGTTGGAGCGCACCGGCTGGCATTCCGGCCAGCACACCCGGCAACTGATGTTGACCCTGGAAAAATTGGAGATCGCGCCGGACAAGCCGCTGACCGATGATGACTTCGAAGGCCTGCCGATGCCCAACAACGTCTGGGACAACGAAATGACCTTCGATTAGGCCGCTAACCCAATTCGCGGGTATTAATCCCAAGCCGCATTGGCGGCTAACGCCTTCCTGAACTTACGGTCACGCTTGAGATGCCATTCGCGGCTCATCGCCTGGCCACGGGTCTTGTAGCGTTCCGCATAGATCAGCGACCAGGCGCGTCCCCGCGTCGATTTGGCGCCGGTACCGGCATTGTGGGCATCCAAGCGCCGCTCCAGGTCGGTGGTCCAGCCGACATAGGTGCGAAAGCCGCCTTTGCCTTCACTGCCGAGAATGTAGACGAAGCAGGCCCCCGGTTTAATCATTGATTCAATCCTGGGGACCCGGTTTACCGCGGCTTTTTTTGATGTCGCTACGCTTGTGTTTGGCATCCAGCCGTTTCTGTTTGGCCCCGCGCCCCGGTTTTGTCACCCGCCGGGGTTTCGGCGCCACGGCGGCGCGGCGGATCAAATCGACCAATCGGTCCAACGCATCGCCGCGGTTTCGTTCCTGAGAGCGGAAGCGGTTGGCGGTGATCACGATGACTCCTGCCCGCGTCATGCGGCGGCCCGCCAGCGTCTTCAATCGCAAATACACCGCATTGGTGAGACTTTCGCTTTTGCGCGCATTGAAACGCAACTGAACGGCGCTTTCCGTCTTATTGACGTGCTGTCCGCCGGGGCCGGGGGACCGGATAAAAGTTTCCTCGATCTCGGACTTAGGCAAGGCGATGGAGGGCGTGATGGTGATCATGGCTTGAGTGTAACGGTCAAAGCCGTTTCCGGGAACCGTTGCCCGCTCCGGGCGCGGAGACTATTAATGACACCCTGAATTTGGAGCGTTTCGATGGAAGGCCTGTTCGGCTTCATACTTGCCGGTTTCGCCCTGGTCGCCAGCCCCGGTCCGGCAACGCTGAGCCTTGCCGCCATCGGCGCCGCCTTCGGGGCGCGGCGTGGTCTCGGCTACATGGTGGGTATTGCCGTCGGCATGATCATCGTAATATCCATCATCGCCACCGGCGTGTCGGTTATCATCCTTGCCATTCCGGGCGTGACGCCGATTGTAACCGCCCTGGGGGCCGCCTACATCGTCTATCTCGCCTATCGCATCGGCACCGCGCCGCCGCTGACGGAGCCCACCCATCACCATCGCCAGCCATCCTTCATCGGCGGCGTGATTCTGTCCCTTGTCAATCCGAAGTCGTACGCGGTTCTGGCGGCGCTATTCTCCGGCTTTGTCCTGGTGGAAGACACCCTTCATTTGGACGCTGCGCTCAAGATGGTCATTCTGTTGACGATCACCTCCTTCACCAATACCGCATGGCTCTTTGCCGGTGCGGCGCTCACCAAATTCTCTCAAGACCCGGGCATCAGCCGCGCCATCAACGTAGCCTTCGCCGTTCTTCTGGTCGCGTCCGTCGGTTTTGCGCTGAGATTCTGAGCCCGATTTCAAGCCGGGCCTAATGCGGGACCGTTTCCTTGGTTTTCAGGAAACGGATATCGGGCCAGTCCTTTTCCGCCGTGTCCAGGTGCCAGGCGTTGCGGGCCATGAATACGCCGACGCCGTCGTGGTCTTCGGCCATGGCGCCGCGGTTGGCGTCGATAAATTTTTTGATCGACTGGTCATCGTCGGCTTCCATCCAGCGCGCGGTATACAACTCGGTGGCCTCGAAATGCACCGGCACGTCGTATTCGGTGCGGATCCTATCCGCCATCACTTCGAACTGAAGCTGGCCAACGGCGCCGACCACCCAGTCCGCGCCCAGCACCGGTTTGAAAACGCTGGCGGCGCCCTCTTCGGCGAGCTGCTGCAGCGCCTTGCCCAGATGCTTGGCGCGCATCGGGTCGGCGGGCCTGACCTTTTGCATCAGTTCCGGCGCGAAGCTGGGGATGCCGGTGAAATTCAGCGTTTCGCCTTCGGTCAGGCTGTCGCCGATGCGCAAGTTGCCGTGGTTGGGAATGCCGATGATGTCGCCGGCCCAGGCTTCCTCGGCCAAATCACGGTCCTGGGCCAGGAACAACACCGGATTATGGACGTTGAGGGTCTTGCCGGACCGGGCATGAAACATTTTCAGGCCGCGCTTGAAGCGGCCGGAACACAGACGCACGAAAGCGATGCGGTCTCGGTGCTTGGGGTCCATGTTGGCTTGAATCTTGAACACGAACCCGCGAACGGTTTCCTCACCGGGTTCGATGCTGCGCGCCACGCCTTTCTGCAGCGCCGGTTGCGGGCGCGGCGGCGGCGCCATTTCGGCGAGTCCCTTGAGCAGTTCGCGGACGCCGAAATTGTTGATGGCGCTGCCGAAATAAACCGGCGACTGGTTGCCGGCAAGATAAGCCTCTGCTTCGAACACCGGGCACAGGCCTTTCGCCATTTCCAATTCTTCTCGAAGCTTGCCGAGCTCAAATTCGGGCAGGGCGTCGTCGAGCCGGGGATCGTCGATGCCTTCAAAGGCTTCGCCCTCTTCCGGGATTCCTTCCTTGGACCGCCCGATCAGGCCTAAGCGGTCCTTGAACAGGTCATAACAGCCGAGGAAACTTTGGCCCATGCCGATCGGCCAGCTCGCCGGCGTCACCTCGATAGCCAGCGTCTGTTCGATCTCGTCCAGCAAATCGAACGGGTCGCGGGCTTCGCGGTCCATTTTGTTGATGAAGGTGATGATCGGCATATCGCGCAGCCGGCAGACCTCGAACAATTTGCGGGTCTGGGCCTCGATCCCCTTGGCGGCGTCGATGACCATGATCACCGAATCGACGGCGGTCAGCGTGCGGTAGGTGTCTTCCGAGAAATCTTCGTGGCCGGGGGTGTCGAGCTGGTTGAAGGTCAGCCCGTCGTGCTCAAACGTCATCACCGACGAGGTCACCGAAATGCCGCGTTCGCGTTCGACCTTCATCCAATCGGAATGGGCGCGGCGCTGTTGGCCGCGGGCCTTGACCGCGCCGGCCTGCTGAATGGCGCCGCCGAACAACAACAGCTTTTCCGTCAGCGTCGTCTTACCGGCGTCGGGGTGCGAAATAATCGCGAAGGTGCGGCGGGATGCAACCGCCTGATCGAGCTTGCTCACGTATTTGACCCAAGGGAAGTAAAGGGGGGTTAATGCGTTCCGCGGCTGTTGTAGGGCCATCGCCACCGGATTTAAACAAAAATCTATGTTTCGTCCGCGTAGCCGAATTCTTCGATGAACGGCGCAAGGCGTTCGATCAGGGGGACAAAATATTTTTCATAGCGCCGCCAGCGATAGCGGGACCGGGTATAGATTTTCTGTGTGACCTGAGTATAGCTGGGCGTATTGATAGACCGCCCCGCTGCATGACGACGGTAATCGAGGACGGCATCGTCCCAACCCAGGCCGAGAAATTCCAAAAGCTCCCGGACGGAGCCTTCGAAATCATCGACCAGGTCTTCATAGCGGGTTCGGATGATCGGCATGTCCATGAGGACTTCATATCGCCGCCACAAGGTCATCACCCGTTCATAGAGATGCACCGAATCCTCCAGGCTCAGGAAGTTGGCCATGCCGGTGTTATCGCCGAACGATTGCATGAAACAGCTAAGACAGACGTCACAAGGGTGCCGCAGCGCGAAAATGAATTTGGCGTCGGGAAACAAACGGTGGATCAATGCCACCTCCACCGTGTTCAAGGGCAGTTTATCGATCAGCAAACCGCCGTCGCCCGACGCGGTGAAGGGCTCGGCAATTTCGAAATAAAGCTTTCTCATTTCGGCAATGTCCTGGTTGGACAAAGTGGCCAGGGTTTCCGGATAGCCATCTCCTTTGGAGGCCAGCGACTCGCGCACCGTCTCCACCATCGGCTTTTCCTCCAGAACCTGAACGCCGGGATGGCTGTCGAGAATTTGATCCAACAGGGTCGTGCCGGAGCGAGGAAAACCAATTAAAAAAACCGGGGACGCCCCTTCCTTTCCCTCGGCGCCATCGAACGGCGGCGTCCAGGAAGAAATCCAATCCTCGGTAACCGCCTTCAAATGCGCCTCGACATAGTCAAGCATCAGGTCTTTGCCGGATGTCTCCGGGTTCCATAGCCGGCGGGACAACGCATTGCCCTCGGCATAACAATCATAGGCGGCGTCTTCGTTTTCCAGCCGGTCATTGACCCGGCCCATCTCAAAACATCTATCACGGCGTAATTCCAGGGGCGTATCGTCGTCTACTGTCATGGCGCCCAGTTTGGCCAGTGCCGCCTCATGGTCGCCGCCCCGGAATTGAAGCTTGGCGGCGATCAGGGTAAGGCCGAAATTCTCCGGCGCGGCTTTCAGGCCTTCCCGGACGACGTCGGACGCCTGGTCCAGCTTGTTGGACATCTCCAACAAACTAGCCAGGGAAAAGGACACCTCGGCGTTGTCCGGTTGGATCGCGTAGGCTTTCTCATAACTGGCTAAGGCGTTTTCCATCTCGCCCATATCCTGCAAGACCGAACCCAGCAAGCGGTGGATTTCCGCTTTGTCCGGTTCCAGTGCCACGGCCTTGGCAAGCATATCGGCGGATCTGGCTGCGTCGCCCATTTTTCTGAGCACGTCGCCCAGGAGAACGAACGCCTTACCCATGGCGGGGTCAAGGTCGACGGCGCGGGCTAAAGGCTTCTCGGCGTCTTCCAGGCGGTCGCAATTAGCCAGCGTTGAACCAAAATGAAAATGGCTGCCCGCATCGTTGGGATCGCTTTCAATGGCGCGGGCGAAAGCCGCCAAGGCCCCGTCCTTGTCGCCCTTGTCCCAAAGGGTGATGCCCAGGTTATGGAGCGCATCAATCAGGCCGGGGGTAATCTCCACTGCTGTTGTAAACGCCTCGATGGCATGGTCCAGTTTACCTTCGCGCAATCATGCACAACCGAGAAGGTTAAAGATACCGGCATCGTCGGGATTGATTTCGGTGAATTTGGTGAGATACCCGGAGGCAACCTCGGGCCGGCCTGATTCAAGGGCGATAAAGGCCAGAAGATGCAGGACATCGGGAATGTCCTTTTGGTGCTGTTGAATGTTCAGCAGTATTTTTTCGGCGGCCTTGTGGTTTCCTGCCTCAAACTGGGCGACCGCTTTTGTAAATTCCTGTTCCATAAGAAAATCTAACTACTTTCCGCCACCCGAGGAACACCTTTCACCCGAGGCCCGGCGTTTATGCCGGCGATGGCCTCGGCGGTTTTCAGGAACGCCTGGATCAGCGGCCGGGTCCGGCGGCTGTTCAGGCAAACCACGTAAAACGAAATGAAAATGTCGGCGTCGGCAATGCGGATCGCCCGCAGCCGTTCGTGCGCCACGTATTCCAGTTCCGAAACCGCGCCGATGCCCAAACCCCGGATAATGCCTTCCATCACCGCTTCGCGGCTGTTGATCTCAAGCGTATCGCCAAGATCGACGCCGGCGGCGGCGAGGCCGTTTTCCAACGCCTGGCGGGTGGTTGAGGTCTTTTCGCGAAGGATGAATTTCTGCCCCGCCAGTTCCTCGATGCGGACTTGGCGGCGCGCCGCCCACGGGTGATCGGTGTTGACGAACAGCACCACGTCGGAGCGCACATAGGGGAAATAATAAAGGCCGGGGTCGTCCGCCACATGCGCCAACACGGCGACGTCGGTTTCAAAATCGATCAGGCTTTTCAGCATCGCCTCGCCATGGGCGATGAAAATATCCAGCTTGATATCCGGGTAGGCGCCCTGGAAATGGTCGACCAGTTCCATGACCACCGGCGAGCCGACGCCGCCGACCTTCAACCAGCCGTGTTTCAAATCTCGTGCCGCGGTCAGGAAGCCGACCGCTTCCTCCTCATGGCCGAAGATGTCCTGGGTGAAACCCAGCAGCTGGCGGCCGGTTTCGGTCAGGGTCACGGTGCGGCCGCGGCGGAGAAACAGTTCCACCCCGAAGGTCAGTTCCAGGGATTTAACCTGTTCGGTGACCGTCGGCTGGCCGATGTTCAGCACCTTCGACGCCGCCGTGAAGCCGCCTTCGCGGGCGACGGCGTGAAAGGATCGAAGCCAATTGTGATACATGACGGGGAGCCGCCCAAGCTATCGGTTTAATCGATGGATAATGCATTTTTTACGATTTTACCGATAATACATCAAAATGCTAGGTAATGGGAAACCCATTCCCCACATCAAAACAGTAGGCCAACCATGCAATTTACTCATGAACGCGAATTCACCTATTCCCGCAGTTACCATGGCCCGATCCGCGCCGTCATCTTCGATTGGGCCGGCACCACCATGGATTTCGGCTGCATGGCGCCGGCCGTCGTTTTCTGTAAGGTCTTCGAGGAAAAAGGCGTCACCATTTCGATGGAGGAAGCCCGCATCCCCATGGGCGCCCACAAGAAGGTCCATATCGGCCTGATTACGGAAATCCCCAGCGTTCGGCGCCGTTGGGTCGACGTCCACGGCACCGAGCCGACCGCCAAAGACGTCGATGACATGTTTGAGAGTTTCGTGCCGGCACAGGAAGCCTGCCTATCAGAATATTCCGAACTTATTCCCGGCACCAACGAGGTCGTCGATGAATGCCGCAAGCGAGGCTACAAGATCGGCTCCACGTCGGGCTACCTTCCCGGGATGCTGGCCATCAACCAGGCCGATGGTGAAAAACAAGGCTATAAGCCCGACGCTACCTTCGGCGCCGGTGACGTGCCGCGGGGCCGGCCCTTCGGCCACATGGTGTTGCGCAATATCCTCGAGCTCGACGTGTCGCCGGTGCAATCGGTGGTCAAGGTCGATGATACCCTGACCGGCATCGAAGAAGGCCTCAACGCCGGCGGCTGGGGCGTCGGCCTGGCCATTTCCGGCAACGAGGTCGGCATGCAGTTGGACGAATGGAACGCGCTCTCCGATGACGTCAAACAGGCGCACCGCGACCGCATTTACCCGACCATGTATCAACGCGGCGCCCATTACGTGATAGACTCCATCGCCGACATGATGCCGGTGCTGGATGATATCGAGGCGCGGCTGAAGCGCGGCGAGAAACCGTAGGGAAAGTTCCCCCTAAATCATCAACGTTGGCCAATTTCAATGCCTGCTTCGGACCCAAAGCAGACGTTATTCACGAGGCGGCGGCAGCCCCGGTACTGTTTTAGTGACCCGCTTCCGCCGCGGCGTCTTTGCTTAGCACGAAATGGCGCGAGCAATAGGGGCAGATGACGGCGCCGGCAGCGCCGATCTTCAGGTAGACCGCCGGATGGCCCAACGCCCCGCCGCCGCCGTCGCAGTCAACGGTCGCCGTTTTCACTTCGATGCGTTCTTGTTCCGCCATGCTATCCTAATCCTTAAAGCCGGGGCCAAGACCGTTGCTCCGCCGATCACCGAATGATACCGATTGCGGCTGGACAATTAAACACTGCTTTTGACCCCGTCGAAAGAACCGCCATGCCGCCAACGCAAAACAACCTGCCACCCGACCATGCCCCCGATTTTGCCATCGAAACCGAGGGCCTGTCCAAGACCTATGGCGCCAACGGCGGCATCGAGGCCTTGAAGGATGTTTCCTTGCATGTTCCCAGGGGGTCGTTCTTCGGATTGTTGGGCCCCAACGGCGCCGGCAAATCGACGCTGATCAATATTCTTGCCGGGCTGGTGATAAAGACCTCAGGCGAGGCCCGCATATGGGGCCATGACATCGAACGGGAAATGCGAAACGCCCGGCTTTCCATCGGCGTCGTGCCGCAGGAACTGAACATCGATCCTTACTTCACGCCGAAGGAGCTGTTGGAGGTGCAGGCCGGTTTCTATGGCGTCAAAAAGTCCGAACGGCGCACCGCCGAGGTGCTCGACGCCGTCGGCCTCGCCGACAAGGCGGATGCCTATGCCCGGTCGTTGTCGGGCGGCATGCGCCGGCGGCTGCTGGTCGCCAAGGCGATGGTGCATTCGCCGCCGGTGCTGATCCTGGACGAGCCGTCGGCGGGCGTTGATGTCGACCTTCGCCGCCAGCTTTGGGAGCGGGTCACGGAAATGAACCGCCAGGGCATCACCGTGTTGCTGACCACCCATTACCTGGAGGAAGCGCAAGCCCTTTGCGACACCATCGCCATCATCAACCATGGCCGCCTGATCGCCTGTGAGCCGACGGAGGACCTGATCAGCCGCCTCGATACCAAGGAAATTACGGTGACCCTGGACCGCGACATTGACGCCGTCCCCGAAACGCTGTCGCCCTACGACGTCGACCTCCATGACGGCCGCGATCTGACCTTTTCCTACCCACCGTCCAGAATCAATTCCGGCGAGATTCTCGCCGCCGTACAAGGCGCCGGGCTCGGCATCGTCGATATCAAAACGCGGGAGGCGGAATTGGAAGACGTTTTCCTTCAACTGACCGGGCAACCGGACCCCGCCGGCAAATGACCGCGGCAAGGGCCATGGTGCTTTGGGCGGCGCTGCTGGGGGCCTGTGCGCCGACCATTCACGCGCCCGGCGAAGCCATCCAAAATCCCATCTTGTCCGGCAATGGCGTGCACACCGCCGATGGCCAAATCCTGCCGTTGAAAACCTGGGCGCCGGATAAAGGCGCGCCCAAGGCGGTCATCATCGCGCTGCACGGGTTCAACGATTATTCCAACTTCTTCGCCGCCCCGGGGGCGTATCTCAGCAAGCACGGGGTCCAATCCTACGCCTACGATCAAAGAGGCTTCGGCGCGGCGCCGGGGCCGGGGTTGTGGCCGGGCACGGCGGCGCTGACCGATGACCTTGCGGCAATGATCCGGCTGATCCGTGACCGCCACCCGGGGACGCCGCTCTACCTGTTGGGCGACAGCATGGGCGGCGCGGTTATCCTGGTCGCCGGCGGCGGCGGCAGTATCGCAAACATCGACGGCGTGATCCTGGCGGCGCCGGCGGTGTGGGGGCGCATCACCATGCCCTGGTATCAGCGGTTGGGCCTGTGGATCGGCGTGCGGCTGATGCCCGCCCTCAAGCTGACCGGCAAGGGGCTGGGCATCAAACCGTCGGACAATCGGGAAATGCTGCTGGCGCTCGGCCGCGATGAGCTGGTCATCAAGGCGACCCGCATCGACGCCATGCATGGGTTGGTCAACCTGATGGACGCGGCGCTTGAAGAGGCGGCGGGGTTCAAGACGCCGGCGCTGATCCTTTATGGCGAACTGGATGAAATCATCCCCAAGCAACCGACCCGGATGATGTTGGCGCGGATGCCCGAAGCCGCCCGTGGCACACGCCGTATCGCGCTTTATAAAGACGGCTATCATATGCTGTTGCGGGACTTGAAGGCGGAGGTCGCCTGGCGGGACATCGTCGGCTGGATCGCCGATCCGGAAAAGCCGCTTACTTCCGGCGCCGACACAAATGCCGAGCTCAGGCTGGCGGGCAAGATTAAGGAGCGATGATAATGGGGAATATCGTGATCATCGATAAACGGGTTCCGGCCCTGGCCGACGCCGTCCAGGGCATCGCCGACGGGGCGGTGGTCGCGATCTCCGGCTTCGGCGAAGCCGGCAACCCGACCGAGCTGGTCCACGCCCTGGTCGAGCAGGGCGCCAAAAACCTGACCGTCGTCAACAACAACGCCGGCACCGGGCATCTGGGACTGGCGAAGCTGTTGGAGGCCGGCCGGGTCAGCAAGGTCATCTGTTCGTTCCCGCGTTCGGCCAAATCCGTCGTCTTTCAGGACCTTTACAAGGCCGGCAAGATCGAGCTGGAAGTGGTGCCGCAAGGCACGCTGGCTGAGCGGCTGCGCGCCGGCGGCGCCGGTATCGGCGGCTTTTTCACGCCGACGGCGGCCGGCACCCCCTTGGCCGACGGCAAGGAAACCAGGACCATCGACGGCAAGGACCACGTGCTGGAATTCCCGATCCGGGCCGATGTCGCGCTGATCAAGGCGGAAAGGGCCGATCCCTGGGGCAACCTGACGTACCGCAAAGCGGCCCGCAACTTCGCCCCCAACATGGCCATGGCCGCCGCCTTGACCATCGTCCAGGCGCGGGCGATCGTCGGCCTCGGCGACCTCGACCCGGAACACATCGTCACCCCCAGCATCTTCGTCGACCGCATCGTCGAGGTGTCCGATCCGGTCAGCGAGGCCGCCGCGCTGTTGGAGCAGGCAAGCCCATGACCGCCCCCGCAAAACTCAACTGCGATCAAATGGCGTGGCGCGTCGCCCAGGCCATCCCCGGTGGGTCTTACGTCAACTTGGGCATCGGCATGCCCGAAATGGTCGCCAACCACATGCCCGAAGACCGCCAGGTCATCTTCCATTGCGAGAACGGCATCCTCGGCATGGGGCCGGTGGCGGCGCCGGGGGAAGAGGATTTCGATCTGGTCACCGCCGGCAAGAAACCGGTAACCGCCATTGCCGGCGCCGCCTTCGTCGATTCCGCCGACTCGTTCGCCATGATCCGGGGCGGCCACCTGGATATCGCCGTGTTGGGCGCGTTTCAGATTTCCGCCTCAGGCGACCTCGCCAATTGGTCGACCGGTGATAAGGGCACGACGCCCGCCGTCGGCGGCGCCATGGATCTGGCGCAAGGGGCCAGAGCGGTGTTCGTGATTACCGAACACACCACCCGCGACGGCGCCCCCAAGATCATGCCTGAATACACCTATCCGCTGACCGGCGCCGGCGTCGTCACCACGGTGTTCACCGACCTCGCCGTCATCGACATATGTAAAGACGGGGGCGAAGACGGGCCGGTGGTTCGCGAGATGGTGGCGGGCTTGAGCTTCGATGACCTGCAAGCGCTGACCGGCGCGGCGTTGACGCTCGATCCCGATTGCAAGCCGTTGAGCGCGCCTGCTTTTTAGATGGGATAGGCGATCTCTTTGCACATTTTGACCAGGCTGCGTTTCGAGATTTGATCCGCGAACCCCGTGTCGGGGCACGCCTTGAGAACCGCTTGGTAGAGGTCCGGCGCCTGTTCGACCAACTCCGACAGCTGCCAGGGGAAATTTTCAAAGGCGTCCTTGGCTTGCGCGATGGCGGCGAGCACCCGGTCTTCAAGGTCCTCATCGGGGGTATCCGCTTTGGCCAGGCGCTCGATCGCCTCGGCCGTCGCCAGCAACGCCGCCTTCGACCAGCAAACCGATGATACCAGTTTGTTGAACTTGACCAGCAGCGCCTCGCTGTCGTCGTCGAGCGCGTCGAGGATGTCGAATTTGTTGGTCATGCCGCCGCCATAGAGGTCATAGACCTGCATCAATATGGGATAAAGATTGTTGCCGGCGCAGCCCTTGGCGCCGGGGCAATCGTCGCAGGAGCGCATACTAAATTGTCTC
>PVBE011957993.1_pt1 | contig 15975 bp, 14 predicted proteins | sample 1631181 | NCBI WGS metagenome assembly PVBE01 (sample SAMN08397723, study PRJNA350692) | Marine metagenome, whole genome shotgun sequencing project. | isolation source: water | place: Pacific Ocean | collected 2012-04
ACTGCGATAGCTCGTCATGGGGACTCCCTTTCGTGATGCTTTGGCGGCTCACGCAGGGGAGTTCCCCATTTCATTCCCGGAACTGTCAAACCCTGGGGGCCGCCCCGGCAAAGCCGGGGGGTCTCCCACGGTTACGCTAGCGTGCGGCTCCTGGGCCTGGCGATCGTCCCGACGGTGACGGACAGGCTCGCCCAGCTCGTGGTCGTCATCGGAGGGCTCGTGCTGCTGTGGGGCGCTGCCAATCTCGTGGTCTCCCTCGCCACCGCGACCGCTCTGGGCTTGCTGCTCATGCGGCTCTACAAACACACCGGGCCAACCTCCGTGCCCAGCGCTCCCGTCACCTCGCCGCGCGGCTCCTCCACACCGGGGCCACGCGGTAGGCTCACGGCGCGGCAGCTCCTCGGCGGACTCACGATCGCGTCTCTCGGGGCCGCCGCCGTGGGCGGCGCCCTCCTGCATGGCGTCGGCATCGAGGATCATGCCACTGTCATGGCTCACCGGGGCGCCTCCGCCGCGGCCCCGGAGAACACGCTCGCCGCCGTCGAGCGCGCGATCCGCGATGGCGCCGACTGGGTGGAGATCGACGTCCAGGAGACGCTGGACGGCGAGGTCGTCGTCCTTCACGACAGCGACTTGATGAAGGTCGCCGGCGTCGACGCCAAGATCTGGGACCTGCCCTACGCCGAGCTGCGGGCTATCGACGTGGGTAGTCATTTTGCCGCCGAGTTCCGCGACCAACGAGTGCCAAGGCTCGAAGAGGTCCTCCGCCTGTGCAAGGACAGGATCGGGGTCAATATCGAGCTCAAGTACTACGGCCACGATCAACGTCTCGAAGAACGTGTGATCGAGATCGTGGAGGCGACCGGGATGTCCTCGGACGTCGTCATCATGTCGTTGAAGCACGACGCGATTGCCACGGTCCGCCGGCTGCGTCCCGACTGGCGCGTGGGTCTGCTGACCGCGGTCACGCTCGGAGATCTCACGCGGATGGACGTGGACTTCCTGGCAGTCCACACGAGGCTCGCCACGGCTGCGTTCGTCCGCACGGCGCATCGACGCGGGAAGGACGTGTACGCCTGTACGGTCAACGACAAGGTGAGCATGTCGCGCATGATCAGTCGGGGGGTCGACGCCCTGATCACCGACGAGCCGGCGCGAGCGCGGGACCTGCTCGCCGAGCGCACCGGGCTGAGCGCCGTCGAGCGGCTCCTCGTCGAGCTGGCGCTGTGGTTCGGCGTCCAGCCCACGGAGGCGGACGTCGAGGCCGAGACCCGCTGATCCGCTGCGCCAAGGGCCATGAAATAGCCCCGCGGGCTCGGGTCACGGCAGACGCCGTCCCTCATCCGGCTCCGATCAGCGAGTCGGAGATCGGAATCACGTAGATAGAGAGGAGCCCCAGGATGCCAAGCACCGTCAGGTAGTAGAGGGTCGGCAGGATCGTCTTGCGCAAGGCGCTGCCCTCCCGTCCGAGCAACCCAACCGTCGCGGAGGCGGCGACCACATTGTGGATGGCCACCATGTTCCCCGCCGCGGCGCCAACGGCCTGCAGCGACACGATCATCAGGCCCGACATGACCAGCCGCTCGGCGACGCCATACTGGAACATCACGAACATGAGGTTGCTGACCGTATTGCTGCCCGCAATGAAGGCGCCCAACGCGCCGATCACACCGGCGAAGAAGGGCCAGACCCCGCCGACGTTCGCCGCGACCCACTCCGCCATCGCAATCGGCATGCTGGACATGCCCGCCGCGTTCACGTCTGAATTGATGTAGACCCGCACCATCGGCACGGTGAACACCAGGACGAAGGCCGCCCCCAAGAGGATCCGGCTGGAATCGATGGCGGCCCGCTGCATCGCCGGCCACCGCATGCGGTGCAAGAAGAAGGTCGCCACCACGACCGTGACCAGCATGGTCGCCGGCAAGAAGAGCGGCGTCGTTCTGGCCGTGATGCCGGTCCCCAGGATGTCGGCCCAGTCGATGCTGACTTGCTGCAGCAGCGCCCCGACTCCGAGCTCGGGCAAGCGTGTGATGACCAGCAGGGCGGCCACGAGCACGTAGGGCAGCCAGGCCATCCACGTCGCCATAGGCTGATGGGCGACCGAGTCATCGGACTTGACCTCCATGCCGCTCACCCAGTCGGCTGGCCACTCCGTATCGGGCGGGAAATCCCAGGTGTCGTCCGGGAGCAGGAAACGGCGACGCGCGGCGAAGGTCACGATCGCGAGCCCGACCAGCGAGCCGAGCAACGAGGGGAACACCGGCCCGAGCAGGTAGGCCGCGGCCACGTAGGGCACCGTGAAGGCGACTCCGCCGAAAAGCGCGAACGGCACGATGGAGAGCCCCTCGGTCCATGACCCGTTGCGGCCGAAGAACCGCGTCGTCATCATGACCATGATCGTGGGCATGAGGGTGCCCGTGATCGCGTGCAGGATCGCGGCCCGCAGCCCGACGGCATATAGGAAGTCGTCGATCGTCATCCCCGCCGCCGTCATGGCGCCGGCCAGCTGGTCCCAGTTCAATCCACCCTGAACCCCGACCATGATGGGCGTGCCCGCCGCCCCGAAGGTCACCGGCGTGCTCTGCACCATCATCCCGATCGTCACGGCAGCCAGCGCCGGGAAGCCCAGCGCCACGAGCAACGGTCCGACCAGGGCGGCCGGCGTGCCGAACCCCGCCGCACCCTCGATGAAGGACCCGAACAGCCACGCGATGATCACGATCTGCACCCGCCGGTCGTCGCTGATGCGGTGGAAGCTGCGGCGGATCGCCGAGACCGCGCCGGACTGCTCGAGCGTGTTCAGGAGCAGAATCGCGCCGAAGATGATGAAGACAATGTCGAAGGTGATGAAGAGCCCCTGGATCGAGGCCGCGACGACCCGGATCAGGTCCACCCGCCAGGCGGTCAGGGCGATCACGGCAGCCGCCAGGTAGACCAGCGGCATGGCCCGTTTGGCCGTGACCCGGAAGCCGATCAGCAGGATCCCTCCCAAGAGGATAGGGACCAGGGCCAGGAACGCTTGCACCGCAAGGCTCATGAATGTCTCGCCTCGGAGGTTCGGGTCGCGAGCCGCGCCGGGCGGTCGCCGGGGCTCATTGTATGGTATCCGGCCCCCAGGAGGGTACGGATCCCACGGACGACCCGAGACCCCTTCCGGGAGGGGCGCCGCCGTAGGGCAGGAGATGGGGGAGGATGTCGGACGGCCGTCAGCCGACGACCTGGACGAGCAGCCGTCGCCTTCCGAAGCGCAGCGCCTCGTGCTTGCTGACCATCCAGATATCGAACCGGTCGTCGAAGCGCTGATTCAGCCGGTCGAAGCAGGTGTAGGTGCGGCCGTTGATCTTGAACTTCGTGCCGAAGGCGTAGCGCCTGGGGCACGCCACGAGACCGTCGAAGACCCGCCGCCCGCTCGCGGTGATGAAGGGATCGTCGTCGGTCTCGTCCGGAGAGGACGAGTAGGCTGTGATGACCGCCGGGAACCGCGTGGCATCGAGGATGGGCAACTGCTCGACCGGGCCAGGCAGGTCGATGTCGGCCAGCCGCACGAGCCGAACGATCTCCGTCCGGGCCGCAGGGGCCGGCGTCTCCGAGGGCCCCAGGGCGATCTCCGCCACCGGCGACGAAACCACCAGGACCCCGACGATACACCCGAAACGTATCAATTTGTTCGCCATCATCTACCTTTCAATCGAGCCCGGGACTCCCCTTCTACGTCTGTCCCGTTGTCGGCCATCCAGGGCCGGTTGTGCTGCCCGGTGTGCACCAGCACAGCCGCCCCTCTCCCCCGCGGGGTGAGAGTGCAGCTCGCACACAGCCGTGGCCCCAATACCGGACCGAACCGCTCGAGCGAGTGACTTCCTACCTGAGTGCTTGGATTAGACGGTTGACTTGCTGGGAGAAGTCAAGAATTTCGAGGGGCTTCAGTTACATACGGAAGTCAATTGTAGCATAGGAAGGAAGATGTGCAAGCCCATCTGACGAACATACAGCGAATGTCGGCGGCGGCCCAGGCTGACGCAGACGGCGTCTGACAGGTCACGAGAACGGGTGCCGCAGGCCTCCCCGGGGGCTGAAAAGGACGGCCCAGCCTGCTACAATCGCCCGCATGAAGGTTGGACGCAACGACCCCTGTCCGTGCGGCAGCGGCGAGAAGTACAAGCGCTGCTGCGCCACCAAGAAGGCCCCCTTTCTCTCAGGGTCGGCTCTCGCGTTCGTGGTGCTCCTGGTGCTCGGCGGCGTCGCCGCCATCATCATCGCCATGACCAGCGACGAACGCGCGGGCGGCCCGCTCCGGGTGTGGTCGGCGGAGCACGGCCACTACCACGATTCCCCCTGACCCACCCGGCACGGGTCAGCGCAGGGTGAGATCCCGGTTCAGGTCCACCACCGCCATGCCGATCCCGGTCTGGCGCGCCCTGGAATATCGCAGGTCGCGGATGATTACCCGGTAGCCCCCGGCGATCGCCTGCACCTCGTAGCTCGGGAACCGCAGCCAGCGGCGCATCCCCTGGACCTCGGGGGCCATCAGCGCGGCCTCGACGATCAGCCCTGGCGGGCCGTTCGAGACGCTCGGGTGGCTGACCCGGAAGCGGTCCTCGGCGAACCAGTCGATCTCCACGAAGTGGTAGCCGTCGTCGGTCACGGCCACGACGTCGCGGACGAAGGGGTTGGCGGGCAGGGGTGCCGCCATGATGTCGGTGACGCCGCTGATCCCCTGGCGGGCGAGCCAGCGCTCGGCTTGCCCTCGAGCGATATGGGTCCCGATCACGTTGGCGACCACGTAGGCGACCACGATGGCCAGGCAGACGGTGGCGACGCGAGAGACCCCGGCCCGCCGAGGTGTCCACACGCGCAGGCCGATGACCGCGGCCACGCCGACGGCCCAGACGAGCTTGGCGGCCGGCGGCGTCCAATCGGTGGTCGTCACGAGCAGGGTCATGACGCTGGCGAGCCCAACCCAGCCCGCCGCGCTCGAGAGTGTCCGTGAGTGAGCGAGGACCAGCGAGGTCCCGGCCAGCAGCCAGACCCAGGGATCCACGATGAAGAGCGCGTCACCATAGAACCAGCGACCGTCGAACGGCATGAGCAGACGCACCCCGTAGTTGTTCAGCCAGTCGAGCGCCGGATGGCTGAGCACCGACAGGTAGGCGAGCCCCAGGAGCGGGCCCAGGCGCGCCACGGGCCGCTCGGCTCCCCGGTGCCGACGACGCCAGGCGTCCAGCAGCCACATCCCCACCGCCAACATCGCGGGTAGCACCGCGAGCGCGAGCACCCCGTGTGTCCAGCCCCGTCGCACGCCCAACGAGAAGTCCCGCCCGACGAATTGGGCCATCCCGTCGATGTCCGGCAGGTTGGCGCCGATCAGCAGGGTTGCGGTCGCGAGGGGGGTCGCTCGCTGGAGCGCCGTCTTGGCCAGGGTGCCGCCGACGAGGGTATGAGCGATCGGGTCCACGACGGTCGGTCAGCCTGCGCGATTCGGGCGCAGCGACCCAGCCCCGGGCTCGTGCTCGTCCGGTGCCGCGGTGGTCGGGGTCGTGGCGCGGTGAGGGTTCAGCGCCATCCCCTGGTAGGTGTAGCCACCCACCCGGGGCACGCCCTGGAGGTAGAAACGCTCGAGCTGGACGATCTCCAGGCCGGCGCTCTCGACGATCGCCTGGATGTCCCGGTTCGGGTGACACCCGTCGCCCAGACACTTGAAGACCGGCACGAGTCGATCCTGCCAGCGCCGGACGTCCGGCTCGTCGCTTCGACCGTGTTCGACGAACAGGAAGCGCCCGCCGGGCTTGAGGACCCGCCGAATCTCTCCCAGGGCGCCCGCAACATCGGGAATGCTACACAGCGTCCAGGTACTGACCACGGTGTCGAAGACCCGATCATCGAAGAGCAAAGCCTCGGCGTTCGCGACCCGATGGTCCACCTCGATTCCCGAAGCCCGGATCCGTCGTAGGGCGAGCCGGCTCATCCCGGGATTGACGTCGATCGCCGTCAGGCGCCTGACCCCGGCGGGATAGTGCGCCAGGTTCCTGCCCGTGCCGAAGCCGATCTCCAGCAGGGCCCCGGCGGCATGCGCGAGTACGGCGTCCCGGCACTGCGCCATCGCGGGCGCAGACGTCGTCCAGTCGAGGACGGATGGGAACAGGAAGCGCGCGTACAATCCCATGTCCCGAATTCAGATCGAGCCGGCATCCAGCCGGCTCAATCCCACCAGGGATCATTGTAGTTGAGGCCTCCGTCGTCGGTCAGCCCCCGGCGGACCGTACGGTATGATGACCAGATCGTGCGACCGCACCCACGGATCGCTGGCGCGCTCCTCACGGCTGCTCTCGTTGGAACCCTGGGCACGTGGTGGCTAGGTCGTGGCGTCCCGATCCTCGCCCAGCCAGCTGCCGGCGATCCCGCCCTGACACTCCTTGCACGGGACGGCTCCCGCTCGTTGCCCCTGACGATCCTGAACGGTCAAGAGATGGTGTCGCTGGCCGACCTGGCCACCGTGTTCCGGCTGACCGTCCACGAAGACCAGACGGCTGGCGGCCTGACCGTGAGCTACGGCGATCGGACGATCGTGCTCAGCGAGGGCCAGACGCTGGCGTCGATCGCGGGGAGCCTGGTCTCGCTTCCGGCACCGACCGTCCGCGGCGAGCGAGGATGGCTCGTGCCGGTCGAGTTCATGAGCCGCGCGCTGTCCCAGATCTACGACTCGCCGATCGAGCTCAGACGCGCGTCCCGGCTGGCAATCGTGGGCGAGCTGCGGGTCCCCCGGGTGACGGTGCGTCACAGCACCGTCGGAGGGGAATCTCGGGTCGCCTTCCAGGTCAGGCCTGCGACGCCGCACACGATCTCCGAGGAACCGGGGCGCTTGATCGTTCGCTTCGAGGCACACGCCCTCGATTCGACGCTGCCCACCATCGCGGACGCCGATCTCGTCGAAGCCATCAGGATCGCCGAGCCGCGCACCGCCATCGCGATCGAGCTGACACCACGCTACGGATCCTTTCGCTCCTCTGAGTTCTCGGCCCGGGGCTCAGCCAGCCAGTTCGTCCTGGAGATCGTGCCCGCCGGCACCGAGACGATGACCTCGCTCACGCCCGCGCCGTCGTCCACACCCGCTGCAGGGGCACCGCCGTTCGCGGGGCGCAGCCAGACGGATTCGGTTCGCACGATAGTGATCGACCCCGGTCACGGCGGCGAGGACAGCGGCGCGCAAGGGCCCGCCGAGTCGCTCGAGAAGGACATCACGATGTCGGTCGCCCGCCGCCTCAAGCGGGCCCTCGAAGGCCAGCTGGGCGCACGGGTGCTCCTGACCCGCAACGGCGACGAGATGGTTCGTCTGGACGAACGTGCCGCCGTCGCGAACAACAACAAGGCCGATCTGCTCCTGAGCCTCCACGTCAACCACTCGCCGCGTCCTGTCGTCAGGGGCGCTGAGATCTTCTACGCGAGCCTCCAGCAGTACGGCGAGGAGGCTCGTGCGTCGGATGCCATCGAGACGAGGGTCCTGCCCGTCTTTGGCGGTGGGACGCGGCCGATCGAAGTCGTCCTCTGGGAGATGGCCCAGGCCCGCCACCTCGACCGCTCGGGCGCCCTGGCCCGGATCGTCGAGGAACAGCTCAGGTCCCGGGTCGAGATGAGCCCCCGCGCCGTGCAGGAGGCTCCCTTCCGGGTCCTCGTGGGCGCGAACATGCCCGCCGTGTTGGTGGAGATGGGTTTCATCTCGAACCCGGACGAAGAGCAGCTCCTCGGCTCGGGGAGCTTCCACGCCTCCGTCGTCCAGGCACTGGTCGGGAGCGTCGTGCGCTTCAGACGCTACGTCGAAAACGAGTCGAGGGTGGCCAATCGAGAGGCCAGCCGCGAGGAATGACGCTGACACGCACGCAGCTCCTCGGCGGCGCCGTGGCTGTCGTCGCCGGAGTAGCCCTCTGGATCCTCCTCGTCTCGCTGCCGGGCACGCCAGAGGAGGACGCGGCCCCGGGCTCGGCTCAGGCCGCGGGGGAAGCTGGCGATGTGCCCACGATCACCGCAACGCTGTACTACGTCTCCGAGGACGGGCTATCGCTCGTCGCGGTCGAACGCGAGGTGCCCCACGCGGAGCGGGCCAGCGAGCAGGCCCGCCGAATCGTCGAAGCCCAGCTGATGCCTCCCCCCGCCCCGCTGGTATCTCCCATACCCGAGGGCACGACGCTTCGCGCGCTGTATCTGACCGAGCAAGGAGAGGCGTTCGTGGACCTCTCCAGCGAGGTCACCGACGGGCACCCGGGCGGGTCGCTGGACGAGCTGTTCACCGTCTATGCCGTCGTGAACGCGGTCACGACGAACATCTCCTCGATCTCGGCTGTTCAGATTCTGGTGGGCGGCCGTGAAACCGACACCCTGGCGGGCCACGTGGACCTCCGACATCCCCTCCGCCAGAATCTCAACTGGGTCCAGCGTCCCGCCAGCAACCAGACCGCTGCCCTCGAGGAGCGATGAGGACCGGAACCCGATCATCCCGAGACGCCCAAAACGAATGACTCGCACAGACGACCGCCTGCCGACTCAGCTGCGCCCGACTCGCTTCGTCCCCCAATACCAGGATCACGCGGAGGGGTCGGTCTTGGTCGAGGTGGGCCGTAACCGGCTGGTCTGCACGGCCAGTGTCGAGGACCGAGTGCCTCCGTTCCTTCGGAACTCGGGGAAGGGATGGGTCACGTCCGAGTACGGCATGCTGCCCCGCGCGACCTCGACCCGGATGACCCGCGAGTCGACGGCCGGTAAGGTGGGCGGTCGGACGCAAGAGATCCAGCGGTTGATCGGCCGATCGTTACGCTCGGTGACAAAGCTCGACGAGCTGGGTGAGCGAACGATCTGGATCGACTGTGACGTCATCCAGGCCGACGGCGGGACACGTACGGCCAGCATCACGGGGGGGTTTGTGGCGCTCGTCCTGGCCCTGCGCCGGCTGCGCGAGACGGGTGTCCTCCGTTCTATGCCGATCCGGGACCACGTCGCCGCTACCAGCGTCGGGATCGTGGACGGCGTGCCTCTCCTCGACCTCGCCTACGAGGAGGACTCGCGGGCGGAGGTCGACATGAACATCATCAAGACGGGAGACGGTCGCTACATCGAGATCCAGGGGACCGCCGAGGGGCACCCCTTCGGGCCGGACGCCTTGCAGGCCCTGTTGGCCCTCGCGGACGGCGGCATCCAGAAGCTCCTCGCGCTACAGCGTCAGGCCCTCGGCGACGTCCTGGACTGAGACACCGCCGCGTGCGCCGCCATGTCCCGCCTACCACGGCCTGACCAGGCGCAGCTCCTGGTCGCCACGACCAACCCCGACAAGCTTGGCGAGATTCGTACCGTGCTCCGGGGCCTCCCGTGGTCGATCGAGTCCCTCAGCCACCACCGGGACCTGCCGGAACCCGAGGAAACCGGCGCGACGTTCGCCGAGAACGCGCGCCTCAAGGCGCTGTACTACGCCAACGCGACAGGTGCCGCGACCGTGGCCGACGACTCGGGCCTGGCGATCGACGCCCTCGGGGGACGTCCCGGCGTGCGATCGGCTCGCTACGACGGAGATACCTACGCGGAGCGGTTTACCAACCTCTACCGGGAGCTGGAGACGACCTGCGGCTCGCGCGACAGCTCCGTCCGCTTCGTGTGCGCGCTAGCGCTGGTGTGGCGAGGCCAGATCGTCTTCACGGCCCGTGGCGTGGTCGAGGGCAGGGTGGCCCCAGTGCCTCGCGGCACCCAGGGTTTCGGCTACGACCCGATCTTCTACTACCCCCCCCTCGGGGTGACCCTCGGCGAGCTCGACCGCGATCAGAAGACCCGCATCAGCCACCGCGGACAGGCGTTCCGTGCGCTGCGAGCGTTCCTGAAATCCTGGCGGCCGACGGCCTGAGCCCGTCTCGGATCGGCAGCTCGTTCGAAGTAGTAGCCGACCGGCCGGCGCCGGACGGCTTGATCATCCGGATGAACACGAACTCGACGCGTCGATTCCTGGAACGAGCCGCGGCATCCGTGTTGGGCACCACGGGACGCACGTCGGCGTACCCAGCCACGCCGACGTTCTCGGATGGAATCCCGTGGTCCACGAGATAGCGCATCGCCGAGATCGCCCGGGCAGTGGAGAGCTCCCAGTTCGACGGGAACTGCAGCGTCATGATGGGCAGGTCGTCCGTGTGGCCCTCGACCATCAGCGGGTACTCGAACCTGCGGCAGAGCGTCACGATCCGATCCAGGATCGGGTGGGCCTCATCCTTGAGGTCCGCCGATCCCAGGGCGTACAACGCCTGACCCTCCACGCGCATCACCACGCCGCGCTCACTGATCTCCGCGCTCACCTCGCCCTCCAGCCCTTCCTGCTTGATGATACGTTCCAGCTCCTTGAAGATCTCCGCGTCCTCGACGGCGATCATCTCGGGAGAGCTCTCGCGCTCTGACAGCTGCATCAAGGAGGTCGCGACGGCCTCCACCTTACCGGGGTGCTCGGTCTGCACGCCGAACGCATCCTTGACCGACCCCAGCATCATCTGGAACTTGATGACGTCCATCGTCGCGAACGACAGCAGCAGGACGAAGAAGGTCAGGAGCAGCGTCATCATATCGGCGAAGGTCGCCATCCAGCCGGCGCCGCCCGATTTATCGCCGTCATCCCGATCGTGCTCTTCGTCTACCATTCAGCTAGGCTGCTTCCTCCTCCTCCATGCTTCGCTCCCGCGGAGCGAGGAACGCCTCGAGCTTCTCCTTCACGATTCGAGGATTCTCTGCCTTGAGGATGGAGTTGATACCTTCGAGCACGATGGTCATGTTGGTCGATTCGTCCTTCGTTCGAGTCTCCAGCTTGTCGGCGATCGGGTTGAAAACGAGGAAGGCCAGGACGGCTCCGTAGAACGTCGTCAGGAGCGCCACGGCCATGGCCGGCCCGATCGAAGACGGGTCGTCCATCACCTGGAGCATCTGGACCAAACCGATCAAGGTGCCGACCATGCCCATGGCGGGCGCGGTGGCGCCCATGAAGCGGAACATCCGCTGGCCCTGCTTGTGGCGCTCCCGCAGGGACCGCATCTCGCCGACGAGCGCGTCGCGGACCTCCCCGGCCGCTAGGCCGTCGACCGCCAACCGGACCCCCTTCGCCAGGAAGTCGTCGGCGATCTCCTGATCCTCGAGCGCCAGCAGCCCTTCCTTCCTCACGATCATGGCCAGCTCGGTGATGCGCTTGATGGTCTGGTCGGCCGCGAGCGGCTGGTGCAGGAACGCGTTCAACGCCACCTTCGCCGAGCCGGTGAACACCGACATCTTCTCGGCGATGAGCGTGGCGGCGAACGTCCCGCCGACCACGACCAGCAGCCCCGGGAAGTTGAAGAAGGCCCCGAGGGTGCCCCCCGTGAGGATGGCCCCGATGACAAGCCCGAACCCGACGACGATACCGATGACGGTTGCCAGATCCATCGCGCCTACGCCCTAGAGATACCTTCCTTGGCCTTTCGCCGCGACACGGCGGGCGAGCTCGAGACCGATAGGTGCCTCACCAGCGAGGTAATCGGCTCGGAGTGCCAAACGTTGAACCGCGCTCGGAGAAGCCAGCACGCGGATCCTCCAGGGAATCGGCAGGTCGCCGCGACCGGCGCACCCTCGAGCGCCTCGAACGGACGGATCACGGTGCCGGCTCGAGGACGACGGCGATGGCCGAGAGGAGAACCTGGGCAACGATGTGCAACGCTGGGTCCCGACCAGGGCTCACCACTGGGGTCGCGAGGTCGCGGACCCGGATCGCTCGAGGAGTCCGCCCAGGACGGAGAAGTCGCCGTCGATTGGGGCGTGCGGCCGCAGCTGGAGAGTCTCGGCCAGGAGGGGATAGAGGTGCACGCTCTCGACGCGCGGTAGGCGCTGTCCGGCGGCGATGCCAGGGCCAGCGATCAGGAAGATCCCGTGCATCGACTGGATCCGGGGATCCCAGCCGTGCATGCCCGGTGGAGGCGTCCAATCGAGCGTGCCGTCCACGATGGCCCACCCCTCGTTCGCCAGCGCCACCACGTCGCCGAGTCGCGCCGCGCGCCTGGCGTGCAGGTGCTCGGGCAGCTCCTCGCGCAGGTAGGCGCGACCGTTCACGAGGGTCCCGTTCAGGGCGTCGCGCACGGCCCGGGCGCGATCCGGCCCGGTCGCTGGCAGAGTAGGTGGGCCCGCTCGGGCTATTGATTCAGCTCCAGGCTATCATCCTAGAATGCCGCAGTGTGGTGTCGTGCGCGCGCCACACCTCGCCCATGCCGCCTTCGCCGATCTTGGCGGTGACCTCGTAATGGCCGAGCGTGGTGCCAGGCTGCAGGGACATCGGCGTTCAGTTCGCTGGCACTCGCGCCTTCAGCTCCTCTATCCAGGATCGAAAGTCACTCCCGATCATGCTGGACTGCCTGATGGAGGGGGCACCAACTCGATTCGGTACCCCAGGCGGCGCAGGTCCCGGATCATCGTGGCGGCCCGGCGTTGGATCCGCGCCCGGCTCACCTCCGGCCCGCGCTCCTCGTACCGAACACCGTGGTGCAAGATCTTCCAGATGAGGCGACACAGCCGATGCGCCACCGCCCCGATGGCCTGCGCATGGCCCAGACGGGGCACCAACCGACGATACGCCAGCTGAAAGATGCTGCCCTTGGTCCTGACCGCCGCGTTCGCGGCGACATGCAGGAGCCGGCGCATCTGCCGGTTGCCATTCGGGGAGCGGTGGCTCGCGTTGAATCCCGCACTCTCCTCCGCGCCGGGACAGACGCCGACCCAGGACGAGAGATGTTTAGGCGAGGGAAAGGTCGCCGCCGTCGGCCCGACCTCGGCAATCATCTGTTGCGCCGAATCCACCCCCAGCCCCGGCACGTCCGCCAACCGCTGCACGGCGTCCTGGTGTGGACGGATTAGGCCAGCCATCTCCAAATCGAGCCGCCGGATCTGCTCCTCGATCAAACGCAGATCCTCGAGCGCCATGCCGATGAGCTGGCGATAGACCGGGTTGAGCTCGGTCGACGCGCCGAGCGCATCGCTCAACTGCTCAGGCGTAGCGCGCAACCGCCGATCGGCCAGCGCCGCCAGGGCGGCCGGATCCGTCTCCCCCTCGGCGACCGCCTGCAGCATCCGCCGCGCACTGCCCCCCAGGAGGTCCGAGACCAGGCTCGACAGCTTCAGATGCGCTTCTTCCAACAACGCCTCTAGTCGGTTGTGCACCTGCACCCGGTTGCGCGTCAGCTGATACTTGCGCCGCATCACCGTCCGCCACAACCGTTGCTCGGCGTCCGGCACAAAGCTCAACGTCAGCTCCTGCGCCACCAACCGCTTCACCAAGCGTTCGGCATCCACGAAATCCCGCTTCCGACCACGCGCTCCCCGATTCGACTGTGCTTGCGCCAAGTGCAGACGGCCCGCCATCGGGCTCGCCCCGTCCCGCGCGCGGCGGGCCGGCATCCACGCGCGCTCGAGCACCTCCCACACCGGGCGCCAATACTGCGCGGTCGATTCCATCACCACTTCTTCGACCGCCTCGGCCACCAGCCACGCGGCCAGCTCTCGCAGCTCGCTCGGGCTGGTGCCTACGCGTCGATGGACAAACTGGTACGCTCCGTCGACCGCGATGTCCGTGACCACCACCGCCAACATCTTCTTGTGGACGTCAATGCCCGCGATGCGATACGTCATCCGCCCTCCTCACGGCCAGAGCGGAGCGCGTGGCATTGGCTTCACTACTCAGGATCTCAGGCTCACGCCGTTCACGGCGACGCCTAGTTATTCGCTCACTCGCCCACACGCCGGATCAGCCAGTTCTTCGGTCTCGACGGCCCCAATGGTTCGTCGACCTCACCGCTCCGAGCCAGCTCCAGTCTGCCAAACCCGGACCTGACTTTCATGACCTTTCGCGAGCTGCGTCCCAGGGCGGCTCCGTCATACGGCTCGGTCACCGGCGTCGCACGGCCTACGGGACCGGCACCCGGGCCAACAGCTCTTGGTGCCAGTTCAACACCAGGTGGATCCGCGTCAGGCCGGGGAACGGGTCGTCGGTGTCGGCAGGTCCACCTTCCTTGAGCATCAGGAACCGTTGCCCGTCGGGCGACACGTCGTAGGGGCGGAGGCGTGCCGGACGGTCGAAGTAGGGGCCCTCAAACACGACTTCGGGATTGCCCGCAGTGAAGCCGGGCTCACCCTGGATGCGGGTCGTCATCAGTCGCCCGCCAGGAGCGACAAGAAACAGTTCGCGCCCATCCGGTTCCCAGAGCGGGTAGCTGCCCCCATCCGTCGAGATCTGCCACTTGCCGTCATCCACGTTCGGAAACGGCCGTACGTAGACCTCATCTTGGCCCGATTCCGTTGACTGATAGGCTAACCAGCGCCCGTCGGGCGAGATTTCCCCATTCGTTGCAGTGAACGATGTCTGGAGCAGCGATTCCGTGGGCCCCTCACTAGTCAAGGACAGCATCGCAAGGTCGCCGTCGCTGTCGAACACCACCCACGCACCATCGGGTGACATCGAGAGGGGGGACTGGTGTAGGGGGCTCTCCGTCAGGCGCTCTACCTGCCCCGAGCCATCGGCGGGCTTTACGAAGACGTTGCCCTGTCCCCCCTGCCGGTGAGACTCGAACACGACCCGCTGTCCATCGGGAGTCCAGACGGGGAGCGTGTCACGGCTGGGATCGAAGGTGAGCCGGGTCAACGTTTCGCGGACGAAGTCCCAAATCCAGATGTCGTCCTCTTGGTCACGCGCGTCGATGACCACGCGCGTCCCATCGGGGGACACTCGTGGATAGTAGTAGTCGCGGGGCGGCGCGGCCACAGCTTCCTCGGTGCCGTCCCGGTCCACCCACACCAGCGTGCGGACCGCAGCCGCGTTCCCACTCGGGAGATAGACCAACGCGCCGCTCCGCGCTATATCGGCGTTCGCGGCACCCGACGTGGTGGCCCGGCTGACCCCTTCGACCAGCGGCACCGGGCCACCCGTCACTTCGAGACGATCGACATCGAACGGCACCGCCAGGAGCGTTCCGCCCAGCGCATAGACCAGGTGCCCGGTCGGCAGATAGCGGGCATCGCTGCCCCCCTCGACCACCACCGTCCGCCCACCCGTCGCCACCTGCTCGAGCACAATCTGGGCCGTATCCCACCGCCCTGCACTGCCGAGCGTGTAGAGCACGGTCTCCCCGTCGGGCAGCATCTGTGGTTGGTGGGCCTCGGCTGGGGGGGCGACCGAGACAAGCACGTCGGCGGTGCCGCCCGCGCCCGCGACTCGGAGGATGCCCTGCCCCCCTTGCCCGAAGACGATCGTGTCGTCCGCTCCCCAACTGGCGCCCCAAGGATTGGCAGCGTCAGTCAGCGTCACCGCCGCCCCGCCCGAGAGGGCCACCTTCTTGAGCGCGCCCTCCCGCGTCGAATAGAACCCGATCCACTCACCGTCGGGCGAGAAGAAGGGAAGCGTGGGCGCACTGCCTTCAGTGCCGGCGAGCGGCTGCGCCTCGAGCTCGTCCAGGGCGCGCAGATAAAGCTGCTCGTTGGCCACGTAGACGACGTGGGTGCCAGTCGGGGAAATGGCTACCCCCCGCCGGGCGGTGTTGGTCCGCACTTGCGTTTGCGGCAAGATGACCGATGTGCGGGTGACCCGTGCGGGCGGAGTCGGTGCCGGGCGTGTCAGGCCCCAGACGGCCAGGCCGGTGAGAACCACGGCGGCGAGCGCCAACGGCACCGGGCGTTGCCAGACGGCTGGTGGCATAAGGCGCGTCGCCTCGGTGGTCTCGCTCGCGGGCGTGGTCCGAGCGTCGTCGATGTCAAGCCGCGCATCGCCGATGTAGCCCAGCCGCCGCTTCGGATCCTTCTCCAAGCAGCGTCGCAGGAGTCGGCGAATGGCGGCCGGCGTGCCACCGGGCAGGGCCGACCAGTCCGGCTCCTTCGTGAGGACGAACGCGAGCGTATCGGACACGGTCCGGCTCGTGAACGTCTGCTGCCCCGTGAGCATCTCCAGGAGCACCA
>PVBE012881482.1_pt1 | contig 15971 bp, 16 predicted proteins | sample 1631181 | NCBI WGS metagenome assembly PVBE01 (sample SAMN08397723, study PRJNA350692) | Marine metagenome, whole genome shotgun sequencing project. | isolation source: water | place: Pacific Ocean | collected 2012-04
TAAGTCCAACAAAGGACCGGAGATATGAGCTATATTGCGAGTATGTGGTGGGCATGGCACATTGCGGTGGGGGATCGCAGTAGCCGAAATACGGACGCGAAAGATTGTGAAGATTGATCAGGGCAGGCACAACGCTACTGGCTCTGTGTCCCATCGTGTGCCGAAAGGGTCAGCCGGATCATCGACGACGGCGGAGCCCGGTTGGTGGCCGACAATCTCTGCCAGGGACTGTGCGACTGCCTGGGTGCCTGTCCCGGGGGTGCCATCGCCAGCGAAGAGCGGACGGCCCCGCGCCGCCTGTCCGGTTTGCCCCACCTTTTGAGGTTCTTGAACGTTTGCCTTGAAGGACATACACTTTCCTTCCAGAGATGTTTCAGATCCAGGGATAAAGGTCATGGGCTGGTTCTACGAAATGCATCCCATCCGCCAGGCGCTGCTTGCGACGCTCGGCACGTGGTTTGTGACGGCGATGGGCGCGGCGCTGGTGCTTTTCTCAAAGAAGTTCTCGCAGAAATGCCTGGACGCTTTGCTGGGCATGGCTGCAGGGGTGATGATCGCTGCCAGTTTCTGGAGCCTGTTAGCCCCGGCGATTGACATGTCCGTGAAATGCTATGGCGAGACTTGAAAATGGATTTCGCCGCTGGTGGATTTTCTGCTGGGAGCGGTAGCGCTGCGGATAACCGACCGAATCCTGCCGCACATACACCCCGGCTTGGTTGTGGCTGAGGGAATCAAGACATCCTGGCATCGCAGCACGCTGTTGGTGCTGGCGATTACCCTGCACAACATACCTGAGGGTTTGGCCGTGGGCGTGGCGTTCGGGGCGACCGCAAACTTGACAGGTGCTGCGAGGGCCAGCCAGATCGGCGCGGCCATCGCGTTAGCCATCGGTATAGGGCTGCAGAATTTCCCCGAAGGCACAGCCGTGGCGATGCCGCTGCGGCGGAAAGACAACGTGGACTTGGCTACCATGGGCGTCATTGTGGGCTTTGCCATCATGATGTCACTCGACGTGGCGTTGGGGTAGAGGGCTCTTGCCGCCAGGCACGGTAAGCGATAGCGAAATCCCGCGCGTCGCGGACGGTTCGGGTGGTTTGGCGGAATTCGCCGTCTTTCAGGTCGTCAGGCGGCATACAGTGATGCAGGAGAATTGATGATACGACATGCAGGTTTGTTTGCGGCGGTTGTCGTTGTGGCCGCATCGATGGCGGCGGCCCAGGAACTGCCGTCGCTCGGCGATCTCGCCCCTCCCGGCGTCGGTGGACGGGCCGGGGGGGCGGAAGTCCCTTTGCGGTACCAGGAGGCGTTGGAACACTTCACGGCCGCCGCGGTGGTTTCGCATACGGAGGTTCGGCCGGGCCAGGAATTTCACATAGCCGTGGTGATGCACATTGCCGACAGCTGGGTGTATTACGGCCCTGTTCCCGGCCCAATCGCAGTGGCCGGCGGGATTTCCGCCGTGGCTGACAACCTTACGGTGGGAGAGGTCCTTTGGCCGGAAGATGAGCCGTATGAGACGAATCTGGGCGACAGGGTCGTCGTCAACAATGTTTACAAGGGTCGGGCTGTGGCCTACGTACCGGTGAAAGTGCCGACGGGCGCCCGGCAGGGCCGCCGCGCCATCCGGCTTGTTGTCAGTGGGCAGATATGCGGGGACCAATGCGTTGATCTGCGGGTGAGGGTTGCAGCCACGGTGACGGTGGGCAAAAGGTCGCTGGCCAACGACGCCTGGACGCAGGACCTGGCCGGGCGGCTGCAAGGGGCGATGCCCGCAACGAGGCTTCGTGCGGCCGGGGTGCCTCGGGGCCCGGCCGTTGCCCCGGAGGTGGCGGACTTGACGGTTTGGGCGGGGCTGGGGCTGGCCTTGTTGGCCGGGCTGGTCCTCAACGTGATGCCGTGCGTGCTGCCGATGGTTCCGCTGCGGATTCTGAGCCTGGTGCAGATGGCCGGTCAGCGCCGGCGCCGCTTTGTCACGCTCGGATCGGCCTTTGTCGGCGGGATTGTGTTGTTCTTTATCGTCCTGGCCGTGGCGAGCGTGATCGTCCGATTGGCTGCGCAGCAGGCACTGAACCTCAGCGCGCACTTTCAATATCGCGCCGTTCGCATCGGCCTGGCGATGGTTCTGGTCGCCCTGGCGGCCAACCTGTTCGGGCTGTTTAACGTGGTGGTGCCCAGTCGGTTGGCGGGCCTGAACCAGGGAGGCAGCTGCGGACGTGGGGGACATCTCTCCTCGGTAGGCATGGGGGTTATGATGGCGATCCTGGCTACCCCGTGCAGTTTTGCGATTCTGGCGGTTGTCCTTGCCTGGTCGCAGATTCAGCCGCTATGGCTGGGCACGTTGGCGATTGTCCTGATCGGCGTGGGGATGGCTGCCCCTCACGCGCTGCTGGTGGCGATGCCCAAACTGCTCAACCGGCTGCCCAGGCCCGGGCGGTGGATGGAACTGTTCAAACAGTCGATGGGGTTCCTGCTGCTGCCGGTGGCGATCTGGATGATCTATGCTGGCAGCGACGACCTCTACCCGGCATGGGTCGTGGCCTACGGCGTGCTGCTGACGGCGAGTCTGTGGATGTGGGGCACGTGGGTCCGTTTCGACGCGCCGCTGCCGCGGAAAATTATCATCCGCGGTCTGACGCTGCTCCTGGCAATCGGGGGGGGGTATTTCATGCTCAAGCCGTCAGTACCGCTGGCGGTAAGGTTTGATAAGTTCTCCAACCAGCGGATCGCGGAGGCTCACCGTGGCGGGCGAAGCGTCCTGATCAAATTCACCTCCGCTACCTGCACCAGTTGTATCTGGATCGATCACACGGTTTACGACAGCCCGGCTGTTGCAGACGAACTGTCGGCCCGCAACATAGTGGCGATGAAGGCCGACGTGACCGACGCGGGCACGCCGGCGTCGAGGATGCTCTACGAGCGGTTCGGCGGCGCGCCGCCGCTGACGGTGCTGTTGACGCCAGATGGCCGGACACCCGTTCGCTTCGACGGCAAGTTCTCCAAAGATGACCTGTTCAAGGCGCTGACCGCGGCGGACGGGAAGGAATAAAACCCGTTGCTACGTCACAGATTCACACTGGAAGATGTGATTGAGCATATGCGGCGGGCCCCGCTGTTTTCGCACCCGGCCGCCGCCTTGTATGTGCCGATTGGGCGCATATAATGAGGGTTGGAATCGGCCGGCCGGCTTGGTTGCCGGCCTGATGAAAAAACAAGGAAGCATTATGAACGATTGTGCAAGTTGCGACGATGGGCTCAAAGCCAGCGTTCAGGAAGTCATCGATACGATTCGCCCACTTCTACAGGCGGATGGCGGCGATATCGAACTGGTGGACGTGGACAGCGAGGGCAAGGTGAGCGTGCGGCTTCAGGGCGCGTGCAAAGGCTGCCCCGGGGCGGCGATGACACTCAAGATGGGCGTCGAGCGCCACCTGATGGAAAAGGTGCCTGGGGTCAGCGAGGTGGTGGCCGTCCAGTAATCCGCCCTGTGGGAGATTATTTGCGGCCGAGCGTTTGTGACCCCAGTTTACCCGGAACCGCTATTGCGCGCGGAGGCTTTGCACTTTTCTTGACCGTCGCCGCCGGCACCGCTACGATGTGCGTATGATCCTTGTGTTGGACAACTACGACAGTTTTACCTACAACCTGGTGCAGCGCATCGGCGAACTGGGTGGCAGCTACGAAGCCAGCGTTGTCCGCAATGACGTGTTGGAGGCCCCCGAGGCCGAAGATCGGTACCATCCGACGCACCTTATCATTTCGCCCGGGCCCTGTACGCCCAACGAGGCCGGCCGGAGCATGAACTTCGTTGACCACTTCCACGGGCGGATTCCGATCCTCGGCGTGTGCCTTGGCCACCAGTGCATCGCCCAGGTGTTTGGCGGGAAAGTAATCCGCGCCGACAGGCTGATGCACGGCAAGACCAGCGAAATCACCCACGATTCCCAAAGCGTGTATGCCGGCCTGCCCGACCCGTTCACCGCCACCCGCTACCACAGCCTGATCGTTGACCCAAGCGGGCTCGATAAAGATTTCTACCAGACCGCCTGGACTGTGGACCAGAACGAACTGATGGGTATCCGGTCCCAAACCCACCCCACCGAGGGCGTGCAGTTCCACCCGGAAAGTTTCCTGACCGAAGTGGGGCACAAACTGCTGGAGAACTTCCTGGCCGCTTAGTGTCCTTGCGGGAAACTCAGGCCACGTCGGCATCGAAATACCCCGCCAGTTTCTCCAGCAATCGGGGCACCTCCACGGGTATTCCGCCGTTGCGCAGCGAATGGGTGGCCATGCAGCCGGCCGCCACACTGTACCGGGCTGCAACGGCCGAGGTGGTGATCTTCGCGCCGTGGCGTATATAGTCGAGAAACTCCCGGACAATACTTGGGTCCGCCCCGGCGGCCAAGCGCACGCCGTCGGCCGGGTCTTGGGCGCAATGGACAAGGGCGCCTCTACCTCCGACTCCGATCACTCCGATCCTCAATTCGCCATCTGTATCGAAATGTCTCCCGTCAACAGCTCCGCAATCTCCCAAAGGCCGAGATTCTATCCGCATGGCGGCCCCGTGCTACCTGAATATTGGAAAGAACGTCTTTTTTGGAGCCCTCACCGGCGGCAACGCTCGCGGCAGGCGCACGACTATCAGCCTCTTCGGAGCATCGTATAGGGGCCTTCGGGAATTATGGCTACCCGAGCGTCGGGCTGGGCCTCAAGATACTCGTCGATGGCCCGCTGGGCCCGCGCCTTGGCGTTGCCCGGGCCGAGGATCGGCGCCACCGCAATGTGCCGTTGTGTCTCGGCGGGTATGCCGTCGCTGACAAACCACAATTTCTCGAGTCCGATGCGCTCCAGCACCCTCGTATGTACTTGAAACTCCCACTGGTCCATGCGGGTCTCGTGTGCGTTGGCCTCGATGTCGACCAGGAATCGCCGCCAATCGTTGTCGTACCGGAGCATCAAGTCGGTATAGGCCTTGGAGCCCACCTGCTCGTCGCAGAGAGCAACCACCAGGAGCGTGGAGTGCTCCGCCATCGCCGGCAGGGCGCCGCACATCCCCTTGACGACCTGGTAAAAGGTGCGGTCCAGCGGGTCTCCGCCGCCGTTGGTGATTACCAGGTCGAATCCCGGCTCGTCGGGATCGATCCCGGCCGCGGCCCACTGTGCGACCTGTTCGCATCCGGCAAGATGGGCCTGCTCCAGGTCGCCGCAGTAGATCCCGGCTATCTGGTGGTCGCGCGTGATGGCTACGTTGAACAGGAAATCCACGCCCACCTTGCGGGCTACCTTCAGCGCGATCTCGTGGCAGGGGTTGCCTTGCAGGATGCCCGTGTCGGCGGCGGGGTCCGCCAGGATTCCGAATCCGTGGAATCGCCGGATGGTCCGGAGGTCCACAATCGCCGGGCAGACGCCTTTGCGCCCGCCGGAAAACCCCGCCATGAAGTGCGGCTCGATGAAGCCCGTAACGATGCGGAAGTCTGCCTCCATAAAGCGGCGGCACACGCGCACGGGCGGGTCGTCGCTGATCGTCACCAACGTTTCGGGATCGTCGGCGTGGTGGTCGATGACCTCCACGCGGGACATCACGTCGCCCCCGACCAGGATTTCACGCTCCGCGTCACTGCTGGGGCGGTGCATGCCCGTGCCGATGATGATCACAATTCGGGAATCTTCAATGCCAGCAGTGTTGAGAACCTCCATAATGGCCGGCAGAAACTGCTTGTTGGGTACCGCCCGGGTGATGTCTGAGATCGTGACCGCTGCGCTGGCGGGCTTCTTTGCCCCGACCGTCAGCATCTCCCTCAGCGGTGGACAGCCGATGGGCGCAGACAACGCCGCCGTGACCGCAGCCTCGCCGTCCGCCAGCGGCGGGGGATTCCGCCCGGCCAATACGGTGGCGTCGGCCGGGATGCGAAGTTCCATCCCCTCTGTGCCATAGTGCATCCGAACTGTCTTTGTCTCAGGAGTCAAAAATCTTGCCGGGATTGAGGATATTGTTAGGGTCGAGGGCCTGTTTGATGGCCCGGATCATCTCAATATACGTATCATCCACCACCAGGGGCATGTATTTCTTGCGCTTGTTCCCGATGCCGTGTTCGCCGGAGATCGTGCCACCCAGTTCGGCGGTAAGTTTGTACAAATCGATCAGAATCCGGGGTAGCGTTTGGAGCCACTTGTCCGGCGACCAATCGGGGTTCATCACGGGCGTGGCATGGAGGTTCCCGTCGCCGGCGTGTCCATAGCAGGGAATCTGGACGTCGTACTTCTTGGCCAGTTCCTCCAGGCCGGCGACCATCTTGGGAATGTTGGCGATGGGAACGACCACGTCTTCGAGGCTCTGGTGCGGGCTGACCACCTTGAATGCCTCGGGGATGTTTCGCCGCACCTTCCATATCCGCTCGGAGGTAGTGGAATTGTCGGCTACATACACTTCGATCGCCCCTGCGGCTAGGCATTGCTCGCCGATGGTCTCATACTCCCGATCCACCTGCCGGGCGTCGCCTCCATCAACGGTAATCAGCAGCATCGCGCCGGCCTGCTGGTAGGGGATCGACTCGTTGAGGTACTGGCAGGCTGCCTGAACGGAACTGCGGTCCATGAACTCAATCGCCGTGGGAACGATGCCGCCTTGAGTCATGATCTGTGGGACGGCCGCGATCGCCTCGGTGGTCGTCTTGAACAGGCAAAGCAGGTCCACGCTGGCCTTGGGGCGCGGCAGGAGCCGCAACGTGATCTTTGTGAACACCCCCAGCGTGCCCTCCGAGGCGACCATGAACTGGATGAGGTTGTAGCCGGTGACGTCCTTGAGCAACTTTCCCCCGAGTTGGACGATCCGGCCGGTGGGAGTGACGACCTCCAGCCCGGTCACGTAGCGTCCGGTCACGCCGTACTTGACGGCCTTTCCCCCTCCGGCGTTTTCGGCTACGTTCCCGCCGATGGTGCAGGTCTCCAGGCTCATCGGGTAGCCGGCGTAAAACAGGCCGTATTCGGCGACCCGCTCGTTGATTTCGTTGGTGATCACGCCGGGCTCGACCACGACCATCATGTTCCGGCGGTCGATTTCGACAATGCGGTTCATCCGGTCGGTCAGCAGGACGATACCGCCGGCTACCGGCACGGCCCCGCCGGACAGCCCGCTGCCGGCCCCGCGCGGCGTCACCGCGATGCGCCGGCGGTTGGCCAGTTCTATGATTGCCGCAATTTCTTCCGCCGTCCGGGGGCGCACCATCGCCTCAGGCATGTGGGTGTACTGTTTTTCAGCCACCTCGTCGTGGCTGTAGGGTTCCAACTTCTCCAGATCATCGAAGATCACATACCGCTGGCCTACGATCGCCTTCAGTTTATCAGCCACCTCGGTCGTCACGCGATTGTATTTTTGTCCGGGCATTTCTTGGTGCCGAATCTCCACAAAAGGAAGACGGAATCGTGCCGGCGGTCTATTACGGCTTCAACCTGATGGCCTTGCGTATCTTCTTGGTCAGCACGGGCAGGATCTCGAACAGGTCTCCGACGATACCCAGTTCGGCCACCCGGAAGATTGGGGCGTTCTCATCGTTATTGATGGCGATGATATTCTCCGAGGTCTGCATGCCGGCCAGGTGCTGGATCGAGCCGGACAGGCCTACGGCGACGTACAGTTTGGGCGTAATGGTTTTTCCCGAAAGTCCAATCTGATGGGGATAGCTCAACCAGCCGCGGTCCACCACGTCGCGTGTAGCGCCTACGGCCGCACCAAGGCTGTCGGCCAGTGCCCGGATCAGCGGCAGATTTTCCGCCTTCTTGATGCCCCTGCCGGCGGTCACCACCACGTCCGCGTCCTGCAGGTTGTGCTCCTCGGTGCTGCCTGTAAAGCCCACGCGCCGGACGCGACTGGCCAGCAGTTCGCCCGCCGCCGGCAAGCGAATGATCTGCCCGCTGCGTCCTTCGGCTCTTGTCGCCGGGGAGGTGCTGCGCGGGCGGACGGTAGCCATCTGCGGGCGATGGCGAGGCGTCTTGATCGTCGCCAGAATGTTGCCGCCGATCGCCGGGCGAGTTTGAAGCAGATTGCCCGTTTCGGCCTCGATGTCCAGAGCGGTGCAGTCGGCGGTCAGCCCCGTGTTGGCCTTGACGGCTACGTAGGGCATCAGCGTTCGACCCGTAGAGGTCGCACCGGCAATGATGATCTCCGGCTTGTACTGTTCCATGAGTTTGAGCATGCAGGCTGCGTACGGCTCGGTCTCGAAGCGCTCCAGTCGAGCCGCTTCCATGGCCACCACGCGGTTGGCGCCGCGGTCGATCAACTCTTGCAGATCGCTGCTGTTGATCTGGTGGCCGAACACGACAGCCGTCAGGTCCGCGCAGCGCTTGTCGGCCAGGTCGCGCCCGCGAGTCAGAAGTTCGTGGCTGATTCGCAACACGCGCCCGCCTGACTGCTCAGCCAGAATCCAAACTCCTCTGTGTTCCATTTCAGACAAGTTGCCGTTCCTTGATGAATTCCACGAATCTCTCTGCTGCCGCGTCAATGGCCCGCTCGTCCGCGGCGGGGACTTTCTCGCACTGGCGGGCGATCTGTGGGCGGAAAATCTTCACCACCCGCGTGGGCGAGCCGGCAAGGCCCACCTCGTCGGCCTCCACGTTCAGGTCCGCTACCGACAGGACGGGGATATCGATCTTCCTGGCCTTCTGCTTGCCGCGAAGTGTGGGCAGGCGCGGATCGGCTACCTCCTTCAGCACTGTCAGAGTTGCGGGCAACTGAACCTCCAGCACCTCGTAGCCGTCCTCTACCAGGCGATGAACGCGGCAGGTTTTCTTGCCGACGGATTCCACTTTCCCGACATAACTGGCCACAGGCAGGTCCAGCCATGCGGCGATGCCCGGTCCGACCTGGCCGGTATCGCCGTCGGTGGCCCGCTCGCCGCAGATTACCAGGTCGAACCGGCCCATTTGGCCGATGGCGGCGGCCAGCACGCGTGACGTGGACCATGTGTCGGACCCGGCCAGGGCCTTGTCGGAGATCAGGACGCCCGAGTCCACGCCCATGGCGATGGCCTCTCTCATCGCCGATTCCGCCTTGGGTGGGCCCATCGAGATGGCGATCACCTCCCCGCCTCCGGTTTCGGCCTCGCGCAGTTCAATAGCCAGTTCGACGGCATACAGGTCCAGCGGGTTGATGATGGCCTCCACGCCTTCGCGGATCATCGTGCCGGTGGTCTCATCCATCTTCACGGCGTTGGTCTCGGGCACCTGTTTGATAGGTACGATAATTCGCATGTCACAACACTCCGGCCTCGTGGACACCGCCCTGCCATTGGGCATCACATGGTATGTGACCTTCCCCCAAGAATCTACTGCGTTGACCAGTGGAGGTAAAAACGCGAAGATGGGCGCGTAAGATACAGGCTTGATATACCGGACAATGAGCATGGGCAAAAAGGATGTCGGCGTTTCGCAGGAACAGTTGACCCGGCAGATCTGCGAAATCGGCTGCCGCATGTACGACAAAGGCTTCGTTGCCGGCAATGACGGCAACATCAGTTGCCGCCTGGACGAGGGGCGATATCTCTGCACGCCGGCGGATGTGTCCAAGGGCTTCATGGAACCGGCGGATATCGCCGTGGTGGACGACGAGGGGAACCAACTGACCGGCCGGCTTGAACCGACCTCGGAAGTGCCGCTTCACCTGCGGATATATCACGAGTTACCCCGCATCAATGCGGTGGCCCACGCGCACCCTCCGCACGCGACGGCCTTTGCGGTCGCCGGCATCTCACCGCCGGTGGGCGTGATGCCGGAGGCGGAGATATATCTGGGGCCTATTCCGCTGGCCGACTACGGTACGCCTGGCGGCCCGGAACTCGCCGACACCATCCTGCCGCACCTGCGAAACAAAGCCGGCACCATCCTGCTGGCCAATCACGGTGCTGTGGCCTGCGGCAAGGACCTCATGCAGGCCTACTGGCGCCTGGAGCGGCTGGAGATGTACTGCCGGATACTGATATTGAGCAAACAGTTGGGCTCCGTCCGTCCGCTGCCCGAGGCCAAGGTCCGCCAACTACTGCAATACAAGAAGAAGCGCTACGGTATGGACGAGGACGATCCTCGGATGGATTGACAATAGATCGCCACAATAAGCGCAAGAACGCGGCGGCCAGCCAAGGCCGCCGAGCGTGAGTCCATTTCACCTGTGCTTGTGGGGGATATTGCCGGCCTTGTCATCCCTTTGTGCCAGCCTCTTTTTTGGTTGCCAACCGGACCGCCCGGCGCGCCCTGGCCTTGGTCTTTCGGCGCGCGTTCTTACTGCGTGTGGCCTGCTGCTTCTGCCGCCGTCGATCGAGTCTGTCACGTCGCTGTCCCATGAGTCCGTTGCCTTTCTTTGCTCTCTTGGAAAGCTGGGATTGTACAGGCGGTGGGGCATCCTTGCAATTTGTTCCAGGAGGTGTCTTTGCCCACAGCCACCGCCAACGTCACTCGGCGTTACCCCTTTTCGGCGATTTTGACGATGATCTTGTGGAGGCCGCCGGTGCCTCCTAGCGGCGCGTGGGCGTCGGTGGGGAAAAAGATGCCGAACGTGCCGGCGGCTGTGGTCACCCACGCCTCAGGTTTGTCGGTGAAAGTCGCTCCGTCTTTGGCCTCGTCGAAATCCTTTTCGTCGGGGGTGCAGTGGGCGACGGGCTTCCAGCCAATCTCGTCGGTCCCGCGAAGGCAGAACTGGATGTCGATGTACTTCCTGTGGGCCTCCAGCGTGGCCTTGTTGCGGCCCATGCCGTCGGCGCGGACGACAACCACGTACAGGCGGTCGCCGTCCAGGGCGTGTCGCCCGGGCGGCAGGTCCGCAAGGTCCTGCCGCTGCAGAAACTCAAACGCCTTGGCGAACCGGCGGTTTAGTCCGGCGTATCGTTTCCAGTTGTCCAAATGGTCCAGAATCATCTTCGCTCAATTCCTTCGGCAAAAAGGTGCCGACCCCGGCGATTTCGCGGCGTTGGTGATGACGGGGCCTAAAAGGACTCGCCCTCTTTCAGGCCGTAGGCTTTCCTCATGAGATCCCGCACAGTATTAACCTTGACGACTTCGCTCCAGTTCGTCACGCCGTGTTTTTCGCACAGGCCGAATAACCGCTTGGTGTAGCGGCGCGTACGTTTAACCATTCTTGGCGGCATCTTCACCTGTGTCAGTTTGTTCTTGTTGGCCGACATCCACAGCCAGGCCTCCTCCATGGCTGCGCGATAGGCGCAGACGGACGCCTTTTCGACGCGGGCGAGCACAACGTCGTTGTCGGCCAGGCGCCGGGCCTGGGCAAACGCCTTGAGGCCCGCCTGAACGATGCGCTTGTCGATACCATAATCCTTCGCATCCCCGAAGCAGTTCTGGGTAATCCCTCTGGACTCGGCGTTGTCGTGGACGAGTTTGATGAACCGCCCAATCGGCTTGCCTGCCTTGCCGTAGTGCAGGCGGAGGAATTCGCTAATCAGTTTTTTGCCGCTGAGATTGCAGTCCCACAACAACCGGCTGGTGACATAGTTCCTCAGGTCCGACATTTCGCCCCCCAGGGCGTAACCGGGCCCCTGCATCAAGACCCCGACGGCCTTGTTGGCAACGAAAAGGCGGATGTTGGGCTCGATCACCCGCAGGTTGGGGCACGGCAGCAGGTAATTTCGGAAGTTCGTGTTGTAATTCCAGATACTGATCTTGTCGCAGATGCGGCCCCATGCGACCAGGTCGCGATAGAAGAGGGCATTCTTCTGAGTTTTACGGCTCTTGATCGGCTGGACCACGCTGCACTCAATGCTGCACAACTGGATCATGACGTTCGGCAGGGGCTTCAGCCGCTTTGGCGGTTTGCGCGAATACCAGTAGGACAGCGTCCCTATCTTGACGTTCGGGTGTGTCTTGGCGACCTTGTCCGCCACCGCGTTGACGAACGTCAGTATCGAGCCCATCGGCGTGCCCTCGCGTCTGTCGATGGCTGCACATTTGCGGCAGCGGCAATACTTGTCATTGTCGTTCTGGCTGACCGAGAAATTCTCGCGATGCGGATTCTGTTTGATCTCCTCGAGCACCGCTTGTGTGACAATCTTCAGAACGTTCGGATTCGTCAGGCAGGGCTCGTTGTCGTAGGCGTCGTCGTTCACCTGGGCTAGTCGCTTGCCGTTGATCAGACAGTAATACTCGGGATGCTCCCTACCGTATTTTCTCGAGGATATCTGGAGGGTGAAACTGTGGTTTATGACAACCATGCCCGTGACGCCCCCGAGGTTTTCCCGTCTAGTGGCGGTATTGCAGCGGAGCCTGGCGGCAAAGACAGGATTCAGCCGGAGCTCACCGGTGGAGTGCAATCGCATTTTCAGCGGCGGATGGTAGGACCTGTCTACCGGTTTGACCACGCGCCGGTTGCCCACCGGCGGCACGTGTGTATGGTCATGGGTCAAGAAGCGCACGCCAAGGTAGTCTTCCAGGAATGTGTACACGCCATAGAGCGTACCGCGGGGACGTCCGCCTGCGATGGCGATGTTGCCGTCCCGGACAATGATACGCAGGTCCTCATCGCCCATCTCGTCGGTGGCGAAACCAACGTTGCTGGAACGCAGCGCCTCGCCGGGACCGATGAATACGTGGCCGTCGGGCCGATCCACAGCAGTGACGATCGGGAGTTTTACCCCCGAGGCCTCGGCGAAAAACTTTTGAAATTCCTTGGCGGCGTACACTTCAGAAGGGATTGCGTCGTTTGCGTTCACGATGTCCCAGTCTTGCATCGCGGCAAGGTCCACCCCGGCCGCAGGTGCGGCTTGCAGCATTGAGGCAAAGATTACAACCGCGGCGAACAGAACCCGGACTTCGAATTTAGAGGTTTTTGTCATTCCTGGCATACATCGGCTCCCAATCCGGGCGCAGTACTCGGTAAACCGTCGCGATCTACGACCGGCCTTCACTTGTCGATAATTATGACTGATGCGGCCGGTCAATTCAACCTGTCTGGCGGTCGTGCGCTGCCGCCATGCGAGGTTCAATCTTCGAACACCGCGATTACCGGCGCGTGATCGGACGGTTTTTGGCCCTTGCGCTCGTCGCAGTCTACTTCGGCTGCTGTGCTGCGGTCGGCCAGCGACTTAGTGGCGTAGATATGGTCGATCCGCAGACCGTTGTTCCTGGGGAAACCAAGCTGCCGATAGTCCCACCAGGAGTAGATGCCGCACTGGGGCTGATGCCTGCGAAAGACGTCCACAAGGCCCCACCGGCGAATCTCCGCCAAGCCGTTGCGGGCGTCCTGGTGACACAGGACGGTGTCGGCCCATTCTTCCGGGCGGTTGACGTCCTTGTCGTCGATGGCCACGTTGAAGTCCCCGCACAGGGCCAGCGGTTCGGACGGCGAGAAGTGCTTCCGGAGATACTCCCTCAGCCGGCGCATCCAGTCGAGTTTATACGCGAAACTTTCCGACCCCACCGTCCCGCCGTTGGGGAAGTACGCGTTGAGAACCGCCGCGCCGCCTATCTTGGCGGAGACCAACCTGGCCTGAGGGTCGCCCGCATCGGCACCCATCCCTCGCCGCACGTCGACCGGCTTGATTCGCGAGAGAATCGCCACTCCATTGTAGGTCTTCTGCCCGTGGACCGCGGCGAAGTAGCCCGCTTCCTTGATCGCATCAAAGGGAAACGCCTCATCCACGGCCTTGAGTTCCTGAAGGCACAGCACGTCCGGCCGCTGCTTATCGAGCCATTTCCCCAGCTGTTCCAGCCTCACCCTGATCGAATTGACGTTCCACGTGGCAATTTTCATCGCCAGGGATTATAGCTCTTGCAGAAGGCCCAGGACAGCGTGAAGTGTCGGATGCGACAGGTTGTTGAAAGAGTCTTTGTTGTCTTTAAAGGACGTGCAAAGACGTGCAAGAATGTTCCAGCGGTTCACTGTCGGGGTAAGGGTTGTGCCCCGTTGCGAAAGACTTAGGCTTCCAGGTACACGTTAAACTGGCGCAGCGCTTCTGTTTCGTTGGGTGCGAAGTTCAACAACTTGTCCAACTTCGCGGTTGTGAAAACCTTTTTCAGATCGGCCCGGAGCCCGCAGATAACGACTTTCCCTTTGATCGCCTGCGACTTCTGGTGCATGGAGATCAGCACAGAGATCATGCTGGAGGAAAAGAACCGCACCTCGCAGAAGTCCAGGATGATCTTTCGCTGAGCCTGGGCGTCCACAAGGGGGTACAGTTCCTTTCCAATAGACTCGACGACCGTGCTGTCGAGGATGGCACTGTTGCGGAAATTCACAACTACCACATCCTGGAATCTTGAGATTACCAATTCTTCGCTGGGCATAAGGGATGTCCTTGTTCTCTTCGGCCTGTTGCCCGCAGGGTTGCTGGCACATGCTTTAGCAATCATAACTACCTGCGGGTACAGTTTCACGAACTGTTTCGGCTTTCGGGTGGCCGCCCTGGCAAACGCCTCGTTTTGGCAATCTGCATTCGACGGCTATTCGCGGCGTCGTGGCGTTGGGAGGGCGGACCGGGTGCCGGATCGTGTTGTGCGTCCGGCCGGGGACTATTGCTCTTGGGGCGCATCCGACTGCGGCCAGAGATTCGCAGTGTCCGAATCCTCCCCGACGGTCTGTGTGGCCTCGGCAGCCGGCCCCTTGGCCGGCCCGTTGAGCAGTTCGCCCAGCGAGCTATAGGCACGAAATCGCACGACCTTCTTGGCGGGGATCTGGATACTCTCGCCCGTGCGGGGATTTCGACCGATCCGGGCCTTCCGCTTGCGGACGCAAAGGGCGCCCAGGCCCGGAAGCACAAACTCCTTGTTGCGGACCAGTTCCTTGCGAACCAACTCCACAAGCCCGGCGTAGAAGCGCCCGACGTTCGCCTTGCTCAATCCCGCCTGCCGCATAATGCCTTCGATCATCTCATTTCGGTTCATGTGCCACCTCTTTCTCGCCGCAATTGCCTGCACCCCTCAGCCCGCCGCCACGTGCCGAATGCCGCCGGCGACAATTAGACGGCAAGAACGCCCCAAATACCATGGTTGACTTCCTGGTGCGGGCCGTGCAGAAGATATAAATTACGGCTCTCGCTTGCCAACGTGCGTACCCTATGGGATAATTGGCAATGGTGGGCGGGCAATTTGCCCCACGGAATGGCCTCCGGGAATATGTTTGGGGTTCCATCGGGCGGTTCCTTATTCCTCAGAAAAATCGGCAGGCTATGGAGGAAGCAATTTGCGAGTTTAATTCGAAAGAAATGGGCTTGGGGCTTTAGCTATGTCCAACATATTTGTCGTCGGAAGCTTTGTCGTCGGGCTTACGGTCCGGATTCCTCGCATGCCGGTTCTTGGAGAAGGACTGATCGGGGATTCCTTCGATATGGGGGCGGGAGGCAAGGGAACCAACCAGGCGGTAGCCGCCCGAAGACTTGGAGCCCAGGTTGGCCTGCTGGCCTGTGTGGGAGAGGACATGTTCAGTCAGATGGCGTTTGATTTGTGCCGGCAGGAAGGCATTTCCACCGAGCATATCCACCGTGTTGTGAAAGTGAATACCGGGGTAGGGTTTGTCAGCGTTCTGCCCTCTGGAGAGAACTGGATCGTGGGCCACCTGGGGGCCAACATGTGCATGCGACCGGAAGACGTCGATGCCGCCGAGATCGCCATTGCCCGGAATGACATTCTGATGACCCAATTTGAAGTGCCTACCGGCACTCTCGCCCGAGCACTGGAAATAGGAAAACGACACGGGGCCAGAACGATCTTGAATCCCGCCCCAGGCCGACAGGTTCCGAAGGAAGTCTTTCAACATGTGGACGTACTGACCCCGAACGAATCGGAAACCCGCATCCTCCTGGGCCTGCCCCCGGATGATCCTACTCCGACATCTGAATTGGCCCTAAAGCTTCTGGATTTGGGAGTTCAACAAATTGTCGTTACTCGGGGCAAGCACGGATCCCTGATTGTTACCGAGAACAGTTGTCAGGAGATTCCTCCCGTCATGGTCAGACCGGTGGACGCAACCGGAGCCGGAGACA
>PVBE011145279.1_pt1 | contig 15969 bp, 12 predicted proteins | sample 1631181 | NCBI WGS metagenome assembly PVBE01 (sample SAMN08397723, study PRJNA350692) | Marine metagenome, whole genome shotgun sequencing project. | isolation source: water | place: Pacific Ocean | collected 2012-04
ATCGGGGACACGGTCTCGCCTCGCTCCTGTGCGACCGACTGGAGTCGCGGGCGACGGCGCGTGGCCTCGACGCGCTCTATCTCCTGACGACCACCGCGGAGGGCTTCTTCGCGCGGCGCGGTTACGTCACGATCCCACGAGCCGAAGCGCCGCCAGAGATCCACGCCACCGAAGAATTCGAGCGCCTCTGTCCCGAGTCGGCGGCGGTGATGTGGCGACGCCTCGATCGCGGCGAGGTGGAATCGGCGAGGGGTTCGTGACGCCCCCCGCCCGGAAGGGCTGCCCCCACGGCCAGGTGGTCAGCCCCGGGGCGCAGGGCTGCGCCGCAGAGACAGGGGTCATCGCTGGCGCGCCGCGGACGCCCCCGGCTTCCTGGCTCGAAAGGTGATCGACCGCACCCTGCCGGCGAGGTCTTCGACCCGCGCGCCGGTTCGCTCGACCAGGTTCTGGATATCGTCGGGCACGTCGTCCCCCAGCAGCTGCACGGCGTCCACATCCCGCAGCACCTCGATCTGATCGAGCCCCTCGCTCTCGAGCAGGGCGAAGTACGCCCCACGCTCCATCGCCCCGGCGATGCAGCCCACGTAGGCCAGCAAGTCGTGCTGGATCGTCGGCGGGAGCGCGCCGTCGAGGACGATATCGGCGATCACGAGCCGTCCGCCGGGTCTGAGCACGCGCGCCAACTCCCGGAACACCACCGCCTTGTCAGGGACCAGGTTGATGACACAGTTGCTCGTCGCAGCATCGACCGACCCATCGTGGACGGGCAAGGCCTCGAGGCGCCCTTCCCGGAAGTCGACGTTCGTGAAGCCACCCTCGGTGGCATTGTGCCGCGCACGCGCGACCATGGCAGGTGTCATGTCTACCCCGATCACGCGCCCGTCAGGGCCAACCCGACGCGCGGCCAGAAACGCATCGAGCCCACCGCCAGACCCGAGATCGAGCACCGTTTCGCCCGGTGTCAGCTCCAGGAAGTCGATCGGGGTCCCGCACCCGAGTCCAAGGTTGGCCTCGGCCGGCACCGACCCTAGCTCCCCGGCCTGGTAGCCCAGCTGCTCGGACTTCGGCACAGCCGCAGGGCCACAGCAGATCCCGCTCGGGCCGCAGCACCCTGCAGTGTCTCCCTCGGCGATCTGGCCGTAGCGTTGCTTGACCGCCTCGACGATAGACTCCGGCGTTTCGGCCCGGTTCGCGAGATCGTTCGCGGTGGCCATAGTGGGTTCGAGTGATCGGTTCGTCATGATGACTCCTCCGTATGGGTGGGCTGCGGCGCGCAGCACTCCACCAGATGGTCGTAGGCTCCGGGACAGCAGGATTCCGTGGCGTCGTGAACGGCCTGCACCAGATGCGTCAGAGCGTCGAGGATGATGCCCCGGTGCTCGATCGACACGCGCGCCAGGACGTCGGCGGCGAAGTGCTCCTCCTGGATCTCGAGCTGCTCGGCGGCTCGGCGGCCGCGCGGGGTCAGCGCCACCAGGCAGGCCCGGGCATCGTCAGGGTCGAGGACGCGCGACACGAGCCCGTCCTGATCCAGTCGGGCGAGGTTGCGGGTCAGGGTGCTGGGAGCGATGCCCAGGCGTCGGCCGACGGCTCCGAGCCGCTGCGGTCCGGCCGCCCGAAGCACCTCGAGCGTCGCCGCCTGGGCGACCGTCACGCCGCAGCACGAGACGTCGGCCCGCTCGGACACGGAGAAGCGACGGACGAGGGCTCGGATGCTGCCGCGCAACCGCCGTGCGTCCGAGGCGCCCCCCACCATGGGGAGCGCGCGCTCGCGTACAGACATAGTTGTATAATACAACTATATAGATGGATGTCAACCCCCGAGCCGCGGCCGTGCCGCGCCACCCCCATAGCGATCCGCCTCGCGATATGATGCGACGATGGCTCCCGAATCGCGTGGGGCACCCCCGCGCACACCGGCGGTCCCCACCGTCAGGATCGACAACGCCCGGGTGCGGGTGACCGAGTGGCGATTCGCTCCCGGTGCCGCCACGGGGTGGCATCGCCACGAGCTCGACTATGTCGTCGTGCCCGCCACGACGGGACGGCTGCGACTCGAGACGCGGGAAGGCGAGCGGATGGCCGAGCTCACGGCCGGCGTCCCCTACTTCCGGACGCGTGGGGTCGAGCACGACGTGGTCAACGCAAACGACTTCGAGCTCGTCTTCATCGAAGTAGAGATCAAGTGACGTCGAGGTCGTGCGAGGTCGCATCAGAATCCTCTTGTGCCAGGCGACGGACGGCAGGATACTGAAATTACCGCCTGCCAAGCCAAGGGAGCGCCGCAATGATCCACATGGTCCAGGTGCTCGCCGTTCTCGTGACGGTCGTTGGGGTCGTCTCGTCGAGTGGCTGCGCACTGTCCGACCGCATGAGCGGCGTCTCGCGGGCCCGCGCCATCCAGGCGACCGGGGAACCGGCTGAGGCCACCGTCCTCGAGATCTGGGATACCGGCATCACGGTGAACGACGACCCGGTCGTGGGCCTGCGACTCGAGGTCTACCCGGCCGACCACCCCCCCTTCGAGGCGACCATCCCGAAGAGTCGGGTCTCCCGGGTGCACCTCGCCCAGTTCCAGCCAGGAAGCCGGATCCCGGTGAAGTTCGACCCCCAGGATCCGACGCGGGTGGCCCTCGATGTCTACGAGTACTGACTGGGAACACCCGAGGGCAGGAGGTCGTCCCGAGGTCCAGTGTGACGAGAGAACCAACGGGTCGTGCGTGGTATCGCAGCCTCTACTGGCGGATCGCGCTCGGCTTCATCCTCTGTCTTGCGGGTGTCCTCGTCGCGCAGGGAGCGCTGTTCCTGTGGGCGATCTCGCGCTCGGGCGCCGATCGGCCTTCGCCCCGCGGGCTCGCCGCCCTGGCGGCGGTGGATCTCAGCGCGGCGCTGGCGCAGGACCCCGCCCTGAACGTCGCCGAGTACCTCGAGCGTGAGCACGGCGGCGAGCCCTGGCCACTCTTCGTCGTGACGACCGAGGGGTTAGTCTTCACCAGTCGGGACGCACCACCTCCCCCGGAGCGCCTCATCGCCCTCGCGCACGCCAGCCTCCAACGACAGGCGGGCCGTCCGGCGCGTGCAGGCCGCGGTCGCCGCCGCCCAGGGCTGGTACCGATCGTCGTCGAGGGTCGCATGGTGGGCCTCGTCGGCATCATACCGGCCTCCCCGCTCGCCTTCACGCTCGCCCGGTTCGGCCCGACGCTGATCGGGGTCGGCGTCGCCATCCTGGCGATCGGGACGGCCCTCACGGCGTTCTTCATCTTTCGACCGGCGCGCCGCCGCCTCGAAGCGCTCGAGGATGCCGCGCGTCGACTCGGGGCAGGCGACCTGGCAGCGCAGGTGCCGGCGCAGGGAGGCGACGAGATCTCGGCCGTCGCGCAGGCGTTCAACTCGATGGCGTCCGATCTGAGGAAACGCAGCGAGCAGGTGCGTGCCTCGGAGGACACCCGGCGCCAGCTCCTCGCCGACGTCTCCCACGAGCTGACGACGCCGCTCACGGCCATGCGTGGCTACGTCGAGACGCTGTCGATGCCCGACCTGGCGATCGACGAGCTCACCCGGGAGCGCTACCTGGACATCATCAGCCAGGAGACCCTGAGGCTGGAGCGGATCGTGGGGGACCTGCTCGATCTCTCCCGTCTCGAGAGCGGGGGTGGGACGCTGGAAGTCGAAGACGTGATGGTCAGCGACTTGTTCGCGCGCGTCGTCGCCCGGCACGAGCGTGAGTGCCGAAACAAGGGCGTCGACATGGCGGTCGCGATCGATTCAGAGGCCGAGACGCTTCGAGGAGATGCGCATCGCCTCGAGCAGGCGCTCCAGAACCTAGCGGCGAACGCCCTCCGTCACACGCCAGCCGGTGGCCGCGTGCAGCTGACCGCGACGCGGCAAGACGGAAGGCTAGCCCTTTGCGTCCAGAACACCGGGCAAGGGATTCCGTCGGAGCACTTGCCCCACGTGTTCGAGCGGTTCTACAAGGTGGATGCGTCGCGTGGCGGGACGCCGGCCGGGAGCGGTCTCGGGCTCTCGATCGTCAAGGCCATCGTCGAGCGCCATGGAGGGACGATCACCGCCGCCCGCGGATCGGACGGTGGGACGCGCTTCGAGATGCGCCTGCCGGTCGCAATCGGCTAGGAGGTGCGAGCCTCACCGCCGAGCTGCTCCAGCTCGGACTCGAGCCTCGAGACCAACCGCTCCAGCTCCACCGACACCGCCTGGACCGTCTCAGGCTGGCTGAGATCGATACCCGCCCGCTTGAGCAGCTCCATCGGATAGTCGTTCCCACCGGCCCGCAACAGATTCAGGTAGCGCTCGACCGCCGCCGCTCGCTCCGCTGGCGCACCCGACATGATCTCGGCGCCGAGCTTGGCCGCCGACGCGAAGCAGGTCGCGTACTGGTAGACGTAGTAGGGCGACCCGTAGAAATGAGGGATGCGCGCCCAGGTGATCCGTAAATGCTCGTCGGGGTCGAGTGCGTCACCGTAGTACTGGTCGATGGTCTCCGCGTAGACATCGCTCAGAATCGCCGCCGTGACGGCTTGGCCCTGCTCGACCAGTCGGTGCGCCCGCAGCTCGTAGTCCGCGAACAGCACCTGGGAATAGAAGGTGCCAGTGATGCTATCGATCGCGTGCTGGAGCAGCACGATGCGCTCCCGCGGGTCCGTCGTCCTGGCGAGCATGTGCTCCAGGAACAGGGCCTCGGTGAGGGTCGAGGGGACTTCGGCCACGAAGATCGTGTAGGCCGCGTAAAGGATCGGCTGCGCCTCGTGCGCCAGGATGGTGTGCATCGAGTGCCCCATCTCGTGCACGAGCGTGAACGCGGCGTCGAGCGTGTCGTTGTAGTTCAGGAGCATGTAGGGATGGGCGCCGTACACGGGTGCCGAATAGGCCCCGCTCCGCTTGCCCTCGTTCTCGTAGACGTCGATCCACCGGTTGTCGAAGGCCTCGCGCACGCGACGCTGGTACGACTCCCCCAGCGCCTCGACGCACTCCACGGCCGATTCGAGGACGTCCGCGTAGGCGTATTTCGTATCCTGCTCGACCAACGGAATCGAGAAATCGTAAGCGTGATACGTCTCGAGCCCGAGCGTGCGCTTGCGCAGCCGGTGATACCGGCGCAGCGGCGCCACCGAGGCCAGCGTCGACGCGATGAGGTTCTCGACCACCGAGGGCGGAATGTTGTTGCCGTGCAGCGTCGCTTCGAGGGTGGTGCGGTAACCGCGAGCCTGGCCGGCGAACCGCCCCCGCTGCAGCACGCCGTTGTACAGGGCGGCGTAGGTGTTCAGGTTGGCCTCGAACAACCCGTACAACGCCCGAAACGCCTTCTCGCGATCGGCTTGATTACGTCGAGTGGCGAGGATCTCACGGTAGGCCGCGTAGGAGACGGTCACGTCCTCGCCGTCGCACAGCGTGATCGTCGGGTACCGGACATCGGCCGTGGAGAGCGCCGCATAGGTGTCGCTTGGGGCCTCGGCGAGCCGGGCCGTGAGCGACATGAGTCGCTCGCCGGCCGCGTCGAGGACGTGCTCCTGCTGCCGGTACAGATTCTCGAGCAGGAACCGGTAGCCGGCCAAGTTCTCGGATCCCCTCAGCCAGGCTTGGATGGTCTCGGCCGGGATGGCGAGGAGCTCGGGATTGAACCAGGAGGCCACTTCCTGCCAGCGCGCAAGCAGGATCTGGACCTGCTGCCGCTTGGCGTTGACGTCGTTGTCACGCTGATCCTCGTCGTAGCGCAGCCCGGGGTAATACCAGACCTTGTAGGCGAGCGCGTCGAGTTCGTCGTTCAGCTTCAGCGCTCGCAGCAGGGCGTCGGCGCCCCCGGCGAGGGTTCCCTTCAGCTCCGGGTAGCTCTCGATCTTCGCCGCGAGCATCTGGTAGTCAGCCTGCCAGGCCTCCCAGGTCGGGTAGATGGACGAGAGATCCCACCGGTACTGCTCGGGAACATCCTCTCGGTTTCTGGTGGTCGGGCGCCCCGTGGGGTGTACGGTCGGAGTCGACATCCACTGATCATAACGGAAGTCCGGTCACCCGCCGACGTCGACCACCGAGGCCCCGGGGTATCGATTGACCGGTGCACGTGGCCACCCGTATCATGGCTCGTGATCCCTGGCGAACCCCCTGGTGAACCCATGAAACGCATGATCCCCAAGACTCCTCGGATGCGTTGCGCGGCGTTGGGGCTACTGGCGGGTGGACTGCTCGCGGTCAACGGTGCTGGCGCTGCGGCAACATCCGGGCGTCTCGGCGACGCGGCCTACAAGGCCGAAGTCGAGTCCTGGCGGCAGGAGCAGGACGAGCGCCTGAAGGCCGACGACAGCTGGCTGACAGTCGCGGGGCTGTTCTTCCTGGCCGAAGGCGAGAACCGCTTCGGGACCGGGATCTCCAACGACATCGTCCTGCCCGAAGGCTCCGCACCGAAGGAAGTCGGCGTCTTCGAGTACCGGAACGGCCGGACCACCGTGCGCGCGGCACCAGGCACCACCGTCACCGTCAACGGTGCAGCGGTCGAGACCGCGGTGCTCGACCCGGTGTCGGGTGACACGCCGGCAGATCTCCTCACCGTCCGCGACCTGACGCTCTTCGTGCACGTCAGCGGCGATCGGAAGGCTATCCGCTTGCGCGACCAGAACAGCCGGATCCGACGGGAGTTCACGGGGCGTCGCTGGTTCCCGGTCGACGAGGCGTTCAGGGTAACGGGGCGCTTCGTCCCCCTGAGCGAGTCCAGGCCGATGAACGTGCCCAACATCCTCGGGGACACCGAGCACTACACGACGTCGGGCCACATCGTCTTCGAGCTGGGCGGCCGGCAGCATAGGATGGTGGCGGTCGACGTATCGAACGGCCTGTGGCTCATCTTCCGCGACACGACGAGCGGACAGGAAACCTACGGGGCGGCCCGCTTTCTCAGGACCACTCCGCCGGAGGACGGCGAGGTGGTCGTCGACTTCAACAGGGCGTACAACCCGCCCTGCGCGTTCAATCCCTACACCACCTGCCCGCTCCCGCCCAGGGAGAATCGGATGCCCATACGCGTGGCTGCCGGTGAGCTTACCTACGGCGATCGCTGAGCGCCGCGACGGCGCTCGCTGGTGCTAGGCACCGGATTTCTCTCTCCACCCAACAGGAGGTTTCGCATGCGCTGGTGGCTCCCAGGTTCCGTGATGACAGCGGTGACGGCGGTGACGGTCGCGGCGGCGCACACCCCCGCCCAATCCGTCGCGCGGTTCGTCAACCCGCCGACGCTCACGCGGCCGTCGGGCTACAGCCAGGTCGCAGTGGCATCGCCGGGACGCACGATCTACACGGCGGGGCAGGTCTCGCGGGACGCGTCCGGCACTATCGTCGGCGTTGGTGACATCAGGATCCAGACGCGGCAGGCTTTCACGAACCTGAAGGCCGCCATCGAGGCCGGTGGCGGGACGCTCCGCGACGTCGTCAAGATCACCACCTACGTCGTGGACATGTCGCACCTGCCGGTCTTCGCGGAGGTCCGGCAGGAGTTCTTCGACGAGAACCCGCCGGCGAGCTCGGTCGTGCAGGTGGTCAGGCTGGGCAGCGGGGACGCGTTGATCCAGATCGAGGGGATCGCGGTCGTTGCGGAGTAGCGCTCCAGACGAGGCCGAGGACCGAGACCCGCCAGACAACGTCTGGGAGATCGCCTACCGCCGGAGCACCTGGCCCGGCAGCGCGTCCGTGAACTGCCCCTCGTCGACGACCACGACGCCATTCACCAGGACGTAGCTCATCCCCTGCGCCAGCTGGTGGGGATCCGTGAAGGTCGCCGTGTCGCGGACGGCTGCCGGGTCGAAGACAGCGACATCGGCCCACGCGCCCTCTCGGAGGACTCCCCGGTCACGCAAGCGAAAGACGAGCGCGGGCAGGCTGGACATCGATCGTACGGCAGACTCCAGGCCCACCGTGCGACGCTCGCGCACGTAGACCGCCAGCTTGCGCGCGAACGCCCCGTAGTTACGCGGGTGCGGCTTGCCCTCGCCGATGGCCACCAGGCCGCCATCGCTCGACGTGATGGTGTAGGTCTGACGCATGATGTGCTCGAGGTCGGCATCGGACATGTTGAACGAGACCAACGAGGCCCGACCCCGACCTGCGAGATCCAGCGCGGACTCCTCGGGCGATCGCTGCCAAGCATCCGCGATGGCCGCCAGGCTGCGGCCTTCGAGGTCGGGCTCGGGCTGGAACCGCGCCACGACCAACGTCTCCGGCCCACCCCGGCGGCGGATGTTCTCCCGCACCTCGGACAGCAGCCGTTCCCGGCTCGAGGACGCCTCGATCCGCTTCTTCATCTCGGCCTCTCCGCCTACCTGGGCCCATCGCGGGATCAGGGCGCCGGTCACGCTCGTCGACGACGCCGCGTAGGGATACTGGTCGGCGAACACCTCGACCCCGCGTGCGCGCGCGGCATCGATCTTCGTTGTCGACGCCACCGCCAGCCCCCAGTTGTCGGGACCGAGGGCCTTCATGTGGGTCACGATGCCGGGGAGTCCGGCCTCCTCCGCGATCCGGATGACCTCCGAAACGGCGGCCACAACGCCGACCGAGTAGTCGCTCTCGTCGCGGATGTGGCTCTCGTACACGCCGCCGAACTCACCTGCGATCCTTGCGAGCGCGATCACCTCCTCGGTGGCCGCGTAGCTCCCCGGCGCGTAGAACAACCCGCTCGAGAGTCCGAAGGCCCCCTCCTCCATCGCCGTGCGCACCAGCGCACGCATGCGGTCGAGTTCGCCGGGGCTCGGCGCCCGGTCGTCCATCTGCAGCACGGCCCGGCGGATCACGCCGTGGCCGATGAGCTGTGCCACGTTGATCCCGAGTCCGTTCGCCTCGAATCCCTGGCGCTGGGCCGCCAGATCCACCGCACCGCCCCCATCGGGGTTGATGACCACCGTGGTCACACCCTGCGCGAGCATGGGTCGCCCCTGCTGCAGACCGTCGCGGGCCAGCCCCTCGGCGGCATGCGAGTGAACATCGATGAAGCCGGGCGTGACGTACAGGCCCTTCGCGTCGATGACGCGATCGGCGGAGGCCCGCGACAGATCCCCCATGGCCGCGACTCGCCCCCCACGGACCCCGACGTCGGCCCGAATCCAAGGGTTCCCCGTCCCGTCCAGGACCCGTCCTCCGCGAATGACCAGATCGTAGGCGTCGCTGGTCGCCTGCCCGGGCGACTGCGATTCGAGGAGGGCGATCGGCTGGGCCAGAACAGAGAACTGGAGCGCCAGGATGCCGATTAAGTATCTGGGCACGGCCGCATCATAGCAGCTGCGCCCACCGCGTCGAAGACCCGGCGGGCCAAGTCGTGGCGGCTGTGCGGATCCGCACACCCGCACGCGCACGGTCTGGCACCGAGGTTGCTCGATTCGTCAACGGAGTTCCCTAGGAGGGGCTCGTAGGTTCTCGAGATTTGCGAGAAACCGAGAAGAACTGACACACGTTGGTAACCGGCAAGAGCGTCCCATGTGTACCAAAGCGGGACTGGTGTCGGCTGGGCGACCACCCTGTCCGAGCAACCGACGACCCGACGGCGGTCGAGTGGGACGAGGTGTGTCCGTGACGCTGCCGTTGTCGGCCTCTCGTGGCTCGGGCGCCCCAAGGCTCGGGGCGTCGGAACCCCTCCTCCGCAGTCGGCGGGGACGCATCGCCCTCGCCTTGCTGTGGTTGACGATGCCGGTCTTCTCGGTCCGACCGGACGCCGGCCGGCCAGGTATCGCAGCGGGCGATGCGGGGACGGCCACCCGGATGTCGGCCCTGTCGTCAGCGCGGATTTCGGCCCCGATGTCAACCAAGGACGCGATGCTCCTGCGCATGGCCGAGCTCCAGCAGACGATCGACGGTATACGCGACCCGGGCGCGGCAATGCGGGCCGACCCAGCCGGCGACCTCGCCGTAGCCGAAGCTGAGATCACACGCCTGTCGGGGGCGCTGGGCGGCGACCGGCCGCAGGCGGGGCTGTCGGGGACAGGCGCCCGGCCGCGGGCAGCCGAACCGCCATCGGTGGCCCCACCAGCCATCGCGTCCTGCACGGCCACGACGCAGACGTTCGAGCAGACCACCCCGGCCACGATCCCCGACGTGGGCAGCCTGGTCTCGACGGTGACCGTGACGCTGGCCGGGCCGTACCTCTGGGACGTCGACCTCGAGACGTTCATCAGGCACACGTTCCCCAGCGACCTGGACATCACGCTCACGTCACCGGCCGGAACCCTGGTCACGATCACCACGGACAACGGTGGCACGAGCGACGACGTGTTCAACGGCACCCGTTGGGACGACCAGGCGGGTGCCTCGAATCCTCCGGGCGCGGTCACCGACGCGACCTACGCGGTGAGCATCCTGGAATCGCCCCTTGCCCCCGAGGAAGCCATGGGCGCCTTCGTGGGTGAGAACCCCAACGGCGTGTGGACGCTCACCATCGCGGACGATGCCCTCGACGACACCGGCACCCTGGACCGCTGGGGGGTCACGGTGACGACCTGCGCGGCGACCCCCGCGCTCGCGACCGCGAGCTTCGCGAGCAGCGGCACCACGGCCATCGTCGACAACACGACCTCGACGTCGCAGATCACGGTCAGCGGCATTGGGACGCGGATCCACGACGTGGCCCTGAACACCTCCCTGGCTCACACCTTCCCGGCGGATCTCGAGATCACGCTAGCCTCGCCCGCGGGCACCGTCACGTCCATCACGACCGACAACGGCGGGGGGGCGGACGATGTGTTCAACGGCACCGCGTGGAGCGATCGCGCCGGGGCCACCGCAGCACCGGGCCCCGTGACCGACGCAACCTTCACGAACGGCGTGATCCAGACCGCTCTCGTCCCGGAAGAAGCGCTCGCGGCGTTCGCCGGCGAGGACCCCAACGGCGTGTGGACGCTGACGCTGACCGACGACACGGGCGGGGACTCGGGGGTGCTCTCGGCCTGGAGTCTGGACGTGCGCACCTTCGCCGAGGTGACGATCACCGGCGTGACCCCCGCTTCGGGGTCGACGTCCGGCGCGACACCCATCACGATCACCGGAAGTGGATTCAGCCCCACCCAGGGGGCCACCGTCACGCTCGGTGGCACCGCGGCGCAGAACGTCACGGTGGTGAACGCCAGCACGATCACCGCGGAGACCCCGGCGCGCGTCGCCGGCGTGGTCGACCTGGCGGTCTCGTCCGCCGGGAACGGCGCGACCCTGACCGGAGGCTTCACCTACCTTGCGACCGGGGCCGCCACGACCGACACGGATGGGGACGGCATGACGGACGTGTGGGAGCTGCAGTTCGGGCTCGACGCCCTGAACGCCTCCGACGGGCCGACCGATCCCGACGGTGACGGGAAGACCAATCTCCAGGAGTACCAGGACGGCAGCCACCCGCGGGGCAACTTCACCTGGTTCTTCGCCGAAGGCACGACCAGCGACTTCTTCGAGACCAGCTTCGCGACGGTGAACCCGGCGAACGGCACGGCCGCGGTGCTCTTCCGCTTCCTCAAGGCCGACGGCTCCACCGCGAGCCGATTCCTCTCGCTGGGGGGCCGCCGCCGCGCAACGCTCGATGCGAAGGCGGTCTCCGGCCTCGAGACGGCTGAATTCTCGACGGTCGTGGAGTCCGACGTGCGCGTCGTCGCCGACCGAACGATGACCTGGGACAGCGACGACCGGTACGGAAGCCACGCCGAGACGAGCATCGCAGCAGCCTCCGACACGTGGTATCTCGCCGAGGGCGCCACGCACTCGGGGTTCAGCCTCTTCTACCTCATCCAGAATCCGAACCCGAGCGCGGTCGACGTCCAGGTGACCTACTTGCTGCCGGCCGCCCCGCCCGTGGTCAAGACCTACACCGTCCCGGCGAGCAGCCGGTTCAACATCTGGGTCAACCAGGAGGCCTTGAGCCTCCCGCAGCTGGCCAGCACCGATGTGTCGGCCGTCCTGCGCAGCAACCCCGCGCAGCCCATCATCGTGGAGCGGGCGATGTACCTGAACTCGGGCGGACTGACCTTCGGGTCGGGCCACGAGAGCGCAGGCGTGACGGCGCCGGCCACCGCCTGGTTCCTGGCCGAAGGCGCCACGGGGAGTTACTTCGACCTGTTCGTCCTCCTGGCCAACCCCAACGGCGTCGACGCACTCGTCAGGGCGGACTACCTGCTGCCCACCGGCACCGTGGTCAGCAAGACCTACACCGTCGCGGCCAACAGCCGCCTCAGCATCGCAGTCGACCAGGAGGATTCGCGGCTCGCGGACACGGCCGTTTCGACGACGCTGACCTCGACCAACGGCGTGACCTTCCTGGCGGAGCGGGCGATGTGGTGGCCCAGCCCGGTCACCAGCTGGCACGAAGCCCACAACTCGCCCGGCGCGACCGCGACCGGCACCCAGTGGGCCGTCGCGGAGGGCGAGGTCGGGGGCACGACGAACCTCCAGACGTACATCCTCGTCGCCAACACGTCCGCCTTCCCCGGCACCGCCAGCGTCACGCTCCTCTTCGAGGACGGCACGACCTCCAGCAAGACCTTCTCGCTGGCCGCGAGCAGCCGGCTGAACGTCGACGTGGCCGCCGAGTTCCCCACCGCCGCGGGCAGACGTTTCGGGGCCATCATCGAGAGCCTCGGGACCCCCAAGATCCAGCTCGTGGTCGAGCGAGCCATCTACGGCGACGCCAACGGCCTGCCGTGGGCGGCCGGCACGAATTCCCTCGCGACGAAGCTGCAGTAGCCGCGGTCGAGACCGCGCCATCCTCCGAAGAGGGGGTTCGCCAGACAGCCAACCGACAGAGTCGCAAGCCGACGCGCTAGACTTGTGGCTAGCGTGGCTCGTCGGGGCAGAACGGTGCGACGCCGTGCGCCTCGTGCGGCGTGACGTGGATCCTCTCGTGAAGCTTCGACAGCGGCGTCCGAACGGCCCGGAAGGAATCGGGCCGCTCGGGGGACGAGGAGGTGGGTGATGCGCTGGCTCGCCGTCTTGGCCGTGGTTCTTACGACATCGTCGCCCATCCAAGCCGGACAAGCTCCTGGAGTCGACGATTGGCCACAATTTCGTGGTCGCAACGTCGATGGCGTCGCGCCCGCCAGGGATGTGTTTCCCTCCGACGGCGAGTTCGGCCTCGAGATCGCCTGGAAGCGCCCGGTCGGAAGCGGCTATTCGGGTCTCGCCACCGCCAAGGGTCTTACGGTCACCATGTTCGAGGTCGGACAGTCGAACGTCATGGCGGCCTTCGATTCCGAGACGGGCGAGGAGCGCTGGCGCTTCGAGATCGGCCCGCGTCACCCCGGAATCGACGGATCCTACAACGGCCCGATCTCGACGCCCCTCATCACAGAGAACTTCGTCATCGGACTGGGGCCCTGGGGTCGGCTCGTCGCGCTCGACATGCTCGATGGCGAGCTCGCCTGGTCGGTGCATCTCGGTGACGATCTGGGAGCGCCATTGCCCAACTACGGCTTCGCCACCTCCCCGATCCTGTCGCATGGTCTTGTGATCCTGGAAACCGGCGGCGCCGCCGGGGCCTTCTCGGCCTTTTCGCCTCGGGATGGCACGTTGGTGTGGAGTGCGGGAGAGGATCAGGTGGCCTATCAATCGGCCGTTCCACTCGCGCTGGATGGGCGTGAGTATCTCCTCATGAGCGGGAAGACTCATGTGGCGGCGCTGGATCCCGCTACCGGTGAGGTTCTGTGGCGGTACGCGCACGGGGGACGAGGATTGAAGGGCGTCGACAGCCTGGTGCCGGTTGTCGTTGGCGAGGACCGGCTGTTCCTCGCCCACAAGGGTGATTCCTCGGTCGGCGTCAAGCTCTCCATGGAGGGTGGGACCGTGCGTGCCGAACAGATCTGGGAGAGCCGGACCATCCGCAACAGCTATACGGTGGCCGTGTCCTACGGAGGGTTGATCTACGGCTTCAGCAGTCGTTTCCTCGCGTGTGTGGATCCGGATACCGGGGAGGCCCTCTGGCGGTCGCGTCCGCCAGGTGACGGCTTTCCGATCATCGTCGATGGCCACCTCGTCATCCTGACCAAGGACGGGAGCCTACACGTAGCAACGGCCACGCCCGAGGGCTATCACGAAAGAACGAGCCTGAAGGTGCTCGACGAGATCGCCTGGACACCACCCATCTTTTCGGGGGACAGCTTCTACGTGCGCAGCATGGGGGAACTCGCACGCGTCGACGTTCGCCGTGGAGCGGCCGGGCCGCCGACCACAGCGGTGGCAGCGGCCGCCGCCGATGCCGGTCGCGGGTTCATACGCTTCCTCGAGGACGTTGCGGCGGCTCCCGACAAAGCCGCGACCATCGATGGCTTCCTGGCCGCACAAGAATCCTTCCCGATCATCGAGGGAGACCGGCTCGTCACGTTCGTGTACCGGGGGCCCGGCACCGACCTCGCCATCGCCGGTGACATGATCGGCTCGCGGTACGAAAGACCCATGACCCGTGTCGCGGGGACGAACCTGTTCTATTTCTCGACCGAGCTGGAGCCCGACGCCCGCGTGAGCTATCGCTTCATCCGCGACTACGAGGAGATTGTGGATCCACGCAATCCCCGTCGCACGATGACGGCCGCCTACGCACGCGACATGGAACCGGGCAGGAACGAGAACGAGACCGAGATGTCCTGGATGGCCATGCCGGGCTGGGTCGCGCCGGCCCATCTGGAAGAGCCGCCGGCCGACGCTCCAAGAGGCCGCCTGGTCGCGCACGAGCTCGAAAGCCAGGTCTACGGCGATCGCCACCGCGTCCAGGTCTATCTGCCCGCCGGCTACGACCAGGGAGAGACGCGGTATCCGGTGGCGTACTATCACGGTGGCGTCGGCGCGCTTCGCCGTGGCCAGCTGCCGACCACGCTGGACAATCTGCTGGGCCGGCAGGTGGCCCCGCTCATTGCGGTGTTCATCGAGCGCGCCGCGGAGTGGATTCCCGACCGCTACGCCGAGATGTGGGCCGAGGAGCTGGTGCCGTTCATCGACGCGCAGTATCGAACCATCCGGGAATCAACCGCGCGAGCCAGCATCGGCGGCGGAGACAACGCGTATCAGGCCTGCTACGTCGTGTTCAAGAAACCGGGCGTCGCGGGCAAGCTGTCCTCGCAGTCCATTGGAGGGCTCAGCTTCGAGGACAAGACCGAAGGCCTGAAAGGGCTGGTCCGCAGCTCGTCAGATCAGCCGCTCGAGGTGTACATGGACTGGGGTATCTACGATCTGCAGAGTCCCCAGGAGGCGTGGGACCGCCGGAGCCAGGCGCGTGACCTTCGCGATTTCCTCGTCGGCCGGGGCTACAAGGTCGCGGGCGATCAGGTGCACGACGGCGCGGGTTGGCCGAGCTGGAGAAATCGAACCGACGTCGTGCTCCGTACGCTGTTCCCGCCCGAGTTCGGATTCTGAGCCTGTAGGAGACCGACGGACCCCACCTGACGTCGGGGACGCAGTGATGATCGTCCGCTTGCCGGGCGCTCGCAAGCGACCGGCGGGCCGCTCGTACGACGGTACACGGCGCGCTGGCCCGTGCGATCGGACGCGAACGCCAGCCGCTGCCCATCCGTGCGGGGCCGACAGCCCTCAGGCCGAAGTTGGAACTCACGATGCGACATCAATTGGTGCGCCTGTTTGTCGTGGCTGGACTGGCGGGCTGCCTACCGTCCATGGCCGCCGCGCAGGAACGGCGCACCGCCATCGTCGAGGTTGTCACCGGTTGGGCGGGCTTCGTGGACGAAAGCTGGATCGACCGGACGATGATCGGTGGCGGCGGGCGAGTATTCGTCACCCGCCGCGTCGCGATCGGACCCGAGTTCGTGTTCCTGCGCGGCCCGAACGACGAACACGACTGGACGCTGACGGTCAACGCTACGGTCGATCTCGTCCTCGACGCGCCGAGCTCGCCGCGCCGGTTCGCGCCGTACCTAGCAGCCCGTGGTTAAAGTCCGTTGAGAATAGATCATTCGCCAGAATCGATCCTCATGAGTACAGTGGCGCACATGGCCATGGGTC
>PVBE011056551.1_pt1 | contig 15967 bp, 10 predicted proteins | sample 1631181 | NCBI WGS metagenome assembly PVBE01 (sample SAMN08397723, study PRJNA350692) | Marine metagenome, whole genome shotgun sequencing project. | isolation source: water | place: Pacific Ocean | collected 2012-04
CTTACTCACCCCATCTCGATGGAGTGACCTCTACCGCATCAACCCTTCCTTCAAGACTTTGCTCTTCGTGGGATTGGGGACACTGCCGATCCTGATCGTCGGGCTCACCGCCAAGTCGCAGATCGAATCCCTGTTCGGCTCGCCGAATCGCGTCGCCGGTCTTCTCCTCGTTACAGCGTGCCTCCTGTCCTCGACCCTTTTCGTCAAGCAACGCTCGCCAGCGGTCATGCTCACAGGCTGGATGGCTCTTGTCATCGGGTGCGCCCAGGCCTGCGCGATTCTCCCCGGAATCTCTCGCTCTGGCACCACAATTACGGTGGCTCTCCTCCTCGGACTCTCACGCCATCGCGCTGGAGAGTTCTCCTTCCTTCTTGCCGTTCCCGCCATAACTGGCGCTGCCATTCTCAATCTCGGAGCTGCCCTCGATGGATCGATTGGCCCGGGCCCGCTCCTCGTCGGTCTGCTCACTGCCTTCCTTTCCGGCACGCTCGCTTTGAAGCTGCTCCTTTCGATGGTCTGCGCCGGTCGCCTATGGTGGTTCGCGCCCTATCTGGCTGTGGTCGGTTTCGGGTGGTTGCTGTAGCGCCAGGCGCTGTAATGGTCTTGCATCGGACTCGCATGTGACCACTACTGGACATGAACGGTCGAGCCCGTGAGCCCCGAGGTCGGGATGACAAATCCGATTGCAGCCCATTCGCTTGATGAGCCAAGATCGATGACAGTTGTAGAATCAAAACACCTGGCGATACGAGAAGGTCGCCGCCGTTCTCACCACATGCAGCTACTGCAAGCAGAAGTCCAGCGAGAGTCAAGAGTCGGTAGACGGGGTCGATCAGTAAGCAGAGCATATGGGGTCCCTGCCAATCGTCTGATTTGTGGATGCTGCGAGAACGTACAGAGGCCTGCCGTCGTATGCAGGAATTCGTTGCGTGATACCCCCAAAGAGAGGTTATAGTTGCCATTAACAGCAGCTCGATCAGGAGGCCTCCAACCGTGCAGACCGATTCAACGACTCAATTCGCCGTCAATTCGTTCAACCTCTTTGAGTTGGACGGTCGGTGGTACGTCATGGTGATTCACAACACGTCGTTGATGGTTGTGGATGAAGTCATGACCAGTATCCTGGAGGGGTTGGTGGGACGCGATCTGTTGGACTCAGGTCAAATTCGTGAGCTGGTGGTGGAGAAGGCCGGCGAGGCGGATGCCGATTCTCTTATCGAAGAGCTGGTGACGTTTGAAGTGATAGAGGATCTATCAGTGAAGGCTGCTCGGGAGGTGGCTTTTTCAAAACTGGATACTCAGCTGGCTGAATTGCCTGTGGCTAATCTGGTGACTCAGGTAGCGAAGGACTGTAACCTTCGGTGTGGCTACTGCTATGCAGAGTTTGGCCTCTACGGTGGTGAGTCGGGCATGATGAAGCCTGAGATGGCGCGCTCACATCTCGATTACCTCCTCCTCAATTCGGGCGAGATCAAAGATGTCACCTTTACGCTTTTTGGTGGTGAACCGCTGATGAGCTGGGCGGTGTGCGAGGATGTCATCCGCTACGGTCGAGAGAGGGAGAAGATCTACGGCAAGCGCATCAACTTTACGATGACAACGAATGGAACGTTGCTGACTCCAGAGATCGCCGACTTCATCGTAGAGAATGAAGTGAGCGTGACAGTCTCCATAGATGGACCGAAGGAAGTCAACGATGCCATTCGGCCTACCGCAGAAGGAGAGGGATCGTTCGACACCATCATCGAAAAACTGAAGCTGTTGACAGGGCGCACGCGGGTACCGGCTCGTGTCACACTGACTCGCAAGTTTCGCGACGTCAAAGTGCTGGTTGAATCGCTTCTTGAAGCGGGCTTCACGGATGTCGGGGTCTCGCCGGTTTCCTCCACAGACCCGGAGTTGAAGTTGACGTCGGCCGAGATGAAAGATGTGTTGGATGGCTTCCAAGTCTGCATCGATCGTTTCGTAGCCGAGGCGCTCGAGGACCGAATTTACGGCTTCACAAATATCGTGACATTGATGCAGCAGTTTCATGAAGGCAGCGCACGCAGCCACGCTTGTGGTGCTGGTGTGCAGCTTTTTGCCGCTGATGCGGACGGTGATTACTATCTCTGCCACCGTTTTTCCGGCATGAAAGACTACTCTGTCGGAAACGTGAAAGACGGCATAGATCAAGAATTCAAGCGCGATCTGCTGAATCGGATGCATGTGTCCAATAAAGATTACTGCGGCGAATGTGAAATTCGCCACGTCTGCGCCGGAGGTTGCTATTATTATTCCGAACTGTACGAGGGTGACGTTTCCAAGACGTATGCCTTCAACTGCAATTTCTTGAGAGCTTGGTATCGAATGGGGCTTTTGGCCTTGGTGCGTATCACCGAGGGCAATCCCAGTTTTCTCGAACGGCTTTGGGGCCGTCCGGGTGCCGAGCCCTTAACAGCATCGACCCGTGATGTGTGAATCGCATCCAACTGTTGCCATAGAAAGTGACAAGGTATGAAACACTCGAAAGGCCTGAATAAGAAGGCCAAACAGCTTGAACAGAAAAACGATGTTCAAGGTTATGCGTGCAACGATTGCTGCGCTTCTTTCTCGCCTGGATGGGAGGTCGGCAGCAACGGAGTCGCCGACCCTTGCCCCATGGCGAGCGATTTGGGCATGTGTTTTAACTCTTCCTGCTACTGGGCAGGGCAGATCCCTGATAACTCAGCGAACGCAGGTTGGCTCAATTGCGGCAACGTAGCCCAAGATTGGATGACGCTATGCAACGTACCGGACTGATTCTCCTCGTACTTCTTGCCGCATCATCTGTGCACGCACAATCTGATGTCTGGCTCTCGATTGCTGATCTCTATCGCCTTGATCTCAAGACAGGCGAAGCGGCGCAGATGAATGCAGAGCGTTGCTACGTGTATGACATGCAGCGCAGCGCCGATGGCCTGCAGTTGTTCGTTGCCGACGCCAAAGGGCTTTATGTGCGTGCCACGAGTGGCTCGTCGGAGGTCCGCATGATTCGTTCAGGTCAGCCCTATTTCAACTTCGATGTTGTGAATGGTGTGATCTATGCGATCACGCAGAAGAACATCAAAAAGCCAGAGTCGCGGCAGGTCGAGATCATTGACTCGGACGGCAAAGTTACGAGCCAATTCAAGGTCGGCAAGTACGCCAGCCGAATCACAGTCACCCCTGACGGTCGGAAGATTATCGTTGCCGACTTGCGCAACAACCGAATCGAGATCTTTTCGCCCGCAGGCGAGACCCTCTTCGAACTGGATCTCTTCAAGGCCGTCGACGCATCGGATCCACAGTCGGCGAAGCCGCGAAAGTACGATCGCCTTGCACCCTTGACCGATCCTCTGCTTTCCCCAGATGGAAGAGTTCTCTACCTCGTGGAAATCGGCGGTGCTGCTCGTCCTGCGTCCATCTGGCAAGTAGACCTTGCTGACGAGTACCGCGTCAGCTGGATCAACCTGAAGCACGCCGCCAATGTTCGCGGCGCAACGCTTTCGCCAGACGGCCAGTTTCTTTACCTCGGCTGTATTCATCACATCAGCAAGATCGACCTTAACCAGCGTCGTGAGCTTGCGTTTGTTCGCACACCCCGCAAGATCTACTTGCAGGAAATCGAAATGTCACCCGATGGTGATCGCCTGCTCGCAGGCGGCACCTTCATGCGAGACCTTGGGGACGGCAAGAAGACTCAGGATGCCAAGATCCTTGAGATATCTCTCGAGAGCCTCCGCGCAGTCAAGACACATACCATTGCCAACTTCTCACCGGACAACTTCGTCCTCTGGAAGTAGGTCGTAATCTTGATGAAGAATCACTCGACCTCCCGACGTAAGCCGTCGGGGGGTCTTTCATTGACTGCGCCGCAAGTCATTGCAGCCCTCCTTGCTTTTTTTCTGGCAGCCTCCTGCAGCCCTCCTCCTCCGAAGACGCGGGTTGTTGCAACGGCGGAGGGAGTCATCTATATCGTCGGATTCCCAAAGGGAGACGTGCTCCATGAGATCAAGGTGCCGGGCGGTGACGATCCTCCACCCCTCGCGAAGGACATCAAGCCACTGCCCGAACCGCATTCGTTCGCAGTCGCCACAAACCGTGGACTGCTTGTGATCAACGCCGAAGATGGAAGTGTCGAGCGGACTCTTACAAGCCTGAACATCGATGAGGTGGAGGTCTCTGAGGACGGAAACCGTTTTTACCTTCTCGTTCACCCCACGCTCTACCACGATGAAATCACCGAAGATCCTCATTATCTGCAGGAAGTCGATGCCACCACGGGAGACCTCCTGCGCCGTTGGAATCTTGATGGGAACACCAAGGACATTCTTCTGCTGCCATCGTCGTCCGTCGTCGTGGCAACTCGCCTTGCCGGCCGAAGCCTCTGCATCGTCGATCTTTCCCGAGAATCCGATGTCAAGCGCCTCAAACTCCCACCGAATTCCAACGCCAAAACCCTCAACAACTTCTCCCAGGTGCAGCATGTTGTTGCCTCTGCAGACGAGCACTTTCTCTACCTGATCGAACAGGGTCGATCTGAGGATCATGCTCTCTGGCGCCTCAATTGGAAATCCGGTTCTGCACGGCAGTTACCCCTGCTCGCAAGGGAGGATCCCTACGTGGGCATGATCCGTGACGGTGACTCGCTCCTTCTCAACGGTGGTCTGGAGCTGTTCCGCATTCACCCTGGCGATCCCACGCGCAATCAAACTGCGAGCCTTCGTCTGCCGCACCGCGCCCTCGGTCACCGCGTTCAAAGCACTCGGGTTGCCGAACGTCTCATTTACATGGGCGGCATCAGCGCAACTGGCAGTCGCGGCGTCATCTCTCAAGTCGGCGGCCCCAATTTCGAAGTCGTCGGACGGACTCCGATGCCCCAACGCATCACCGAGATCCTCGTCTTGCACAACTGAGAACCACCCATACTGTCCCTAAGGACGACGGACATTCCCGGAAGAGGGCGGATAGGGTTGTCCGCAACGCAAAGAGGAGAGTCTCACCGATTGCGTTAGGATTTGTTGGATGAAACAAGCGCAGCCTGAGAAACAGCCGACGATCACGCGAGAGCGATTGCGTGCCATCTATAAGTACGTCCGCCCAAATAGGGGACGGCTGCTCCTGGTCCTGTTGTGCGTCCTGGTCACTGCGGCTGCTGGGCTGGTGACTCCTGTGTTCCTTGAGCAGGCTGTCGATCACGCGCTGAAGCCGCCGTTTGATCTTGATTATCTTTGGCTCATCTGCGGAATGGTCGCGGGTGTTGCCGTTCTTCGGTTCGTCGCAGGAATCTTGCAGCAGTACCACTTGGCCTTTGTGACCACGCGCGTCTTGATGCGAATGCGTCAGCAGTTCTTTGAGAAGTTGCAGTGCCTCCCGATGCGCTTCCTTTCAAAGACACCGACCGGTGAAATCCTCACCCGCATGAGCAGAGATCTTGGCGAGATCCAGAGTGTGGCGACCGGCGCATTGCTTGGGCTCGTAACCAGCGTACTGACCATCGTCGGGACGGTCGCACTTCTGGTCCACTACAACGTTCGTCTTTTTGCGCTCTCGCTCATCGTATTGCCTCTTGCATTTCTGATAGCCCGTCGCTTCCGCCATCGCATTACAGATCAAACCCGAGACATCCGATCCTCACAGGAAAACGTCTCGTCGTTTCTGGTGGAGTCACTCCACGGCATGAAGTTTGTGCGGACTCACTCAAGAGAGGAGCGTGAGGCGACGCGCTTTCACGGCATTCAGAAGATCCTCAACTCCCGCGTTCTTCGACTGGTCATGACACAAGCTCTGGGCGGTGGCCTTCCCAACCTGATCATTACTCTCGCGGGTATGGCGGTCTTCTGCTACGGGGGCTGGATGGTCGCGAATTTCGAAGAAGACATAGGTGACCTCATCGCCTTTTCCATCCTTCAGACGCGGCTCTACGGGCCGGCTCAAGGGCTCATCGGCCTTTATCTTCAAGTGCAGCGATCGATGGTAAGTGTGGATCGGATTTTCGAGTACCTGGAGATGCCCTCGGGCGCTCCAGACATCGAGGGTGCTTCCGCCATGCCTCCCGTCCGAGGAGATATCGCTTATGAGGACGTGGGATTCGCGTACACCGAGGACCGACCTCTTCTCCGAGATATTTCATTCAAGATCACCGCTGGCGAGCAGTTGATCATTGTCGGCGCCAATGGCAGCGGCAAGACGACACTGCTTGACTTGCTATTCCGCCTGCATCATCTTGACTCGGGCGTGATCCGTATCGATGGTGTTGATATTGCGTCTATCCAGCGATCCACCCTCAATCAGCAGATGGCGATGGTTGGGCAGGATGCGTTCCTCTTTCACGCGACGATCGCCGACAACATCCGATTTGCCCGTCCAGATGCCAGCGACGAGGACGTTGCCAATGCCGCTCAGATGGTCGGCCTGGGCGTTGCTCAAGAGCGCATGCCACAAGGTCTGGCAACAGTCGTTGGTGAACGAGGTACGCAGCTTTCGGGAGGGGAGAGGCAGAAGGTTTCTCTTGCGAGAGCGATTCTCCTGCAGCCGCGCGTGCTTGTGCTTGATGAGGCAAGCGCTCATCTCGACCTTGCCTCTGATAGTGGTTTGATCGATCGAGTACAAGAAAACCTACGCGGGTGCACCACCCTTGTTGTCACGCACCGTCTCGACAAGATCCGTGATGATGATGACGTCCTCTTTCTACAAGACGGGCAGATCGCAGCTCACGGTCAACACTGCGACCTCATGTCTGCCAATGGTAGTTATCGTGCGATGCATGGCGGGCGCAGAGATGCATGACCTGAACACGACAGGGCGCGGTGTTCGAGTTGCGCTCATCGATTCCGGTATAAGTGCTCACCATCCACACGTAGGCGAGCTCGTTGGCGGTATTGGCTTTCAACGAGTCGGTGACACCGTTGTGCAGAATGCAGACTCAACCGATGTGAACGGCCACGGTACAGCCTGCGCCGGCGTCGTGCGTTGGCTGGCACCTGATGTAGGGCTCTTTTCTATTCGCATTCTCGGTCCGGACCTCCTCGCCGACGGCACCGTGCTTGCCAGCGCCCTTGACTGGTGCGTTGAAAACGAAGTGCAGGTCATCAACGTCTCGGCAGGTTCCACCGTGCCATCGACTCAGGCGCTGCTGCGGAGGCCCCTCGCGGCACTGGAGGACCGAGGCGTCGTGGTGGTGGCGGCGAAGTCCGACAATGAAGGATCGGACTGGCCTGCCGATTGCGATACCGTCTTGTCAGTGAGCGTCCAGTCCCGTGCCGACCCGCGGCGTGTCTACACAAGCGGCATCGACTCACAGCTCCTCGCCTCCGGACATCCGCGCCCTGTAGACGGCGTGCCTCCGAGCGCTAATCTCTCAGGACCCAGCTTCGCCGCCCCGCGTGTCACAGCCCTGACGGCACTTGTCGTCGAATCACATCCAGATCTCACTGCGGAATGCTATCGGCGAATGGTGATGGACCTGGCTGAGGAGCCGCAATCGTGAAGCCGCCGATCGGTATCTTTCAATGCGAGTGGACCTTGCCCGATAACGCGCCGCATCCGGGCTCGGCACTTCTTGTGGGCGATGCTCTGGCGTCGGGGTATGACGTCACACGCGCTCTTGTTCAGATAGGCGCGTTGGATGAACTTGTTCAACTCATCCACGAACGCTCGCTTCAACTCATTGCCATCGATGCCATTTTTCCTGTGTCATTCGTCCGCGAGCTCATTCGCCGTGTCAAGGACACTCCCATCGTCGTCGGCGGTCTCAACGCGCTGCAAATTCTTCTTGGCACTGACATCGACTACGCAATCGTTGGCCCAGGCCGAGCGGCCTTCGCGGGGCTCCTCTCCCATCTCTTTGAAAATGCCCGACGCGACTCCATACCCAACCTCTTCTATCGAGAGGGCGATGTCCGCTGTCACACTGGCCTCACCACACCGTGGAGCATTGATCAGGAGATCGAGCCCTTTCATCCCAACTATGATTGGGAGTTTCTCGGGCCGGCTCGTTCACCCATGGCCAATCGCACCTTTCTCTCAGTCAATGCTGATCTGGGATGTCATTTTCAAAAGGTGCCCACCGGTCACGATGCCTACGATTCGTCCGAAGCCTGCCTTCCCGAAGCCGCATTCGATGCCGACGCGGAGCGCATCATTAGAGATGAACTTCTGCCCAAGACAGGCGGGTGTACCTTTTGCATCTTCCGCTACCAGACCTTTGAGACACGACCCACCCAGGAACTCATCGAGCGTACGGTTCGGCAGGTCCAGTACCTCCGTGAGACCTACGGAATCCTCAACATCGCCCTGCAAAGCGAGAACCCGTTTCACTTCCTGATCCCCTTGTTGGAGCAGTTGCATACAAGTGGCATACGCCTCCATCAGATTCATCTTCGCACCACGGTGCTGGCCCTCCTCGGCAACAAGAAGACATTCGAGGATGCTGTTCAGCTGGCCGGCCCGCGCGGTACTCGACTCTCCCTCGTCGGCATTGGTTTCGAGTCATTCGATCAGGATTCTCTCGACCTGTTCAACAAGGGTGTCACGGTTGAGATGAATATCGAGGCGATGGCATTTCTACGGCAGGTTCAGAAGAGGTTCCCAGAGTGGTGTGAAACACGCTTCGGCCACGGCATGATTTTCTTTCACCCCTACGCCACTCTCGAACAACTCGAAGAAAATCTCTCCCAACTTGAGCAACACGCCTCGGAGCTCCTTGAGTTGGCCAGTTTTTCCTCCAGCCTCACGATCTACTCCGAGATCCAGCCCATATTCTGGCGACTCAAATCAGATGGATTGCTCGTCTCAGCAGATGTTGACTTCGGCTACACCTACAACTACAAAGACCCTCGCACTGCCGAAGTCAAGCGGTCATCCGATTGGTTGGTCCATCAAGTCGCCGCATCTGTTATCGGCGGTCCAGAAGCAATGGGCCGAGGAGTAGCTCGCCGTTTGCGCCTCGAGGCTTTTCGCGCCACACTGATGGCTGTCAAGCAGCACTGGGGCGATGCCGCCTCCATGCGCGACACCATGTTGCGGCGTCGGGAAGAACTGAGCCAGCGCATGGAAGATTGGATTGATATAACGCAGTCATGAATCAACAACAGCAAGCCCATCGAACTGTCTACATCCTTGAGGAGCTGCTGGGGCATGCTGTCCTCTTCGGAACCCGGGACAAGGTCAGCTTGCGGGCGGCGTTGGCTTCCGCTGGTGTCCTTCATGTCGTCGGTAGTGCTCACGATGTCGCGAGGGCTTCGGTGACGTCGGAGGAGCTGGGACTGGCGTCGGTGAGTTTAGTTGGCGTCGACGAGAGAGGGATCCCTGACCTGCCGCACCTCATGACGAGTCTGGCCATCCTGGAGCGCCCTGCAGCAGATGTTGAAATTGAGGTCATAGAGACGCTCTTGACACATTTGGCTGATGATGGCGCGCTCTTGGTGGATATCCCGGGAGGTGGAGCCGGCGAGCGCCGTATCAGGCGGCTGATCGAGAGCCTCTGCGCAGGTGTGAAGGACAACACCTGGGCAGAGCAGGGGCGCCTCTCGATCACGGCAAGACGAAAGTCGCCTGGGGAGGCCGCGCCGATCGAGCATCTGGATGAGGTGCTGCCGGTTGCGGTTTTGATTCCGACACGCAATCGCATCGAGATACTCATGGAGGTGGTCGTCGATGTGCTCTTTCGTCAGAGCGTGCCTCCATCTCTGCTGCTGATATTAGATGACGCAGGTCCGGGCGAAGATCAAGTACCGGATGATCTGTGGGGTTTTGTGGAATCTTGCACGACACAACCGGCGATTCTCCGAACAGGAGGCGTTGGGAAAGCTGAGGCTCTTAACATCGGTCTGGAACATGTGGAGCAGCCCTATGTAGCTGTGGTCGATGATGATGATCGACTGGCATCCGGTGCGTTGCTGAGCCTGGCGACGGCACTTGAGAGCCACGCGGATTGGGTGGCGGTCGCCAGCGATGCTGTCATCATTGATGAGAGAGGTGCGGCTCTGGGGCTTCGTCCCTTGCCGACCTTCGCCCCGGAAGAGTCACTTGCAAGACTGATGGAGGGTTGTATCTATCTCCAGCCGGGAACTATGTTTCGCCAGGCAGCCTTGCAGAAGACAGGCGGCTATAATGCTCGACTGCAGCGCCTGCAGGACTACGACCAGTGGCTGAAGCTGGCGGCCCTGGGGCCTATCGGTGCGATTGATGCACCCCTTGCGATGGTGCGGCGCCATTCTGGCAACGCACGAAATCCCCACCTCGATCAGCTCATTCAATTGTCATCGATTGAGGTAATGAAGACGCATCTCGCAGACACTCCCTTGGAGAAGCTCAACGCGGCTTGCGTGGGGTTGCCGCCTCGCATGGCACGAGCCCGTGCGCTGGAATTGAGGGGCCACGCATTGGCGCGGGTTGGAATGCTGGATGAGGCGCTCAGTGATTTTGAAGCATGGGCGGAAGTGAGCCCCGAGGATCCTCGTCCTTTTCTTGCGAGCCTGCGTCTCCATAGCTCGGGTGCGCGATGGAATGAGGCGCGAGCCATGGTCTCGAAGGCGCGAGAGGTCGCGCCGAATTCACCACTCGTGAGAAGTGCTGCTGTGTTTGTTGACTTTCACGACGGCAATGAGTCGGACGCCGCGAATGAGGCACGGGCATTGGCTGCTGAGGCACCGGGCCATCTCGTTGGACTGCAGCAGCACCTTTACTTGACAGCATTGGGAGGCAGTGATGAATTGATCGAGGCCGTGGAGTCGCTCAGTCGCGTTCTCCATGCAACGGGACGGCCCGGTGCGGAGTACCTACTGGTGCCGAGGGCAGACAGTCAACTCCCTACCGATCAGCCACGAACATGAGCAGTCAATCGGTCCTTCTTATCCACCCGCCGCCTGATCTGGAAGAAGTTCTTGATCCCACCGACCGCCTGATGCGCATCGTGCCATCCGGCCTGCAGTTCGTGGCTGAGCATCTGCGTTCAAGTGGTCTTCACGCGGTCATTCTGAGACTCGAGGTCATGGCCGCCAATTCAGTTGAAGGTCGCCGAGAGGTACTTGGCCTTGATGGCTACCGTGACCTTCTTGCGGAGGTGCTGGCTATCGCCGGGGAAGTCAGTGTGGTGGGGATTCAGTGCCATTGGAGTTTCTACCAGCTCGGTGCTCTGCAGGTCGCGGCGCTCTTGAAGGAACTGCGCCCCGACCTTTTCATTGTACTGGGTGGCGCTCATGCCTCCGCTATGCCCCAGCCGCTTCTTGACGCCGCACCTGCGTTGGATGCGATCGTGGTGGGGGAGGGTGAACTGGCCATGGAGGCACTGGCGATGGCCGCCGCAGAAGACCCGCCTCATAGCACGCCTGTTGCAGGTGTCTGGCGGCGCGGTGAAGACGGCGGTCCCTTGGCTCCTCAGGAACCCGCAGCGATTCTCGATCGCGACGCGCTGCCCAGGCTCTCCTTCGACTCCAACCTGCTCTTTCCACCAAACACCGCTCAGTATGTGGGGCTGCCATTGGTGCGGGGGATCTGTCCCATGCGCTGCACCTTCTGCACGCTCAACAACGGCGAAGTCTACAACCGTGATAATGCATTCATGGACGCGCGCCTTGAGGAGCAGCTCGTCCGCATGAACGAAGTGGGCGTACCGCTCTACCTTCCCGAGAACATCTTTACCGCCGACCCGCTCCATTCGGTCTTGGAGATCGTGCGCCGCCGCCATCTCGATCGGCTCGTCGTATTCCTGGACATCCACCCATCGATGCTGCGGTCGGAAATGATCACTCTGCTCACCGAGCTCAACAGCCTTACAGTCGGCGTCCGACTCTGGATCGGCATCGAATCGGCCGATGATAGAGTCCGACGAAAAATGGGGCGCTTCATCGACGATGAGAAGCTTGAAGGCATCCTCAACGCCGTCCTTTCTTCGGGCATTCAGAATCTCTCGGCATCCTTCATGTCGGGCTTGCCCGGTGAGGACGACCAGGCCCATCAGCGCACCCGCGCTATGGTTGCCGATCTCTCAACTCGCGGCGTCCATGTGGATATCTATCCGCCCGTCGCCTTCCCAGGCACAAAGTGGTTCGACGACCCCGACTCCTTTGGCGTCAACCTTCGCATTCAATCGGTGGATGACCTCAATCGGTTGGCACAAGGCTGGTTCGGCCCGTTGACCGAGGAGATGATCTCCTTCACCACAGGGTCAGAAACCCCGGCCACAGTCATCGAGCGCATTTTTGATCTTCGTATTCTCTCACGCCGAAAGCGTGACCTCTCCATCCCCCTTTCCCTGTTCAGCTACATGATGCACCCACGACGCGAGCTGAGCGCGGCAGATCAGAGCTCTCTTCTCGATCAAGTGCAGAAGCATCTGCTCGGTTTTGATGTACTCGGCTGGAACGACTCGCGCCCTTCAGGCTGACAGGACAAGACAGGTTAGGAAGTCGCCTCAAGTGCGGTTATTCTCTTGCATGTGAATATTAGAAATCAAACAGCGCTCGGGGCCATTCAAATCAGGATTCGGAGGTTAACCACATGAAAGTGGTGCTATTGCAGCTGCCGTTTTTGTACGTCCTGCTTCAGAGTCGGCGAGCGACCAATACGAATGTTCCTATCGCCGCCGGTTATCTGAAAGCGGCTGCGAAGCGGGATGGTCTGTTGGATGGCATGGACATCGAGATCTTCGACACCAATGTGATCGACACACTGGGCGATGCTCTTCTCCTCGATCGAGTGCTGGCTCGTCAGCCGGACATCGTCGGGTTCTCGATCTACGAGTGGAATGCCTGCCAGAGTTTTGAGCTGATGGCGCGATTGCGAGAGCATCTTCCCAATGTGACTTTGATGGCAGGTGGCCCTGAGTTTGTTCCGGATTCCCACCACTTCAAGGATGTGGCAGCACTGGATATGGCGGTGTTTGGCGATGGTGAGGACATCTTTTGCGATGTCTTGCGTGAGCATCAGAAGCCTGTTGCCGATCGTGATTGGTCGGGCATTACAGGTATCTGTTATCGCGATTCGGCAGGCGTCATTCAGGACAATGGGAAGCGTGTGCAGCAGGTAGACTACAGGTCATTGGAGTCGCCGTACACTCTGAGATATATCGACACCTCGTTGTCGGGCTCGATGGTCATGGAGACCGAACGCGGCTGCATGTTCAAATGCAGTTATTGCAACTGGTCTGGGACCGAAAAAAATCTCTTCCCATTGCCGCGGATCCGAGAAGAGATCCAGCAGGCTGTCGATGATGAACTGGGAGTCATCTCGGTCGTCGATCCCACTTTCAATCTGTCGCGTCAGTTCCGAGAGACCTGCGAATTGATGATCGAGTTGGACCCGGAACGCAAGATTTCCAAGTTCGCCAATATTCTTGCTGAGGGTTTGAGGCCCGAGGATTGTGAGCTCATGGCGCGCGCCGGTTTCACCCATGTCACGGTGGGGCTTCAGAGTGGTACACGAGAGGCGCTGAAGTACATTCGTCGCATCACCAACTTGAAGAAGCTCGATCAAGGCGTTCATTTTCTCCTTGATGCCGGGATCACCCCCTACATTGACATCATCCTGGGTCTGCCGGGAGACACGCTGGAAACAACTAAAGAAACAGTGCGGTGGATTGAGGATCACGGCCTCGCTCATCTCTCTCGCTACAACATCCTCACCGTCAACCCGGACACACACCTCTGGAGGCGCAAAGAGGAGGTCGGCCTGAAAACTCAGCAAGGCCCCCCGTATCGGATCCTCTCTACACCCTGGATGACCTACGACGAGTTGCTGGAAGCTATTGCCTATTGCGACGAGCACCTTGAATACGGTCAGTGCTACGGCCATTTCGAAGAGCCTTCTCTCGCTGATCACTTCACCCTGCCGTCTGCGACTCCGACAGGTGAATCCGTGGCCTCAGGATCGGCAACGACCTCCGCCACCGCAGACATCGAGCCGCTTACCAAAGTCGTTGTCGATGTGCCCGCTGATTGGAGTGTTGATGCCGCGCAGACAATGGGGGAGAACCTCGCCAGAGGACTCGGGAGCCATCCCTATATTTGGATGAGAGGGGAGAGTTTGAGCCACGAGGTACCAGCCCTTCAGGCATTTCTCTCTGCCTTGTCCCAACCCAACCCCTATCTCATCTGGAAGCTCATTCTTGAATCTGAGCAGCCCATCACAGCAACGGATGTGGATGCGATTGAGGCCGGTATCATTTTCCTCCCCAACAATGTGGACTACGATTGCATCTATCGCGGCAGACCAGACAAGTTGGAATACGTTCGTACAGCAACCAAGACATTTGTTGTGCTTCCTGCCTCTGTAACTGCCAACGCAACGGATGCTATCGACTCTTTCTATGCTGAGAACCGCGCACCGGTCTTTGCCCGTATCGTCTTTTCGCCCGACACTGACGCCTTAGAGCTCGTCGACGAAGCTCTTGCCCGAACAGTCAATGGCCTCCTCATCGACTTCACCGATGACACCGACGCCGCCTTGGTCTGCGAGTCTGTCCGCACGCTCACCAATAAGTGTGGCGGCTATGGCCGCAATATCCTTTTCAAGAACGGCCTTCTCCAGCAAGCCTTCGACTGGCGTCTCGGCGTGCGTCCCTTTGAGCGCCCCGAGTGCTTCGTCCACCTGCCTGCTACTGGTCACCAAACCCCACCCGTTCAATTCCACAGGGAACTGGGTCGCGTCCCTGTCGGTCGATGGGTCGAGCACCTCCTCCATCACGAGGGGGTCTCCACCGCGCCCTGATCCTCGTCCTGGGTGATGTCCTATCGACGATTCAAGTAGACCTTGAATTGAGCTTTGATGAATCAACCGTTGACTTCATGACTGGTCGGCGTCCCTGTCCATCGCTCATCCACTATGGATCCGAACGCTCGAGTTTCCACTCCTGCACCGCGCAGTAGACGCAAGGGACAATGAACAGCGAGATGAGCTCCGCGACCATACCACCGACTGCAGGAAGTGCCATGGGCTGGGCGACGTCGCTACCTCGCTGGGTGCTGGCGAGGATGGGGTAGAGAGCGATGATGGTGGTGAAAGTTGTCATGAGGCATGGGCGGATGCGACGGAGTCCGGCTTCAATAACAGCTTCTCGAATAGCGGTACGCGTTGTTGGGCGTTGCTTGCCGAAAACCTGCTCCAGGTAAGTCGCCATGATGACGCCGTCATCAGTCGCTATGCCTGCAAGGGCGATAAAACCGACGACGACGGCAACGGTAATACGGATGGGGCCTTCCGACGGGGCATCCCAGAAACCCCAGGAGTACATGAGGTCGCGCATGGCTGGAAAGGCGTAGAGCAGGATCAAACCGCCAGCCACGCAGACGGGTACTGCAGCGAAGACGTTCAGGCAGACGATGATGGAGCGGAAGTTCAGGTAGAGGAGGAGGAAGATGATGGCGGCGCAGATAGGAATGAGAATCGCGAATTTCTGGCGGGCTCGTTCCTGAGCCTCGAAGCGTCCCGCTGCCTCGACTGAGACGCCGGGTGGGATGGGATCGCCTCGGCCTGCAGCGCGCTCTTCCGCTCGCCAGTTTTCGATGGCCTCAAGTGCTCCAAGCATGGTGCCGTGCTCGTCGCGGCCGGATGCAGCAAAGGTGACGTGGAGTCGGAGGAGGCCGTCCTCAGTCTTGATTGCAGCCGGGCCTGTGACGTGTTCAATGGTGGCCACTTGGCTCACTGGAATGTGCGCACCGCCCCGACCTCGGACAAGCAGTTGATCCAGCTCATCGATCCGATTGCGGCGTTCCCGCTGATAGGCCACGCGGATGGAGTAGCGCTCGCGTCCTTCAACAGTCCTCGCCACGACCATGCCGCCGATGGCTGTTGTGAGGGCGCTCTGCACGTTGCCGACAGTAAGCCCGTAATGGCCGACCTTCTCGCGGTCGATTTGGAATTCGATATAGGGCTTGCCGCCGAGGTTCTCGACCGCGAGCAGCGGCGCGCGCAGCAGGTCGATCCCGAGCAGGAAAAAATTGGCGTACAGCGAGGCACCCGCCACGTC
>PVBE012803191.1_pt1 | contig 15966 bp, 14 predicted proteins | sample 1631181 | NCBI WGS metagenome assembly PVBE01 (sample SAMN08397723, study PRJNA350692) | Marine metagenome, whole genome shotgun sequencing project. | isolation source: water | place: Pacific Ocean | collected 2012-04
ACCCGGGTTGCAACACCGTCCTCCACTTCGACTTTTAGAAGATCGGGGCCGGAGACGCACTGATAGCAAAAAACTGGAACTGTTTTTTTGTCAGTTCCAGCTACTCCGTCATTTTGCGCCATCTTTTTATCCGCCGAATACTTGTTCCCGCTTCGCCGACAGGCGTTCGAAAGTGGTCTGTTTGTCGACAACAAAACGGCTGTGAGTGCCCTTTCCTACGTCTTCCAGAGAGTCCTTTACAGCGACTTCCATGGTGATGGCCCGGCCTTTGACTTCGGTGATAGTGATCGTAATTTCGACCTTGTCGCCCTCGACTGTCGCACCTGTGTGGAAAACGTTTACGTGGGTGCCGACGGAATCTTCGTTGTCATCAATATGTTTAAGCAGAAAATCTCGGCAAGTCTGTTCAATATCCCGAATCATGTAGGGAGTGGCATAAACACGGCCTTCGTCGCCCATAAAACCGATACAATTTTCGGGGACGACTTCAAATATCCGAGTGGTCGTGACGCCCGCTATTAAACTGTCTTTCACTTTGATTATTCTCCAAAAATTAATTGAGCCAATCCTAGCCTCTTGCTGCTATTGTATCACTCAGTTCGGACCTTACAATGTACGGTTTGCCGAATGTTTCACAAATTGGAACACTCGATTGGCGTATCTATCTAATCTCCTGGCCTCAATAGCATTTTTTTACTTTTATTTAAACCAAATTGTTCGATAGCCGAACTAAATTTAATCGGCTATATCAAAAGGGCAAATATGAAATTGGAGACAAAAATGCTTATTCCGGCAGCCACTGTACTGTTGATCCGCGATGGCGAAGACGGTCTAGAAGTATTTATGGTGAAGCGCCACAAAAATATAGATTTCGCGGGCGGCGCATTGGTGTTTCCTGGTGGCAAGCTGGATATAACGGATTCCGATCCGGATATAAGACAATTCTGCACGGTGAGAGACGAGTTGACGGGCGAGCAGCTGGCCATGCGTATCGGCGGAATCCGCGAAACTTTCGAGGAATCTGGCGTGTTGTTAGCGCGAGAAGACGGCAGCGATACTTTTTTGAATGGGGAGCATAGTGCTGCGCTGCAGCCTTATCGTGACCGACTTAATGATGGTGAGATAACCATGAAAGAAATGGCGGCTCAGGAAAATATAAAATACGCCTGCGATATCATGCAGCCTTTTGCTCATTGGATAACGCCGCCTGCATTTCACAAGCAGTTCGATACCTGGTTTTACGTGGTCAGATCGCCCGGTGAACAGCTTGCCTCTCACGATGAGGGTGAGACAACCGATTCTCTATGGATTAAGCCTCAGCAGGCCCTTGAGGACGCTGTCGAAAAACGCCGGATCGTCGTCTTCGCCACGCGGGCAAATTTGACCAAACTCGGAGAGTCCGCCGATTGCGGCAGCGCTCTCGTTACCGCCCGCGAAACCAAAATCACAACCATCATGCCTGTGCCGGAGGAGACGGAAGGGGGCTCAATATTCCGCATCCCCGAAGAGGCTGGCTACGGTTTCACGGAAATGTTCATACCGGGTGCACTGAAGTAGAGAATATTTTCTGACCCAATGTTACTTTCGAAAATGCGGCGCTGATTTTTCCGCCAAAAACACGCATGATCAGTGCTGTAGGCGCCACGATCAGGTAAAACTAAAGGGCCATAACAATCGGGCTGACAATTCTATGAAGCGACAATCAAAATATAAACCAGACTCGATTGAGCGGAGCCAATAACCGGGGAACAGCTAGCAAAATAACGACTAGCACCAGCGCCGCGGCAATTGCCTATCAGCGCAGAGGCCCGTCGGATAAAAGTGGCCAGAACCCGATAATAAATAAGACGGAAGCAAAGACAAAACCGAACGTACGGTCGGAACCGCTTTGCACATTTTCCGATCGCGCTAAGTCTTCATGAGTTTTAGTCTCTGCCACTATTGTTCTGCACTTCGAAGTTAGATTAGGTTTACCTGGGCCTGACTAACACAATCGGGCTTGGAACTCAAAGTGCAGGTTTGGAACGCTTCACGTTAATCCACCATGGTGAGGCCGCCGGATACGCTGAGAACCTGGCCCGTGCAGTAGCTGGAGCGTTCACAGGCGAAAAACAGAATGGCGTCGGCAATTTCCCTGGGTTGACCGAAACGGCGCATGGGGATGGCTTTTTTCAAAGCCTCTTGGATATTTTCTGCCGTATCGGCCAACAGTGGCGTTTCAGTAGGACCGGGACAGATGCAATTGACGGCCACATTGTAGCGGGCGCCTTCGCGGGCGAGGGCCTTGGAGAAAGCTAATTGGCCACCCTTGGCGCCAGCATAGACGGATTCGGCTAAGCTGCCCACTCGGCCGGCATCAGAAGACACATTGACGATTCTTCCGTATTTCTGTTCAAACATGCCTGGGACAAACGCATGGCACATTTTCATTGGACCTTTGAGATTGATGTCGATTTCCTTGTCCCATTCGGCAGGATTGGATTCGACGAAGAATTCCGTATGCCCCCAACCGGCGACATTGGCCAGCACGTCGAGGCGGCCGGATTCATCGATTATTTGCTCTCTTAAGGCGGCAATGGAGGCATCGTCGGTGATATCCAACCGGATGAATGTCGCCTTACCGCCGGTGGTGCGAATTTCTTCGGCAGCTTTTTCGCCATTTTCTTCATTGAGATCGCCCATGTAAACAGTGCCGCCTACTTCAGCGAAGGCTTTTGCCGTCTCCAGACCTATGCCCGACGCCGCGCCGGTAACAAGGGTGATTTTGTCACCTAAATTCATACTATCGTGCCTCTTTTTCTAGTTTCCGAGTGATGTCTTCACGTAAATCCCGCTTGAGAATTTTACCGGCCGGGCTCAAAGGAAATTCATCAACCACTTCCAGCCTTTCCGGTAATTTAAATTTAGCAATTTTCCGTTCAAGTAGGAATTCATTGAGCTCTTCAAAGCTAAGGTTTTCACCTGGATGAAGCAGCACATAAGCACAGGCTTTTTCACCGAACATTTCATCAGGCATGGCGACCAGAGCAACGCTTTTTACTTTGGGGTTCGTTACCACCAAGTTTTCAACTTCATCGCAACTGATCTTCTCACCACCCCGGTTGATCAGGTCCTTAACGCGGCCTTCACACCAGATATAGCCATCTTTCATACGCACGAGATCACCCATGCGGTAGAAACCGTCGGCGGTAAAGGCTTCCTCATTTTTCTCCGCCGCATTGTAATAACCCCGGATGGTGTAGGGACCGCGGACGATCAGTTCACCGAGTTCACCTTCGGGAAGCTCATTGCCATCTTCATCCACAACCTTGACTTCATCATCAGCGCAGGCCGGTTTACCCGAACTGGTATAGCGCAGCTCTTCTGAAGCGTCCAACTCTGTGAAATTGAGTAATCCTTCGGCCGTGCCGTAGATTTCCTGAAAGCGGCAACCGAATTTCTCTTCCATTTTTTGCCGCAAGGCCGGTTGCAGTTTGATACCGCCATTGTTCATAACCTGCAAGGAGGATAGGTCGTGCTTTTCGGGTATATTCGAGTTCAGCCAGTTGATGATGATGGGTACAACGGCTGGAACAACATTTATCCTCTCTTTTTCGATCAACGGGAAAATCGTTTCTGGCGTTACATCGGGCGCAATCACCACCTTGCCGCCATAACGCAGCGTGCCTAACAGACCAGGTGAGGCCAAGGTATAATTGTGCGCCATGGGAAGCACGGCAAGATACGATTTCCGATCCCCCAATCCGTTCAGCGGGGCGCTTGCCGTGCAATTCAGGACATAGTCATTGTGGGTGCGCGGGATCAGTTTGGGCAAGGCAGTGGTTCCGCCTGACAATAACATCAAAGCCACATCGTCAGCCGCCATTGATCGCCCGGTTAAATCCATATCTTGCGGGGGCGGGGTCTCCAGCAGTGCGCCCAATGAAATATGATCCTGTCCGGCGTCCCCCAGGACAAACAGGTATTCGAGGGAAGGGCTCTCAGCTTTAATTTCATCGGCCATGTCCCGGTAGTCGAAGCCCCGATATTCGTCAGGAAAGAAATAGCCCACGGCTTCGGCGTGTTTAACGAAATGGCGAATTTCATTTTCCCGGTGGGGCGACAGGGACATGACCGGGATGGCGCCCACCTTAAACAACGCGAACAGGGCGAAAATGAGTTCTGCAGAATTGGGCAGCTGGAAGACAACCCGTTGATCGGTTTTTAAGCCGATGTCGGCAAAATGAGCCGCCAAAATTTCGATATTGTTCTGAACTTCCAGATAGGAATATCGCTTTTCACCATCGACGATAGCGTCTTCCGCGCCATATTCCTTCACTGATTTTTCAAGCATTTGGTTGAGAGTAATATCCTCCCAATAGCCCTTTTCGCGATACATTGCGGCGAATTCAGGCGGCCATGCAATACACCCTTTCAGCATTTAATCCTCTCCTCGATACGACCCAGATTAAAGCTGATGAACAGCTACAGTTTGAATTGAGATTTTATCATCACGGACCTGGTAAGTATCTGTCCCCAGAGGTGTATTGTCGCCCATGCTCCAAACGATGTAGGCGATATCCTGCTCGCAATCCTGATGAATAAGTTCAAATTGCGCCTGAACTTCCGGTGGCGTGTATTTGATAAATCCGGCGAAAAACTTGGCGATCGCATCGTGATCACGAACGATGCCCCGGGCCGACAGAATAACCGCATTGTCGGCATAATTTTTCATGATAGCGTCAACGTCACGGGCGGCGAACGCCAGTAAATGCCGTTCGAGAACAGCTTTCGTGCCGTCTGTAACATTAGACATGATTAATTCCCTCCCCAGAAAATGCAAACCGTCTATTATCAACATAACGGTTCGTGCGGTGGTGCTCAATCACGAACTCAATTGCCGCAAACCATAAGTCACGGAACAATAATTGACGATTTCAGGCCAATCTTTCGTCGAGCATCGTAACCCGCCGCAATTGGCGCGTTTGGTCACGGGGGAAATCGGTGCGGGCATGAACCAGGCAGCGATTGTCCCACATGACGAAATCACCTTTTTGCCAAACATGTTCGAGAATGAACTCCTGCCTTTCCTGGTATTGATAGATCAACTGTAATATCTCTTCGCCTTTGTCTTCAGGAAAATCGATAATTTCCTCGGTTAAAAGCGGGCAGACGAAGACTGCCAGACGACCGGTCACCGGATGACGTTTAAATACCGGGTGAGGATGATGGGGTGATGTCGAACGGTCGTAGCGGTGTTTGGTCTTTACGGCGGTGCCGAATTCAAAAACATTCATCGCCTGTTTATCGGCTAATGTTGTTTTAATTTTTTCGGGCAGAGCATCGTAGACCATGTACTGGTTGGAAAATAGTGTGTGGCCGCCATCTTTCGTCACCTGCATGGCGAACAGGGTGGTGGCGTCATGGGGGTTTTCGGCATAAGTCGTGTCGGTGTGAAACATCATCTCGCCATCGGGTACAGCACCGATGGGTTCGCCATTTTCCCGGATATTGGTGATCATCATAACCGATGGATGGTTATCGCTTTCCTGAAGATCTTTGGGCCGCATGTATTCGCCGACCGATCCTAAATAACCGACGAAGCGAATTTGGTCTAAATCCGAGAGCTCCTGGTCGCGGAAGACAACCACATGATATTTGTGCCAGGCATCGCGAATGGCTGCCACCGTTTCAGGTTGAAGTTGTTGCCGTAAATCAATGCCAACAATTTCTGCGCCGCATGCGGGCGACATCTGTCTAACTTCGAATTCCACCGAATGGGCCTCTCGTATCAAGTTGATTTGCCGATTTTGACTATGGGACTGTTTTTATGGTTGCAATCATAGCAATTTACACGAAATTAGATAATTATAACTAAAGTAATTCAAATAGATCAAAATGTTAAAGCCCAGCCTCAGCGTAGTCTAAAATAGTGGTTCAATGCGTGCCCGTTGGATGTCATGGGTAATCCGGTAGGATAATTTTCGGGAGAATTTATATTGTATGAGCGAGATAACTTCATTTAGGGCTTTGGTAGTCAGAAAGAACGAAGAAAAATTTACGACATCAGTCGAGGAACTTTCACTTGGCGACCTACCAAAACATGGGGTAACGGTCCAAACGGACTACTCGACCATCAACTACAAAGACGGACTTGTCATTAAAGGGCAGGGTGGTGTCGTGAAAAGCTGGCCCCACATTCCCGGCATAGATTTGGCCGGGACGGTTTTGGATTCTGATTCTCCTGATTTTTCGCCCGGTGATCGCGTTGTGATGACAAGTCTCAAAGCGAGCGAAGCAGCCTGGGGCGGTTACTCTCAATATGCCAGGCTAGAAGCCGATTGGCTTACAAAATTGCCTGATGAAATCAGCAGCCACCAAGCCATGGCCATCGGAACGGCAGGATTCAGCGCCATGATGGCTTTGGCAGCCTTGGAGGAACAGGGGCTTTCGCCTGACAACGAAGGGGAAGTTCTGGTTACCGGCGCGGCGGGCGGTGTCGGCAATATTGCCGTCGCTCTTTTCGCCTCCGCCGGATACCGCGTTGCGGCATCAACGGGTCGGCCCGAGATTGGTCAATTCCTCTTAGATCTAGGCGCCTCGTCAATTGTCTCAAGGGAGGAATTGCAGACGCTGCCCAAAGGGCCATTGGGTTCGGCGCGTTGGGCGGGGGCGGTCGATAATGTCGGCGGCGTTATACTCGCCAATCTTCTTGCCGGACTGCATAGCCGTGCTACCTGTGCCTGTGTTGGACTCGCCGCCTCGGCTAAGTTCGAAGCCACCGTCATTCCGTTTTTACTCCGCGGCGTCAAAATGGTGGGAATTGACTCCGGTAGCTATCCGGTTTCCAAAAGATTCGATTTATGGAAACGGTTGTCCCGGCAATTGCCACTGGAGAAGCTTGAGGCCATTTCATCGGCGGCGGGTTTAAGTGAATTACCCGACTTGAGTGATAAAATTTTGGCCGGGAAAATAAGCGGCCGAGTCGTTATCGACGTCAGCAAATAGACGTTTAGCCGGAATTTCTTTCTAGAACACGTTGTTTAGGTAAGCTGAAGGTAACTTTGCTACCTTTGTCGATTTCAATTTCCAGACTGCCACCATCGGCTCCCACCAAGTCTTTGGTCAGGGGCAGCCCAAGTTCTGTCCTTCTCCGGACAGCCACAAATCTCCGTGGCGCAGTTGGCCAAATTTTTCCAACGCCAGGGCCTGGCCCTGTTTATCTGTATAAGTTTCTATTGTTATTTATCTAATTGGGGATATTAGGCTAGAAAAAGTGTTTTTCAGCGTTTCTTGCGGTGTTTTAGTAATCTCTAGTGCTCTTTTCGTTTTAAGTGGGCATGAGCCGCATCAACGTCAGAACGAGCTACTTTTCTAGATCCTTGCGGCGACTGTAATTCATGCTGAAGTTGCCATTTTTCGAGCCTCTCCAACTCGTCTTCGAGGGGAATACGCCATTTTCTTCCTTCAATATCGTGGCCAACTTTGTTCCAATCATTGATGCCAGAACTTTTCTTAGCGATCTCGTCTTGTTTGATATTGGCCTTAGCCTGCTTAATACGTGCGGAATGCTTGGCTGGGCTTTAAGCGCCGACCGTAAAATATGGTTGTGTTCTCGTCGTCACATGGTTGTTTTTGCAATGGGTTTATTATGTTAATATTAGTGAAAATGAGAACAGATTCAACGAATCAGACTATTTTGAGAAAGAAAAATATTTTTTACATAAAGTAATATGCTGGAGGAGTTGGGCTGTGCTTAGGCCATGGCCTCTGCAAATCCTGTTTTATTTTTGGCGCGCCGTATATGTTGGGTGAACAGCAACAGGATGCAGATATTGATCAAGCCAGCTATGCTGGCGATGGTGAAGGACCAGAAATAGTCGCCGGTAATGTCGTACATAAAGCCGCCTTGCCAAGCGCCCAATCCCATGCCGAACCAACCGAACATAGCAATGATGGACATTGAGCGAGCCATATATTGCGCTGGGATCATTACCCGTGCGCAAATGATAAATGAGGCCATGACGCCCGAATAAAATGTGCCGAACAAAATTGCCAAACCATAAATCGCGGTCATGCTGGTTATCAGCGGAAAGCCGAAAACCAATATTGTCTGTCCGATGGACATGAAAGTGTATCCTTTCAAGGCGCCGATCATGTCGGTAAGTTTTCCGCCAATGATCCGGCCAAAAGCACCCGCAATCATCAAAGCCAGCAGAGCCGATACGGCCACTTCAGGATATATGCCACGGTCGGTCAGGAGGGAAACCAGGTGAACGATAGGTACGGACATGGTGATACAGCAAAATACAACGGCGCTTGATAGCCAGATTATCACGGAAACAGGCGCCAGTGGAAAAATCGTTCCGTCTCGCATCAATGGCCGCCCATCATGTTCATTTACTTTATGGCGCGGCGCATCGCGGACCATGAGTGCTAACGGGAGAGCTATAATAAAATATCCGATTCCAAGGACTAGGTAGGCTGTTTCCCAGCCAAATTGGGTGATTAAAACGCGGGCAACCATTGGCACCACGCCTTGGCCGAATGCACCACCGGCTGCTGTGACGCCCAGGGCTAGGCCAATATTTTTCGTAAACCATAAACCGGCGTTGGCGTAAAGCGGCACGGATAACGCGCCATGACCAAGGGCGCCAAACATCAGATGAAACAAATAAAATTCCCATAAGCTGTTGAGGCCGCTCATGAGTAGCAACGCAATGGTCATGGCAAAGGCGCCAAATAGAGCTATCCAACGAGTACCGTGACGGTCGGCAATGATGCCCCAGATTACGCCGGAGAAGGCAGTCGATAGGGTGATCGTCGTATATCCGAAGGATAATCCGCCCCGGCTCCATCCGAACTCCGCCGCTAATGGTTTCAAAAATATACCGACCGAGGAAAGGATACCGAAACTAAGGGCAGTGAGGGAAAAGGTGATGCCAACCATCATCCAGCCGTATTTTCTACGATCTTTCTGGTCTTGATCGGTCATTTTGGAGCAGACGTCATTTGTAATTAACTGGAAATCTAAAAATTTCCGGCCACCATGCCGGTCGAATTTCAGTATATGCTGGACTTTTAACCCGGGTTAAGCAAGCAGGCTTTTTCTCGAGCGAAAAGGTGGTCAGGCGCAGAGCGCCTTATGGATTTACAGTGATTTAGGAATGGTGGAGGGTCTCTTCGGCCAAATCTGCACTCGGTGGCGATATTAAAATCTAGTCAGAACTTCTCGGCCTCAGCGATACTGATTTTGGCGCCTTCAACGCCATCGGTATGGTGAACCAACCCCAATATTAACTTTGTATCTGCACTTCTGGTAATAGATTTGCAAAAGGCATTGGCAAACGCCGTGCAGGTGGCCAGATCGCACGGTTCAACAATATGCTAATGCCCGGGATCGCCATAGCTAAGGTGGATACTAAGCTCGATATCCACATTCACGGCATCGCAAAATCTGCCAACGCAAACAGCGGAGCCAGTGGTTGCATCGTCATGGGGAAGTTCGTTCCCGCCATCCGCCCCGACGACTTCAAAACAGAAATTCCATTGAACAGCCCGTCGATGCGCCGGAAGAGAAGATTGGATGCGTACCAAATCGGCCAACATGGTGCGTTCTATGGCGGCTTCAACAGCCGGTTAGTCTTCATCGACGATAAAGCTGCAGACCAGCGCGATAGGAGTAGGTAAGGACACCTGAAAACGGACGTCCGCCGCTATCCTTCCTGCATTAACTAATTTTTCAAAGAGGGCATAGGAATCGATGGCTTCCTACGCGTAACCCAATTCACCGATATCCCGATCTGATTGGTCAAATCCTTCTTTGATCCAAAAAAACGGTCTTTCTACTTTGTCTTTAAATCCGGGAATCTTCTGCTACAGCAGTTTCAGTTCCAAACCACCGCAATTATCGAAATTTTTCTTTTGCCAGCGAATCCAATAGCCACGCTCGTCAGTTTCACCATCGGGAATTCTGGAACAACAGGACACTAATATGTCTGAGACAGAGGTAAAAACGGTCTCGACATTCGCCAAACCGACACTTCCAACGAGATGAGTATGGTGCGGCATAAAATTCTCCAGTACCCGATGTTATTGATAACGATTATCAGTAAGATAACAAGGTCACACCCAATAACAATACTAATTCGATGTCGGTTTATGCCAATTGGCGCTATAGCTGGCAAATGTCGAGCCGTAATGGTAGCCTTATTTTTATTTCGAAGTGCTTAACAAATGGGGACCGGCAATGGGCGACGATCTGAAAACCATTAAACTGGTGGCGGCGCAAGTTAATTCCGTATTTTTGGACCGTGACGCGAGTGTTGATAAGGCTTGCGATTCCATCCGTGAGGCCGGCACCCAAGGCGCTGATATCATCGGCTTTCCCGAAGGTTTTATTCCGGCTCATCCGGCTTGGTATGGCTATCAGCCCGCCAATGGCGGCAAAAGTATCCCATTGGCGCAGGAACTATTCAAAAACGCCGTTGAAATTCCGGGACCGGCGACGGTTAAGTTAGGGCAAGCCTGCCGTGATGCCAATATCACCGCCGTTATCGGCGTCTGTGAAAAGTATCCGAACACGACCGGGACCATGTTTAATACCCAGGTTTTTATTGGTCCCGATGGTACGGTGTTGGGCAAGCACCAGAAGCTTGTCGCCACGGTTGGCGAGCGACTGGTTCACACCGGTGGGTATGGTGATACGTTGACGGCATTCTATGCGCCTTTTGGTACCATGAGCGGGCTTATCTGCGGGGAAAACTCTAATCCGCTGGCCGTCTACGTTATGATGGCCATGCACACGATGGTGCATGTGGCCGCTTGGCCGCCGCATTTCGGTGGTCGCCGAGCCATGCAGAAGGACATCTTGGCGATCACCCCAGGCTTGGCGTATTCACTGGGCGCCTTTGTCATAAATACTGCAGGAACGGTAACCGATGAACTGATCGATCTTTACGCAGCGACCGACGAAGACAGAGAACATCTGGCGTCCCTCAAGGACGTGGGAACGGCTTCGATAATAGCGCCCTCCGGAGACGTTATTGCTAAAACCGTAAGCGGCGGCGATCAGCTGCTATACGCTGACGCTGATCTGAATCAGGTCTTTGGTGCAAAACTGGTGCATGATTACGCCGGGCACTATAATCGTTTCGACATATTTAATTTCAGCGTTAACCGCAATGCGCCGAAACCCTTAAACCTGGAAAATGAAGCATCGCCAATCGACCAAGAGAACACTTCCGGCGCTGCCCGCCCACACTTCGAAGTATTGGAAGGTGGCGGGGAATAAGTCCAGGTAAATGAGATTGGATGTGAGGAAAGTTATGTCGGAGTACACCCTAGCAACAACGTTACTTTTCAAGGATCTGCCCGCCGATAAACTTGCCTTGTTGGAGCAGGAATGTATTTGGCGGACTTATGGAGCCAATGAAACAATTATTAAATTCGGGGATGAATACACCGATGTGTTTGTCATCTTTGACGGCGAAACCCATGTTTTGAATTACTCGGAAAATGGCAAGGCAATCGACTACGCCACTTTAAAGACCGGCGATCTGTTCGGAGAAATGGCCGCCATTGACTGCTTACCCCGCTCAGCCTGGGTCACCACTAAGTTGCCAGCTACCATCGCAGTTTTACCGGGTGAATTGTTTATCACTACGATCACTGGACATCCCCAATCGGCTTTGAGCCTCCTGCGCCGGTTGTCATCCATCGTTCGCCAAGGCAACGAACAAATCAGTAATGTCAGACTTTTAAGCGCCGAACAAAGAATTGGCCTCGAACTCTTGAGGTTGACCGGTGCTGAGGCGCTCGGCGGCAAAAGTTCGATGATCGAATCCCTACCCAACCAAACAGATATCGCCAACGTCGTCGGCTTAACCCGGGAAACCGTCGCCCGGGTCATGAGCAAATTCTCTCAGGAAAAAATCATCGAACGTAAAGGTCGTACGTTGGAAATCCTCGACCGCCGCCGATTGCAGGAACTGGCGATACCCTGAACAATTCGATCCACCATTGACACTGTGGCTGCCATCGGAATAATCCGCCTAACCTGCCGTCGCTGTTTGATAACGGTCGGCAAAGAGGAAGGGAATCGTGTCCGGTGATGCGGCCGGTCTTCAAAACCGGTGAAGGCTGTAAGACAGTCTTAGTAGGTTCGACTCCTACTCTCTTCCGCCAAGCTTCCTGCCGCCTAGGTATACCGAGGGACCCGGGGGAACATGCGTGAATACTCGAAATTTTTAGCCCCTATTTTGATCCTGGCCTTGTTCCTCTCCGCTTGCAGTGGGGTCAAATTATTCTACAGTCTGATAGATGATTTCATCTGGGATTTCGTTGAGTTTTATCTCGATTTGGAGGCTGAAGGGGAAGAGGATTTTACCCGGCGAAAGGTGGAGGAATTGGTGGATTGGCACCGCGGTAAAATGTTGTCGGTTTACGCCCGCCATCTCAACGAACAGGCGGTTCTCCTGGAACAGGGGCCCATGGGGCGTGACCGGCTGGAAAAATCCTTCGCTGAGGGCAGGGTACTTATCCTCGACACGGTCAAGGGAGCCATTCCATTTGCCGCAATGGTATTGGTACGGCACCGGTGGCAGGAAAGGCGCAATTATTTCAGGGACCGCATGAAGGAGCGGATGGAAGAACAGCTTGAAGGGCTGTCAGAACCCCGGGAAGAAAGGCTAGAAGAAAGAATAGAGCGCATCGTCGATAACTTCGAGCGCTTTACCGGCGATTTGAACGATCAACAATTGAAAATTATCGAAAATCATGCGGCGAAAAACATCGAATACATGGCCTACCGATTGGCCAACCGGCAGTTGCGGCAGCAGGCCTTAATCGGGTTCCTGGCTGCCAATCCCGATGAAGCAGCCATAGCCGGTTATATTGAGCGACTTCTGTTGCGGCCTTATGAAATCGTCCAGCCCGAATACCAGGAAATTTCCGCCAGGGCCATCGCCCGATTTAAGGATATGCTGTTCAAAATCGTCATGTCCTTGACGTCGCAACAGCGGCAGAAAGCCGCAGAGACGTTGCGGTCCTATGCCGCTGCATTCGTGGGTCTATCAAGTTAGGAAAGATGCGGTTGCTGTTATATAGCCGTGCCCCCCCTTTATAAGCCGACGACACCATTAAATCCTCGACCCGCGCGGCATTTGGCGATATCCCTATTTTTCAGAGAATGGAGGATAAATCCATGACGGACAAAATACTCACCGAAAAAGACGGCGCCATCGGTTGGCTTATCTATAACAACCCGGACATGCGCAACGCGGTCTCCATAGACATGGCGGAAAAAGCCGCGGCGGAAATCGTTCGGCTGGGCAACGATGATGATATACGGGTCATTGTCGTTAAAGGCGCCGGCGGGAAATCATTCGTTTCTGGTCAGGATATTTCCGAGTTTGAAAGCCTGCGTTCTACGCCGGAAAAAGTCGCTCATTTCGATAAAGTCACGGACGATATGTATGATGGCATGCGTCTTTGTCCGAAACCCACCATGGCCATGATCCAGGGCTATTGCATGGGTGGCGGTATGGCCTTGGCCTGCGCCTGTGACATCCGCCTGTGTTCCGAAGAATCCATTTTCGCAATACCGGCAGGTCGGTTAGGGATCGGCTATCGCACTAATTTCGTCCGCTGGGTGGTGGAAGCGGTAGGCCCCTCGGTAACTAAAGAAATTCTTTATACCGCCCGGCGTTACGATGCCACGGAAGCCTTGCAAATCGGTCTGGTTAATCGCGTACTGCCGAATGTGGATTTGGAAGATTATGTGGCAGAATACGCCGCAACCATTGCCGAAAACGCCCCTCTGACCGCCCGAGCTACCAAAATCGTCGTCAACGAAGTAGCCAAAAGCTTTGGCGAATACGACGCTGAATTGTGCGCCCAAGTAGTTGAAGACTGCGCTAACAGTGAAGACTTCAAGGAAGGCCGCCGCGCCTTCATGGAAAAAAGAAATCCGGAATTTAAAGGAAATTAAATTCTTTAATTGTTCTCCCTCAAACGCCGGGCGCATCAACGTGATGAAAGGCATTTGTAGAGGTTGTGTCTATGCTATCCAATGTTTCTCACCCAGCTAAATTCCCTCGAGCAGTCAGCCAATATTCATAATGAATATTGGTATGATCTCGACGATTTCGAGGTTTTAATCTCGGATGGCGTCGAGATTTAACCGGCCCATATTGTTTAACAATGTAAATACGGCGATGGCAACGTCGGTTTCGGCAGATGTGGCGTCGCTGGTGGCATTGATAAAAGCGGTTTCACCGGATAACACGTCAATCAGGGAACGGTTACCCAGTTGCCGTTCTTTGCGGGCCAACGCAAGAAATTCGGACTGAATATCGGCTTGGTTGCGGAGAAAATCAGCAGTATTTTTCGCTGTTTTCAGATTGTCCCAGGAATCGCGGACCTGTTGCTCAGTTAAATCTTTTGATTCGCCGAGACGCTTAGCGGCCGATGTGGCGTCACCCTCCGCTGCTTTCAGTGTATTGATTGCCGTGAATCCTAAATTGAAGGGGAAACTCATCTGTATTTTGGCAACCTGTTCCTGTTGATTCCCCGCTGTACCACCGGCGTCCTCTTTCAATTTTGCCTCAGCAACGGCTTCGATAGTCGGGTAAAAACTGGATGATTTGGTCGCCTTGATGGTTTCCTTGGCGACCCTGGCGCCAGCATCGGCCGTCAACAATTTCGGGTTCTCATTGAGCGCCAGTTCGATGGCGTCCTTTAAGCTTGGCGGAATCAAATCCTCCGGCAGCTCCGGTTTTTTCATCCCGTTAATATCTGCTGTATCCGTATGGAACACCGCCCGATAAGCGTTGCGGGCAACAGCCAGTGCGCCTTGCGCTTGCACGCGGCGGGCCTGGGCACCCGATAAAGTGGCTTTGGCTTGCAATACATCCGAAGAAATGCCAGCACCCCGTTTGACCAGAGCGTCTTCCAATTCTGTTTGCTTTTTGATGTTGGCTTCGGACTTGCGGGCCAATGCCAAAACGTCAGCCGTGCGTTTGACGTTCATAAAGGCGGTCACAGCCCTGAGAATGAGATCCTGCTTGATGGATTCCAAGGTATGCTTTACCGAATCCCGAGTGAACTCAGTGGCCCGGACCCGAGCGTTCGTTGCGCCGAAATCCCAGACCAACTGCTTAACGGAAAAATCGGCTTCGCGGGTCACAAACTCCGTGTCGTCCGTACCTTCAGGTTTGTTTTGTAGTTCCCGGCCGTAATGGGCCGTAACGTTGAGCGTGGGAAACCACCCGCCGAGGGTTTCTCTGACCCGGTTGGTGGCAGCATCGAGGTCCGCTTCGGAGGCTTTTACGAGGTTGTGGGATTTGAGAAGACTGGGGATAAGTTCAGTCAAGCTTTCTGCATGTACGGGGCCGGACAGACAGAAAGCCACAATGCCAGCTGCAGACGCAGCCTTCCGCACCGAATATTCAGCAGAAAATTTGTACTTAAACCCCTTAAAACTCACAATTCAAACTCCAGCTAGCAATTGATTATACTGTCGAAAAACTTTTGAATATTTTGGCCGACTGCATTTAATCAAGTATACAAACTTAAATAATGGCGGTATCTATACCAGAAGATTAACGATTTGTACAAAAAACAAATAAAACATGAATACGCAATATAAATACTTATGGGGTCAAATCCTTGTCCCGGATCATATTCTCAAAAACACTCATTGCCGGGTAATCGACAGGTAATTGAGAATGTTCCTGATCGTTGAAAATGCGCGATTGGCGGCTCACCAAAGCTGTTTTGAACGGAGATGGTGTTCCATGAAACAATCCTGTCACCACGGATGTATCCTTCATGGAAACGGGCAAGCGTCTGGTTTTGAAGCGGCAATTATATCTGGCACACTTTCAGATAATTATTAAATAATATATTGATAATATTTAATAATTCTATTTACAAGATTATCCGAAGCGGTTCGGACCTATTTGCGGTTGAACAATCGCTCCTGCC
>PVBE011309387.1_pt1 | contig 15962 bp, 30 predicted proteins | sample 1631181 | NCBI WGS metagenome assembly PVBE01 (sample SAMN08397723, study PRJNA350692) | Marine metagenome, whole genome shotgun sequencing project. | isolation source: water | place: Pacific Ocean | collected 2012-04
ACTTATAAGCCAACTGATTGGGAAGGCAAGAAAGAAACACATAAGTTCATAGTCCGTAAAAAGATCAAAATTACTCCAAAACACATTGTCTTTAAAGATAATGATGAACGAATAGTTGAGATTAAATCTCAAGAACCAATAGATTTTATGATTAGGGAATTATATGAGTAAAGTATTAATAGGAATTATTTTAGTACTTGGTATAGGAAGTTATTTTCTATATCAAGATAATCTTACTCTCAAAGAAAACAATTTCAAATTAGAAGTAGCTGTTGAAGAACAGAAACAGACTATGACTGTTATGAAAGAGCAATATGAGAAACAAGGACAGGCTTTACAAAATATGTCAAGAGTGAATGCTGAGATAGAAGCAGAGAAAGCTGAGTATCTAGCAATATTTTCAAGACACAATTTAGATATGTTAGCATTGAAGAAACCTGGTCTTATAGAGATTAGATTTAGAAATGCTAGTGATGCAGTAATGGAGGGACTAGAGAATGATACACAAGAACTTTATAATCTTGACAATCCTAACACTAGCAATTAGTGGTTGTGCTGGATTCGGCGCAAAGAAAATTGAAGTAGTTTCTAAACCTATAGAAATTGATATCATTCAACCCAAACTACCAAGACCAGTTACATTAACAGCCCCAAAATGGTATGTTGTCTCAACTGCAAAAATAACCAATCCATGTAAAGCTACTATTCCATACGATCCTAAAGAGTTTGATGAGAAAGGAAACGAAAAGTTTAAAAGACCTAAAGCATGTAGCAAAGAAGAAACTGAAAATCCTGACTGGCCAAAAGGCTATACTTATCTAGACAGATTTCTAGATGAGATGAAAGAACAGAACAACGGAGAAATCCTATTTGTAGCAACAACTGTTGGTGATTACAAAGTAATGGCAGATGACATGCAAGAAGTTAAACGATATATCAAACAACTCGGTGAAGTTGTGATCTATTATCGTAATGTAACAATGTCAGATGGTCAGAAAGGTGTTGGTGTAGCTATACAAACATCAGAATCAGAATAAAATAGTCGAAGATAAGACCTTGACAGAACAGCGAAAGCTGTTATACTATATTATAGAGATTAAATTATGTTATGGGTAGATAAAAAATATCTACGATTGATAGCGAGTAGATTCAGAAATTCTAAATGGAAAACAGAAGATTTACTAAATCACGCTTGTCCCTATTGTGGTGATTCTGAAAAGAATAAACACAAAGCTCGGGGATATCATTTCGTATACAAAGAAACCTTTTTTTACAAGTGTCACAACTGTGGAGAATCGAAGTCTTTTGCAAAATTTCTTAAAGAACAAGATAATACATTATGGAAACAATATGCAATGGAAAAGTTCTACAAGAAGAATCCAACATTCGATACGATTCCTGTAAAGACTACTCCTGTTCCAAATTTAGCTAATAATCTACTTGATCAAGTGGGTTGTGAACGAGCTATAACTGTTAAACAAGCTACAGATTATCTTAATCATAGACAAATTCCTAAACACCATTGGGACGATTTATACTACATTAAGAACAGTCAATCTCTAACTTCATTAGATACTAAATATGTTGATAGAGTATTTGGAAATGATCCGAGATTGATTTTTCCTTTCTATACTAGACAAGGAAAACTCATAGGAATTTCAGGTAGGGCTCTTAATAACAACAAACTAAGATACTTAACATTAAAATTTGATGATACACATTCTCTCATCTACGGCCTTAGAACGGTTGACTACAATAAAAGAGTTTATGTTACAGAAGGCCCCATTGATAGCTTATTTTTACCTAACTCCATCGCAGTAGCAGGAAGCGATTTTTCGAAATTAAATTCAATAGTACCACCAGAACAAGCAGTGGTAGTCTTTGATAATGAGCCGAGAAATCCTGAGATTGTTAAGAAAATGAGTGAAATCATTGATGATGGATTTACTGTTACTTTTTGGCCTAAGACAATTAAGCAAAAAGACATTAATGACATGGTATTGGAAGGCCTTTCTCCAAATATAATAAAAGACACGATAGATAAAAGTAAATTTTCAGGGTTGAAAGCAAAGATGGCCTTGAGTGATTGGAGTAAAATTGGTGGAAGGTGATACAAAAGTAGTCAAACGAGATGGTTCTATAGAACCCATAGATTTAGATAAAGTTCATAGAATGGTTGAAGCTGCGTGTCGTGATGTAGCTGGTGTATCTGAATCTTCTGTTGAAATGAATTCAGGCCTTCAATTTTATGATGGAATAACATCTACAGAAATTCAAAGCATATTGATAAAGTCTGCCGCAGACTTGATATCACTAGAAAGTCCTAATTATCAATATGTTGCTGCTAGACTGTTATTATTTCAAGTCAGAAAAGGTGTATTCAACACCAAGTGGAAAGATTCTAAAATATATCCCCCTTTAAAAGACATTATAACGCGTAATATCAATTATGCTGTCTATGATGAAAAACTTATCACTTACTATAGTGATGAAGAATGGGATAAATTAGATAATTATATCAAACACGATAGAGACTTTAATTTTACATATGCTGGGTTAAGACAGATAGTTGACAAATATCTTGTTCAAGATAGAAGTTCAGGAAAACTGTTTGAATCACCTCAGTATATGTATATGTTAATTGCCGCAGTCTTATTCAAAAATTATCCAGAAGAAACGAGGTTACAATATGTCAAAAAGTACTATGACGCTACTTCAACATTTAAGATCAATATACCGACGCCGATTATGGCCGGTATTAGAACTCCTTTACGTCAGTTTGCGTCTTGTGTTCTTGTTGATTCTGACGATACTCTTGACAGTATTTTCAGTTCTGATATGGCTATTGGTCGTTATGTTGCTCAGCGTGCGGGAATTGGTATCAATGCTGGGAGGATTAGAGGTTTGGGTTCAAAGATTCGAGGAGGAGAGGTCCAACACACAGGCGTTATTCCATTCCTTAAGAAATTTGAATCGACAGTCCGTTGCTGTACTCAAAACGGCGTTCGTGGAGGTTCAGCTACAGTTCACTTCCCTATTTGGCATCAAGAAATAGAAGATATTATTGTTTTAAAGAACAACAAAGGTTCAGAAGATAATAGAGTCAGAAAATTAGACTACTCAATTCAGATAACTAAACTCTTTTACGAGAGATTTCTTAACAATGAAGATATCACACTATTCTCACCACATGATGTGCCAGGACTATATGAAGCTTTTGGTACTGATAAATTTGATGAAATGTATGAGAAATACGAAAGAGCTTATTCTGTCCCTAAAGAAAAAGTAAATGCACAGAAATTGTTTATGGAATTACTCAAAGAGAGAGCTGAAACAGGTCGTATCTATATCATGAATATTGATCATTGTAATAGTCATAGTTCATTCTTTGAGGATGAAGCTAAGATCAGTATGTCTAATCTATGTCAAGAAATCACATTACCAACAACTCCATTGACTAGTCAAAATGATAAAAAAGGAGAGATCGCTCTCTGTATATTGTCAGCTATCAATGTTGGTTCAATGACTAATGACTTTAAAGAAATGCCAGAACTATGTGATCTAGCTGTTAGGGCTTTAGATGAAGTAATTGATTATCAGAATTATCCTATCAAAGCAGCTGAGATATCAACAAAGTCAAGAAGAAGTTTAGGGATTGGTTATATAGGATTAGCACATTTCTTAGCTAAGAACAAAGTCAAGTATGGTGATGATGATGCACTCAAATTAGTTCACAGGCTAACTGAACACTTTCAATACAATCTACTCGCGACTAGTGTTCAGTTGGCTAAAGAGAAAGGGAGTTGTGATGGTTGGAGTCAAACAAAATACTTTGGTGGATTACTCCCTATTGATCATTATAAGAAAGATGTTGATGATTTAGTCAAGCCAGAATATGAGTGTGATTGGGAAAGCTTACGAGAAGAACTAGTGATACATGGAGTTAGAAACAGTACATTATCGGCACAGATGCCGTCTGAGAGCTCCTCTGTTGTATCCAATGAAACGAATGGTATAGAACCACCTAGAGATTATATGGCAATTAAGAAAAGTAAGAAGGGTCCACTAAAACAGATAGTCCCAAGTTATCAACACTTAAAGAACTTCTATACTCTATTGTGGGACATGCCTAATAATGATGGTTATATCAAGATAGTCGCAGTCATGCAAAAGTTCTTTGATCAAGCTATCAGTGGAAATTGGTCATACAATCCAGAAAACTATGAAAATGGTGAAGTGCCGTTATCTGAAATGGCTAAAGATATGTTGAACTCATACAAGTATGGTTGGAAAACAGTATATTATCAGAATACATACGATTCGAAAGTTGAAGATGAAGTTTTAGAAGAAGTACCAGACATTGTAGCTAATGATAGCTATGAGGATTTTGATGATGATGGATGTGAGTCTGGAGCTTGTGCTATATGAGTGATGTAGATAATTGTCCAGAAGATTTAATTTGTTTTACAGATCAAGAATGGTCTGATTTTGTAAATGAATATGAGTTAGAAATCATTAATGAAGTCGGCGGACTACCACGAACTGTACAAAGTGATGCTGAATCAATAGCAAACTTTACTTGGGAGATATTGTTCTTGACACCATGGGAGTTAGCATATATAGCTCTCCCTATGACTGTATTAGCATTCTATGGTTTAACCATATATGCAATATTCAAAAAAATCCAAAAGAAGTTTAAATAATGAGTATATTCAACAGAAACAAAGTCAATTATAGAAAACAGCCAATGTTCTTTGGTGAAGAATTGAACACACAACGATATGATGAATTCAAATACCCCATATTCGACACATTAACACAGAAACAGTTAGGATTCTTCTGGAGACCAGAGGAAGTATCATTACAGAAAGACAGAAATGATTATCAAACTCTTGATGCTGGTCAAAAACACATATTCACAGCCAATCTCAAGTATCAGACATTATTAGATAGTGTTCAAGGTCGAGGTCCTGCGTTAGCATTACTCCCTTATGTCAGTCTTCCAGAATTAGAATCATGTATTATTGCATGGGACTTCATGGAGAATATTCATAGTCGTAGTTATACTTACATTATGAAGAACCTCTATCCAAATCCTTCAGAAGTATTTGACACAATACTAGAGACAGAGGAGATTATTGTAAGAGCTGAATCAGTGACAAAACATTATGATCAGTTCATAGACTACGCGAAGAAGTGGTCATTGGGTAAACGAAAGATGAAGAAGAATTCAATCGGCAGAAACGAATATGAACTCAAGAAACGATTCTATAAGATGTTGATCAGTATCAATATACTAGAAGGAATACGATTCTATGTATCATTCGCATGTACATTTGGTTTTGGGGAGTTGAGACTCATGGAAGGATCTGCAAAGATCGTTTCTCTGATCGCTCGAGATGAGTCTCAACACCTCGCTATTACTCAACACATTATTAAGAATTATCAGAAGAACGAGAATGATAAAGTCATGTTGAAAGTAATGGCTGATTGTAAACAAGAAGTTTACGATATGTACGCTAAAGCTGTACAAGAAGAAAAAGATTGGGCAGAATACTTGATGAAAGACGGATCCATGATAGGTCTATCAGCCACACTTCTTGGGAACTATGTTGAATTCATAGCTAACAAACGATTGAGAGCTATAGGCTTATCACCCCTATACGACATATCAAGTCGAACAAACCCCCTCCCTTGGACTCAACATTGGTTGTCTAGTCGTGGACTACAAAATGCTCCACAAGAGACCGAAATAGAGTCATATATAATAGGAGGGATTAAACAAGATATCAAGGATGATACTTTTGAAGAATTTAAGTTATAAGGAGATAATACTATGAGAGAACTATGGAACAGAATAATCACTTACAAATTTCATATAGCGTGGGTTTTCGGCTTTCTATTGATGTGCATATCATTATGTGTACATGCTCTGTATAGATTACTATAGGATGTTGCCAATGCACGACAATGAGAATACAATATCACTTTTTTGTGAAGACTGTGGAGCGGAGTTTCATGTAGAACATGAAATGGGATTACAGTATATACCACACTATTGTCCTTTCTGTGGAGAACAGCTTCCTGATGATGAACTTGTGAAGATAAAAGAAGAGGAATTGTTACATTGAAAGATAATCAATACAAATTTAAACCACATGCTGGACTAGACGATAAAGTGAGTATAATCACAATAGTCACCATAGTCATTGTCTATGGATTAGTGGCTTTATGGGCCTTTGTCTTATGAAAGATAAAATAATACTAACACTGGCTGTTGGCCTTACTGTTCTACTAGTCAGTTGGGTGATCTATATGGCCATCACCAATCCCTATCAATATCAAGGTTATGACCTTCAAACCCCACCTGTCTATTCACCCTACCCAGTAGCATAATGTATAAGATAATAGCAAACTGTTTAAAGATTGAACAAGATTTCATTAAAGATGATATGAATTTCGTCAATGATTTAGGAGCTGATTCACTAAACATGGTTGAAATCGTTATGAAGATCGAAGAAGAATACAATATAGAAATACCTGATGAAGATGTTGAATCATTGGAAACAGTAAGAGATTTAAAAGAGTATCTTGAGTCATGAGAATTCTTGTCATCATTGTCTTATTGTCATCATGTACCCCTCTTGAAGTCCTCCCCGGATTGTGTTATACAGACAAAGAAGGCACACACATCTGTCCCGAAGAACAATGAGAGTACGAAACAAAGAACATCAATCATTGTCATTAGAACAACTCAAAGAGTTATCTTATGACTTCCCTAATGACTCACAACTTGGTGAAGAAATACGAAGAATCATACGCCGCGCCACAACCAATAACCCGAAGGGCAGACGAGCTACGAGCCAGGAACTCCGTATAAATATCGACAACGAAAAAACCCCATAAATACAAATATGAAAGAATTATACAAAATATTCTTAAGACTTATAAGAACGAAAACACCATGAGAAGATTCACAGAGTCAGTCAATACACGATTCGAAGTAGGAATCATCAAACTCTTAGATGAAATAGTTCAGTCTGAGTGGTGTCAACAACAACACATGAATAGATCAGACTTAGTCAGACATCTTGTTAGACTAGGAATCAAGAACTTTCATCAAAATCAACCAAAGAATAGAGACTTCACACAAGATGGTCAAGCATACATCGAAGATGAAACCAATCTTTGAGATAATCAAAGAGACTGAAATCTTTTCTATGTTACAAGAACATCAGAAGAAGTTAGCTAATATTGAAGAATTTCTTCCAGGTATCTCAGAGTATGCTCGAAACACGCGGAAAAGCCCTATTTCCGGGGATGTTTCTGAAAGAGAACACAAAAATAGCTCTGAAAAGCTATATTCTAACGAATAAGTGATCCCATGCCTCCAAGACGAAAGAAAAAAGTCTCAAACCCTTATAGAGTATACGTTACATACCTTCCAGACCGCCGCTATTACATAGGCTACTCTAACAAGTCTCCCAAACTATTTGAAAAGTACTATGGCTCATCAGGTATCATCAAAGAGTATAGTACAGAAGAACTAAACAAAGAAGTCATTGCAGAGTTTGATAAGAAGTCGCATGCTAAGATGCAAGAGTTCTTATTACAGTGGAAGTATAGAGATGACGAGAGATGTATAAACGATATGATACATCTAAGACTAAGACTCTCCTATCTCAAAGACTTCGAATCTGTCGAGTGGGAACCCAAGTCATGACTTGGTGTGTCGGTGCTTACTATCACCGCAGCCGCTGAAACCCTTATGTACTCTATGTTTCCGCGTAGCGTCTAAGCCTGCCCCGTACGTACTAGTACGGTACACCTAATAATCTAAAAGAATCTCTTAAACGCTTGCTACTTAATGCTAAGGTAGTCTCTATTCCTTTGCTCGTCATCGATCTCATCTGGAGGAGTTCGTGTGCTGCTGAGGAAAAAGGGGGGGGGGTAGGTGGAAAACTGCGTGCGGGACTTGGGGGTATAGGGGTATGACAAATAACGAGGGGCTCCAAGAGAAACTAAAGCAATTCTGAAACTGCCAATCTAAAAATTTTTTTTCTGGGTTTTTTTAGGTCTGTAGCACTCATGATAATGGGAATCCATCATCATGTATCTACCATTTAGATACCCTAATTAAACAACATTCTAAGAAACGTATTATTTTTGCCTTCATGGTTATTACCTCTTAGAATTGTTTTACTAATTGAATTCCGTTATTCATAACAACAACTGTAAAAACTCCGTTTAATATTCTTAAACTTCGTTTCCTTTCATCATCATCTAATCTCTTATCTATCAGTTTGTATAAGCCATAGTTTCCTATTAATTTTAATGCTATTAATTCACCTTTACTAGGATGAGACCCTAATATGGGGTTTAGTTCTTTAATCGAACATAGGGTGTGTTTTTGACAATTAATGGCTGTCCAAGTTTCAGCAGTATCTATGAGTTGTAGGGTGAGAAATGTTTTATATTGTGCTTTGTTTTCATCAGACCAATCTTTGTAATCGGCTTGGATTTCATTCGGGAAGAAGCTGAGTGCGACGAGTAGGAGAAGTAGAGGCCATGGAGTGTTGTTCATCGTGGTTCTTCTAGGACTACTATAAAGAGTGGATTGAATGCATTCTTTCATTCATCATCTGTGTAATCTCTATTCTGCCATTTATCTACTAACCAATCATACCATCTCTCAACGTATTCATCGCGTGTCAGGCGATTATCTGCTGCGGGTATAGTGTTGTTTTCATCTTCATTATCCAACCACATCCTTGTACAAAAAGATTGAAAGTCTGGTTGATTGTATGGACTCATACTTATATTTATAAAACCCTTGACTCCGCGGGTACACTTTTAGTATAATGTATATGTAAGATGAATAATAGAGGTAGAAAATGAAAGAGAAAAAACTAAACGAACTTCCGTATGATGCGGAATTCTTAAATGCTCTAGGTGAGCTTGAACAAAGGATCATGGAAGATTATGATAACTTTATGGATAACCCAGAAATGAGGTTGTCGTTCAGAGAAGGACTCGCGTATCTACCAGGTAACAAATATCTTAAAATTGTTAGTGAGAATAGTGTGTGGGGATTCATTAATCTTGGAAATCCAAAGTTCAAAGAAGGTGATCTTCTTAAGGCCGCGGGTTGGAGTGCACCAGCTCTTAACAAACCAAGAGGTAACATATTCGATCACAATTATGTGATCAACTGGACAGGTCCAAAATACTTATCAGGATACTGTGCGGGTGGTGAAAGAAACGGAGGACTTTTATAATGGAACAATTAATGACAGTCAGTAAATATCATTACTGGGACGAGCACGAAGATGATAACATCAAACGATTTCACTTTATGTCAGGTAGTGATGGACAAGAACATCACATCGATTTCAGTCCTTATCATGTACCTACAGGAGCTGAACTATCAGCCGTTACACGGTTCGTAGAAATAACAGGAAGAATTCCAGACAGATGGGATAACAAAGGAAACAACTTTCACAAAGACGATATCTTTACAGTATTGGATAAAGTATGTGCTTGTGGAGAAGTTGATTGTTCTGAAGCTTATGCTCATACAACAAGTGGGTATTGAGATGATCGGTTGGAAAGAAACAACAAAGTGGGACGATAAAATTCCCAATCACACATATATATTAAACAAGGCAGGTGAATTAGTCGCCTATCTTGTAGCAGACACGAATGAGTATCGAACTTTCAATAAGCCAATCAAAGGCTTTTCCAAGTCAAGACGCACATTCAAACAAGTAGAAATAAACCAAGGGGGGCCGTTTTGATGAACGCAATCACTAAAGATTCAAACTCCTTTGTTGAATTCGTATCACGAATGTATTATGACAATTGCGATGAACGAATGGCATATGGAATGAAACCATATCCAACAGCAAAGAGTTATCTAAAAAAGAACAGAATGTATTTAGAAAGAGAATACAAAGCAATTAAAAAAACTTGAAACCGCGGGTACACTTTTGTTATAATAGTTACATAATGAAAAAAGATTTAAAAATTATCAAGAAATTAACCAAAAAAGTCGGGGGTTCATTGCCCCTCCACCTTAGAGATGGAACCAAAAGATCAGTAATCCTGATTGCGGCAGACAACATTGGTTTGATAGCAGTTCTAGGTTCGACGCCTTTGATGTGGCCAATCAATCTAGGACTGAATTTCACCAGTTTTTTAGGAGATAATTATGAAGTATAATGATTACATAGCACACGAAATCAAACAAAATTTGACAAAGTGTATTGACAAAGCACAACTCAATCATGGGTATTTCACAACACCGCTTGTTCCACTTGTAGGAAAAGTTGGTAAAGTGAATTATGGTGAAAGCAATTATGCATCAGGTCCATTGACCAAAACAATTTATGTTGAAGATGCATTTGGTTCACACTACAAGATTTCAGTCGAAGATTTAAAGCACGTCAAAGGACATGGTTGGATCACACATGAAGAAGCAGATGAACTAGATGTTCATTATGACAAAGACTTAGGATATTATGTTGTTTCAACACCTGAGTACAATGCTTGGTTAAAGGAGGCTAGGGAAAAGAATTTTCCTACATCAAAACAAATGAGTTTATTTTAGGATGGGTAAAGCTTTTTGTCCACCCAAGAATACGCCAGATAAAGATTTGGTAATGACACCAGAATATCTTGCTAAAGATATTATAGAAAATTTCAAACCTGAGGGTAGAGTTCTTGATCCATGTCGTGGGTTAGGTGCCTTCTATAATAACTTTCTTACAGAAGATAAAGATTGGTGTGAACTAGGAGAAGATAAAGATTTTTTATCTTACAATGAGAAAGTCGATTGGATTATCACTAATCCGCCTTGGAGTAAAATGAGAGAATTCTTAGAACATGGAATGAAGATATCAGATAACATAGTTTATCTTACTACGATTAATCATTACACTACTAAGAGAAGAATTCGTGATATGAAACAAAATGGATTTGCACTGAAAGAGATTTATAATGTTGAAGCTCCCAAAGCACCATGGCCACAACTTGGATTTCAAGTTGCCGCTGTTCATACTAAGAGGGGATATGAGGGAGATATCAAATTTAGTTTTTCAAAAGAATTAGAGGGAAAAATACATGGTTGAACAAATTTATTATATGATATTAGTGATAGGAGTATTCGGAATGACCGGGTTATTCTGTTATGCACTATATCATTGGATTAACAAATAAGAATTAGAGAGAAGTCCCGAGTGGTATTTCGTAAATTGGGTTTCGTAATGATATATACTGTAGTAAGTGAAAGTTCCCTAAGTGTACCGACTTCTCTCGCCCTTTATAATATATAGTATGATTAAAAAGCACAAAACACAAACAGCAGATTGGTATATCAAATGGATATCTTCATTTATATTAATAGTTGGAATGATGTTAAGAACAACTCAAGAATATATGATGCTTGATTTAACTCTTTCATGTATCGGAGCGTTTGGTTGGTTATGTGTAGGAATTATATGGAAAGACAGAGCATTAATAATTCTTAATACTGTAGCCACTACAATTCTATTATATGGAGTTATATTGGGTTTAACAAATTAAATAAATAAAGACACATGATTAAAAATATACTTAACTCTTTTCTAGTTATTGCTTTACTAGTTGTTGTGTATCAAGCACACAGGGTTGGAAGCCTTCAAGTTTCGATACTAGATCAAACAGCTGTAATTAAAGAAGCAGTCGTTGAGACAAACGAAATAGTTAAAGAGATTAAACTTTACAATACACCGTTTGATTTAAATAATGATTATCATTGTTTAGCATCGAACATATATTGGGAAGCAAGGAATCAGCCATTACTAGGAAAGTTGGCTGTGGCACAAGTAACTCAGAACAGAGTTGAAAATAAAAGATATCCTGACACGATATGTAATGTAGTTAAACAAACTAAATTCTATCCTAGTGGTAATATTAATTTACATTCATGTCAGTTTAGTTGGTATTGTGATGGTGTATCAGATATACCATTAGAACATGAACTAGATGTATATGAAGAAGTCTTTTATCTGGCAGTAGACTTTATAGAAAAAAGGCCTATAGATATTACAGAAGGCTCTACACACTACCATAATACTAAAGTAAACCCTAGTTGGTCGAGTGTATTAGATAAGGTTGTTCAGATAGAAGAACACATTTTTTACCGACAATGAGATTTTAAATAAATTATTTGACTAAATAAATTTATATGGCTAAAAGAAAAACAACAAAGACGAAGAAAAATACGGTTCGTAAAACGAGAACTCAGATTAAATCTTTAGATGATATGCATTATGGTTCAATACCAGGTGAAGATTATTTTGAAGAAAAAGACTGGCACTCATTCTTTGCATGGTATTCCTATATGTGGGATAGACCAATGATCAATAAAGTTATCACTAATTATGCTAAACAGTTTGGATATAAGAACGCACCTAAGTTTAAGAAGATGTATTTACCAGGAACATTAGCTGGAATGATTAGTGGCCTAGAGAATGGAGTTAAGTTTCCAGATGTTGATACTTCAAACAAACCACTACCAGAAGGTATGACAGGTAATGCATGGGTTCAAACTCATGTGCACGAAGAATTAAGAACATGGAATAAGAAAGCCCACAATCTTTATAATAAGTATCTAGGTCAAGACTTAGTAGACACAAACAAAGTAGTCAAGAAAAGAAAAACAGTTCAAGAACATATAGATGCTAAAGTTCAATCTATATTGGGTGAAGTTGATCATGCGATTGATGTATGGGATGTAGAACCATTTGATATGTACAAATATTTAACTAGTCTGGAAATCTCTGCAGTTGTTGCAAAGAAGATACCAGAACAATATCAAGAATTAATTGATGAACTTAAAGAAGCTCGTGATGGAAAATCCAAACAGTTAAAAGAAGCTTATAATCATTTAGCTAAAAGTGAAAAGAGTGATTTCATTAATTTCATTACAAGAATACAAACAGACAGTTTACGATATGCTGAGAATCACAAGCCAGTAAGAAAAGCAAAGAAACCAAAACAAATATCTGCAACAGATAAAGTAAAGAACTTAAAGTTCTTAGAAGAAGATGTAGATAATAAAATAGCATCAGTAGACCCAAGTAAAATAGTTGGTGCCGAAAGTGTTTTCTTTTTCAATACTAAGACAAATCAAATGTTTTACTATCATGCAATGGATCGTGGCGGACTAGATATTAAAGGAACAACAATACAAAATTTTTCAGACAATAAATCTCAAGTCAAGAAACTAGGAGCTAGGACAACATATTTCTTAGAGCGAGTTTTGGGCGGGGGTAAAATTGTACTAAATAAAGTTATGAATGAAATAAATTCTAAGGCTAGTAAAGTTACTGGTCGAATTAATAATAATATGATAATACTAAAGGTGATTTAATTATGACATTACCACAACTGGTTAATGATGCAAGTGTCGCCGAAATACTTTCGGAAGCATCTAAACTTAAAACTAAAAAGGACAAAATAGATTTTTTATCTCAATATAAGAATAGAAGGGATATGGAACTTATAATTAAAGGAGCATATCATCCTGCAATCGTATGGTTAGTCCCTGACGGACCATTACCAGAAGGTGTACAGTTTTCTGATGTACCAGCTGTTGATTTAGCTGACGATAGGTTGAATAGAGCACATAGACAATTTCAGTATCTTGTAAAAGGTGGGCCTAATATGAAACAATCTAAGAGAGAAGATATTTATTTAAATATCCTTAGATCAGTTCACGAATCAGAAGCTAAACTTCTTATGTCTGTAGTAGGCAAGAAGATACCATACAAAGGAATGACAAGAGCATTAATGCTTGAAACTTTTCCTGAATGGTTGCCCAAATCAAACACACTAACTGAATAAATACTTATATGGTTTTAAATAAATTAGGATTAACAGAAGAAGAAAGAACAGTATTCTATAAGGATGCTGATGGTAAATTATTGGTAGGAGAAGTAAGACAATTCGACCCTATATATGGTTTCCTTAACCTTTTTGATCCTATGAAAAATACAGTCATAGAATTCTTATGGGATTCTGATTCCTCCAAATGGAAAGGAACAGGAATCCAATCTGGATATATAGCAGAAGTAACAATAGAAACGCCTATTACAAAACAGGATGCTTCTGATGTTTCTGCTAAAGCAACTACTGTATCAAGATTTCCGTCTTGATACTTAGGACTCATTATTTCCTTGACAAATCAAGCAAATGGTGAGATAATATAATAGTAGAAATAATTCTACTTTTTAAAATAATAATATATTATGGGAGTAATATTATGGAAGTTAAAATATTAACCGCTCAAGACTTGGCAGGTGTAGTATCTGTTATAGATGTGTGCTCACAAAGAGGCGCATTTAGAGGAGAAGAACTAGCCGGAGTTGGTCGTTTAAGAGAGACCTTCTTAGCCGAAGTTCAGGAACAACAAGGAGATGCAGAAGCACCAAGTGCTGTTGAAACTCCACAAGTTGATCCAGAACCGAGTGCAGTGGAAGATGCCTCTGACGAATAAGCTTATTAGTTAGGGGAAGTTTACTTCCCCTTTCTATTCTATAGAATTAATGACATGCCTACAAAATTAAGAGAAAGTGGAAAACGATGGATTAAAAATCCTGACACAGGCCGAACAACAAATCGTTGGGAACCTGAACACCATTATATTAAAGGCATTTCCCAAAAAGAATTATTTGAAGAATTAAATAAAAACAATACTAAGCCTAAAGTTAAAGTGAAGATCAGAAACGAATTGACTAGGCGTGGTATTAAAATAGTAAAGAGAGCAATAACAAATGAGTGAAATAAACGATTTTGGTTTTACAGCTGTTGATCAAGAAGAACTTGTAACTAAGACTGGCGAGAGTGCTGGTATTGGTGAAGATGTCGCTAAACAGTTAAAGGCTGTTGCAGCATCATCTGCAGGACAAGCCAACTCAGCACAAATAGAAGCTCTAGACTCTAAAGTTGATTTACTACAGAAATTAATTAGTAATGCACTAGGTGAACTTGACGATCACAAAGATAATCTAGTAGCAATTGATACTAAAAAAGAATTAGATTATAAAGATAGATTAATAGAATGTGAAAAACTTATTCTTCCATTACTTCAAAACTTAATGAAGAATGAAGATAAAGAATATATCTATTGGCCAAACAGAAAGGCTATCATAACATCACAAATTGAAAGATTACAAAAAGTTACAAGAACATAAACAAAAAACTTGTATCCGCAGGTACACTTATTATATAATGTTACACAATGAGCGAAATATCAATAAGCCTAATTGAAGGCGCCGCATATATCCTACTTATACTAGTAGCCGTTCGGTCCTCTTGGAAAAAAGGAGAAGCTGAAGGAAGTCAATATATGCTTAAATATCTTAGAGAAAATAAATATAAAAATACAGATGGAATTAAAGTTTCGTATTTTGATGATACAGGCTTTAATGCATTTATGAAAGATATGCGAGAAGAAAAGAAATTAAAAGATGAGTCGTAAAAGTTTTACAGTTGATATATTAGAAGGTGATGCTATCATTCATTTAAAGAATGATAAAACAGTATCATTAGTATTTGCAGAAGATGGAGATTCAATCGTAAGAGAAATGTCATGGCCCGACCATGAAGTTTATAAAGCGGCTGTTCAATTTGCTTTAATGATGGACAGTTATTTTAAGAATGCAGATGGATTAGATAATTTAATTCTCCATTCACCAACAGGGAACATTGCAGCTGAGTTAATGGGTAAAGATTTATTATCTATAGACTTAATAGCTGCTAAAGAATCAGGAATAGACTTTCCTGATATTGAAGATACAGCAGAACAAGAAGGGAAAGAAATCTATAGTAGAAAGGGCCCTAGAAAGACTCCTGATAATGTTTTGGATTTAACAGAAAAATTAAAAAATAAGGAAGATAATGAGAAGGAATGAAATGTA
>PVBE011100978.1_pt1 | contig 15960 bp, 11 predicted proteins | sample 1631181 | NCBI WGS metagenome assembly PVBE01 (sample SAMN08397723, study PRJNA350692) | Marine metagenome, whole genome shotgun sequencing project. | isolation source: water | place: Pacific Ocean | collected 2012-04
GGTTCTTATGTGAAAATATCTGCAGGATAATAAAGTAGTTTGATATTTATATAAAAGGAGATTAATTATGTCACATAGTAAAACGGTAGCAACATGGCCAGGATCATCATCATTTTATGCAGGAGATACACCTTTTGGATATTATGATAATGACTCAGCATTCACAGGCGATGTTGATAAAGTTACAGTGTGGTGCGCAAGAAGAATGGGATATCCAATTGTAGATATCGAATTACAGGATTTACAATTTTTTGCTTGTTTCGAAGAGGCGGTGACAGAATATAGTTCACAGGTTAATCAATTTAATATTCGTGAAAATTTATTATCAGCAAAGGGATCAGCAACAGGTTCAAATCTAACGCATAGAGAATACACACCCACATTTGATAGACATATACGGATAGCCCAAAAGTACGGAGTAGAAGCAGGCTCGGGTGGAAATGTAACATGGACAAGTGGATCATTTAGTGCAAAAGATGGTGTACAAACATATGATCTTAATACTGCATTAGGAGCTGTTACATCATCTGCAGATGATAAGATAGAAATAAAGCAAGTTTATCACCAAGCAAAACCTGCTATAACAAGATATTTTGATCCATATATAGGAACAGGAATAGGTAGTCAACAATTGTTAGATGGTTTTGGTTGGGGCAACTATAGTCCAGCTGTTAATTTTTTAATGATGCCACTTTTTCACGATGTTTTGAGAACACAAGCCATTGAATTAAACGATCAGGTAAGAAAATCGGCCTATAGCTTTGAAATTATAAATAATAAAATTAAATTATTTCCAATCCCTACTGAAGATATGACAGTTTTTGTTAGATGGATTACAACTAAGGACAGACAAGATTCAGCATTAGGATCAACAGGCGTCGTTACAGATTTTTCAAATATCACATATAATAATATGGAATATGCTAAAATCAATGACCCTGGAAAACAATGGATTAAAAAATATACATTAGCATTATCTAAGGAATTATTGGGTGCTATTAGAAGTAAATATTCATCTGTCCCAATTCCTGGAGCAGAGATAAACTTAGATGGGGACTCATTAAGATCAGAGGGAGCTCAGGAAAAGGATAGATTGATTCAGGAGTTAAGAGAAAATTTAGAAGCTACATCAAGAAAAATGATGATGCAATCTGACGCAGAAGAATCAGAAGCAATGCAAAATAAAATGGGTAAAATTCCATTACCTATATACATAGGATAATTATGGCTTTATTTGGAGGACAACGAGATATTAAATTATTTAACACAATCAACAGAGAATTGTTAAAAGACATTGTTGATACTACTGTTGATATATTTAAGGCATCTATATATGACGTAAAAGAAAATTTATATGGAGAAGCTCTTAATAAAGTTTATAAAAAAGGTATAAGAGTAGCAGCTCTGATAACGCATGACGACCAAATGACTGAATCAGATGAATTTGGAACCGACATAAACCAAACAGCGTCATTTGCATTTTTGAAAGACATATTAGAACATGATGCAAATTTAGTTCTGGAAGGTGGAGATATTATTCACTGGGACAATGCGTATTGGGAAATTGACTCTATTGTTGAAAATCAATATATAAGAGGAGAGAATGAAAGAACAACTAATTTAGGTTCAGCATTTGGATCCAGTCATTCAATAATATGTCAAACACATCAAACAAGAAGAAGCACAATTCAGCTTGAAAAAGTTAGAAGTGGATATACAATATATAATGAATAAATAAAATGGCACAAAGAAGAAAACCCATACCAAAATCACAACAGGAAATTCTCACAGGTAAAGAGAATAAAATAAATCGTGGCGAACAAATAAAAAGAGACGATAAAACAAGTAATTTTTATTTAGGTTTATATGATATAGATGAAGCTATACAATATTATTTTGATAATGTTATTAAACCGACTGTTATTGATAATAAAGAAATAATCAAAGTTCCTGTTTGGTATGGTAGCCCTCAAAGGTGGAAATCTGTTCAAAAAAGTGGATATGCGAGAGACGTAAAGGGCAAATTACAAATACCACTTATTATGTATAGAAGATCTAGTGTATCTAAAAATAGAGAATATGCTAGTAAGATAGATGCAAACAATCCACAGTTATTTTATGATATATTCAAAAAGAAATATAATAAAAAAAATAAATATGATAGATTTTCTGTTTTACAGGGTAGACAACCATCACAAGAATCATATAATATAGTTGTTCCTGATTTTGTGACAATATCATATGATTGTATAATATGGACGGATTATGTAGAACATATGAATAAATTAATAGAATCTATAAATTATGCATCTGATTCATACTGGGGAGATCCTGAAAAATATAAATTCAAGTCAACTATAAGTGATTATGCATTAACAACAGATACCCCTCAGGGTGCCGATCGAATGGTTAGAGCCGCATTTTCTATCCAGCTAAACGGGTATATTATCCCAGATGCATTAAATAAAGAATTATCTCAGTCAAGTATTAAGAGCTATTCAAAATCCCAAGTTAAAATGGAAATAAAAGAAGTGGATAATATTAAAGATATTCCTCGCAATTCTTAATGTTTGAGAAAGTATATACATATATATAATATATAAACTATTTAATAAAGGAGTAAAGTTATGACAGAGTCAAAATTAGTAGACAAATTGAATGAAGGTAACAAAGAGCAAAAAATCGACAAGAAAGATTTGGAAAGAATCACAGAATTACGAGATTCTTATAAATCACAGACTGTAAAAATAGGACAGTTAAATGTTGAAAGAATTTTAATGAATCAAGCAGTAGAGAGATTAAATGCTGCTATTCTGAAAGAAGAAACAAGATACGTAGAAATGCAAGGTGAAGAACGGGAATTAGTTAAAGAATTGCAAGAAAAATACGGTATCGGTCAATTAAATTTAGATACAGGGACATTTTTGCCAGTTAACACAAAATAAATGATGTTTTGAGTTAGACGATGATATTTATATATGATTGATTTACCTCGTAGACTACGAATATTAGAATAATATATAGGAGATTTTAAATGGCGGAAAGAATAGTAAGTCCTGGTGTATTTACACGTGAAAAGGACCTTTCATTTTTACCACAAGGCGTAGGTGAGATTGGTGGTTGTATTATAGGACCAACCAAGACAGGACCCGCTTTTTGGCCGACGGTAGTAAATAATTTCGAAGAATTTAGAAACATATTTGGTGACTTAACACCCGATTCTTACGTACCGTATACAGCAAAAGAATATTTAGCACAAGCAGGAAGAGTTACAATTGTAAGAACTCTGGGTAGAAGTACTGTTACAGACGTTCCATTTATTGCTCTTCATTATACAGGTTCCCAAAATGCTGCAGGAACTCATGATACTAATACTTATTATGATAAAACAGTTGCAACATTATTACCATCTGCATTTGAAGATGTATCTCAAATAATCACTGATAGCACAACACCACAATTATCTGGTGCAGGGTTTTCAGGATCACATTGTCACGCTTCTGCATCAAGCTTTGTAATTAAGCTATCAGGATCAGGAACAACTTCAGGCTTTAAGGTATTAGATAATAAAGATTCTTCAGGAACAGCTTATTCTGCATCATTTAGTAATTCCCCATCATCAACGGGTGGAAGTTCAGTAACACCAGCTAAATTTAGCACATTATTCCCATTCCGTAATCCAAATGTTAGTAAAAGAGGATTTGCATGGACAGACTTTAGAGTTCATCAACAATTAACTTCAGGATCTGCTGCAGGTTTAGCAGGAGGTGTATCAGGATCTTATCATACGATAAGTTTCCCAGCATTTTCAGCTGCAACTACACCATGGATAACATCACAAGATATTGGTGGTTCTGTTCAAAACCTATTTAGATTCCACACATTAGCACATGGAACGGCAGAAAATAATAGATTCAAGATCGGTATATCAAGTATTAATTCATCAAAAACAACAGCTGGATATATGAAATTTACTGTTGAGTTAAGACAAGTTGATCAAACAGTCATTAATGATTTGATGGGTGATAGAAATCCATATACTTACGATAGTGATACTATTGTAGAATCATGGACAGGTGTAACTCTAGATCCAAATGACCCTGATTATATATTAAACAGGATTGGTGATAGATATTATGCAATCAATAACCAAGGAAAATTAATTGGATATAATGATTATCCAAATAAATCTAAATTCGTAAGAGTTGAAGCAACAAATGCATTAAAAGCAGGAACTATAGATAAAACAGTAGCTCCATTTGGATTTAAGGCAGTAAATGATCCAATTCCTTCAACTGCAGGAACATCTCCATCAGCATCATTCGTTACAATTCAAGGAACAGATGCAACGTGGGCAAGTAATGTTTACTACGGATTTAATTATAACTTCGATACAGCAGCTGACACAGATGGTGTACCTGCAGGATTTGATAATGTAAATTATCTGAATGTAACACCAAGCTCTGATTCGCATACTGGAAGTAATATCGACTTTAACTTGTCAAATATGTATGGTAATACTAATGCATATGACAATACAGAAGGAGTTGCAGTTGGCTCAGCCGAACTTCTAACACCAGAAACTGGTTCGATAGATCAAAGAAAATTTGTAATACCATTCCAAGGTGGATTTGATGGATTACATCCTTCTAAATATAAATTAACAGGTAAAGATATGGCAAATAATAACGTAATGGGCCATGATTTAAGTACAACAACATCTGAAGGAACTGTTGCATACAAGAGAGCAATTGATGCAGTATCAAATCCAGATGAATGGGACATCAACTTATTAGTAACACCTGGTATAATTTACAACCAAGCTAGTGATATTCAAAATTATGCATTAAGTAAAATTGAATCTAGAGCAGATTGCTTTTATTTATTGGATGTAGCAAAATATGAAGCTACTCCAGTAGTAAGTTCTCAAATCACAGATGCGAAAACTGATGCAGCTAAATTTGATTCATCATACGCAGCAACATATTACCCATGGGTTAAAGTTGTAGATGCTGTTAACAACAAACAAGTATGGGTTCCACCATCGGTAGTTGTAGCAGGTGTAATTGCAAATACAGATGCAGTTTCACATCCATGGTTTGCACCAGCTGGATTAACGCGTGGGGGCTTAACAAGTGTTGTTGAACCTGCGACAAGATTAACACACAAAGAACGTGATGATCTATATGAAGGTAGAGTAAACCCAATTGCAGCATTCCCAGGTCAGAACGTTACAGTTTGGGGACAAAAAACACTACAGAAAAAAGCGAGTGCTTTAGATAGAATTAACGTAAGAAGATTAATGATTACTGTTAAGAAATTTATTGCATCATCAACTAAATTCTTAGTGTTCGAACAAAACACTGCAGCAACTAGAAATAGATTCTTAGGAATAGTAAATCCATATTTGGAAAATGTTCAATCTAATTCTGGTTTATACGCATTCAAAGTAGTAATGGACGAAACTAATAATACGCCAGATGTAATTGATAGAAATGAAATGAGAGGACAAATATTCTTACAGCCTACTAAAACAGCTGAATTTATAGTCCTAGACTTCAACATTTTACCAACAGGCGCAGAGTTTCCTGAATAAAAATGTGTGGCAGTAGATATTTATAATTGACAAGGAGATAATAAATGGCTCAGATAATAGACCCAAATGAAATGTTTTTTACGCCTTTTGAACCGAAACAGGCAAATAGATTTATATTGTATTTAGAAGGTGTTCCAGCATATCTAATCAGAAAAGCTAGTAGACCATCCATTGCAATGGGTACGGTAGAAATGCCGCATATCAATGTTTCGCATAAAGTGAAAGGTAAAGCAACATGGCAAGATATACAATTAGAATTATATGATCCAATAGTACCTTCAGCAGCTCAGGCAGCAATGGAGTGGGTAAGATTAGGACATGAATCAGTAACAGGTAGAGATGGTTATTCAGATTTTTATAAGAAGGATATAACTATTAATGTATTAGGACCTGTAGGTGATAAAGTTGAGGAATGGACATTAAAAGGTGCATTTGCGACGAACGTATCATTTGGTGACCTAGATTGGGCTTCAGCTGATCAAGCTTTAACGGTGGGTATTGGTGTAGCTTATGATTACGCGATATTACAATACTAATAATACGCATCGCTATTATAAAAAAAACCTTACGAAAGTAGGGTTTTTTTTTGACCTATTTTTTATGTTCATATATATTTATATATGATAAGTTATAGAACAAGGAGATAAAGTTATGGCAAAAAACTATGATGATTCCTATCCAGGGAAAATGACAGACGAACAAATTAAGAAACAAGCAATTCAAGAATCTATTGCAGAAAAAAAGTATGATTTTCCAACTGAAACAGTTGAATTACCTAGTAAGGGATTATGTTATCCAAAAGATAATCCATTATCTAGTGGTAAGATAGAAATGAAATACATGACGGCAAAGGAGGAAGATATTTTAACATCAGCCAATCTAATAAGAAAGGGTGTTGTTTTAGATAAATTATTTAAATCACTAATTGTTTCACCTATAGAATATAATGATTTAATTATAGGCGATAAAAATGCTATTATGATAGCAGCGCGTGTTTTAGGATATGGCGCAGAATACAATTTTGAGGTAACATGCCCAATGTGTGGTACTAAAAACGCAATGAGTTTTAATTTATCTAATCTAAAAGATGCTAAATTTGATGAGGGGGCATTATCTCTTTTAGGCGAGAATGGATTCCTAGAATGGGAATTACCAACATCAAAAAGAACTGTTCAGTTTGTATTAGTCACATCTAGAATAGAATCAGCAGTTAATAGAGAAATGGCTGCAAAACGTAAAATTACTAAAAGTGATGTAAATCCAGAAATAACAACTAGATTTAAACACATGATAACCGCGGTAGATGGAAATGAGGATAAGAAATATATTACTAATTTTGTAGACAATGAATTTTTATCAAGAGATTCATTTGCATTTAGAGAATATGTCCAAGAAATTCAACCCGATGTAGACTTCAATATAAATTTTGAATGTGCGGCATGTGATCACACTGCGACGATGGCTTTGCCAATAGATGCCGGGTTTTTTTGGCCTAGATCCCAAAAATAGAAAAAATATTTTTAGAGAAGTATTCGATTTAACATATCATGGACAGGGTGGATTTCCCCACTCTGAAGTATATAATATGCCTGTATGGATGCGTAGGGCATATATAAACTATATAAATGAATTTCAGGTAGAAAAACAGAAACAAATTGATGAGGCCCAACTGTCAAACAAAACACAAACTCCGACAGATGTCTTTAAGCCTAATATAAGCCCTAAATCATAGTAGAATTTACTTATCCTGATATTTATTATTGGATAGGAGAGTAAACATGGCAACAGATTGGTCAGGAAAAATGGTAAATGATTTAGGACAAGCTGATTCAGCAGGAAGAAGCATGTTCAATGGATTACGTTCAGGAGCTGCAGCTTTTGGTGGAGCCTGGGCAGCTAATGTTATGAATCCTGTAAATAACACTGCAGACAAGGTTGATGAAATAGGAAATAGCTTAGGTGGTTTTGGTGGAATACTTGGAACTATAGGAGCAAATTTTTTACGATTTATGTTTAATCCTTTAACATTAATTGTTGGATTATTAGCCACGGCAATATCTCGAATGACTGAGGTAGAAAATCGAGCAATGAATTTTCAAAGAGCTATTGGCTCCGGGCATGCATCAACAGAAAGACTAACAGGGACAGTTCAACAGCTTTCAGATAAGTGGCACCATCTAGGTGTTAGAGGAGAACAGGTTACTGGTATTATTCAACAAATCGGTAGCGCAATGGGAAGCTTCTCTCAGGTGTCATCAGATGCCGTATCTCAAATAACAAGACTTTCATTGCATGGTGGTGCAACAAAGGATGAATTTACTGCTGCATATACATCAATACTACAGATGTCACAAGGACTTGCAGGTTCTAAGGCAGAAGCAGATAAAATGGCAACAAGTGCATTAAGATATGCAACTAATTTAGCACAGGCAAATGGTGTTCCTATTAATGCTATGATGAATCAATTAGCTAATGTTTCTGATGCTGTTGCAACAACAATGGGCTCTAATCCAAGAGCATTATCACAAGCTGTAGTTCAGGCATCGCAATTAGGAACGTCTTTAGAAAGCGTTGCTGGTATAATGAATAATATGCTGAATCTTGAACAGTCTATTGGTAATGAAATGGAAGCTTCGGTATTATTAGGTAAAAACTTAAATATGGAAAAATTACGAGCAGCTTCATATGCAGGAGACGAAGCAGCGGTAATGAGAGAATTAAAGTCTTTAGTTGGAACACAAGCAGAATTTGAAAAAATGTTACCAATTCAAAGACAGGCATATGCTCAGGCATTAGGAATGAGTGTATCTGAACTTCAAAAAATGGCAGGATTTGAATCACAGGCAGAAATTCAGGCAAGAAGAAGACAGGATGCGAATGATAACATGGTTAGGGTTGCAACAACATTTATGGAACAAATGAACCAAACCATTAGACAAATAAGTATAGCATTTTCTGGAGTAATGTCAGGTCCCGTGCAAGCTTTTAGAACGTGGATGACACAAGTAGATGCACAAGGAAGTACTGGATTAGATAAGATTAAAGCAGCTGCAATGCAAATTGCAAATTGGCTCCAACAAGCAGTAACATGGGTAGGTAATTTTGCCACATCTGGAGATAGGATGGGACAACTTCGAGCACTCATGTCAAATATATCAAGTATAGTATCACAGGTAGTAGATTGGTTAGGAAGAGGTGATGGAAAATTAAAAAATTGGCAGATTGTATTAGCTGCAATTGCCGCAGTCAAATTTGGTGGAATGATATCAGGTATAGCTCAGGTAGTTACAGGATTGGGAAGTGTAGGATCAGCCGCAATGGGAGCTCGGGCTTCTATGGGAGGATTATTAGGAGTTTTAGGTAGTGTATACATGGCCTACCAAAATGTCAAAGATATATCAGCTGGATCCGGTAGAGGATGGGCAGGTATGGCAGGTATGGCATTGGGTGGAATGGTAGGAGGACCTATGGGTGCAGCATTGGGTGGAATGGCAGGAAGAGCAATATCAGTAAATGATGCAATTATACGACCAGGATCGCCTCCAATAAATATACATCCTTCAGATACATTAATCGCAGTTAAAGAAGCTTCTGGTGGTGCATCTTATATATCACACAGAGGTGAAGGTTTAATGGGTAAAGCACCACCACAACCTATTACATATAATTTTGATTTAAGTCCTGTAGTTGCAAGATTGGATGCATTAACTGGAGCAATATTACAGGGTGGAAAAGTTTATTTAGATGGTCGAGCAGTTGGTAGAGCTCAGGCATTTGCAGCATCGGGTATATAATATTATGGGATTATTAGATTTAAAATCAGATTTATCAAAGGCATTTAGAAAGTTTCCTAAAGAAGGAAACCTTGAAAAAATGGTACAAGATCCCCATGCCTCACAATTAGATTATAGTGCAGAGCCTAAAAAATACCAAATTCCAAATGATGGTAGAGGAGCTCAGGTTAAATATAATACAGCGACATCTAATTATGAAGCTAAATCGATACACAATGATGTAAGTAATAAAAGTCAGATATCAGGTAGATTTAGCAAAGAGAGTGCAATAGAAACTAAAAAATCAATTGCAACAGGACGACACGAAGATTCAGTTATTCAAGTAAACAAAATGGCGCCAACCCCTGCAAAAACTGCTGTTGAACCGATTGCAATGTCCGCGACACCAGTAAAGCAGGGGTTCACGCCTTCTAAAATACCACTTACTGTTGAAAGAGTAGGAATAGATCCTACAAAAATTCCATTAAGTGGTTATGTGGATAATCAACCACCAAAAGTAGATACAACATTATATAGTTTAGATGTAGCAGAAGGAGCTCTAGCAGAAATGTCTGATGAATCATCTAGATTTAATTTAGATGGAATCCCGGGCATTTATAATGAACCAGGACAATATGTTTCTCAATTTCTAAATGGTTCAATAATATCTAATCTTACTAGGGCAAAGGAACCTTCTTCTTACGCAGCTTTGGGATATACTATAGATAGAATTACTAGATATATAACTCCTCAAAGAGCGGAAATTGATTTAGATCAAGAAATAGGAACAGAAAAATTTGAACAGGCAGCGATAACAGGGTATGTTAATCCAAACCCAACTATTCAAATTCATGGCTCAAATATCCCAACATCATATGATTTGGATTTGGATTCTGTTTTAGAATCTGATTCTATTTATACCGAATCTGACGTAAAATCAGCATATACTGACACCAATGGTCTTAGATTCTTTAGTGATCATGCAAAGGCTAATTATGACACTATGATGTCAAACCATATCCCAAGTAATGGGGCAATTACATTAGACGATCAGCTTAATGATATTCATAGTGGCTTTACAGGCGCTAATACTATTCCTGTAGAATATAATCTAAATTGGTTTGGAAATAGTGATGGCACAGTTGCTTCATACTATACTGGTGAAACTTTAAGTGTTTATAATTCAACTGGTGAGTCACCAAGTAAATTAAATATTAATGGCCAATGGATAGGAAATGATCCACAAGGCCTTGAGGGCCTAAATGGTGGCCTTCTACATTATATAACTTTAAGCGAACAAATAGATGATGAACTTGGTCAGACAATAAATATGTTTAATCAAAATAGTGGCGCACACATGGTAACAGGCACATCTAGTCTTTTTGGGATTAGCATTAGGGGATTTAGAACATCACAAAATCCCAATGGTGGTCAAAACCCACAAACAACACCAGCAATACCCGGATATCTTAAGAATAGTGGTGAAAGGGCACTTACAGATTTTCGTTTTTTAGATCTTGATGTATTAACAACAGACGAATTTTTTGCTAAGGGAAGAATTGGATTTGATAATAATAGCGCCGCAATATTTAGAACTTTTGATGATACGCAAAATTTCTTCAATCAAGATAATCCAATTATGTCAAATGGATTTACACCACAATTTAATGGTAAGCAATTAGTATTAACAGGTCCATCTTGGAACTGGTCTTTAGGCAATACAGAACTAACAGAATTTGAATGGATCCAAAATGGTGATGATAACCCAAGTATATTTAGTATTAATTGTACATTATCAGATCCTACAATAAATTATTTTGATGTAAATAATGAACATTTTGATGGATATATAAATTATAATAATGATGGTTCATTCTTTGCAATGACAGGTCATTATGGTGATTGGCAACACTCAAATACAGTAAATTCAAGATATGTTGGAATATCAGGAAACACATATATAAATCCTGGAATATATGGAACAACATCATCAACAAATTATTTTGACCCTGAAGAAAAGTATGCACAACAATTTCAATTAGGTATATTAGATCAAGGACAATCATTAGGCAATTCACAATACGTTAATGTAGGGCCAGCAGATTATGATGGTATTACTATTTCTAATTTAACATATAATGGTCCAAGAGCAATGGGATATTCTCATGGTGCACTATTTAATACAACAAGAGATTATTGGAGGGATTTAGGATATATATTTGATGGTGGTAATCTATTTACTCATTTTCATTTTGGTGATGTTCGAAATCATGAATATGGTGACAATTACTTACCATCCGGACTTTTAACAAATCCTGCAGGAGATTCTGATTTATCATCATATGTAAATGAAACTGATGGTGAATATGAACATGGATTTTCAAGTGATTGGTCTTATTGGAATATTATAAATCCAGATTCTACTTGGAATGGATTGCACAGTATACAAACGTTTAATGCTAATGTCGGCGGCTCTATACCATCAGCAATATATTACCATACTCAAAATACATCAAAAGGCCCAAATTCATCAAATGATGGAAATGTTAAATATCTAAATTCTTGGTATAGAACAATTGATCCTGCAGAACAACAAACTTCTATAATAAGTCTAGCCGAAGTAAAGCTAAGAGATATAGATGAAGTGGGAGCCTTTATCCACCCATTACTTTATGGTACTGGTGGCAAGTCTACATTTGGATATGGTCTAGGCCCACAATCATTTTTAAGACATTATAGAGATGGAATATTAATTGGTGAAAGTAATAAACTAATGCAATTCAGATTACCATTCGGTAGAAAGCACGTAACTGTTTTAAGAGGATTGCAACGTAAGCCTGGAAACTTTCAAGCATCACCAGCAGAGACATGGGATAATTATGATTTCGCGCCTAAATTATATGGTACAAAGCCTGGGCTAAGCGCTGGTGGAATTGGTGGAATAGCTACGGGCGGATATGGTTGGGGTGTAGATGATATGTATCTAGAACCTTATGATATTAAAAGACAATTATTCTATTCTTATGGTGCCGGTATAGATTCAATGGGCGGTAAAACCTATGAACAGAGAATGAATGAAATAGTTGTTGTTGAAGAAGGAACAGGTTCTAGTGGAGTTATGGGCATGTTAAATAGTCTGAATCCATTAGATAATATCAGAGAAATGGGTAAGCAGGTAGAAGAATTATTTAAGAATAGCACAAAAAGATGGTGGGAACAGCATAATAGATTTGCTGTAAACATGAGTGCCAATCCACCTCAAGGAACCCATAAAGGATTACCTTCACATGCAGCTAGTGCAGGGGTAGGAAGATTTACGAATATGATACCAGGAGGCCTTGGTGGTACATTAACTACTATGACAGGCCTTAGTGCAAGAAAATATTGGTCTGTATGTTCATATGGCCATTCTCAATTAGGAGCAGAACTACTAGATACGGGTATAATTAGGTTTAATGACTTCCGTATGTTTATATCAGATATGGGCGCAGCTCATGTAGGATTATCTGGTGTATCAAATTATATAGAAAATAATATTCATAAAAGATATGGATATCCTGAATCAGGAAAGCCTGGTTTAGACAGAAAAATGTACACCAAAACTATCCCAAAAATGGGTGACCCTATAACAATGGAAGATGTGTATATTGGAGACAAAATGCCGGATGATCATACTGTAGATTATATAAAATTCTATATGAAGGATGTTGCAAATAATGAAGTATTTAGATTTAGAGCATATATTTCCGGACTTACTGATTCAATAACACCTAATTGGAGTCAATATAATTATATAGGAAGACCAGATCCTGTATTCCAATACAATGGTGCATCTGCAAGAACTATTTCATTTAATTTGAAAGTAGCTGCATTAGCCCGTCAAGATATGTATTGGATGTGGAAAAAAATTAATAAAATGATTGGATTATGTTACCCATCAGAATATAACAGAGGTAAATTTATGACTAGTCCCATGATGGAATTAACACTTGGTGATTATGTTCATGCTGAACCATGTTTTATTAACGCATTAACAGTGGCAGTTCCTGATGCATCCCCTTGGGAAATTAATTTAGAAGGACATAGGGGTGATTGGAATGATTCATTAGGTAATATGATGGGAGCGGCCACAAACATCTTAAATGACCCTGCAGGAGCAGCAGCAAACTTCCTGTTAGATCAATTTGGTACTAAACCAGTACCGGAAGGAGCTCTAAAATATGATAAAAATTACCCTGCAGATAGTAAAGGAACGCGAATAGCACAATTACCTCATATGGTTGATATGAGTTTAGGATTTACAATATTAGGACAAACAGATAAACAAACTAAAGCTTGGCATATAGGAAGTCCAAATCAGCCACAAAGTAAAGAATTCTTTAGGGGATGGGAAAAAAGTGTCCCTGCTGAATCAGAAGGCAATTGGTTAGGTGGTGTTGGTGACTTTTTAGGATTATAATATTATGGCAGAAAGATATAGACATAAACAGTTAGACGTAGATAAAAATGGTAAACCATTTTTAAGAACCACTATCAACCCAACAATTCCAGTGGACTCTTCAGATATAGTAATTATTGCCAAAGTAGGTGATAGATTAGATATATTAGCACAAAAACATTATGGCAAATCATCATACTGGTGGATAATAGCCGAAGCAAATGGAGTAGGTAAAGGTTCTTTATTTGTAACACCCGGAACAAGTCTTAGAATTCCTCGTAATGTGTCTAAAATTATGGAGAGACAGGATAAAATATCAAGGAGTCGATAAATGGCGTTAGCGTTTTCAAGTATACATTCGAATGCATTAAAGGCTCTAAAAGATAGAGCTAATCCAAAAAATCAATCAGCATGGTCAACAAAAATGCCCTTTGCTAGATTAACATCTTTTGCTGTGCCGAAAGGTGATAAGTCAGATAAAACCCAACTTAGAAAATTGAGGCAATGGAATGTTTTATGGTGTGGTCATGTAGCAAATATTAATACAGGCCCTAATATAGATCCTGCAGGAAATCTTAAAACGAATCCCCAGAATACTGATTATAAGTACGCAAGTAATTCATATAGGTATAATAACGCATCTAAAGATTATTGGGATCAATATGGATTAAATTATCCAAGGGCCGAAGGAGAATCTGTAGGATTATCTGGAGGAAGAAAATTAGCACCAAATCCCGGTCTTGTAAATCTATCATGTCAAAATAAGGGTTCATATGGTTCATTAAGAGCCCTTCAATTTCAAATAAAATGTTTTGATTTGGCCCAATTAGATGTTTTAGAAGTGCTATATATGACACCAGGAATAGGGGTATTAGCGGAATGGGGATGGACTACCTCATTAAATTCTACCCCATCATTAATGAATATTGATGATGCTAATATGACTAATAAAGAAAACATGCAAGCACAGTTAAGAGAAAAAATCATAAATCAGGGAAATGGGAATTATGATGGATGTATAGCTACTATAACAAATTACAATTGGAATATAGATAAGGACGGATCTTACAATCTTCAGATCGAAGCTGTATCTCGTGGTGAAACTATGCTGAATCTACCGACTAATGGTGCAAATAGTATTTTTGTAGACAAGGTTGCAAGACTAACATACGATCCCAAAGTAAAAGAAGCAGCGGAAAAAATTGCATCGGGTAAAGATGTTGCGGGTGTATATGGCAATATAGATGATAGGTCAGGGCAGGCAAATCGAATTAATCAACATAGGGTTCCCATATTTCATTATAACTTTGCACAAGAAAATATCTCCAAGAAAAAGAAGGATGCATCCAACGTAAAAAATAAAGCAAATGAGATTATAAACGAAAATAAAAAGAAAATAAAAGAAATTAAAGCAGAAGCCGATTTACATTATCAAGCTCAATGGTGGTGGGCCCAATCTATTAATGCCAAGTTATTTTTAAATAGAGCTAAAAAAATTAAAGCAGCAGGAAAAGATTGGACGTTACTTGCATCATCCGATTTATATGGTCAGGGCCATTGGAAGGGTGCTGCGTTAGACTCAAATAATCTTGCAGAAGATCCTGTTAAATTATTTAAGGCTTTAGTCTTGGATGGCAAAAGAGATAACCTTAGCAGCCCGTCAAAAATGGCTAAGGTTGGAATAGGAAAGGTTTATACCGACGATTTTGCAAAAAAACCAAATGATGTAGGTTTCAAAATTAGTTGGAATTGGATGGGATATGGCAATACTTTCTCAAATGGTGATTCAGGCACTAAAGGCGGAATGCAGTTATTAGATGATCAAGGCAACAACGCAACATATAGGCCTTTATTTATTGGTGATTGGCATCATGATGTTGATAATATATTTTTTAGAAACCCAGCTTGTTGCAACGCAACTGTTAATGGAGATCCAGCTTCTTTCAAATCATACCTTGGAAAAATTACAAAAAGTGACACAGCAGGAAAGGCCCTATTAAAAGTAGTTCATGAGACTCATAGTTCAAGAGACCCCGTCTCTGGCCAGCCTTTGAGTGAGAAATTAAAATTATTTTATGCATTAACACAACCTCATCAAGCATCCGCACTTTACGGAAATATGAATAATCCTGCAGTATCCCCAAATTATAATA
>PVBE010091131.1_pt1 | contig 15959 bp, 10 predicted proteins | sample 1631181 | NCBI WGS metagenome assembly PVBE01 (sample SAMN08397723, study PRJNA350692) | Marine metagenome, whole genome shotgun sequencing project. | isolation source: water | place: Pacific Ocean | collected 2012-04
CCGCCGTGGTTTCCATTATCTTGAACATGGGTGGCGTCTCCTTCCTCCTGGCTCCAACCAGGAACGTGTGGGTTGTCCTCCGACACGGAAGGTTACGCCGCCTTTTTCATGGCCTCAATCCACAACTTTCGGTAATAACTCATGGAATTATTTTTCTATTCGATTCACGCAAGAGCATTACTCTTGAGCTAGTTTTAACCTATTCCCTTTATCTAGGAAAGGCACTGTGCTTTGGAACATTGATTGTGCTAACGGCCTATATTGGACCCATTTTGATCAATGGCCTGATTGTTGTTTGAATAGTAGCTCTTTTCGATTTTGGGGGATCATCGCTGGAATTAGAGATGAAATGGCTCTTAATTCTTTCAATAAATTGGATATTTCAAGATCTACCAAACGCATTCAAGATTTCTGTACTTCTGGCTACCTCAGTCATCATTCTTGCAGGCTCCATTTATGATTCTGTTAAGTCACCACAGGAGGAATAAGAATTTTTGGGAACAATCGGACAATCGGGGGACACCATACTTAATTCTGCTTATGCCCCTTTTTTCGCCCTGGTTTCTGCCGTTGCAGGAAATAACCCAATGCCTCTTCAAGCTCTCCAAGCACAAAGATGTAGGATTATATCTTGCATTCTTACATTCTCCGTATTTCTCGTGAACTTTGGAAAAGAGAAGAGTGGTCGGCATTTTCATTCATGACCCACCGTCGGCCATCTGAAATTCCTCGCCTACGTGGGTCATGGACGGCATCGAGACCAAAATCCCAGAAGATGGCCCCGGGTCATGCATGGAATCGGGACCAAATTCCATTTTGTGCTCGAACAACCCCACTCAAGCGCGACGAGGCGTCCCACGTCGAACGTCAGACGATATCCTGCATCCCTCCAGATTCCCGCCGAATTCCCCAAACCCCTTCATTCCCCTTGATTTCCCCTCACCCGGTCGCGTATCGCGTCCCGCCTGCGCCGCCCATCCTTCAGGGGCCTGGTACAATTCCCTTCCTTCCTTCAGCGCGGGGGAAATTACCAGGGATGGTTCGTCCGCGAACTGGCGCACGTCCGATTCCGTGACGACCACAAGGTCTTTCGCGACTCCCAAACCCGACAACTCCCGGTAGAGCCGCCCCTCCGTCTGTCTTCGGTGCGTGCCGTCCGTCATCACGATCAGAAGATCCAAATCACTGTTCGGCCCCAGGTCGCCTCTCGCCCCGGACCCGAACAGGATGATCCGCCGGGGATGAACGGCCTCAACGACGCGCTCCACCAAATCGTCGAGGAGCTCGGATGTTAACGCGGGGGCGCGGGCCACTTCAATTCTCCGTAAGGCAGGGCGACCAAAGGATGGATCCAACCCTTACATCTTAGCATTTCCCGGAAGCCTCACGAACTTTTGAAAATGGAAAAAATGTTGCCGGCATTTTCATTCAGAGGTGGAATTGAGGTCAATCGCCAATTTTTCCACGACAACCTCACCCAAAAACGATGAAGGTCCCAACTCGAACGTCTCGGGATGGCCGGGGTCCCTCTGGATGACCCGCGAATTCCCTCAATCCCCTGAATCCCCTTGATTTCCCCTCTCAAGGCGCCCATGCTATACGAAAATCTTACGTAATTAAAGCGAGAGGAGTATTCATGAAGGTCACAAAGTCCAAAATCGAGGTCAATCGACGGAACGCACAGTTGTCCACCGGGCCCAAGACGCCCGGAGGCAAGGCCGCCGTCCGGTATAACGCGTTGAAAGATGGGATATTGGCGAAAGAAGTCGTCATCCCCGTGGGCGACGGCCGCGAAGAGGGGGGACGGTTCGAGGAGCTTCTTTCCGGTCTCCGAGAAGAGCTCAACCCCCTGGGCGTCCTCGAGGAAATGCTCGTCGAGAAGATCGCCGTCAGCTTCTGGCGGCTCGGCCGCGTCCTCCGGGCCGGGGCGGGCGTGCTCCGCAAGGACCTGGACGCGGCGCGGCTGCGGGACGCGGCGCGGCGGGTGGATCGGTTCAACCGGGACAAAAAGAACCTGGGGCTTTTCGGCGCCGAAAAGGACAAACTTCGCCGCTCCAGCCTGGGCCTGGACTTCTTGATCGTGGCCCTCGATGACGCCCGCTCCGACGTTGATCGCGAAGGCCTCCTCACCAACGAGACCTGGGAAAGACTCAAGGAGAGCTTCGCCGTCGCGCCGATCCCAGTAGAGGGGCCGGACGGCGGGGCCGTGTGGGACGATTTCATGCTCCGCCTGGCCGTGGCGTCGGACGCCGGGCAGGAGGAAAAGGAGACGGCTTTGCTCGTCCTCAACGAGGAGATGATGCGGTTTCACTCCCTGCGGGACGCCTTGGCCGAGGCCGAGCGCCTCGAGACCGAAGCCCAGGTGGCGGCCCTGGCCGTTCCGGACGAGCGGACGACCCAGCGCCTGGCCCTTTACGAGCGGCGGATCGAGCGGGAGCTTTACCGGGCCATGCACCAGCTCGAGCGCGTCCAGAGGCAGCGCCAGGGGGACGCCGTCCCCCCGCCCATCAGCTTCGCCTACTGAAACCGGGTGCGAATCATTAAAAAGTGAAAAACAAAGCCAAATATCCCTTGGCATATAAGGACTTTCTGTTTGGCTTTTGGCTTTCAGGAGAAAACTTTTATCCACAGATCACACAGATTTCGCAGATTTCGCAGATTTCTTGAAATGGTAACCCATCGCGGGTCAAATGCAGGGGAAACACAAGAAATTCAGTAAATGTCCTCAATCGCCTTTTGCACCTTCGCCCAAAGCTCTTTGTCGAAGTATCTGAGGATCAGGCCGTCCTTTTCCCACAACAATTCGATCCCCCATTCGCCCTGATCCCAGGAGCGGGAAACCTTCCCTCGCCCGAGGCGATCGCCTTGCTTTTGGCGCTGTCCGACTTGGCCTCTTCGGGGAAATAATCCGAATTTTTCGGCTCGCCGTATCTCCTTTGGAGCACCGCGTAGATTTCCCGAAGCGTGAGCCACGTCCTGGGCTCATAGTCCGCCCAGACCGCCGAGACCCGGCCCCGGGTCGCGTAGGCGAACAGGTACTTCCCCGGTCCCTCGTCCACCCAGGCATATTGCAGGGTGTTCGGGGTGACTTTCTTCGTCGCGACGGGCTTTCCCAGCTGCCCGACGGTGATCGCCACCGGCTCCCGCAGGGTCACGAGGCCGAAGACCTTCTTTTGCGCAAAGGCCTCCGGGGCCATGGCCCACACGGCCGCGGCGGCCAAGATGCCTGACAGAACGACAGTCCGGCGCATGCGCGATTCCTCCGAAATTCCAATCCCGCCCCAACCAAAACCCATCAAACGACTTGCAAGACCCGGGCCGGCCGTCCCGCGTGAAACCGCCCGCCCGATTCCACCCGGCCTACGGGCAGACCTCCCCCACCCAATCGAGATACTCCCGGGAGCCCGCGACGATGGGCAGGACAATGACCTCCGCCACGTCGTAACTGTGGAGCGCCTTCACGCGCCCCTCCAGAGCGGCCAGATGGGTTTCCCGCGTCTTGGCGATCAGCAGGACCTCGGCGTCCCGGCAAACCTCCCCCTTCCACCGATAAACCGAGGTGACCTTCGGAACGATGTTGACGCACGCGGCGAGGTTCTCCTTGACCAGGGCCTCCGCAATCTTCCCGGCCTCCTCCTCGCTTCCGCACGTCATCAGGACAACCCGGTATTCGGTCATATCCATTTCACACCCTCCCGGGTCCGGGCGGCGTCCCCTCCCCCTCCCCCCGGGAATCCCTTTGCGGGTTCACTTGAGATCCCCGATGACGTCCCGGGCGATCAACAGCCTCATGATCTCCGTCGTTCCCTCGAACAGCCTGGCCCCGCGCGCGTCGGCGTAGAGCCGGGCGATCCGGGAGTCCGCGAAATAACCGCCCCCGCCGTGGATCTGAAGGGCCGCGTCCGTCACCCGGCCCGCCGCCTCGGACGCCAGCAGCTTCGCCATGGCCGCCTCGGTCCCCCAGGACCGATCCCGCGCCTTCAGCCACGCGGCGCGCAGGGCCGTCAGCTCGGCGGCGTCGATGGCCGTCGCCATGTCCGCGAGGGAGAACTGGACGGCCTGGAGGTCCGCCAGCGGCCCGCCGAACTGCTCCCGCGTCTGGGCGTGCTGAATCGCCAGGTCCAGGGCCGCCCGGGCGATGCCCACGCATTGCGCCGCGATCCCGATACGCCCGTTCCCGATGGCGGTCTGAATCAAGTCGAAACCGGCGCCTTCATCCCCCAGCCGGTCTTCGGCCCGGACAAAGCAGTCTTCGAACCGGTGAACCGTCATGTTGGCGGCGCGCAAGCCGAGGGTCTGGGGCATCAACTCATGCCGGGCGCCCTCGGCGCGCTTGTCCACCATGAAAAACGTCAGGCCCCCGCGCCGGTCCTCCGAGGTCCGGGCGCACACCAGGGCGACTCCCTCATACGCGCCGTTGGACACGAAGATCTTCTCCCCGTTCAGAACGTATCCGCCATTCGTTCTTTTGGCCGAGGTCTCGATCGCCGTCACGTTGGATCCCGCGCGGGTTTCGGTCAGGGCGATGGACCCGATTTTTCCGCCCGCCACGTGGTCGGGCAGAATCCGCCGCTTCTGCTCATCATCGGCCGCGCTTTGAATCGCGGCGCAGAACTGGTTGTTGATGGACATCACCAACCCGAGCGTCGGGGAGGCGGCGGCAACCTCCGCCAACGCCAGGACCCAGCCGACCGGATCGATGCCGCTCCCTCCATAATCGGCCGGGACGACCATCCCGAGGAACCCCTGCTGGGCCATGCGCTTGAGGAAATTCTCGGGGATGTGCTCCTCGCGCTCCCAGGTCTCGGCCTCGGGCGTCACGCACTCCCTCACGAAGATCTTCGCCAAGTCCCGGATGCGGGATTGCGTCTCGTCGGGCTGAAAATCCATTCCGGTCCTCTCCACCAAAGCCGGGCGCTCTCATTATGACAAAACCATGCCCTCCAGGTTACCAGATGGCGGATGTCCGCTTAAGCGCTCCGCGTGCGTATAATGGCGAAGCTCGAACCCGGGGGCGGCCGGAACCGCCCCGAACCGGACCACCCGGCCAGGAAGGAAGGCTTCATGGAAGCGACCCGCGAGGTTTTCGGCAACATTCCAGGCGGCGAGTGGATCTACCTGATCGCCCTCGCGTCGGTGGGGGTCTTCGTCTGGGGGCTCTGGCGGCGCGTCCGCCTCTGGCGCATCGGAAAGCCGGCGGACCGCCTCGACCGCTGGGTCGAGAGATTCCGGGGCCTCACCGTCTACGCGTTCGCCCACAAGGGGTTCTTTCGCGAACGGCTTCCGGGCGTCGGACACCTCTTCCTCTTCATCGGCTTCGTCGCGGCCCTCGTCGCCACGGCGATCATCGCCATCGAAAAGGACCTCGGCTACCTGGGGCTCCACGTCGATTTCTGGAAGGGGGGCTTCTACCTCTGGTACTCCGTCATAGGCGACCTCCTGATGGTCCTGGGCGTGTCGGGCCTCATCCTCCTCGGGTTCCGGCGGTACGTCCTGCGACCGCCCCACCTGGCGGAGACCTGGGACGACGCCGCCGCGCTCTTCGGATTGATCGGCGTCTTCCTGACCGGCTTCCTCGTCGAGGGCCTGCGGATCGGCGCGACCGAGCTCGGCCAACACCCCGACTGGGCGGTCTGGTCGCCGGTGGGCTACGTTCTGGCCCGGTGGCTATCGACCGCGATCCCGTCCGAGGCCGGCCTCCTCGCCTGGCACCGCGTCTGGTGGTGGATTCACGTCGTCCTCTCCTTCGGCCTCATCGCCTACATGGGCTGGTCGAAGCTCAGCCACGCCGTCTTCGCCCCCCTGGCGATCCTGTTCCGGAACCTCGACGCCCGGACCGAGCCCGCGCTTTCCCACATCGACTTCGAGGACGAGTCGGCCGAATCCTTCGGCGTTTCGAAGCTCAAGGAATTGACGTGGAAGGACCTGCTGGACGCCGACGCCTGCACCCGGTGCGGGAAGTGCGACGCCGCGTGCCCCGCCCAGCTGAGCGGAACTCCCCTGTCGCCCAAGAACATCATCCTGGCCGTCCGCCGCCACATGACCGAGCACGGCCCCTCGGAGGAAGCGCCCTCCCTCGTCGAGACGCTGAACCCCGCGGCCGTCTGGGCGTGCCGTACGTGCGGGGCCTGCCAGGAGGCCTGCCCCGTCCACATCGAGCACATCCCGAAGATCATCGAGGCCCGCCGCCACCAGGTCCTGATGGAATCCAAGATGCCCGAGACGGCCCAGACCTTCCTCAAGAGCATGGACGAGCGGATGCACCCCTGGAAGGGAACGCAGTTTTCGCGCACGGACTGGATGGAGGCGCTCGACGTTCCGCTGCTCTCGGAGAAGAGAAGCGCGGAGATCCTCTATTGGGTCGGCTGCACCGCGGCCCTGGTGGACCGGAACATGAAGACCGCCCGGGCCCTGGTGAAAGTCCTCAAGGCGGCGGGGGTGGATTTCGCCGTTCTCGGGGCCGATGAAGTCTGCACCGGCGATCCCGCCCGGCGGGCCGGCAATGAGTACACCTACCAAATCCTGGCCCGGAAGAACATCGAGACGCTGGAGAAGCACGGCGTTAAAAAAGTCCTCACACACTGCCCCCACTGCTTCAACACCTTCAGGCGGGAATACCCGCAGTTGGGCGGCGAGTACGAAGTCGTCCACCACGCCGAATACGTCGCCGACCTCCTCCGCACGGGAAAGATTCAGTTATCGGGTCCGGATATCGGACGCATCGCGTACCACGACTCCTGCTACCTGGGCCGGCACAACGGCGTCTACGACGCGCCCCGCGATGTGGTCTCCTCCCTGCCCGGGGCCGAGGTCCGGGAGATGAAGCGCAGCCGCGCCAACGGCCTGTGTTGCGGCGCCGGCGGGGGCTTCGCCTGGATGGAGGACGGCGAGGCGGACGATCGGGTGAACCGCATCCGCGTCCAGGACGCCCTGGACGCCGACGTCAACACCGTCGCCGTCGCGTGTCCCTTCTGCATGCAGATGTTCGAGGACGGCATCAAGACCAAGAACGCCGAAGACCGGTTGGTCGTCAAGGACCTCGTCGAGATCGTCGCCGACGCGCTGGATTAAGGATCCAGACAAATCCCCTGGGCGGCCTTCCCCCTGTTTCGGATCGGGCAACCTTTTGTCCGCGACATGCGCCCGGAGAACCGGGCCTCCCCTCGCTGAAGAAGACTCCCCCCTCCCAACGCGCCCGCAACAATTCATTCCTACATGATCCCGGTCATACAATCCCGCCGGGGCGCAACCATATTGAGTAGCGAGTGAAGGGCGGCTTTGCGTCCATCGAACCGGGCGATCTGACGCGCCGGGCGGTCGCGTTCACCTCACCGGGGGGGCCTCGCCAATGACCGACAATTTCGCCACCATCGATGGCAACGAGGCGGTTGCCCGCGTCGCGTACCGAACCAACGAAGTCATCGCCATCTACCCCATCACCCCCTCCTCCCCCATGGGCGAATGGGCGGACGCCTGGATGTCCGCCGACAAACCGAACCTCTGGGGAACCGTCCCCGCGGTGGTGGAGATGCAAAGCGAGGGCGGCGCGGCGGGCGCCGTGCACGGCGCTCTCCAGACCGGGTCCCTGACGACCACGTTCACGGCCTCGCAGGGGCTCCTCCTGATGATTCCCAACATGTACAAGATCGCCGGCGAGCTCACGCCGACGGTCATCCACGTCGCCGCGCGGTCGGTGGCCGGACAGGCGCTCTCCATCTTCTGCGACCACAGCGACGTCATGGCCGCCCGCAGCACAGGATGGGCGTTTCTCAGCGCGGGGTCCGTCCAGGAAGCGCATGACTTCGCCTTGATCGCCCAGGCGGCGACTTTGGAAACCCGCATCCCCTTCGTGCATTTCTTCGACGGCTTCCGGACCTCCCACGAAATCTCCAAGATCCGGTGTCTGACGGACGACGACCTGCGCGTGATGATCGATGACCGGCTCGTTCAGGAACACCGCGACCGGGCCCTCTCGCCCGATCACCCGGTTGTGCGGGGGACCGCGCAGAACCCCGACGTGTTCTTCCAGGCCCGGGAGTCGGCCAATCCTTATTACTCCAGAAGCCCGGATATCGTACAGAAGGCTATGGACCGGCTCGCCGAGCGGACCGGCCGCGCCTACCGGCTCTTCGAGCACCATGGCGCGCCCGACGCCGAGCGCGTCATCGCCCTGATGGGATCGGGAGCGGAAACGGTTCACGAGACGGTGGACGTCCTGACCGGACGCGGAGAGAAGGTCGGGGTCGTCAAGGTTCGTCTCTACCGGCCCTTCGACAGCAAGAGGTTCGTTGAATCCTTCCCGGAGACCGTGCGGTCCGTGGCCGTTCTCGACCGGACGAAGGAGCCGGGCGGCGCCGGCGAACCCCTCTACCAGGACTGCCTGACGGCCCTGCACGAGGGAATAACAAACGGCTGGGGCAAGCTGAAAGACCCGCCGGCGGTCATCGGCGGGCGCTACGGGCTCGGCTCGAAGGAGTTCACCCCGGCGATGGTCAAGGGCCTGTTCGACCACCTCGCCGGCCGTGAGCGGAAGAACCACTTCACCCTCGGCATCGAGGACGACGTGACGCACACCCACATCCCCTGCGATCCGTCCTTCTCCATCGAGCCTGACGACGTTTGCCGCGCGGTCTTCTACGGTCTCGGATCGGATGGGACCGTGGGGGCCAACAAGAACACCATCAAGATCATCGGCGAGCACACCGACCATTACGCTCAGGGCTACTTCGTCTACGACTCCCGGAAAGCGGGCGCCGTCACCGTTTCCCATCTCCGCTTCGGCCCGAACCCCATTCGCTCCGCCTACCTCGTGAGCCGGGCCCAGTTCGTCGGATGCCACCAATGGGGATTCCTTGAACGGTGCGACGTCCTGAAGGACATCGTTGCCGGAGGGACTTTCCTGCTGAACAGCCCCTACGGTCCGGGGGAGGTCTGGGAACACCTGCCCCGTCCCGTACAAGAGGCCATCGTCGAAAAACGCCTGCGCTTCCATGTCATCGACGCGTATCGGGTGGCCAAGGAGAGCGGAATGGGCGAACGCATCAATACGGTGATGCAGGTCTGCTTTTTCGCCCTGTCCAATGTGCTGCCCCGGCGGGACGCCATCGCCGCCATCAAGAAATCGCTCCTGGAAACCTACGGGAAGAAGGGCGCTGAGATCGTGCGGATGAACGTCCAAGCGGTGGACCGGACACTGGAGAACCTCCATGAAGTGAGGACGCCGGACCGCGCCGACAGTGACGTCGCGATCCCTCCGCCGGTTCCCGAAGAGGCCCCCGATTTCGTTCGGCGGGTCACGGGGGAGATCATCGCGGGGCGCGGCGACGCCCTGCCCGTCAGCGCGTTCCCCGCCGACGGCACGTATCCCAGCGGCACCTCGAAGTGGGAAAAACGGAACCTCGCCCCCGAGATTCCCGTTTGGGATCCGGACATCTGCATCGAATGCGGCAAGTGCGCCCTCGTCTGCCCGCACGCGGTCCTTCGGATCAAGGTCTGCGATCCCGAATCCCTGGCGGGCGCGCCCCCGACCTTCCAATCCAAGGACGCGCGGGACAAGGAATGGACCGGACTCAAGTACATCCTCCAGACCGCCCCGGAGGACTGCACCGGATGCGGAATCTGCGTGGATGTCTGCCCCGTGAAGAACAAGTCGGAAACACGCCTCAAGGCCATCAACATGCGGCCACAAGTGCCGCTTCGGGAACCGGAGCGCGAGAACTGGGACTTTTTTCTGGGTCTGCCCGAGATGGACCGGCGCCGCCTGAAGGTCACAAACATCCGGCAGCAACAGATCCAGGAGCCGCTCTTCGAGTTCTCCGGCGCCTGCTCGGGCTGCGGCGAGACGCCTTACCTCAAGCTCCTCACCCAACTCTTCGGAGACCGGATGGTCGCGGCCAACGCCACGGGGTGCTCCTCGATTTACGGCGGGAACCTGCCCACCACCCCCTGGAGCCGAAACGCCCAAGGACGGGGACCGGCCTGGTCGAACTCCCTGTTCGAGGACAACGCGGAATTCGGGCTCGGCTTCAGAATTTCCATCGATCAGCAAAAGAAAATGGCTTCCTGTCTGCTCGAAAGGCTCGCCGGCGAGGTCGGCCGGGAACTGACCGTATCAATCCTTCATGCCGCGCAGAAAGACGAAGCGGACATCTTCGAGCAGCGGGAGCGCGTCGAGCTGTTGAAGGAAAAATTGAAAGCGGCGGACTCGGAGGAGGCCCGCCGGCTTCTCGGAGTCGCGGATATGCTGGTCAAAAAGAGCGTCTGGATCATCGGCGGCGACGGCTGGGCGTACGATATCGGCTTCGGCGGCCTGGACCACGTCCTGGCAAGCGGCCGTGACGTGAACGTTCTCGTCCTCGACACCGAGGTCTACTCCAACACCGGGGGACAGATGTCAAAAGCCACGCCGCGCGGGGCGGTGGCCAAGTTCGCCGCCGGCGGGAAGCCCTCGGCGAAGAAGGACCTGGGGCTGATCGCGATGACCTATGGAAACGTCTATGTGGCGCGGGTCGCCATGGGGGCCAAAGACGAGCACACCCTCCGGGTCTTCCTCGAAGCGGAAGCCTACGAAGGGCCTTCACTGATTATCGCGTACAGCCACTGCATCGCCCACGGCATCAACATCACCACCGCAATGCAAAACCAGAAGGCCGTGGTGGAAACCGGCCAATGGCTCCTCTACCGGTACAATCCAGCCCTGGCCGCGGAGGGGGAAAATCCCCTTCAGCTGGACTCAAACAAGCCGAAAAAGCCGGTGGGCGAGTACTTGGCGATGGAGAACCGGTTCAATATGCTGAGAAAAAGCGACCCCCGGGCGGCGAAAGCGCTCGCGCGCAAAGCCCAGGAAGACATCAACGCGCGCTGGGCCTTGTTACACCACCTCGCGACCCGGGAACGGGAAGCAGTCTCAAAATAGCGGTCCTTCCGCAACCGAGAAAGGACGCACGGGACATGGACCTGACAACAACTTACCTGGGGATGAGCCTCCGCACCCCCCTGGTTCCTTCGGCCTCGCCCCTTTCGGAAGAGATCGACAACATCAGGCGAATGGAGGACGCCGGCGCGTCCGCCGTGGTCCTCTACTCCCTGTTCGAGGAGCAGTTGAGCCTTGAACGTTTCGAGCTCCACCACCACCTCACCCACAGCACGGAGAGTTTCGCCGAGGCGACAACGTATTTCCCGGAGCCCGCGCGATTCCACCTCGGCCCCGAAGGCTATCTGGAACATATCCGAAAGACCAAGGAGGCCGTGGACATTCCCGTGATCCCCAGCCTGAACGGGACCACCCTCGGCGGGTGGACGGAATACGCCGCCTTGATGGAGGAGGCCGGCGCGGACGCCCTGGAGCTGAACGTTTATTACATCCCCGCCGACATGGACCTGATGCCCGACCAGGTGGAGAACACCTATCTCGAAATCCTCAAGGCGGTCTCCTCAACGGTGGCGGCGCCCGTCGCCATCAAGCTCAGTCCGTTTTTCAGCAACGTGGCGAACATGGCCAAGCGGCTGGATGATGCGGGCGCGGCCGGTCTGGTGCTCTTCAACCGCTTCTATCAACCCGACATCAATCTGGAAGAACTGGAAATCGAGCCCGGGGTGACGCTCAGCGCGCCCGGCGACATGCGGCTTCCGTTGACGTGGATCGGGATCCTGCGCGGGCGGGTCCGCGCCAGTCTGGCCGCGACCTCCGGGATTCATTCCGGCCGGGACGCCCTGAAGATACTCATGGCCGGAGCGGACGTGACCATGCTGTGCGCGGCCCTTTTAATGAACGGGATCGATCACCTCCGGACCGTGGAGCGCGAGATGCGCGAATGGATGGAAGCGCACGAATATGAATCCGTCCGCCAGATGCGGGGGAGCATGTGCCAGATCAACTGCGCGGATCCCACCGCTTTCGAGCGCGGGCAATACATGCGGGCCCTCCAAACCTATCGGCCCGGATAGAAGACGCCGCCCGCCCAATCCCGCCGGAACTGAATCTGTCCCGCCGCGTCGAGTGACACTCCAACCACCGATCTGTTAAAGTCGTCGGGTTTTCCATGCGCCCCGATCCTGCCTGGACAGCGCCCGAACAGCGCATCCGTCCGGTCTTCCCCTAGAGGAAACAAATGTTTTACGGTCCCAGCGCCCTTGCACTCTACGCCGCGTTCACCTTCGCCAGTACGGAATTCATCGCACGCGCCGCCCTGCGGACCTCCACGCCTTATATGGGGTCGCTGATGCAGGGGGTCGTCCACCTGAGCATTTTCGGCCTTCTGGCTTTCTGGATGGCCGCCGGCCACGACGTCTTCAGCGCCGCGGGCTTGTGGTTTTTCCTCGCGGGGACAATGGACCCCGGCCTCGGCGTGATCTGCTATTTCGTGGGGTTCAACCGGGTGGGGATCGCCCGGGCGGCTACGGTCCTCGGGACCTCTCCCCTGTTCAGCGCCGCTACGGCCATGTTGATGCTGGGCGAGCGTCCCAACGCCTGGGTCTGGCTGGGAACCGTGGCGATTGTCGCCGGGGGCGGCGCCCTGGCCTACGAGTCCAATGTCCGGATCAAATCGAAATCAGGCTATCTCTATCCGGTTCTCGCGGCGTTGTTCTTCGGCTTGGCGCATACGTTGCGGAAAATGGGGCTGGAATTGATCCCATCATCCATCACGGGAATGGCGATCGCGAACGTCGGGGCCCTCGTCGCGCTCCTTCTGGTGGTTCCTTTCCTTCCCGCCGGCTCCCGATTCAACCGGAACGCCAGGGGCCTGGGCCTTTATTTCATTCACTCCCTCGGCATCGCCCTCGCCCTCTACCTCCTCCTGGAAGGCCTCCGCAAGGGAACAGTGAGCATCGTCATCCCCTTGGTCCACACCTTTCCCCTCATCGTGATTCTGTTTTCCTGGATATTCCTGCGGGAAAAAGAACAGATTTCCGCCAAGCTCTTGGCGGGCGCCCTCCTAATCGCAGCGGGGGCGGCGGTCATCTCCGGCCTGGGACAGTAAGAACGCCGTCAGGGATTGGCCCCTGGATTCGGAGGCGCCGATGCGCTCGCGGGTTGCTTTTCGGGGGATTCCGGCGGTTTGCCGGCGGGACTCGGGACCTCCGCGCCGGGCGTTGCCGGGCCTCGGCCATCCGCTTCCGGGGTTCGCGGCCCGCGCGCTTCCGTCTCCGGGATGGGGGACCCCGGGGTCGCGGGCGCAACGACGCCGACCTCTCCGGGCTTGGGCTTCACCTTTCCCGAAGCGATGGCCACCCTTCTCCAATTCGCGACCATCTGGACGCGCCACTCCGTGTCCCGGGTCTTCCACTCCTCCAGGGTGCCCAGCCGGCTGCCCGCCAATTGCCGGACCGCCGCAACGGCCTGGAGGCGAACCTGCGGATTAGGGTGCATGAGAAATTCGAACAGGACCGGAAGGGCCGCTTCCACCTCCAGCGCCCTGAAGTATGTGATCCCCTCCAGGTGGGTTTTTTGGTTCGCGGGCAGGTCCGCCGGGTTCATGGACGTTCGTTGAACGACCTCGACCACCGCTTCGGCGGCCTGGTCCACCTTCAGGTTTTTCAAGACGGCGATGACCGCCGGAAAGTCTTGCGGGTGTTTCCCGGAGGAGAGCATCCGGACGAGATAGGGCCAAGTCTCCCGGGCTTCCATGCGCTCAACCGCGTTCACGGCCGCCAGCCGGACCTCGCGCTCCGAATCCCCCAGCGCCGCCCGCAACGCCGGCAGGGCTTTGCGGTTCTTCAGGATGGCCGCGGCCCGCACCGCGTCCGCCCGGACGCCGGCGGCGTAACCGGGATCGGCGATGATTTGGCGCAGGGCGGTTCGCGCCTCTTCCGATCCCAAAGCCAACAGGGCCTGTACGCCGTAATCGACGTTCGCCCGCCGCAGGTCGATAGACAGGGGGCTTAACGCGCCCTTTTCCCGCATGAACTTCAGGATCCGCTCCACCGCGCGCGGGTCATCGGACATCCGAAGAATCTGAAGACCCTGGACCTGCTGAAGCCTCGCGCCCGAGGAAAGAAATCGCTCCGCCAATTCCCAACGGGCCTTCTTTATCTTCCTCAGGAAGCCCTCGGTCAGCTCCGTGGACTTTTCAACGACGGCGGCGTTCAGGCGCTCCCCCACCTGTTCCCGAAGGGCCGCGGGGATTTGCTTTTTCCGGAGGTCATCCGCCAGGACGCCGATCCCCCGGTTCATCCAAAACCAGCCGGCCGTCCCCAACGCCGCGGCCAGGATCACCAGCGCGATCAGCGACGTTCGCAGAACGGACCGGACGATTCCCCGGCGCAGCCGCGTCTCGAGGAGCTCCTTGTAGTCGCCCGCTGAAAACGGCGGGGAGGAGCGGACCTCCGGCTCGTCCAACCGGCCCTGAAGGGACTCCACCGCGCTCAACAGCCGGTCGAGCTTTCCGTCGTCCGATTTCTCTTCGCTTGGCGCCATCCGGTATTCCTCCTGAGATGAAGCGTGAAACCGCGGCCTCTCCCCAGCGGACGCATCGAAGGGTCATTCTACCCCGAGTCGGTGAAAAACCCCTCTCCCGTTTTTCGCCCAAGCCTGCCCGCATCGGCCATCCAGCGAAGAAGGGGACCCGGGCGATATTTAAAGTCCCCCGGCTCGCGATGCAAAACTTCCAGGATGGACAGCGGGGTGTCCAAGTCGGTCAAGTCCTCCGCCGGGCTGGATGGCTGTCGATGATTCCGCGCCCTTTGCCCCCGCATTAAACCTTCGGCTGATGAACGCTCATCCCGCGAACGGCTCGGGCGGCCTCCATGACGCTCTCGGAAAGCGTGGGGTGGGCGTGAATCGTCTCGGCCAACTCATCCACGCTGAGCTCCCAGGTCATCGCGACGGCGGCCTCGTGGATCAGCTCGGCGGCGCTCGCACCGATGATGTGGACGCCCAGGATCTCTCCGGTGGCCTCGTCGGCGACAATCTTGACCTCCCCGGCGATCTCCCCGGCCGCCTGGGAGCGGCCCAGCGCCCGGTACGGAAACCGGCCGGTCTTGACGCCCTTGCCCGCCTCCTTGGCCTGGACTTCGGTGAGGCCGATGCTTCCGATTTCGGGGTGCGTGAAGATCCCGGCGGGGACGGTCTCGTAGCGCATGGTCTTGTCGCCCCCCAGGGCGTTCGTGACGGCGACGATCCCCTCCGCGCTGGCCTTATGGGCAAGAAGCTTCCCCCCCGCCACGTCGCCGGCGGCGTAGACGCCGGAGACGCCGGTCTCCATTCGCCCGCTGACCCGGATGTGTCCCTCCTCCGCCAAGGCGACCCCCGCCGACTCGAGACCGATGTCGCCGGTGTTCAGCGCCCGGCCGATCGAGATCAGGGCCTTTTGGGCCTTCACGCGCCCCCCGCCCGCCAGCTTCGCCTCGACGGAACCGGATTTTTTCTCCACACCCTCGATTTCTTGATCGACGATGAGACGAACCTTCTCCTTCTTGAGCTCCCGCTCGAGGAGTTTCGAGATGTCCTCGTCCTCGGTCGAAACGGCCCGGGGAAGCATCTCGATCATCGTGACCTCACAGCCCAAAGCGCTAAACAGGAAGGCGAATTCGCAACCGATAATCCCCGCCCCGATGATGAGAAGGCTCTCGGGGATCTCTTCCAGAAGAACAGCGTCATCCGAGGAGAGAATGTCCTTGCCGTCTATGGGAAACGCGGGAAACCGCGCGGGGCGGGAGCCTGTGGCGAGGAGGACGTTGTTCGCGGACAGGTCCGAGACGCTTCCGTCCGCCTCGTTCACCTCGACGCGGCCCGCGGAGTGGAGCGCTCCCCGCCCCCGGATATGCGTGACGCCGTGACACTTGAACAGGCCTTCGACGCCCTTCACCATTCCGGCGATGATCTTGTTCTTGCGGGCGATCATCGCGGCGAAATCGGCCCGGACCTCCCCATCAATCACCACGCCGAACTCGGCCGCCCGCTTCGCCAGGCGCAACACCTCGGCCGAGGCGATGAGGCTCTTGGTGGGGATGCAGCCCCA
>PVBE010744066.1_pt1 | contig 15959 bp, 21 predicted proteins | sample 1631181 | NCBI WGS metagenome assembly PVBE01 (sample SAMN08397723, study PRJNA350692) | Marine metagenome, whole genome shotgun sequencing project. | isolation source: water | place: Pacific Ocean | collected 2012-04
ATACAGAGAGATCAACGAAGCAGCAATAGCTTGCTCAGGAAGTCATGCATCTGTTGCACAGCCAGATGCAGATTGGCGAGTTCACTGTGGCCTGAACGTTTTCTTGGTTTGAAGTTGTGATCACCATCGGGAATCCAGGAGGGTTGCAACCGTTCTGAGAGTGCGTAGTTCACCACGTCCTCTTTTCTGCCCATCGGATCACGTTCTCCCTGAACAATCAGGGTTGGTGTTTGCAGATTCTGTAAGTGCCCAATGCGTACTTTTTCCGGTTTGCCAAGAGGGTGAAAGGGATAGCCAAGACAGATGCATCCCAGAATTCTGTTATTGCTCCACAGCTCATCCGCCAGCATGCTGGCGATTCTTCCTCCCATGGATTTTCCTCCGATGATCAGTGGTTGGTTGGTGGGTAGAGACTTCACCTGGTTGTCAAAACACTCCAGGAGGATGTCGGCTCTGTTCGGCGGTGTTTTGCGGCAGCTTGTGCGTTGCTTGGTCATGTAGGGAAATTCGAACCGGATCACCTGCCATGCGTTCGCCGCAAGGCCTTCAGCCATCTGCTGCATAAAGGGGCTTCCAATGCCGGCTCCAGCACCATGGGCCAACAGGATGTTGGCCAGCCCAGGGTCAGGACCACACACAAGCGTGTTGTCCATGGTGACTCGTTCTGCATTGGCCAAGTCAAGGCTCGCATGGCCTGAATGTGCAGAGCAGGAGGGATATTGATATTGACCTTCTCCTCTCGGGAAATCACCAAAATTTTCGTAGTTGTCAATTAACTAATATTTTTCTTTAAAAAATGTCGTAGTTTTACTGCAACATGCTGCAGGCCTGAATCATCTGTATCGAAGATTTGTAAAATCACGAGCCAGAAAATGTCTATATGCTGCTGATCTCAATATCAAGATTGGCGTTGCTGTTGCAAATAGTGTGACTGGCTATCAAATCAGACCACTTGCTTGCGCCAAATGAGGCTTAAGTGCATTAAAAAGTCACCTGGTTCGCATTGATTTGATCGATAAAAATGACTCGACGACTTTGAAACATTGAATTCAAAATTGTGCATCAATCAATACCTCTTGGGCAATGCTCCTTCTTAATGTGTTTAAAACAAAGTTGTTGCTGTGTTCAATTACAAAATTCTTTTGGTTACATCACCAATAGCTTTTTCTGTGATCAGCACAGCGTTCTGGCTCACCAGATGGGAAATTCTTGTCTGGGGTAAGCAATTTTTTGGAGTTCCCTCAATTCAGAATCGCAAAGAGTGGATTGACAGCCCATTAGCACCTTTCAAAAGGGAAGATGGTGGCTACCCTGTATTCACCGTTCGGACCTTGGCTGTCAATGCTTTGGGTATCCCTACAGTGTTTTTCTTAGGCGCCCTTGCTGCGATGCAGTTCATTCGTAGAGCAACCCTTTATTGACGCATGGACTCATTCGAATTTCTTGAAGAATTTGTTTTTGCTGCTGTTTATTTCTCAGCATTGATTTGGTTTTCAATGTATTTAGTTACAGGTTATATTTATTTAATTGGGTAGCGCGAAGAATTCATCAAGCAAGAAAATTATGCCAGCTCTCAATTCAGAGTGTTTGGTTTATTTAAACAAAAAAGCTCACTTGAGTCAGTTTACTGCAAGGTAGATGCAATATTTTCAATAATATTTTGCTCTTGCAGAGTGTAAATAGCCCTATAAAGGGCAGAGTCTGCGCCTGCCTCCCCGCTATGAATTCGTATCAATGCTTGTCGAATGAGTTCTGCAAGTAGAGCTTGAGTTTGGTCTTCCAATTTCGGCAGAGAACTCTGTGAAAATTCTACTTAGCAACTAGTTTTTGCTTATTCATCTCGGACTCGCTGAGACGATCAATGAGATCAAGGTCAGTTAGATTTTTCCCCTGTCGTTGAGCAATTTGTTGCGTCTCGGCGGGTCATGTTGTCAAAGTGCTGTACTTGCTTGCCTTAAGTTTTTCAATAAAGGGTTTGTGAAATGAATTCCATTGAGCGCATTGCCCGGCAATTGTTTTGCTCACTTGCAGTGATTCTATTCTGCTCGCTGCTGGTTCTCCCCTCGAAAGCTTTTGCGATTTATCCGAGTGGAGGGGGTCTTCCTGATCTTGGTCTTGATCGAAGTCTTCAGGGAAGTGACCAGGCTACAGAGGCTTTCAAGGAAAAATTTCCCTTCTACGAGCGAGATGAGGATGGAAAGCCGATCACCAAGGAATTCGTTAAATACGATCTGGCCAACTACGACTTGTCTGGTCTTGATCTGAGAGGTGCTCTCTTCAGTGTGGCAACACTCAAGCGAGCAGATCTTGAGGGAGCCAATCTTGAAGGAAGTATCGCCTATGCCACACATTTTGAAGAAGCTAATCTCACAAATGTGAATTTCAGAGATGCCGTTTTAACAAAGAGCTTTTTCATGGCAACAACGATTGATGGAGCAGACTTTTCCGGTGCAATTATTGATGCTCCTCAGCGGGAGGAGATGTGCTCAAGAGCTGCTGGCGTCAATCCAGTGACTGGTGTTGAAACGTATGACAGTCTCGATTGTCTGAGTCTGAATATGCGCTCTTCAAAGTCGTAGCTAGTTTCAGATCTCCAATCTTTTGAATAACTGAATTTGTGTATTTGGCTTCGCATAAATTCATGCGAAGTCAAATTTTATGTTGTGATGAACTGGTACTCAGGCTCCTTTCTGAATGCTTGCTGTTTACTCGGATAGTCTGCCGAGTCGAATCTGTCGTTGGATTACTTTCTGAAGATGTTCCACCTTTCTTTCTAGCTCTTCTACTCGGTCTTGAAGCTCAGCATCATTTTGCTGTTGACTAGCTCTTTTGGTCTGCCTGCCTTCGTTCATCATTTCAGTGTAAGTTAGAGATCTTTGTTGGTCGTTTCTTTTGGTTGATGACATTGTTGATTTGTTTTTTGTGGAAACATAAAACTCTGTGGGCTTATTCAAGCTAAAAGAATAGTGAGCAAGATTCCTGTTAGTACGCCTTTGGCGAAAGTGATCCACAGGATTTGATAATCAGAAAGACCCGTTTTTTGTTGTATTTTGATAATTAATTTCTTGTGAGCACGAACAATACGGTTGCTCATCAAGCGTCTTTGTAGGTAACGCCATCATGAACTTATCCAGTCCACTTGGCAAGCCTCTTTCCCTGACAACAATTGATCTGTTTGTTACCATACAAAGCTATTGCTTCAGCAGAGATCAACAGTCAAGATTAGAAGCCCTTTTCAGGTGTCTCGAACTCTCTGAACAGAGCTCCTGCTTCTTCAGTGCAATCCTGCCTTATCAGGTCGCGAATTCGAGCTTCCCACCAAGGCCCAACTCTGGCCTCGGCATGTTGGAGAAACACGGGATCAATGAATCCCGGAGTCGCTTCTTCAGATTCTCCGAAGTGGCGTGTTGACAAGGATTCACTTGATAATGGGAAAAAATTAGTCCATTGCTTAAAGCAGGATGTATTGATCAGATCAAGCTCAAGTAGCGATTGAAATCCCATCTCCTTGCCGTGCTGACGATGGTCATGTCCTTTTCACGGCCTGAGTCCGACTCGCATCGCAGCTGTGAAGCGTCATGTCATGCTGCTGTTGTCGTTCCATGGTTTGTTGTGAAGCGTGTCCCCGGGATCGGTTTTCTGGCGCTGCTCGGAATCAGCTGCGGAAGCCCTGCGCTGGCCAACATCAAAGATGAGTTTCAACGAGCTCAGGGCTGTGACTACTTCAAAGCTGATTTTGTCAGTGATGTAGGTGTTTATAAGGATTCGGAGGTACGCTTTTGCATTAGCGATGATCAGCAGGAGCTGATTTATGTCATGGCTATGGGAACATCCTGGGTCGTCCCATTTAATCGACAATATCGCTCCAAAGGGATTCTGAGTTTGAATACTTTGGAAGAAAACCGCCTTGTTCTCTATCAAAAAGATGGGGGTGTGGTGCAGAGAAAAGTTTTGGGCCGAAGACGATGAGTTTATTGACTCAGCTCTTTTTGTGATTCAAAGGTATCGATTTGCAATCGCGCTAGCTGCTTTCGGATGATTTCGTTCAGCTTCGGTTGTGCTGATCTGTTCGCTTTGCTTCGTCTTCTTTGAACGTTCTGTTGGTTGGCTAATTGACAGTCTTCCTTCCGTTCAGATGGAAAGCTTCTGTAAAACGATTGCCATGGCCTACCAAGCTCGAAATTCCCAGGCACCACGACGAGGCTCCATGCCTCCAAAACATCAGGATTCGGCAAATCTGAAAATCGCCTCTGCAACCTCTTTCACCGAAGAATGGCAGCCAAGCGTCTCTCAGCTTGAAAACCAGATTAATGTTGCGATTGAAGATATTCGTGTGATTTTGCAGGCTCTTCAATCTGAAATCGGAGCCAGTGATCGGTATGTTTTAGGTCTTCTGGATGTAGTTGCTGACGATTATCGAGCACAGTTACCAACCGGAAAGTCCTGAGCGACCTCAGTGCAAGAATCCGCAGGTTAAACCTAGGCAATGACGCGCAAGAGTAGCAATTGATTGACCACTTTGTTCGAAATGTGCTCTTAGCCGCATGTTCCTTCAAATGACCTTTCTGTTTGATTCATGTGTCACTTGTGGTCCTTGCATTAAGCGGATGATGGTTTGTTAGTTCATGTCCATAAGGTCTTTTCAGCATGGTGATGCTCAGTGCGTTAATCGGTGTTTCGCTGATTTTCTGGTTCACTGTGGGGTTCTTCAGCCATGTCAACTGGTTCCAGAACGCCTTCAGGCGCGAGGCTGAGAAGATCGATCGCCAGCAACGTGCCAGCCAGGGTCAAAGTCAGATTTTGGCCAGTTCTGGAAACCTGACCGCCAAGAAAGGATTCGTTCTCGCTTACTGGGACGATATCAACCAGGCATTTTCCAGAGGTGGATCAGTTCAGGCTGAGCGAAGCCCTCTGATATTCGATATTGCTGCAATTAATCTCGTGGCATTCACCTCTGTTTGTATGCTTGTATTTGTAAGCAGAGGTTTGTTTCACGCTTTGGGATTGATGTGATTTTGCCGTGAATGCATTGAATTAAGCTTTGCTCCCTGCAAACAATCCATATTGCTAGTTGTCAATACGTTTCATGAGAACATTGCAATTCGTATCTGTTTTGATTTCCCACTTTTAATTATTCCTGATTGCTTCAAACTCGTATAAATCATCATCGATATCCTTGTCGATGATATTGAATCCTTGCCCAATTAGTTTTTGCTCGCACTCTGAACTTGGGCGGGGTTGTGCGCTGGCGCATAGCCCCGCCATAGAGAACATCCCAGCTGCCAACAGCAGAATGGCTTCTGGGAGACGTTTCATTGCTACATCGTTGCTGTTAATGGATTTTTAGCAATGGTCTCTTGATTGTGCCGATGCGGTGTCTGCAGGATCGATATTGGATCGCAGCTCATTTTTTTCTGCAATAGCCAGCGCCAACATTCATCCACCCTTCTTTACAGGCTTTTCCGTTAGTGGGTTCAACCTCATAGTAAATCGGTGAAACACAAGTCGTGCCAAGTGTATTGACGTATCCGAGAGGGCACTGGTCGTGTCCCTGGGCTTTGGGGATTTTTTTCTGAGCAAGTGCTGCGGCAGGTGCCACGAGAAGAGCAAGCAGAAGCAGTAGTGATGATCGCATTTGAGCTTCGGGTAATCCCTGGAGCGTGACTGAAGACAGGCTCACCTTAACCGCCAACAATCCAGAGACATCCAGTCCTGTGACAAGTTCTCTGGTTGGGCGACATCAACTTTCAGCCAGAATGCACTGTGGATCGATTGTGCAGGTTCATTGGCTTGCTGACGAGTGTTCTTTGTCTATACAGCGAATAGGCTGAACCAGTCCTTGTATTGCCGAATTAGCCCTGTGGTTTTCTGGAACAAGGCCTCTGTTCTGTGTGTTGTTATTGCCCTGATGAGGTGGTGTGGTTACTGTTGATTCAGTGTAATGTTGCGTCATTTAATCGCGTCGAACATGATTGGAATTGTGATCGGAAATCTCGAACTGGATGTGCTTACGTCCACTGTTTTTGCAATTGCTGCAATTTTTTTTCTTGGAAGTTTTATCTTCGTTTCTAGAACAAATGATATGATCGGTGCTTTAAAATCATTATTGCCTCAAAGAAAGAGTAGAAAGCCTCTTCCAGGGCCTGACGAACCTCTTTGATTGCATGATGATCTAGCTATAAGTTGATTGCATCACATCACTGTTTTATTGCCCGGTTTTCCCTGGTTTTTGCTGATTGATTGTTTTTAGCCGTAGCCTTCTTGGGCGCTGAACTCCTCGATATCTCTATGGGTTGTTTGTCAACTTTGAGAGGAAAAATTCAGGTTTTTAAGCTGCGATCAGCTCAAGCCAAAGCAGGCCACTGAGAGAAAACGCTGCGATGGCGAGTGAAAGCCAGTGGTTTTTCAGAACGCGTTCCATTGATGTTTGACTTCAGCACTAAAACGCGTTGCTGCTCAGAAAGCAAGTTGTTCAATCCAGCTCAATCAAGCCTGGAAATGGCTGTATTGGTCAGAATGGCCTTTGATGGTCAAGTTGAATGACGCAAGAGATTCCACTCCAGGAACAGGCGAGAAAGTGGTTTCGCAGCCACCTGCTTGGGCGCGAGGTTGAACTTCAGGAGCTTTATGAGTTGCCACAGATTGAACTTGACCTGCTGATGGCTGAAACCGCAGAGATTCGTTCAGACATTGAAAACCGTGCTCGCAGCCATGGTCGCTGGTGCACGGCTGGATACATGCTTCAGCTGGCACGGATTATTGACGCCAGGAGGGCTGAAGCTTGATCAGGGTTAGTTGTTCTGGATTCACTGCGAACTGCGATCCATCACTTTGTTGAGCACAGCTGTCTTGATGCGAGTGCGGTCACGTTCCACGTAGATCGAGGCCCAGTGCTCTTGCTTGTTTTTCTCTTGTATGGCCTTGATCAGATCGCTGAGTTTGTCAACCATCTCATCCACACAGGATTCCGGGCTATCGCCAAAGCTGTCGTGCTCGCTGAGCAACCTGTCGAGCTTTTTGATGAGTCGCGTGGCTCGTGTCATGAATCCGGTCAGAAGTGCTCCTGATCATGCCTGCTGGCGATCCAGAGGAGCTCACTTGATCTCAGTTCGCTGATTGTTTGCGACGTGAGTGGCGAATCAGCAGTGTCGTTGTTGATCAGTTAGAAGGAAACTGCTTGATACCCTCGATCCATCTATGGCCAACACCTTGCCCCAGTCCTCCGGATTCGATCCACTCGCCATGGTTGATATGTGGCAAGACATGCGTGCTCTGGTTGAGCAATGGGAATTAAAATATAATTCGACTCCTTCAGATGCTGCTATTGCATTTCAGGAATTCTCATCGGCTCTTGTCGACCAAGGAACGATGTAATGAAGGCTGCATTGAAGACTTTTGGGCTTTCAACTCAAAGACTCAGTTTTGTGCAACGTATTCAGCTCCATGCGCATATTGAATATTAATCGGTTTGTCTGATTGACAGAGAGGACAGTTTTGTCCGGGCCATACTGGCAAGTGAATTTCGTCGAGAAAAATAAAGTTCTTCACCCCAAGCTCACTTGCACCAACATTTCCACGGTTCACATAAGCGGCGATCCCGATTGGTTTTCCACCGGCTTTTGCAATCGCCTCGTATGTTAATCGCACCGAAAATCCTGTATTAATAATGTCGTCGACAATTAAAACAGATTTATTTTTTACAATTTCGTCGTAACCCCTTTTGATCTCAAAGTTCGTGGTGTGGCCTTTCTAATTCACGACTTGTTCGCTGAAAACGCAGCGACTGCCAAGTGCCAAAGCTGTGTATTGGGCGCAAATCACTCCGCCTATGGCTGGTCCACAGACCATCTCAGATTTTAATCCATTGTTCTGGATTTCTTTTCCTAGTAATTGGCCAAGTTGATAGGCCAATTCAGGTCTGTGATTAATGAGATCTTTCGCTATCCATCCGGAGCCATGGTCTCCCGAAGCGCACACAAAATGATCGTTTTCGATCAGTGTGCCACTGGATTCAAGGATTCTTCTTGTTGCTTGTTGTGTCGGTGGGCCAGCCATCGTTAGGGCAGATGAGCATGTCTCAAGGGTGGCCATTTTTTCAGGATCCAACCATTCAGCCCTTCTGATCTTGTTCGTACGCTTATCTGGCTTCAGCGAGAGGTCAGGATCCTGGTTTGTCGATGGTCAGATTGGTTTCGGTTGATAGCAGACCAAGTCCCCCTGCGACAATGAGTATGTGATCTCAGGCACATGTTCTATGCGATACACATACTGAAGTCAGGAGAGGCGTCGAGCACTTCTCCTTTGGTGATAGGTAGACGGAGGCCGCGAAGGCCTCCTTTTTTTGTCCGGCAGCGGCGGTTCGCTCTCGACGTTGACTAATCCTCAAACCCATCCCAACCTTCCTGGCCAATCCCATCCAGTCCATGCAGTACATGGGTCACCTGGGTGGGGTGGACCCAGCGAATAGCGCCGTCTTCGACGTCAGCCACCTGAAACAGTGAGTTCATCCGGGAATGTTGTGCCCATCCCTCACAGAAGATCACCTGTCCAAGCCACCAGTTTTTTTCGATATCAACCCTTTCACTGGCCGGAGTCAACTCCTTGACGATGACGAACTGACCAGGTCGGATGGACAGGAAAGCAGAGGCTGCATCAATGACATTCGAGCTGGGTGGGCCCAGGGGAGGATAAGTCGGCATTGAAGTACGTTTGTTCTTTCTCGGGTCTAACCCCCTTTGGTCCCGCAAGAAAAGAGTAAAGACACGCACTCCCAAGGAATTGGTTTTGGTGATTCCCAGTCGATCTGAAGTCTCGTCGTCGACTGAGTGGTCTCGTCAGCCATTGTTCTCTGCCCTGGGATCGCCTAGTCCGGAGCTGCCACTGTCGGGTAGCTCCGGAGTCGCAGTTAGACGACCAATCGAACCTGTCAACGATTGGACCTCCACGCTGACTCACCTTTGCTCAGCTCCCTGCTTCACATGCTTCACGAAGACAGATGAAATGAATCCAGATCACTGAAGTTGTGTAGCTAGGGAAACCGCCAAATCAATGCTCAAGGTCTTGCTGGTTCTTGTCGGTCAAAGCCAGGGCCAAGCCATGTGACGTTTGTGTTGCCTTTTTTGGTTCCGGTTCTGCGAGGTCGTCTCAAAGTGCTGCATTGAACCAGCCGGATCCTTCGCGAAGCAGAGCAGGAACTTCCTGCTCTTTTCTCAGGCAGCTTTGTTGGGGCCTTCTGAAAGCTTGCGATGAGCCTTATCCGCTTTGCGAATGATTTTTTGAGCCTGTTCCCTCGTGAGGCACTCCTCGGCTTTGAGTTTGAGCTTGACCAGCTTGCGGTGTTGTTTGTCTGGATTCATCGATTCACCCCGTTGTCAGGACCTCTGTCCCTCTTCATTGAGAGCTCTAAGCAAGGTTAAAGCGTGGTTAAGCAGTTTCAGACTACAAGCTGTCACTGTGTCAGCGGACTCTGCCCGGCGCGGCCTGATCACTCTGTAAGCGGAGCAGCAGCTGCTCGCAAATGGATGTCATCACCGTCATTTCTGCTGGCAAAGCTCTGAACGGCCCAAGCTTGGTCGCCATCGACCATGTGTTGGGTGTTGATCTGCTGTGGTGTCTATGCGTGGACCATGCTGTGGCTTTCGTCAAAGCGACGATCGACCGATGCCGAGACAGACGGTCAATGGGCTACTGCCAAGCGACTTGACTTGGTCTCATTCAGTGATCGATTCATGTTTTGATCAAAGTTCATCGGACTATGGATCCGATCGGCAGCATCAACTGTCGAGCTGCTCGTTTGCAAAGACCTTGCAGTTCATGGTCGTGCTCTGTCCTTTAATCGTTGATTATGTTGTGGTGTGAAACCTGAGTATTGACTAAGCGATGGAAAGCTGCTATCTCCACGGCTTCTGTAGCTTTTGACTTCACCTGATGTCGCCTTCATGGGTTCTTACTCGTTCGCGGAAGTTCGCGGCATGAGGCTTTGACATTTGCTGATTATTTCCCCTTGACAGTTAATTTGTCTGGGGCAGATCGCCTCTGTCTTGGTGAGTGCCATGTTCATACATTTGTGTACATGGAGCTGCGTCGTGTTGTCTCTTCGGTGGTTGCATTCGTTTGTAATTCGCAGATCGAATTATCGAGTGAGCACTAATCTTTAAAGGCTGCAATGATGGCAATTGTAAATGCTTGCCGAAGCAATCGTCACAGCAAGAGCTTTATAAGCGGCCAATATTCATCTAGAAGTAAAAAGGATTCATGGAGCTTGCTAACCAAGATCTTTCTGCATATCTGATGATTGGATCACTGGCGGTTTTAGTCTTTGGGGCTCTCCTCTACGGGATTTACGCCGCTTTTGGGGCCGGGTCCCTGCAGTTGACAGATCAGATTGAGGAGCATTCCAGGCTACATAAGCTTGGCATTGCGCATTCTCATCAAGGAAACGGCCGTGCTGTCGCTCGAGGCAGTCACTCACATTCGAGCCAAGACACAGTTCATTCCTGATTCTTGCTGCTTTTGCCTGTCCTCATCAAAGACTATTCATCTTGACCAATGACGCTGGAGCACCTCGGTTTCTCAGGCTTTCACAGGTCATTGAGATGACCGGTGTTGGAAAAACATTTATTTATACACACATGGAAAAAGGTAGTTTTCCAAAGCAGATACAAATTAGTTCGCGCACAGTGGTTTGGCTGGAAAAAGATATTATTGAGTGGATGAATACGAAGATAAGTCGAGGGTAGTCGCAACGAATTTTTTCTATTCTGAGTGCACTTGCATTTAAAAAATAAGGTTTATTTTTGTAGCTTTTATTAGCCCTAAGCTTGAATAAGCGATCTCATTTCTTGTTGACGGACCTGCATTCGTCTAATCCGGCACTGCAGAGGATGACAGTGCCGGTTGTGCCCTAGACGACCAATCGCATCCTGTCGAGACCGCGATTAGATTTTTAAATTGGCATGCAGTTTTCGATATGTCTGCATCAGTTGTGTCCGCCAGTTGGCTGAAATGAAGCGGGTCAATTCGTGATCGCTCTCTTTCGTTCGTAGTCAAGCGTCATCCATAAAATTAATGGGCAAGTTTGTCGCCTTCCTCCAGAATGCTTAAGCAGGCTTCGCTGTTTGGAGATCGGAGACGAATCATCTCCTGATATTCAGGTGCTTCATAAGCTGCTTTGGCTGCTTCAAGAGATGGAAATTCAATCAGAACAGTGAGATGGCCCGGGTCACCTTCCCTGATATCGGTATGGGCATCTCTGATGAACATTTTTGCGCCACACTTCTGAAGATAGGCTTCAGCAGCGGCTGCATAACTCATGAAGCCCTTGGGATCATTGATGTTGCCTGTTGCCAGCCAGTAGCCTTTCGCCATTGATGCATGCATCGAGTGTGTTGATTCTGGCGATGACTTCCGCTGAATGCCATTCAGGTTGATTCTGTAAGCCTGTCACCTGTCCAAACCCTCTCAGTCTGTGAATAAGCAATGTTGTTGAGTGGCTTTTCAGCACTGTGGTCTTTCCTTGGTTTTCCTCCAAGGGTCGCTTCTGGGTTATCTCTCGACGTCTGAAAGGCAGAACGAGAGAAGCAGCAGCAGCGCTACAGCAATCAGCATTAGCCGTCTGAATTCATTTCATCATCTCTGAACCGGAAATACACTGTGAGTAAAAAACCCCAGAACAAGGCCAGAAACGCAATCATCGTCAGAATGGTGGTGCATTCACCCGTGATTGAACATCATTATGTACGGCAATGAGTATTTATACTGTGTTCCGCGCGACGTTGTGCTCCGGGATTGTCCAGCAGGATGCTTGCTGACTTCATAGCTGTTCTGTGTTCCTTTTCAGGGAGCTGGTGCTTCATGAGAGACAATATCGATGTAACTATTGAAGTCATTGCATGCAAATATGAGCCCCCATTTGTCTGGCCAAGCTTAAGGAAATTTGCGAACTGATCCAATGGAATCGATCAAAACTTTTATCGTTACCATCAGTTTATTTTTTTATAATCTCAAATGTACTTTGCCTGATCTCTTGGCAGACCATTGAATTGTTGACAACATCATGTTAGTACTCTTATTTTTGACAACCCTTTCGCTCTGAATTAAGGTTTTTTGGGCGAAATGACCAAAGGCTCCGTTGTTCTGTTTTCAATGATGATGGTGTGGTTCTGACGAGTCGCGATTTTTTCCAGAGGCTCGTGGATCACTAATCCTGCTCCGAAGATACAAAGTCCAGTGAAGGCAATAGAAACAGGAAGCACCCAAGTTGTGGGCGATTTTGGATGAGATCGATCCATTAGTTATCCCAAGACACACCCATATTCAAACCTCCGAGCTTGATGTTGAAAATGAAAAATGGTGCTTTCTCATGTAGCAGGCCCTTCAAGGCGCTGGTCCTTGTTCCTGTTGATTGATCAACGATTCTATCGAGCTGAAATGTTGCTCACAATCTAGATCGAGCGAACCGACAACAAGACCAATTGTTTTCTCTGCTCTTCATGAATTGACCGATCTCCTATGGTTTTGCCTCTGGGAATACGCTGCAGTTTGAATGATTTCAAGATTTTAAAACGCTGGTCAATATATTGAAATCTTTAAAGCCAGGAGAGTTTGTCCATAGGGTAAAATAACCTGATTTGTTTCGTTTAAAATGTTGAAATAGCTAATCAAATCCCCATTACTTTTCTGTACAAAGGCCTGTTGCTGGTTTTCTCAATCAGTGCAGTAATCTGAGGATATTCGTTGAGGTCTTCGTTGGGAAAAAACATTTTGATGTAGGCAAGATAAGCTGTCACTGCGCAATCAGCAGCACCCCAAGCATCGCCAACAAGGAAGCCATTTGACAATTGCGTGTTGAGTTGTTTTAGTAACCTGGGGAGAATTTTTGCTTTCTGGTCTGGCACAAAAATTGCAAATGCCAGAGTCGAATTGGCGAAATGAGTCCACTGGCTGATCAGTGCTTTCTCATAGGAAGTTGTCGCTTCTCCACCATGATGTTCGGCAAGATGAAGCAGAATTGCACCCGACTCAAATAAGGTAAGAGGATCCCCTTGTGAATCAGTGATGGATGAATCACGCATTGCTGGAAGTTTTCCAAACGGGTTGATCGATAGGAAATCAGACTGCATGTTCTGACCTGTACTCAGGTCAATGTCCAAAAGTTCATAAGCAATTTTTTTTTCTTCCATGTACCAACGAGGGATTGATGCTCGTGTATGTGGGCCTCCGTAAATCGTGATTGTCATGGTTGTAGGGCTTTTAATGCCTAGAGTTTAGGATGGCAGATGAGAGCTTGAAAAATCTCAACTCAATGAGTCTGTTTGATGCACCGGCTACTCATGGGAGTTGATGATTCCTGCAGGCATGCCTGATCAGAACTTTCACATGATGGAAGCAGTTCAATTTTAAGATCAATTGATGGCTCGCTTCAAATCACATGAGTCATGCATTGAGGCTTTGTCTGTCAGTCGCTAGTTGTCGAGAGTGATACGAGCCATGCAATGAGCATTAGTCAGCAATGCCAAGTCAAAAAGTATGGAAAAGTGCTTGTGAATCTGCTCTCTGGAGCAACAAAATTAATGATCGCATTGAGTGGGAATATTATAGAAAGCAACATTCTGGTGGTGAAGTGAAGGTTGTCAAGGCAGGTGAATGTAATTTGGTTGAATTTTTCAGGAATTGGTCGCCAAGTGATATTTCAGACCTGGGACTGATCAGATTGAGTGATTTAATCATCAAGTCATTGAGTGATCAACAAATGTATGAATTCAATGTCACAGTTAACCGGGATTTATTGCACAAAGCCAAAGGCCGTATTGCCCGTCGCTTTGAGCCGCGTAACTACGATGAATGACTAAAAATTAGGGTGCTGGATCCTGGGGTTCAGCCGAACCAGTGAACGTTGATTGTTTGTAGTTGCTTTATATCTGCTGTAGTCCCAGCTTGCAGTAAGAGGAACCTGTTCTTTCACCTTTGATTTCGTTAAACTAAAAGCCTTATTACTTATCTTTTGTGTTTGCTGCATCAGAGTCTATGTTGGAATGAGTCGCAATTAAGTGATGTTAATGACCAATGACAAAAATGTTATTCCATTGCCTGATAATTCTTAATAAAGGGACCTTTTGTTTGTCAATTAGATTGTATTGAATAGGATGAATTCTTTGCATCGTTTTTTATAGGCTTTTACTGGCTTTTCAGTCGCTGATGTCATTGTTGGAACATGAACCACAGCGTCCCGAGAGGTTGCAAAGTCAAGGTCAAGGGAAGCCCAGTGAAAGTCAAGGAGCGTTATGGTGATTTGTTCAGTTGTTGATTATGCCCACCGTTATTTTGATTTGACCGGAGTGTAGATTTGTTTGGAGCTGAAGATTTTTGCTTATTTAGGAGGGTGTTGATTGAATAACTTTCAGTTGAAGCCTATGGCTGTGAATCAGTATTCGTTTCTGTGATCTGATATCCAAAAATATTGAGCATCTGATTTCGTAATGTCGCTGCAGTTGTCAATGCTGATAGCAGGCGCTTCTCCTGCGCTGGTCGTTTTTGTATGACATATTCGATATCTTGCATCACCATGTGAATCATGTTCATAGCGAGTATGCATTGAGCATCTTCGCAGTGGTTTTGTTTTGTGTCTGTGTACAGAGCGACCACTTCTTTGATGTAATCAATAAAAACAACTTTCGATGAATCTTCGGCAAATACGGTTTTAGTTTTCCAGCCTAAGCTCTCAACGAGATGACAGCAGCTATTGAGCGCAGAACGTGTTTGGTCATTATCCTGTATCTGTGTCTTGATGAAAAAATAAATGTTTGAGATGCAATACTGGATTCCATAAATAAAACTGTCTTTATGTTCCAAGTCGTTTTGTATTCTGGCCCAGACAATCCGTGCGATTCGGTCGTCAGGAGTCATTCTTGCTAGCTGTTCTAATTCAATTGATCGATTTGCCAGCTCTTCGTTCAAGTTATTTTCCATGAGGTCCCAGTCTTGTTGACGAGTTTTAGTATTGTTGACTCTTGCCTGAAGCTTATCAAACGGATTGTGGTTTCGCGTATGTTTCGTCTTCGACAGCTGTTCTGTTTTTAAATTCTTTGTTGGCCTCTGTCAGATAGAAAAACCACCGAATGATTGTATCGTTAAAAGTTATCAGCGATTGAAGCTGCTCGATTGAATTTGGACTTGTATACTTAAAATCCATGAATATTTTGTCTGCAATTTTTTGTTGCATTTTGCAGAGTGTACTTATCGAAATCACTCGCATCCAAAAAACAAAAGTTAATGCCTTTATGAAGTATTGTAAATAAGTAGATGTACTCCCTTGCGTGCTTGGCTTTGTTGGGACCTGTTGTTCAGTTAACGATTCGCGACTCCGTCGGCGGTAAAGCTGACAGCCCAGCCCGTCATGATTAATTAATAGATAGATGCAGGCTACGTTCGATGGATTTCAGTCAGTTATCAGGTCTTGTCTTGGTGGTTGTTGGTGCGGTTCTCTTTGTGACCACAGTCCAGCTCTATAGCTTCTGGGCCAGTGAGGCTGTGCTCGCTGCAGCTGCAAGGAAGTTTGATGAGACAGTCGAAAGCTTCAAGCGTACAGTACCTTATCTCTTTGTACGGCGTCGTAAGGCTGCATAACAGATACCGCTCTTAACGATGCCTCGTGGCTGAACTGTTGTATGGAGGCCAATACTTTTGCTTATCAGTTCAGCAACAGAAGTCTTTCTTGAGTAACTGACACCAATAAAATCATCAACTCTTCGTTGAGCGCTCCTCCATAACTTCTGTCAGGCGCGTGATCGCAGACGCAAGTACAACCTGAGGGTCAGGTGTTTTGGATTCTGCCACTTGTTCTTTACGCTTCATTTTTTCAACGGCTCTTACAACAATAAAACAGACAAAAGCAATTACAATGAAATTTATTGTTGATACAATGATATCACCGCCCGGCAACTGAGCCAACGACTTTACAT
>PVBE011062604.1_pt1 | contig 15959 bp, 12 predicted proteins | sample 1631181 | NCBI WGS metagenome assembly PVBE01 (sample SAMN08397723, study PRJNA350692) | Marine metagenome, whole genome shotgun sequencing project. | isolation source: water | place: Pacific Ocean | collected 2012-04
ATCGTATCAGGGGGCAGCGCGATCTTGAAAGTCTCGAGCGTTTTGGCGTTCAGCGCAATATCCGCCCTGACACTGCTTGCAGCGCCCGGCTTGCCGAAGGGTTGGGACCATTCGCCGTCGAAGGGAACGCCGTCCAGCTCGCCCTCGCCCTTGATCGTCAGGCCGCTGTTGGACGCGTTCAACGTCAGCTGGTCGGCACGCAGCGCGCGATCTTTGACCAGACGGTCGCTTTGGAATTCCGCCAGCGTTCCGTTTATGTCGAAGATCGTCAGCTTCGGGTCAGAGCCTTTTTTCATCGGAAAGGACAAAGTGCCCGCCAACTGGGCCCGTGCATCGACGACGTCAACCGGCAGGTTGGCCTTATCCATCGCCTGCAACGGGGGCCGGTTCAACAGCGCCAGGACCGATGTGATGTCCGCATCGGCGCGCAACCGAACGATGCCGGGCGGGCCATCCTTGACCGTGACATCCGGCATGATGAACGAAGACCCGTTCACCGACACCGGCGTCTCGTCGGGCGGTGTGATCACCCCGGTATCCACGCTGACAACAAAGCGGTTGCGCGAAAGGCTCGCATGACCGCTGCCGTCGGTGATATTCGGCATGGTGCGCAAAAATCGAACCTCGGCACCCTGAAAATCAAAGTCGAGGTATGCTTGCGGTGCCTCGCCCGGCTTCAAGCGAAAGGCAAGGTCAACGTCGCTCAACGCGCCGGCGTAGATATTTTCGTCCACCCACTTGCGGGTCTTTGGTTTGACGTTTTCTGGCCAAAGCTCAAGCAGGCGCGCTGGTTTCAACGCGTTCAACCCCGCATCCAGCGCAACTTGCCACCCCTGCGTCCCCGCCCGCAAATCCCCCGACAGGTTCAACGTCGTCCCCCCGTCAACGATATCCATACGGCCGACGGACATGTGAAACGGGTTGAAGGTGATTTTGGCATCCAGATCGGCACCCTCAATCGACACAGGGGCGTCATAAATATCGGCAGGGTCAGCCACCAAATCGCGCAGACGAACCTGTGCGACCAGCTCGTCCAGTTTACCGCTGTCATCGATACCCAGACTTGCGGCCCCCTCGATCCGGCCCGACACCCATTTGCTTTCGACCGAAAGCTCGTCAAAACGCAGCAGACGCTGATCTGGGTCATAGCTGAAATAGCTGCGGGCCCCGTCAAAGGGGATCGGCGTAGCACGTTCATTAGGCTGAACCACCCCGGCCCCGATCTGCAGCGTCGCATTCAGCGGCTCGAAGGTGCCGTCCTCGTCAAGGCTGCTGCGCACCGAACCGGAGATAGACGCACGCAGCACTTTCAACCAAGCAAATGCCGGGTTCTGCACCGCGATGTCACCCGCGCTCACGCCATCGAAATTCACGCCGAACTGCGACGCGGTATCGCCGATTTTGCTGCTGTAGTTGGCAGAAAGCGTGGCAACATCCGCCCCCCCGCCCAAAACGGCGAGCTCGGCCGTCATTCGCAGGTTATCGCCTTCACGGTCCAGCAACAACCGACCGCCATCCACAGTCCACATCCTGTCGGACTGCAGATCGGTGTAGCGCAAGGTCAGGGCGCGCAGCTCTATCGACCGCAGCCGCGACAGCGCCTTCGTCTCGAACACTGTATCAAGCTGGCCGATCAACTGCGGCATCGTGGCCGCCCGCCGCTCTGCCGGGGCAGTCCCGCTTGCCGCGCTCAGCGCGACGCGGCCATCCTTATCGCGACGCAAATTGGCCACCACCCCGGACATCGCAATATCGCGCGGCTGCACATCGCCCGCCAGCAGGCCCTGAATGGAAAAACTGGCCCGCACTTCGCGGAAGGCGGCAAAGCTAACCCCTTGGGGGTTGGTGATATTCACGTCCCGCAGCCGAACGCGCGGCCGCCACCCTTCGTCCACGATCAACACCATCTCTCCGAAGCCGATCCGCGCAAGCGGCATATCTTTGGCAAACCGCTCTTCGATCCGCGTCTCGAGCCATTCCGGCACGACAATGGGGCTGCGGATCATATAGATGGCAGCCCCCGCGATGGTGGCAACAATCAGCGAAATAACCAGCAGCGACCATTTGGTGGCTTGCCAAAGTCGTCTCCGCTTGGGGCTGCGGGGGGCTGCGCTGGTGTTGGGCATGGGCGTCCGGTTTTTAGGGCGGCTTGGGGTTTAAGTTTCGCCAAGCCCGACTAGTATGACAGTGCAGACAACGGCTTCCAATACATAAGAAAGTGACCCATGCCAGAGATTTCCCAACCTGCACCAGACTTTACGCTTCCTGTGACGGGGGGTGGCGAAATTTCGCTCTCCGATCTGCGGGGCAAGGCTGTGGTTTTGTATTTCTACCCCCGTGACGACACGCCGGGCTGCACCAAGGAGGCCGTGGGGTTCTCCGAACATCTTGAAGCATTTGCTGACGCCGGTGCCGTGGTTTTTGGCGTATCCCGTGACACGATGGCAAAACACGACCGTTTTGCGGCCAAACATGCCCTGACGGTTCCCCTGCTGGCCGATATCGATGGGGCCGTGACCGAAGCCTATGGCGTCTGGGTCGAAAAGAATATGTACGGCAAGAAATCCATGGGGATCGAACGCGCCACCTATCTGATTGATGCGAGCGGCAATATCGCCCGCATCTGGCGCAAGGTGAAAGTCGCCGGTCACGTGGAAGAGGTACTGGACGCGGTGCGCGCCCTATGATCGCGCTGGCCCAAATGGCGGAAAACGTGCTGCGCACTGCGGATGGCCGTGAGAAAACTGCGCTTTCTCACAAGTACGCAGCCGAGTGGCGGGCTGCCCGCGCCGCAGGCGAGGCACCGGAAATCGGCACGTCAAACCCGCCGTTGCGCCCCGCCCGCCCCGACCAGCCAGAACTCTTGTCGCCCCGCGATGTCCCCCACCGCAAGCCCGGATCGCCCGAAGGGCGCATCGCCTTACTGCACGCCGTGGCCCATATCGAATTGAACGCGGTTGATCTGCACTGGGACATTATTGCGCGCTTTACCGATGTCAAAATGCCCATGGGATTTTACGATGATTGGGTCAGCGCCGCCGACGATGAATCCAAACATTTCAATCTGATGTGCGATTGTCTTGAAGCTTTGGGCAGCCACTACGGGGCCTTGCCCGCCCATGCCGGTATGTGGCGCGCAGCCGAGGATACGGTGGATGATTTCATGGGGCGTCTCGCCGTTGTGCCTATGGTGCTTGAGGCGCGCGGGCTGGATGTGACGCCCAATATGATTCAGGTGTTCAAAAGCGCCAAGGCCACGCAGGCCGTCGACGCGCTTGAGGTGATTTACGCCGAAGAGGTCGCGCATGTGGCCTATGGGTCAAAGTGGTTCCACTTCCTGTGCGGGCGCCACGAGCTTGACCCGAAAGAGGCGTTCCACGATCTGGTGCGCACCTATTTCCACGGTGTTCTCAAGCCCCCGTTCAACGAAGAGAAGCGGGCAGAGGCCGGGATTCCACCTGATTTTTACTGGCCGTTGACCGAGAGTGTTTAAAATATTCGCCCTCCAAACCGTTGAATCGGCAATTTATTGCCAAATTTGTCGTTAAACTTTCATTAACCGCCGGTGGGAAAGTCTGAAGGGTTGCCCGACGGACCCCCACTGGCTAAGCACGGCGGGTGACAATCAGCGCGCGGTGGGGGCCTTGCGTGCTGTGACAGGGACGGAACAAGGATACCACGCGTGCGGACAAGGTTTGCGATCAAAATTCATTCGGCGCTTGAACGGTTTTTTCCCGAACGCCGCGTTTTTCTGAAATCCGATACCGACACACGCTTTATCCGCCTGCGCCCCGTTACCCAGCTTTTCGTCTTCACCGGGGCGTCTTTGTTTGTGGCCTGGTCGATCGTCGCCACCGCCGTGATCCTGATGGACAGCATCGGGTCGGGCAATTTTCGCGAACAAGCCAAACGCGACCAACGTACCTATCAGGCCCGGTTGAGCGATCTTTCAGCGCAGCGCAATGGACGCGCGGAAGAGGCCGTTGCCGCGCAGGAACGGTTTAACGCCGCGCTGAAGCAGATTTCGGTCATGCAGTCCGAGCTGCTGCAATCCGAGACGCGACGCCGGGAGCTTGAGACCGGCATCGAAGTCATTCAAAGCACCCTGCGCGACACGATGAAAGACCGCGAAGCTGCGCGCACTCAGGTCGCCGAACTGGAAGGGGCCGCCGCCGGCGAAGGTAAAGCGACACGCGCCGCCAACGGATCCTCCGCCCCGATTTCCCTGCTGGCAGAGGCGCTTGAGCGTACTGCCGCCGAACGCGATCAGGTGGTGATTGATGCGCAAGACGCGCTGATCCAGGCGGATGAACTGAACCAGAAGTTGGCCTTGATGCGCGAACAGAACGACGCGATTTTCCGCCAGCTTGAAGAGGCGATGACCGTTTCTGTTGCCCCGCTTGACAAAATGTTCCGCAGCGCGGGCATGCCGACCGACCGGATGCTGGCCACAGTGCGCCGCGGTTATTCCGGTCAGGGTGGCCCGCTGATGCCGTTAAGCTTTTCCACACGGGGGGAGGCTCCTTCCCCCGACACCCTGCGCGCCAACCGTCTGCTTGGCCAGATGGACAAGCTGAACATGTACCGCATTGCCGCGCAAAAAGCGCCCTTTGCGAACCCGCTGAAATCCTCTTTCCGCTTCAGCAGCCCGTTCGGCTACCGCCGCGATCCCAAAACGGGGGGCCGCCGGATGCACAGCGGGACAGATTTCGCCGCCGGTATGGGCACGCCCATCCACTCCACCGCCGAAGGGGTTGTGACCCACGCGGGCTGGAGCTCTGGCTACGGGAGACTGGTTAAAATCCAACATGAATTCGGGGTCGAGACACGTTACGCACACATGTCTAAATTGCGCGTAAAAGTCGGCCAAAGGGTATCGCGCGGACAGCGGATAGGTGATATGGGAACATCAGGACGGTCTACTGGTGTCCACCTGCATTACGAAGTCCGTGTCGGTGGCAAGGCTGTAAATCCAATGATCTTTATCAAGGCTGCAAACGATGTTTTCTAAAAGCAAAATCAATGATCCCGCTCCTAAGTCCGACGCAGACACGTCCAGCACCGCTGCACCGTCATCCTCTGCACCGGCTGCGCCCAAGCAAAGCGAATTCAAGGCCAGCGCGCCCAAGGCAAAACCACCTGCCTCCGTGCTGTCCTCCGATCTGCACATCACCGGCAACTTGAAAACAACCGGCGACATCCAGGTTGAAGGCACCGTGGAAGGCGACATTCGCGCCCACCTGCTGACCATCGGCGAAACCGCGACCATCAAGGGCGAAGTGATCGCCGATGACGTTGTGATCAACGGCCGTATCGTGGGCCGCGTGCGCGGTCTGAAAGTCCGCCTGACATCGACCGCCCGCGTCGAAGGCGACATCATCCACAAGACCATCGCCATCGAATCCGGTGCGCATTTCGAAGGCTCCGTTCAGCGTCAGGACGACCCGCTGAACCCCGGCGCGAAATCCGCCCCTGCGCAAAAGCCGAACCCGGCGTCCTGATCGGACAAGGGTGATGAATGTGAAAGGGCGTCGCACTGTTGCGACGCCCTTTTTCGTTGAGATATCAAAATCGTCGGCTGCGAAGTGCTGCGCGGCCAAAGCGGGGCAAAGGCGCAAGCACCCCTGCCCTACGCGATGATTATTCGGTCACCTTAACCTCGACCATACGGTCCGGCGTGCCGGTGACAGCGCCGTTGCCGCCGGTCCCGCGCTTGATCGCGTCCAGCACGTCCAGCCCTTCGGTCACTTTGCCCACAACGGTATATTGCCCGTTCAGGAAGTGCCCTTGGTCAAACATGATAAAGAACTGCGAGTTCGCGGAATCCGGGCTCTGGCTGCGTGCCATGCCGACAACACCGCGGTCAAAGGGGATGTCCGAGAATTCGGCAGGCAGATCGGGCAAGTCGGAACCGCCCATGCCCGCGCGGCCTGTGTCCCCACCGGCCTTGCCAAATTCAACGTCACCGGTCTGCGCCATGAACCCGTCGATCACGCGGTGAAACACCACGCCATCGTATGCCCCTGCTTCGGCCAGCTCTTTCAGCCGTGCCACATGCGCGGGGGCCACGTCTTCGGCCAGATCGATCTTGATGGTGCCTTGCGCTTCGCCATCCACGGTGATCGCCAGACCATCCGCGAAAGCCGCCCCTGCCATCACGGCAGAGGCAACGCCTGCTGCAATCAGATTACGCATCAGCGGCAACCTTGACGCTGATCATGCGATCAGGGTTCGCCGGCGGCTCGCCACGGGTGATCGCGTCCACATGCTCCATCCCCGAGATGACCTGACCGTAAACGGTGTATTGACCGTTCAAGAAGTCGTTGTCTTTGAAGTTGATGAAGAACTGGCTGTTCGCGCTATCGGGGTTGGCGGAACGCGCCGCACCGATGCTGCCACGGGCGTGCGGCACTTTGGAGAATTCGGCTGGCAGGTTCGGCATGTCCGACCCACCGGTCCCCGCGGCGCGCAGGTTGAAATTGTCTTCCATGTTGCCGTTGGCCACGTCGCCCGTCTGCGCCATGAACCCTTCGATCACGCGGTGAAAGGCCACGTTGTCGTATTTACCGGCGCGGGCCAGTTCCTTCATACGCTCTACATGTTTGGGGGCCACATCAGGCAACAGCTGGATGGTGACAGTGCCGCCCCTCAGTTCCATCAGGATCGTGTTTTCGGGGTCTTTGATCTCGGCCATGCCGGTCTCCTTTAAGAATTTCGTTGGCAATTACCTAGGACGTGCAAGCGCAATTGCCAAGCGGGTCCATTGACCCTGACGGCAATAACGGCAAAACACGACGGGAATTGTGGTTTTACACGAGGGACAAGATGGGCTGGAAAGCATTGGATGACATGGACCTGCGCGGCAAGCGGGTTCTGGTGCGCGTGGATATCAACGTGCCGGTTGAAAACGGCAAGGTAACGGACGACACCCGCATCCAGCGGATCATCCCCACCCTGCGCGACATTCTGGAACAGGGTGGCACCCCTGTGTTGCTGGCGCATTTTGGCCGCCCCAAGGGCAAACGCGTGCAGGATCTGAGCCTGCGTGTCGTCCTCCCCGCGCTAGAGGATGCCTTGGGCCGCAAAGTCGTGCTGGCCGAAACGCTCGAGGCCGCCGAGGCGGGCACCGAAGAGATAAACGCCGCCGATGTATTGCTGCTCGAAAACATCCGTTTCTATCCGGGCGAGACCGAGAACGACCCCGATTTTGCCAAACGTCTGGCCGGTTTGGGCGATATCTATTGCAATGATGCCTTCTCTGCCGCGCACCGCGCCCATGCGTCGACCGAAGGGGTCGCGCGGCTCTTGCCCTCTTGTGCGGGCCGTTTGATGCAGGCCGAGCTTTCGGCGCTTGAAGCCGCGCTGGCCACGCCGAAACGCCCCGTGGGCGCGGTGGTGGGCGGTGCCAAAGTATCGACCAAGATCGAACTGTTGGAAAACCTCGTGAACCGGCTGGATCTGTTGGTGATCGGGGGCGGCATGGCCAATACGTTTCTGGGCGCACAAGGCGCAGATCTGGGCAAGTCCCTGTCTGAACCCGATTTTTACGACACCGCCAAGGATATTCTGGCACAGGCGGAAAAGGCCGGCTGCCGCGTCCTGCTGCCCGTAGATGGGCTTGTCGCGCGGGAATTCGCCGCCCATGCCGCGCATGAGGTCGCAGCCCTTGGGGCCGATACCGTGCTGGCTGCGGACCAGATGGTACTGGACGCAGGCCCGAAGACGGTTGAACTGGTCAAAGACGCGTTTGACGGCCTGAAAACCCTGATCTGGAACGGCCCCATGGGCGCGTTCGAGATCGCCCCCTTCGACACCGCAACCGTCGCCGCGGCCAAGGCAGCGGCCGCGCTGACACGCGACGGCGCGCTGATCTCGGTGGCGGGTGGTGGCGACACCGTGGCCGCGTTGAACCAGGCGGGTGCGGCGGAGGATTTCACCTATATCTCCACCGCGGGCGGTGCCTTCCTTGAATGGATGGAAGGCAAGACCCTCCCCGGCGTCGCCGCGCTGGACGCCTGACCTTATCCCCGCCAGTCGTGGCACAGCGATGCGACTGGCGGAAAAGATATGCGACATCCTTGCCCAACCCCCTAAAAAGATGAACATTTTCTTGCCAATCGCAAGACGGGGGATTCCCTTCGCGAATCACCTGTGTCATACTGGGGGAACGTCCACTAAGAGACGATTAAAGGCAGATACATGAACCGCAGCAGCAAACCCGCTTTTGGCACTCTTTTGTTTTTCGCGATCGCCTTCGCGCTGAGCCTCTATTTCGCCTTTGCAGCGATTCAGGGGAACTACGGCCTGTTCCGCCGCGCCGAGATCGTGGCCGAAGCGCAGGATCTGCGGGTACAGCTTGCACAGGTGCAGATCGATGTGGCGCGGATGGAGAACCTGACCCATCGTCTGTCTGACGAATATCTTGATCTCGATCTGCTGGACGAACAGACCCGCAAGGTGCTGGGGATGATCCGCGCCGATGAAATCGTGATCCGCTGATACCCGCGCATCATCCGGCATAATCCCCCGCAGCGTCATAAAAAATTCACGCCCCGCCAGCAGGGTATTGCGTGACTTGTAAATGCCTCTCGCCATCATTGCTCGAATCCGATAAGAGATAGTTTAACGCTAAACTATTTTGCGCGTGCGCGGGACAAACTACGGAGGAATTGCCCCATGGCTGCCCAGAAACCGACGAAAAAGACAAACGCCAGCGCCGAAGAGCTCAAGGCCTACTATCGCGATATGCTGCTGATCCGGCGGTTCGAGGAAAAAGCGGGCCAGCTTTACGGCATGGGTCTGATCGGTGGTTTTTGCCACCTTTATATCGGACAAGAAGCGGTGGTTGTCGGGCTTGAAGCCACGGCCAAGGACGGCGACAGCCGCATCACCACCTACCGCGACCACTGGCATATGCTGGCCTGCGGCATGAACCCCGACGGGGTAATGGCCGAACTCACCGGCCGCGAAGGCGGCTATTCCCGCGGCAAGGGCGGGTCCATGCATATGTTCTCTAAGGAAAAGAAATTCTATGGCGGCCACGGCATCGTGGGTGCAAACGTCCCCCTTGGCGCGGGCATCGCCTTTGCGGACAAGTATAAGGGCAACGACAACGTTACCTTTACCTATTTCGGGGATGGTGCCGCGAACCAGGGTCAGGTCTACGAGACGTTCAACATGGCCGCCCTGTGGAAACTGCCGGTGATTTTCATCATCGAAAACAACCAATATGCCATGGGCACCTCGCAGCAGCGCTCTACCTCCAGCGCTGAAATCTGGGAACGCGGCAAGGCTTTCGGCATCCCCGGCGAAGCGGTGGATGGTATGGATGTGCTGGCAGTCAAGGACGCGGGCGAACGCGCGGTGAAACACTGCCGCTCGGGCGACGGCCCCTATATTCTGGAAATCAAGACATACCGCTACCGCGGGCACTCCATGTCGGACCCGGCCAAATACCGGACCCGCGAAGAAGTGCAGAAAATGCGCGACGAACGCGACCCCATCGAACAGGTGCGCAACATCCTGCTGGAACATAAACACGCCAGCGAGGACGATCTGAAAGCGATCGACAAAGAGATTAAGGAAATCGTTAACGCAAGCGCGGAGTTTGCCAAAGAAAGCCCCGAACCCGCGGCGGAAGAGCTTTGGACAGATATCTACGCAACCGAAGTCCCACAGGAGGCTTGAACCATGGCAATCGAAATTCTCATGCCCGCACTGAGCCCCACAATGGAAGAAGGCACGCTTGCCAAATGGCTGGTCAAAGAGGGCGACACCGTGTCCTCGGGTGACATCATGGCCGAGATCGAAACCGACAAGGCCACGATGGAATTCGAAGCCGTCGACGAAGGCACCATCGGCAAGATCCTGATCGACGCCGGCACCGAAGGCGTCAAGGTCAACACCCCTATTGCCGTGCTGCTGGAAGAAGGCGAAGACGCCTCTGACATCGACAGCGCGTCGAGCGCCGCACCGGCGGAACAGACCAAAGCCGACGATAGCGATGACGCCAAATCCGACAAAGCGCCCGCCGCCGCCAAGCCCGACGCCGAGGCCCCGAAGGCACCGGAAACCGACACCACCCCCGACTGGCCCGAAGGCACCAAGCTGAAACAGCAGACGGTGCGCGAGGCCCTGCGCGATGCCATGGCCGAAGAAATGCGCCGTGACGATGACGTGTTCCTGATGGGCGAGGAAGTCGCCGAATACGAAGGCGCCTATAAAATTTCCCAAGGCCTGCTGGACGAATTCGGGGCCAAGCGGATCATCGACACGCCGATTACCGAACACGGGTTTGCCGGTATCGGTGTGGGTGCTGCCTTTGGCGGGCTGCGCCCCATCGTCGAATTCATGACCTGGAACTTTGCCATGCAGGCGATCGACCACATCCTGAACTCCGCTGCGAAAACGCTCTATATGTCCGGCGGTCAGATGGGCGCGCCAATGGTCTTCCGCGGACCAAACGGTGCCGCGGCCCGTGTCGGCGCGCAGCACAGCCAGGATTACGCCGCGTGGTACATGCAGATCCCCGGCCTCAAGGTGGCGATGCCCTATTCTGCCTCCGATGCCAAAGGCTTGATGAAAACCGCGATCCGCGACCCCAACCCCGTCGTTTTCCTTGAAAATGAAATCATGTACGGCAAATCCTTCGATGTGCCCGATGTCGAGGATTATACCGTCCCCTTCGGCAAGGCCCGCATCTGGCGCGAGGGCACGGATGTCACGATCGTCAGCTTTGGCATCGGCATGACCTATGCGCTGGAAGCCGCTGAAAAGCTGGCCGAAGAAGGCATCGACGCCGAAGTCATCGACCTGCGCACCCTGCGCCCGATGGACACCGCCAGCATCATCAAGTCGGTGATGAAGACCAACCGCCTTGTCACCGTCGAAGAGGGCTGGCCACAAGGCTCCGTCGGGAACTACATCTCCAGCGTGATCATGCAGGAAGCCTTTGACTATCTGGACGCGCCGGTGATCAACTGCACCGGCAAAGATGTGCCCATGCCCTATGCCGCAAACCTCGAAAAACTGGCGCTTGTCACCACGGACGAGGTTATCGCGGCGGTCAAAAAAGTCACCTACAAGTAAGGAGCGGTCCACATGCCCATAGAAATCCTCATGCCCGCCCTCAGCCCCACGATGGAAGAAGGCACGCTGGCGAAATGGCTTGTCTCCGAAGGGGATAGCGTCTCCTCCGGTGATATCCTGTGCGAGATTGAAACCGACAAGGCGACGATGGAATTCGAAGCCGTCGACGAAGGCACCATCGGCAAGATCCTGATCGGTGACGGCAGCGAAGGCGTCAAGGTGAACACCCCCATCGCCGTGCTGCTGGAAGAGGGCGAAGAAGCGTCAGACATTGACAGCGCCCCTGCCCCGGCTGCCAAAGACAGCGCCAAGGAGGATGCCCCCGACCAGGACGCGGCCCCTGAAAAAGGCTACGGCCGCGGCGAAAGCGACGCCAATGACACAGGCACATCCGCACCCGCCGCGCCCAAGGGCAGTGACGGCAAACGGCTGTTTGTAACACCGCTGGCCCGTCGCATCGCGGCAAACAAAGGCGTGGACCTGACCGAACTCTCCGGCTCTGGCCCGCATGGTCGCATCATCAAAGCAGATGTGGAGGCAGCCTCCGCCGGTAGCGCCAAAGCCAAACCGGCCGAAAGCACGCAAACCGCCAGCGCACCGGCAGCCACAGCGGCCCCTGCCGCCGGCCCTTCCGCCGACGCCGTGATGAAAATCTACGAAGGCCGCGCGTTCGAGGAAATCTCCCTCAACGGCATGCGCAAGACCATCGCCGCGCGCCTGACCGAAGCCAAACAGTCGATCCCGCATTTCTACCTGCGCCGCGACATCGAGCTCGACGCGCTGCTGAAGTTCCGCGGTGAGCTGAACAAACAACTCGAAGCCCGCGACGTGAAGCTGTCGGTCAATGACTTCATCATCAAGGCCTGCGCTCTGGCGCTGCAAACCGTGTCTGACGCCAATGCCGTCTGGGCCGGTGACCGCATCCTCAAGCTCAAGCCCTCGGATGTGGCCGTCGCCGTGGCCATCGAGGGCGGCCTGTTCACGCCAGTGCTGAAAGACGCCGAGATGAAATCGCTCTCGACCCTCTCGGCCGAGATGAAAGACCTCGCCACCCGTGCACGCGACCGCAAGCTTGCGCCGCATGAATATCAGGGCGGCAGCTTCGCCATCTCGAACCTCGGCATGTTCGGGATCGACAACTTCGATGCGGTCATCAACCCACCCCATGGCGCGATTTTGGCCGTCGGCGCAGGGGTCAAGAAACCCGTCGTCGGCAAGGACGGGGAACTCGCCGTCGCCACGGTCATGTCCGTCACCCTCTCTGTCGATCACCGCGTCATCGACGGTGCCTTGGGCGCGCAGCTGCTCAGCGCCATCAAGGACAATCTCGAAAACCCCATGATGATGCTGGCGTAACCCCTCTTCCAAATGGATCCAAATCCTCGGGGGTCCGGGGGCAGACAGCCCCCGGCCTCACAAAAAAAGGCCGGCCCCAATGACGGGTCCGGCCTTTTCACATCTCGACGAAGGCGCGCGCCCTCAATCCCCTAGCATTACATATTAATATCGCCTTGCGGCCCCAGCATGTGATCCATCAGGACCGACGGCTGATCGCAACCCGCCTCCCCCACGACCCGCGCAGGGATGCCCGCGACGGTCTTGCAGGGCGGCACGGATTCCAGCACGACAGACCCCGCCGCAATGCGCGAGCAATGCCCGATAGAAATATTACCCAACACTTTCGCCCCCGCGCCGATCAACACGCCGTTGCCAATCTTCGGGTGACGGTCCTGCTCTTCCTTGCCCGTCCCGCCCAAAGTGACCGAGTGCAGCATCGACACGTTGTCGCCCACGACCGCGGTTTCGCCAATCACGACGGAGTGGGCGTGGTCGATCATGATTCCCTTGCCGATCGTCGCGGCGGGGTGGATATCGACGCCAAAAATCTCGCTCACGCGCATCTGCACGAAATAGGCCAGATCCCGTTTACCTTGTTTCCACAGGTGATGGCCCACACGGTAGGCCTGCACGGCCTGATAGCCTTTGAAATACAGGATCGGTTGCAACAGCCGGTGGCAGGCGGGGTCACGCTCGTAAATCGCCACCAGATCGGCACGTGCCGCCTTGATCAGGTCAGGATCACTGGCAAAGGCCTCCTCCACCATCTCATGGACCACCATCATCGACATTTCATTCGAGGCCAGCTTCGCTGCGATACGGTAGGATAGCGCTTTCTCGATGGATTTATGGTGCAGAATCGTAGCGTGGACAAAACCGCCAATCAGCGGCTCATCGCGGACAGCATTCTGTGCTTCCGTCTGGATCTGATCCCAAACCGGATCCACCGTGGCGATATTCGTGCGTGCATTTGCCATAAGACCATCCTTCTTTGTCCCCACGATATAGCAGGTTCCGCCCAAGTGCCAAACGCAAAGCCGAGAGGTTACACGCGCAGTTTATCACAAATTGATCTCGCCAAACAGCGCGGGCCCCGCCCCGTACAGCGCAGAAACCTGCGCAACACTGATCAACGCAGGCCCCGCCGCCCCGTCAGCTGCGCGCATTTGGGCGGTATAGGTCCAGCTTGCGCGGTCCACGATCTCTTCGCGCAGGACAACACCGTTTTGCAGGATACGCAACTGATATTGCTCGCTTTCCTCGGCCAGTGGCACATCGAACTCCGTCCACCCGTCGCCATTGATCCGAGTCCGGCGTATCCAGCCAAACCGCAACGCACCCGCTTCTTCTTCTATTTGCAGGTGGCAGGGCCGATAGGGGCGCAGCCCGGTGCCGTCAAAGCTCTCGGTTTTTTGAACGTAGCTTGGGTCGTTCAGCGGACGGCCCGCAGGCCCGATGCGATAGGTCTGCGCGATCCGCAACAGGTTCGGGCTCAGCTCGATCTGGCGAGGGACTGAGTTGAGGAGCACAAACTGCGATCCCGCGGGCCAGACTTCCGGCATCACCCCATCCGACCCCGCTTGCCCGCGCAATCGGTCGCGCAGAAGATAGGTTTGCGGGGCGATCAGCTCGGCCCGCGCGAACTGGAACACCTCCCACCGGTCGGCAGAGCCGTCGCCGATAGCTGCCAGATTGGCCCCGCCCAGCAGATCGGCCTCATCAACACTCTCTAACACACCGCTGGTCAGCGTGACCTGCAGCGCCTGCCCGCGATCCACCACACCGGGGCGCGCATGGGCCATGTCGTTTTGCGTGCCCCCCATTGTCGCGCGTAAGGGCATCAGGGTGTTCAACCTGAAATTCGTTTCCCCGCCAGAGGCATAGACCGCGACGTTGCCCGGCCATTGCCGTGCGCTGGCTGCAATATGCGGCGCATGGGGCACCTCGTCACCGCGCAGCAGCGGCAGGTCCAGAAACAGCGCGTTCACCGGTACGGGCGCGACAAAGGGTTTCAACGCGACCAATTCGTCATCGAAGGGCGCGGGGTCATAGACCTCGGGCTCAATCCGCACGGCCTCGATCAAAGACATCTCCCCCATCTCGACGCGATCCACACGGTACAGCGCCTCCCCCTCGCCATCGTCTGGCGGCAAGGCAATCACATCACCCGCGCCGACATCCATCATCGACGGCGGCAACGCCAGACGCACCCCTTCGCGTGCCACACGCGCCTCTGTCAGCCAGCGTTCAGCTGTCTGGTGCCCCTCCGCCCGGGTGAGCGCCATATTGAACTCTGACATCGCCACGGCATGGGTCGCGTCGTCAGGCAAGATCGCCTCTTCCGCGATCACCTCGTAGTCGCCATCCGCCTGCACAAACCGCAAACGCAGACGCCCTGAAAGTTCCGCCTCTGCCTCACGGGACTGTTCCACCGGTGCCTTCAGATCACCCGAAACAGCCAACGTCTCTCTGTTCAGCGGCACGGCATCCAATCCGTCCCGCATGATGAAACGCAACACCCCGTCGCGTTCCACCGCATCAAAGCCATAGCGCAGCATCAACGGCTGCAACGCCGCGCGCGCATCGGCCACCTCGTCCACCACATAGCCGCGGACATAGCCATACAGCCCAGAGGTATCGACATCGTTAACGCCAGCACGACGGCAGATCGCCGCCACGAGCTCGGACAAGGGCAGCGCCGCACTGCGGCCGTTCAGCCAATGCCCACGGGCGTAATTGCGACCATCGCTCCACAGCGCGCGATTATTGGGAAAGAAAGGATAGGGCCGCGTGTCCCAGGCCCAAACAAAGGCGCGGGTCATATCCACCATCGGCCCGCCATAGGCCGCCGAGACCGGATTATGCGCCGGATCCCGCCAATGATCCGCCACGGCACGCAGATATTGCATTTGCATCAACTCATCCCGCGCGCCCGATGAATAGCGCGGCAAACTGCTTTCAGAGCTTTTGAGGTCAAGAAACTTGTTCGGCTGGTTGGTCCCCTTGTCCACCGCCGCGCAGCCGTATTCCGTAAACCAGATGGGCTTGGACCTTGGCAGCCAGCCCGTCGGCTCTGCTGCGCGCGCACCGCCGATACGATTGTGGTGCAGGTTCTCCCACCAGCCGCGCAGATCCTTGTAACGGTAAACCCAAGGCTCCCCATGGGTGCCATCGGTGATCGCCGTACGGCGTTGCGCCGCGCGCGCCTCGGGCGAATGGTAATACCAGTCAAACCCTTCGCCCCCCGCAACATTACTTGCCAGATAGTCCAACGCATAGATGCTGTCGCTATGCTGCGCGTCCAGGTGATCTGTACCGTCGCGCCAATCGGACAGCGGCATATAATTATCGATGCCGACGAAATCGATCGTGTCGTCGGCCCACAGCGGATCAAGGTGAAAGAACACATCGCCGCTGCCATCCTGCGGGTGATAGCCGAAATATTCGGACCAATCCGCGGCATAGCTGATCTTGGTGCCCGCGCCCAAAAGCAGCCGCGCCTCTGCGGCCAGCGCGCGAAACGCCTGCACCGC
>PVBE012840756.1_pt1 | contig 15959 bp, 12 predicted proteins | sample 1631181 | NCBI WGS metagenome assembly PVBE01 (sample SAMN08397723, study PRJNA350692) | Marine metagenome, whole genome shotgun sequencing project. | isolation source: water | place: Pacific Ocean | collected 2012-04
ATGCGCCTTGAGTAATAGTAACAGCACCACCCGACTCCGTGGCAGTGAGTGCTGCGCCCACAACATCGATTGACGTTGCGGTTGCGGTTAACTCGCTACCCTCTTCTGATAGTGATAGTGCCGAGCCACCGCCACCGCCTGAAGGCGTTGAGATAAAGCCACCTTTTGTTGACTGGAGGAAACCGCCCGACGCCATGGCTATCGATTCCCTAAGTCACGTGCTGCTATGACGCCTGTGACGGTTGGTGACCCAGTGAACGCTGCGGTGAGCTGGACGAATAAACGCGAGAACCCTCGTAGCCCAGAGATGATCTCAGCATGGGCTATGACGCCCGCGCTGATAGACGTAATCTCCGATGCCTCGTTCAGCAGCCCACGGTTTCCTGCCGTAGCGTCAGTTCCAAGTACGTGCCATTTAGCAGTCACCGGATGATACGCCCATGCTCGTGCCGTAACCCCCAGGGAGCCACTGCCAGCAGTGTTGTGTATCAAGCACACAACTTCATTGGGGTAGCGCATCTGCCCCAGATCAACCCCGTCAGTCACTGCCGATGGAGCTGCTGTTGGTGCCGTCACATCTGAGAATAATGTTAAGTTCTGTTTTGTTGCCATTTCGTTCCTCTACTTTTCTAATCTTTGCGACTGCGTTTCTTGGTTCTGGACCGATTGCTTTACCCCGCTTAGATCAGGGGTTTGCTCCTCTTGTGCAAATGCTGCTTGACGTACCCCTATCGATTTCGGATCCATCTCTGTTGAGAATGGAACACCAAAAAGCGCAGAGAGTTCAACTATTTTATGGAATGGGAGTTTCCCTTTTGCCTCTGGGATCTTATCCATGAACCGTTCCTGCACTCGCTGATAAATTGCTGGCGACGTGTCTCGAAGCGCATCTGCCTCTTCCTTGGTCAGTCTACCTGTGCCCATTTTATCTAAGACACTCATCGGACTCCATGCTGCTGCCGCGTACCTCGCAAACTTTGCGATGGTGTAGTCTGGCGGGACATAGGTATCGTACTCCGACCCTACATATCCCATTGCTGGACCTCTGGGTATTTTGCGGTGGATCATGGCAACCCTACGGAACTGGTTGTCTGCCACCTGCTGGGCAAGGTGGGGGTCTACATCGCGCAGGTTCTTGGTTGCGTCCATCAGTAGATCCATCAGCCTCTCCGGGTCTGCCATTGCGTCATCCAACTCACCGACGCGCTTAAAGAACGCTTTCTGGGTTGGTGTCAACTTTCGCTTATTCGCCACGCGCTGCAACCTCCTCAGGCTCTTCCTCGAACCCGAATGACATATTGTCGAGGAGGGAGAGGGTGCCGACATGGGCATAGCGTCCCGGCTTCTCTACTAGCCCGAGAAATCCCTCAACCTTCTGCGCTATCTTTTCTGTGGTTGTTACATACGCTTCCCCTGCGGAAGCACCGAGTCCCTTGCCCCTAAACTTTCTCCAACCCCTTCGAGCTATGCCAGACGCCAGAGCACCTGTGGCTACACTTACTGCAGTCCTCTTCCCGGCAAGCCCCGGTCCCGCCCCACTGTAGAGTCCTTGCCCTACACCGTTGACGATTGATGACTCGAAGATCCCCATACCCTTTCGCCCTGATGCTCCTGCCGCGCCTGCCGCGCCACCTAACCCAAGTGCATCTGCCTTCCTCGCTATGACAAGCGCTTCCGAGACTGTTCGTGCATCGGTAAGTTGCTGCCTTAAGTCCTCCAGAGCATCAATTTTACTTGTGTCACTGATGGCTGCTGTGCGGTCTTCGCGTGCCCTGCGGAGGACTTCCCTCTTAGCGTCGACTGCCGCCTTCCCTAACTCCGGTGCCTCGGCAAGCGCACGTTCTGCATCGTCGACTGCTGCCTTGGCCTGGTCTACCGCTGCCTGCTTACCTGAAAGCTTGCCTTCGGCCACTGCGATATCTTCCGCTATGTCGTCCACCAGGTCGATTGCCTGCTGCTTCTCGATAGCCTTTATCTCGGCCTTTATGCCAGCCTGCGTCCCTGCTTCGCTCAATACATCATCTGCTGCCCTGGTTACTGCCTGGGCGGATGGCTTGGCACCAGCATGACCGACTGCTCCGTCGACGTGCCTTGCAAAGCGACCTGCCGACTTGTAGTAGAGCATTGCGTTTAGGGCTTTCCCAGCATAGGGGACGTCTTCTAGTAGTTCGCTCGCGCCACCTGTTCCGCCAATATCCAGTGCTATCTCTGTTAGGCCTAACTTCTCTAGTGTGGTGGTGCCATCGCGCAGGTCCATCGCTTGACGGACTCCACGGAGGTACTCTCCTGGGGCATGCTGCCGTTGGAATAACTCGTCTGTTGTCTTCAACTTGAATTCCCACGGCTTACCCTTAAACGCCATGCCTTGAAAATCATTTGTCGCCTGCCGCAGTTTTGCCAGTTCGTCAGACTGTCGTCGCGAGGCTATCACCAGGTTATCCATGATCTGGATCATCCGGGTATATGCATCACGATGCTCTCTCGCCACCATCTGCACCCGGTCATCGGTGATGTCAATGATCCTGCGGTTTACGCGCTGACCTGCTTTGCCTCGCTTCTCGAAGGTTACAAACAATCCCTCGAACTCGTTCATCATCTTGTTCAGGTGGATATTTGACTCCTCTAGTGCATCGGTGAGCGGGTGGCTTTTCTTATGGAAAAACTTATTTCGGATCTGCCAAGCTGCCTGTCGCCACTTCTCAGCATTCTTGTACATGACCCACATTCTCTCGGTGAGCTTGCCTGCGCCGGTTCCGGCTGGATCTGCCAGGAGTCGGCCCATCTGCTCCTCGACTGACTCCACCTTCTTGGCTAGTTCCGTGCCTACTTCCTCTACCTCTTCCTCTGCTTTCTTCGTGGCCTTTTTTAATTCAGCCAACTCCTCCTGCTTTCGCTTCTTGAGTTGTTCCAGGTTCCGCTTGCCGGTTTTGCCACTAGCCTTCGTTAGCCTTCGCGCCGCTGTGGCGACTGCCTGTTCCGCTGTGGCGAGCAACTCCTCTTTTTTTCTGAGGTTGACCGCAGCATCGTCTGCCCTGGTCTTCACCGCTGCCAGTTCCGCCTCGAGCGCTTCCTCTGCTGCGCGTTGCTCCTTGTCTACTGCCTTGAGCTTTGTCGTGTACTCGGCCTTGGCTTTGTTTACTTTCCGGAGGCCTTCCGCTTCTGCCTTCCGTGCATCCCTGGCACCGAGCTTCGCTTCCTCTGCGCCGATGAAGGCATTCTTGCCTGCCTCCTTCTCTGCCTTTAGAGCATCGTCCGTGATCGTCTTGAGCACGGCATCCGCTTCCGACATTCGGCCTGCTTGGCGACCCTCTCTCCAAATCTTTACTGCCCTGTGACCATCTCCGAGCAGGGATAAGCCACCACCGAATGCTGCACCGAGAACAGCACCGTGAAACGCTCCAGCCTTCATCTCGCTCCAGAGAGCCTCTGCGGTCATGGGGTCTTCTGCTAAGGACACCGTCGAGAGTCCCTGCCCTGCCCCGTATGCGGCTCCCTCGAGGGCAAGAGCAGCTGCCATCTGACCTGCTCGTGGTATTACCCCTGTTGCTGCCGCTCCACCCGTCACGCCTATGACTGCACGCTCCGTACCGCGCATCACCAGAACTGGGGGAGTGTAGCCCATCATGGACTTGAAAGCGCTTGGCGCGGCCTTTGTTGCTGCTGTCTCTGCGGCTGCCTTTGTTGCCCCTCTCGCAAGGAGAGATGTACCACCGGACATGACTGACGGCACAACGATGCCGCCAATCTCTCCGATCCCTGCCGCCCATGGGTTCCGCACCCTGCGCTCCCTCATGCCCTCCTTGGATGCGCCGAATGCTTGGAGCATCACGTCAGACCCACCAAAGGTTACACCTCTTGCTGCACCCTCGAGGAGTGCGCGACCCGTATTCCAGAAGCCATCTCCATATTCTTTTTCGAGCCTGTCCTGCTTTGTCCTCCACCGCAGATGACTGCCCGACTCAGGCGTATACCCTTCCCTGAAATACTTCTCTGCATCGGAGGCATCAATCTCCGTGGTGCCTCCTCCGGAGTCTGCCAGCGACATGCGGTCGCCTTGACGCCCCATCCATTCACCAGACCCAATGGCAGATGCTATGTTCTTCTGGTAGAAGTACTTCTCCTCCCCGGTCCTGGTATTGACTAGGAGGTTGCCACCCCAGCGGTAACGGTACTTAGGCATTTACACAGTCCATTCTTTAGTCTCGCTTTGGTTTTGACATACCTGGGTAAGCGATCCCCGGTAGCACTTGTTTACCAATGAGTTCCTCAACTGTTTTCTGTTGCTGTTTTGCTAGAGTCTGGGGGTCTCGCTCTCTCACTCTCCGTGGGGCGCGATATCCAGCCACTTCGCGTGGTCGGTACACCTCTTTTAGTTCCGCATTCCCCTTTTCGTAACCCCTCCTGTAGCTCGCCTTGATCTTCGCAAGGTCTTTCTCGGTAAAGTGTTTCCAATCATCATCACCACCACCGGGCCAGGTTTCCTTCATCTCTGGCGAACCCATAACCCCGAACATATTCGCCCCTGTGTAGTCATGCGACAGACCGTATGCGTTGGCATATCCGTTCGCGATCCCATCAAACTCTGCTGCTGCTATCCTCGCCGCCATGATGAACTTATGTTTCTTGTTCCAAACCCCTAGGTTCTTTGCGCCATTCTTGTCTGAGTACTTAGGCTTTTTCCCACGCAAGGCCCATGCATCCTTATAGAGCTTTGCGTTTGCCTGTTTGGCCACATCGACAAGACTGTCGAGGTAGGCTTTCTTCTGCCCATACCACTCCTCCTTGTCCCTGACACTATCTGCTGGCACAATCTTCGGTGGGTTATAGGCACCTTGCGCTTCACTATACTGGCCTGGGTATTCTTTATCTGTCTCTGCAATACCGGTTACCACCCGTTCTACGCCTGCATTAAACTCATTTGTTATCGTTTCTGTCGAGGCATCGGGGCTCATCGAGGCAAGCTTTTTCGCTGTTACGTCCGTCGTCTCGAATGCTTCCGATGCACCTGTCGCCCCTGGTACCTCTGGCGCATCCTCCTCCCACGTATAGTAGGACTCCGTGTTTGCCATAAAATGTGGATCAAGATCGATGTATGTATTCTTGAGGTTTGTGCGGTGCTTGCGAACTACACCTGTCCGTAACCTCGTAAGCGTTGGCATGAAACTGCCCTTAAAGACATCGGGCAAGCGGTTGATACCTGGGACTATGTCTGTGAAGTAACGCTTAAAGTCTGGGTCGGTCATGACCCCCGTCTCTTTTGAATTTCTAACAGCAGTCGCAATGCTGTTGTGCAGCGCTTCGAGTTCTCGCCTTTTCGCAGTGTCAAGATGCTTGAAGGAGAAGTTCATCTTGTCAAGCTTGTACCTTTTCATTAGCCCTATGTACTCGGCCAAATCCCTGAGTGCTTCGTGCGATTGCTCTGCCTGCACCTGCCCTTTGTCTGATAATTTCTTACTTCTGTTTGGGTTAACTCGTCCAACGGTGAAGAATCCATCTGGGTTCGTCTTTGCCCATGCGGCAGATCTTCCAGCCCACTTGCCGCGCTTATGCTTTAGCGTCTGGAACTTTAACTGGTGTGTGGGGAGTGTCTTCTTTAACATCCTGCGTCGAGCGTACATATCGTACTTCTTCGCTTTTGCGAGGTCTGCCTCTCGCTCGTTCTTAATCCTGTCTTGGAGCATGCCATACAGGAGCAATTGCTTTTTCTGCTCCGTTTGATGTAGCAGCTTCTCGCCTCGTTGCTTCTCAGCATCCCCTGCAAACTTCAGCATCTTCCCCTTGATGTCCCGCTCCACCTGTTGCCACATGCGGATAGCGTGGAGGTTCCGTGCTTCGAGGTGGTCCTTCGAGAGACTTCGACTGTCGCACCAGATTGATCGCTCCATGGCGATGTCCCTGCCTGCCTTCGCAATATCCTCTCGCTGGTCTGTCCTGTCTCTCTCGATCATCCGCTCAAGCATCCCGAGCGCTTCGACCTCTCCACCCTTTAGTGGTTGCATCCACCCACCCAGGATTGCCGAAACCATCATCCCAATTTTGGTGCCTGCAGTGCTTCGCCTATAAAAGTTTGTGTCCACCTTCATGCTGCGGTGGTCCTCGATGCGGCCCATGAGCTTTGTTAGCCCATCGTTGGCTTTCCTCTCCGCTATCTTCTGCTGTCTAGCAGTTTCATCCTGGTACGTCTTGAGTGCTTCCGATCCCGTCGCCCAGTCCTCCGACTGCATATCGAGTGATGCCTGCTTTGCCTTTGCCTCTCCTCGGATAGCTTCCTTCTGGCCCTCTCCAGCACCCATGATGCCCTCCTTGATCATGGCTAACTCACCCCTCGGCTTTTCGACAAACTCACCACCCTCCTCGACTACCTCGGTGGGCTCTCCGTATCCTTCCCGCTTCCGAACGTCCTTTGGCACCCACTGATTCTTGCTGGCGTCCCATTCCAGACCTTCCTCTTCAGGTGTCAGGGTTCCTTCCGCTGGTGCTGCTGGTGCGACACCGACTGGTGCTGGTGCTGCTGCTGCCGCTGCTGCCGCTGCCGGTCCTTCTGGTGCCTCAGGTGCCGCTCTTCCTTCCTGGTAGGACGTCGGTCCACCCAGTGTTCCTACCCCTGGATAGTTAGCGTGGAAGTTCTTCTCTGTGCCTTCCTCGTCGACATAGGTGTACTGGCCCCGGTCGTTTGGGAGGAGTCCACCAGCGTTATCCCTTAACCAGTATGCCATTTAGGTGTTCCTCCGCTCGTAATCTTCCCAATCCTGATCTGTGCCCCAGTCTGGCCCACTGCCCGGGGGCCTTCCGCTTCCTGCCCCGGTAAGATCTGAACCCCGACGACCACCACCTCGGTCCCCCTGTCCCTGCATCATTCCGTATGCGCCGAAACCAGCACCGAGCGAGGCCGCAATCTGGTCCCCTACTGTTGGTTGCTGCCCCTCGTACTGTGCGGATCCCATCTCAGCCCCGTACATGCCACGTTGGTGACCTGTTCTCTGCCCACCAAGGTTTGTTGCACCAGCGAGTATGAGCTGGTTGAGTTTGTCGACCTCATCTTGCTTGAACCGCTCTCTGTCCGTTGCCTCCTGCATACCGTATGCGGTCTTTGCCTGCTGCGTCCCTAGAGCCATCAACTGTGCTGCCCTAGGATCTCCACCTGCCTGCATTTGCATCGCTCTTGCATCTTGCTGCTCGCGATTCTGCTTTGCCATCAGGGCGGCACGCTCCCCTGCTGTTTCACGCTGACCGATGAGGTAGTCAATCTGCTCTTGCTGCGTCCTGAAGATAGGGTTGTCCATTCCCCCTGCCTCTAGCAACCTTCTTCTTCGCTCATCACCACCCACGTCCCTCGCGGGGTCGTCGAACATTCTCTGTGCGATTGCACCCCCTGCGCTTACCAATAATGCTGCTGCTAATGGACCCATTATATGCTCCTTGTATCCGCTATCTTGAACGTGCCGCGCTTAACGCCAACCTCAAGCATCAATTCTGTAATTTCGTAACCTTCTCCAAGGTACCCTCCAATGGAGTGCATGTCCTCGAAGTAAAACTTAACCGACTGGCACTTCTGTATGGGTAGGTGCGCCCTGAACTGGTAGACCCGCGAACCCATTTCCGGCGTCGTTGTGCCACTACCGAACGGGGTGCCGTACCCAAAGTCCTCTTCGGTGGCTGGATCTCCGTCCGACTGCGGATCTCCGAACGTTGTAGTGTCGATGTTTGACGTAGCATCAAAGACAAGCCTATGGCGCAGAAGCTCATAGTTGTACGCGATGTCCAATGCGAGCCGATGGTTGGACCTGAACTCCCCGAGAACCATTGCGCGTCGAATGCGCTGGAACCCTTGCAGGGTGTTTAGTTTAACCCATGCCGTCTCCAGTCTCAGCACCACCCTAGAACCCGCATCCCTATTGGTTAGAGATGACTCCTTGTAGACCCTGCCATCTGTTCTCCCGTAGCACAGAGCCCCATTCCAGTGTGTTGCCGACGTACCCTCGTGGTTTGTGAAAGTGCTCCACTGGCCAAAAAGGTAGTCGTATAAAAGCGCTCTACCATCCGTTACGAAAACAACGTGGTTCTTGTCTGCTGCGAGGACACTCCTCGTCACAGTCTGGGAGTTGTATGCTTCGACTTCCGCGCCCAGATACCGAACACCATACTGCTTGTTGAGAACATAGATCCCCTTCTTGGACTGGAACATAATCCCCATAGGGGTATCCACGAGACTCCGCTGACTCACGCACCCGACATCATTCGAGACGAGTTGCGTTGCGCCGAACTGACCGAACCCTAGGTTGTTGGGTCCGTCTCCGGGGATGGCATAGATAGCCTCTTCCTTGAAGATGATAAGTACATTGTTCATGACCCTGAGCCCGGTTATCGCACCACCATCCTCGGGTATCGTCATTCGTAGGGCACTATTGAAATCAACTGCCCTGCCTGCAAAGTGTATCTTTGAATAGAAGATCTCGGAGGTGTCTTCAAATCCCGCCAACCAGATCCTGTCTTTGCCCTCCGTTATGATCGACGGTGCTGGTGGCGCAATGTTCGACAGTTCCCCTGAGTTCTCGTATGCGACCTCTTTTGTTATGATGGCACCTTCCGACGCGGCAAGGTCGGAGTCTGACATCTCGTCATCGAACTGGACTGTGTTGCTCGACAGGTCGTTGCTTACAAATCTGTTTTCGCCTGTTGTCTCTGTTGGGTCGTCGGAAGATACTTTGTAGAAGGGACTGTTTGCGTTGGGGGTGTGCTCTGTTCTGTATACCTCAAAGTGGAGTTCCGTCCCCCGTCCTTGTCGCTTTATCTTATTTGTGTGCGCGATACTCTGGATGGTGAGGCGCACCTTCCCGTTACCAGGCGACGTTGCTATCTTTATTGGGACAGCACATGCCGAGCGTTCCTTTTCTCCGTTGGCATTTACCCAGACAGCATAGACCTTATACCAGTAGTCCTTGGTGCTATCCGTTAATGCACCACCAGACAGGAGTGCGGCAGTAAAGTTCTCCGGGAAAACGTGGAACCCTGCCTCTACCATCTGGTTTCCGTCGTATTGCCATAGCTGCCCACCGTTAAAGTAGCCAGTGCGCCCAATCTGCACCATTTCGTGTGCCTGCGGTGACGCATAGTCCATCCTGAATCTCTTCAGCCCAGGTGCTTCGTACACTGCATTAACAGACGCAGTCGTTGCGGCAGGGTCTCCTGTTAATGTATCCAGTTTCTTCCTGAATCCACCCACCCATTGGTACAAGCTGTTCCCTAGATCCTGAACGTTCGGCAGGTGTGATTCGGTGACAATACCCTTCGCAACTCCCGGTTCCATCTTGGCAACAACAACCCCGTTCGCTGTTAGGTTGTCGAAGAGGTAGGTGAAGTATGTAGTCTGAAATGCCGATGCGTGGACAAGGTTTACGTGGACATCGTTCTGGTCTGTCCATGCCCTTGACGCAATACCGGAGTGACGTCTGAACATCGCCCCCGTAAACAAGGTGCCCAACCTCGATAGCTGGGATACATGCACCTCATGGTTGTAGTCCTGGGCGATATCAAGCTCCCAGAACACCACCACAGGGTAGTCATGCTCCACTGCTTCGGTGTCTGCTGACGTAAACGCGAGTGTGTTGAACCCTGCGGCTATCGCATGCACAAAGACAATGGTCGATGCCGATCCAGGGACAGGTGTCAGTGCGTTGCCGTTACCCGAGCTGTCCTCGTAGTTGTTATTAAAGCGCCAGTACCCGGCAAGGTTATTTTGTATGCCTGTGAGTTCCTTGTTCATGCTGGCAGCAATCTCGGAAGCTGCCTTAACTTCGCTCCAGATCCGCACTTCGCTGATCATCCCGTCGAAGTAGTTCGTATGGACTCCGTTCTCGCTTCCGATGCGGAAATCCGACGCAGACTCTTCCGACCTCGTTGTTGCCAAGCCAGTAACAAGTGAACCCAGCGTTGCCCCACCCTGAAAGAACTGCACCGTCCCTGCTGCTTTATCGTGGGTGACTGCCAGGTGGTACCAAGTACCTACCACTGCTGTGAAGTTGGTACTCGCTGTTACATAGGCACCCGCTGAATCACGACACCCAAACTGTAAAGTGTCTGGGCTACCGTCGACATACCTAAAGTAATAACCCTTGTTGTACGTCGTGTTTTCATCCCTGGACACGAAGGTCATCTTGTTTCCGCCGGTAGGGAGACTCTCAAACTTGACCCATGCCTCTATGGTGATGCTATCGCGGAGGGCTAGGGCGTCTGTAGTCTCACCTCTCGCCATCTCCGCATACTGGCTAACCGATGCCTCGAGATCTAGAACATACGCCAATGGGCGCACTTGCTGGTCGCGCCTAAAGGAACTCGCGATATTAAGTACGTTCGGGGCAGAATCGGCATCTGCGAGTTCGGTCGTTAGCCCCAGCTGTTGGAGCGTAATGCCTTCGATAAACATTTGCCTTACCCCGCTACCACCCTCCCAGGCAACCGAGAGCACCCCGGTGTTTGGTTCGCGACAAATGGATATGGCACTAGATGGGACTTCTGTGTAGTCCTGGTCTTCTATTGCCTCGCCTCCCGACCCGAGCCTTAGAACCTTCAGCTTATCAGAGCCGTGGTCGGTGTAATAGGCTATGTACACATTGGCAGAGTCGACACACACGTCATAGCGACAGACTGACGCATGGAGGTCGGACACAACAACCTCAGAGATATACCCAGACACATCCAGGGCAGCTAGATCCGATGGTCTTACGATGATTCTGTACAGCACCCCTGAGTCACCGGGAATGTAGTAGTAGACATGTATAGCAGTCCCCACTGCCACAACCTTAGGGCGTATTCCGCTTACGTTTACGCTCGCTGGAGCCATGTAGACAGTCTTCGTATCCTCGTTGAGGACCGATATGAAAAGACCACCGTTGTCCTCCCACGCATAGACAGTTACATTGTCAAGTGTTGCACAGTCGCCCACTGCCTGTTCTGTGTCTCTATCTACGATGGTCTCTGTGTCAATCTCCACAGATTTAAACCGACCACGACTTCTCCACTCGTCCGTCGCTGAGACATAACTAAGCAACCTCTCGTCATCTGCCAGCAGGAGTTCCCCATCTTTTGTGTGGAGCCCTCTTGCCGATGTTGGAGATGCCGACGTTGGTGCTGTTGCGATAATTGTCGAGTTCACGATGGTGTCTGATAATTTGTCGTACCCGTTACGCTTAATAACCGAGCCACCCTTGGTGAAGACACCATTCTCTAAGTTGGCTAGTTTACCGGGCTGGAGTGCCTTCGAGTCCGTCTTAGTATCAACTCCCTGTGCAATCGGCAGAGAGATATTTTTCCACCGCATGGTTGCCATTAGATCGCTGACCCCGTCCTAAAGTGTATCTGGAAGGATATTGTGTAGATGTAGTTAAGGTTTACCGGCGCAAGGGTCGTGTTCGTTTCCTTGAACACTTTTATTTTTTCTTGGGAATCTACATTCTGACTCGATATGCCCCATCCAGTTGCCTGGTACTCTACTGGTTGGGTCGGTCTACACGCACTTTCCCACCCGGCAGAGTTTTCACTCCATACAGGGCTAAACCTGACAGCTGTTTCACTTGCTCGCATATGACAAATTATCGGGCCAATATTGTTAGACTCACCGGCCCCCGGTGATGTCCCCCACTCATTCTGCGGAAACTCAAAGGCATTCCCCCATGCTGTCACCTTGTAGTCTCCGGGTGCCGCTGTATCACTATACGCAGCGTAGGGCATCCCTGTTACTATAAAGGGTGTTGTGGCGGCGGTGTACGCAGCGCCTGCATCCCACGTACAGTAGAAATCTATTCGCGCATTCGCCATAACCCAGTTATTGATTCTCTGGACATACGCATACCTGTTTACATAGTTAATCAGCCCATTCGTCTCGGCGGCAACTCCGGCATGAGTGACCACGGGGGTCCAGCCTGTTCCCAGTAGAGTCTCTAGACCTCCGACTGCCTCCGACTGTCCACCCTTTTGCTCAAAGTGGAGGATGGGTGTGCTTCCGGCACCACTAGCTTTGAACGCTGCACCTCCCAGGAAGTTGCATTGGCTTGTTAGCGTGCGACCCGTTTCTAGCGTTACGGTTCCTGAGGACTCTGTTGCCAGAAGGAAATTCTGGCCTGCTACCGGGACTGCTGGGAATACAATGTTGTACGAGGAAGCAAGGGATGCTGGCGATTTAAGGGTTACCGTATTGGACCCTGCCGCTTCCTCTCTTATCTGGACCTGTCCACAGTTCATCCTTGCCGGTCTTGCCGGGGATGAATCGTCCGAGAACGTGTATAAATCATTTGCTTGGGAGTAAGAGACGCTAGCGGTTGTCCCTATGTAGTCTCCCGCTATACCTCCTGCGGTGGATACATTTAGAGATCCACCGAGGGTAAGCTGGATGGAGTTCCCACTACCATCGCAAAATCGTAGATCACCCGCGACCACCTCCAGTGTGTTTGCGCCACTCGAGCCTGTTGAGGCATCGGATGCCGCTATGGAATTGAACTTCGTCCCATTCAGCTAGGTTGCTTTGAAGCTATTGAACTCGACGTCTGCGTTGATGGTTATCTCTGACGGAACAATAGCTGCCTCAAGGTCTGCCTGGACTTCATTGCACCAAGTAAGGATCTGTGTTGCCCACGTTGGACCTGCTGTTTCTCCGACCACTGGCAGTGGTGAACTGATTGTTGTACCTGGCATTGTCTCTCCTTAAAAAACCCACAGACTAATCTTGTAGTCGGCAGAACCGGATGGCGTCTCGGCGGTTAGCCAAAGTTCCTGGTCCTCCTTCTGATTTGATACTTGGTCGTCCGAGAACACATTTGGGGATATTGCACTGCGAACAACTATCCACCCTCGCAGTTTACGATCCAGGCCATGACGAATCCTGTTTGTTGTGTTCTCCGTAATGGTAATATCCTCCAACAACCGTCCTTGGAGGATTGGCACATCCGTAATCTCGTTAAACCGATCTACAACCGGACTCATTTGCTGGGATAGAGGCTCATCCTCTAGGGACAATTTGGCTACAGGTTTCATGATGCCCCGGTTAACCTCCACCAGTCTTCGCTATCACGTCTGTTTGTTCGCACATCAGTAACGCGACGTGGTGATGCCCAGGCACGGTTTTGGGCCATTTCTTCAATGCGCTCCCGCAACCTCTTCAGGTCACGCTCGATACCAACCGTGGAGGACTCTTCCTTTTGGAGCATCTTCCTAGCAGCATCAACAACAATAAACTCCTCCCACCCCGAAACACCGTCGACCGTATCTGAGTCGCTGGATAGATCGGATGGAGCCGGTATATAGGTATGCCGGTATGTCCCACCCGTTGGGGCCGGAAGAAGTGAAATGTTTGTTCCTTGCGGTGAGTAGACCGTAGAATCACCTGATGAGTTCTCAAAACCATGCCGCTCCGTAATCATATACTCCGATAGCGGGTAGTAATCAGAACCAGATTGCCGGTCCACCCTTACTGTGCCGTAGTAGTCGGCAGGGAGAGCATAGGTTTCCACCCCCGTACCCGTGATCGTCTGTGTGGTCGGAGTAAAATATACCAGTCCCGATTGGACTAGAATATCGTAAAGCTCTGCGTAGGATGCAGAGATGTACCCGGTCAGCTCACTGTCTGTGATGAACGTGGAATTCACCATATCGCAACGTTCTCGCGCCCGAGTTCGTAACTGCAAAAGTGTAAAGGTCCGGGCCATCTCTCTCTCCTAATCTCTATCGTAATCGCGTGATAAATCTTGAAACGCTAGAAGCGCATCAACTCTTGCATCGTCATCCTTCGCACTTGCAAAGTCACGCGCAGCAGTCTTTAGATCATCTCGCGAGGTTCCCTTGGGTTTACTTACCTTCTTTTGTAGCAAACTAGCCGGGGGCTTTTTGCCCCCGATTAGTAAAGCTAACATTCCTGCACCCTTCGGCATTACTGCCTCACAGCGGTGTTCTGGAAGATTGCAACGAAGTTTACATGGACACTAGCGGGAAGATCTTGGTTGGTCGTCCCTTCGTCCGTGTAAATATCAATATACGGGTTGGTACCCTGAACAAAGTCACCAGTCTGGATGGTAAAGCTGTCGGTGTCAGATCCACCGTCGCATTCCAAACTAACGACCATGGAGATCAGGGCAGAATAACGATCCGCGAATGTCACCCTAAGTTTCCCCACCACCCCGGTATGTGCGACTGTCCACCCCGGAGGGCTTGCAATCGGGTAAAGAGGGTTTGCTACCCCCTGCCCCTGAAACCGACCAGCGATAATGACATAAGCCTTACCATCGGCGTTTACGTCGTATAAAGTTGTTTTAGACATAGTTGCCTCCTTTCAGGCTAGTTAGATAGCGAAAACGCCATTCCATGCAGGTGCAACGCAGGCCAATTGAGCCCAGTAGCGAGCACGGACTTCGATGCCGTCATTAGCGGAGCGTCGAAGAGCATTGTTACCATCCAAGGTGTCGATATGAGGGAATGCGTCCAGATGGTGCAATGCCCACGTATCCATTTGCAGACAGTATCCTCGATTTGAAGGACAGTCTGGGTCAGGGTGTACCATAACAGGACCAGCGCTGGTGTGGATTTGGACTCCACCAAAACCAACATCTGCTTTTCCACCGGCACCGTTGTATTCTACCTTAGTTCCAAGACCTTTAATCAGATTGTTAAAGTTGCCATGAGAAATAAAGCATTTATCAGGTGCTCCACCACCACGAACGATGTTCTCGGAAAGGGTGAGGATATTTTCCTCGATGCTGTTTCCAGTCGCGTTGAGGCGATGTCCAGCAAGTCGAGTCGTATGTACGGAGCGGTTAACCCCAAAGAAGGAGTCGCCACCACCAGGGGCAGTCAACGGAATCCAACCAGCAAGACCAACGATCTTGTTTTGTCCGTTACCGGTTCCGGTGTCCACTTGGTCACCAGAGGTGTATACATAAGCATCTGCGGCGACTGCGCCTGCCATGCCAGAGGTCATGGTGATGGTGCCACTGTCCTCGTCCACTGCGGATACTTGCCGTTCACTGCTTGCCACCTGGCCTGTTCCGTCCGTGTTTGCCGCAAACATGATGTGCTGCCCAACTGCAAAGTTGCGAGCATCTTCAGTGTTCTGAAGGACAAAGCTCGTTGCGGTGACTACATCGCCGGTCACCTGACCTAGGACACCATAACCGCTGCGGTAGCATGCGTGTGCCGCTGAGTTACCTAATGCTTTGAGCATCATGTCGATCTCAGTTTTACGCGCATTCACGAACGCACCCTTGTTCGAGCGAGATGCCCGAATCGTTAGCGCATCAATCAGGATTACTGCGTAGTCCGACTGTTGGGTTAAGTTCCACTTTATGGACTGACTTGGTTGCGCGTTACCCTGTGCGGTCGCAAACAGCGCTCCGCGACCTGTTGGGTTTTCATAGAAGATCGGGATAACGAGGTTGTCACCCTCGAAGTCGTCTACCTTCCTGACCATCGACAAAAAAGGATGCCGTTTTGTTGCTACATTCTGGGGGACTCCCGCTGGATAAAGTTCCTTCAACATTGCGTCGAAGCCAGCTGTTCCCATTACTAAAGATGCACTTGCCATTTTCTATTCTCCCTAGCCCACAGTCGCTTCTAATGCTTGGAGTGCTCTCTTTAAGCGCTCGTCATCGGTCGATGCGGGTGATTGTGTTGTTGTTCTCCTGGATTGCTGATTGTGCAGCGTTTTCATTTGCCTTACGGGTTTCTCTTCGGCAGGGGGTTCGGCTTCTTCGGTTTGATTTCGCGCTGCGAGGATTGCTTCAATCACGGGAGCGAGAGTTGTCTCTAAATTATTGTTTAAAGCTTCGGCTAGTTGTTGTGACGTCGGAAGAAGCGCATTGGGATCTTCGACGGCAACTTGGTACGCTATGGAATACATGGCCTGGATTGTGTCTTCCGGGCTTTCGTTAAAAAGAGCGGCAGCATACGGCAGTTCAGCGTGATCGGCTTTCATATAG
>PVBE011466019.1_pt1 | contig 15957 bp, 9 predicted proteins | sample 1631181 | NCBI WGS metagenome assembly PVBE01 (sample SAMN08397723, study PRJNA350692) | Marine metagenome, whole genome shotgun sequencing project. | isolation source: water | place: Pacific Ocean | collected 2012-04
GTTCTCGTCCGCGCCGTCGGGCACATCGGCCGCGGGGAGGTTTGGCAAAGTCGCCAGCAGATGGTCGAGCTCTGCCGCCGCAGCGCGTTCGGCCTCTTCCCATTCGGGCATCGAGGTCTTGATCTCGGCGACTTCTGCCTTGAGCGCCTCGGCCTTGTCCTTATTGCCCTGACCCATCGCCTGGCCGATCGCTTTCGACGCTTCGTTGCGGCGGCTCTGCGCCTGCTGGACCCTGGTCGTCGCCTCGCGCTTGTGCGCGTCGAGCGCAACGATGCGGTCGGCCACCGGTTCGGCCCCGCGGCGGGCGAGGGCGGCGTCGAATTCCTGCGGATTGCTGCGGATGTAAGCGATGTCGTGCATGGCCCGGCCTATGCCTTTTCGCTTCCCGCTTGGCCAGCCACTTCCCGCGGGGCGAGCTTGTCCTTTTGCGGGCACCGCATTAGGCCCCGGACGTTCAGGGGGACATCGAAGAGCTTGAAAGGGCTGCCAGCTTGAACGACCAGCCGATCCAGCCGCCGCGCCGCACGCGCTTTATCGATATTGCGGACGGGGCGATCCGGGGCGGACGCAAGCTGGGGGTGTTCGGCCCTCCGCGCCTCGACAAGGATGCCCTGCTGGAAGAAGCGGCAGCGGCCACGGGGCTCAACGATTTCGGCGACCGCTGGTTCGAAAAGCCCTTCGAGGTGCTGCTCGACAGCGTGAAGCACGAAGCGCAGCTCAACGCGGCAGGCGAATTTTCCGCCACGAAGATGTTTCACCACGTGCTGCGCGACCGGCTCTACACGCAGATGTGGTTCGGCCGGCACCCGGAAATTCTCGCCCGGCCGCTCAAGAACCCGGTGGTTATCGTCGGCCCGATGCGGTCGGGTACCACGCGGCTTCACCGCCTGCTCGCGGCCGACCAGCGCTTTGCCCACCTGCGCAGTTTCGAAACCATCAGCCCGGTGCCCCGGCCCGAGTTCGAGCAGGTCCTAGCCGGCGAGGCGGAGGACTTCCGGCCCAAGCTGGCCGCGCGCATCCTCAAGGTCGCGCGGCTCGCCAACCCGCGCACGCTGTCGATCCATCCGACCGGCGCCTACGAGCCGGAGGAGGAACTCGGCCTCGTTGCCGCGTCGATGTACGGCATGAAGTGGGAAGCGCAGTGGAATGTGCCGTCCTATGCCGAATGGTGCCACGAGGAGAGCGCCATTCCCGCCTATCGGCACATGGCCAACCTGCTGCGGCTGATCGGCTGGTCGCAGCAGGAAAGTTCGCTGCGCCCGTGGATCCTCAAGACGCCGCAGCACATGCTCGACCTGCCCGCGCTGCTCGAAGTCTTTCCTGACGCGCGGCTGATCTTCACCCACCGCGATCCCAAGCAGGTGGTCGGCAGCGCTGCCTCGCTCGCCTGGAACCAGACCATTATCTATTCGGATCACAACGATCCCGCGCAGACCGGCCGCGACTGGCTGGACAAGACCGCGACCATGATCGCCCGGATGCGCGCGGCGCGCGACGCGATCCCGCGCGAGAGGATGATCGATGTCCAGTACGAGGATATGGAAACCGACTGGCGCGGCACGATGGAGCGCGTCTACCGCTTCCTCGATCTCGAGATGGAGCCCGCTGTCGCGGGGATGGAAGACTATCTCGACCGTTCGGCCCGGCTCAAGCGGCACCCGCATCGCTACAGCCTGGCCGAGTTCGGCCTGCGCGAAGACGAGGTGAACGAACGGTTCGCCGATTACACCGAAACCTTCGGCATACCGGTCGGCGCACCCACCGCGGCGGCGCGCACGCGGCTCGCCAAATAACCATGCGAAAGGGGCGGGGTACGCAGACCCCGCCCCTCAGAGAATCGCGGCCGCTCAGTAGCTGAAGGTGAGCGTGGCGAAGACCTGCCGCGGGTTGCCGTAGAATGCCGTCAGCGTGCCTTCTGGCCCGAGCGTCGGGACGGGAAAACCGTTGGCGCCATTGACGATGTCGCCGGTGACCGGGTCGGTCGCGACGAAGGTGTAGCCGCTGGTCTTGTATTCCTTGTCGAGCAGGTTCTTCCCGTAAACGCCCACGCTCCAGCGATCGCCGGGGGCAGTGTAGACGATGCTCGCATCGAGCAGCGCGTAGCCGCCCTGGTCGAGATAGGGGTTGGGGATTTCGAACTGGCTGGTCTTGCTGCGATAGGACAGCGTCGTTCCCAGATAGAGATCGCCCGGTCCTACGGGCGTATCGTAGCTGGCCGTGATGCTGCCGGTTACCTCTGGCGTGTTCTGGACGACGCGGAATGCGGCGACATCGGTCGGGGTGTTGCCGATATTGGTGATGTATTCGTCGTATTGCGCATCGATATAGCCCAGCGAACCGGCAAGGCCGAAGCCGCCGCCAAAACGGGCGCTGGCTTCCAGTTCGAGCCCCTTGAATGTCGCCTTGCCGGCATTCGACACCACGCCGCAGAAGCTGGGCAGGCCGCCCACTTCGCACGCGACGGAACCCGGAATCTGTACGTCGGTGTAGTCGGCATAGAAGGCTGCGGCAGCGATGTTGAATATGCCGAGATTGCCCTTGTAGCCGATCTCGTAGCTGTCGACCTCTTCGGGTGCGAAGCTGAGGAAGGCGGCGACTTCCGCATCGGTTGGTGCGCCCGGTGTGGCTGCCGGGGCGTTGGTGCCGACCCCGCGGGGGTCGAAGCCGCCGCCCTTGAAGCCTTTCGAATAGCTGGCGTAGATATTGTGGTCGGGCGTCGGCATGAAACTGAGCGAGGCCCGCGGGGTGAATTTCTTGAACTGCCGGCTACCCTGGAAATCGGTGCTCGCCGCACCGAAGGGCACACCCGCGCCGCCGAATTCGGGCGAACCGCCGCCGAGATAGTTCTGCCGCAGGATTTCGGCGCTGCGTTCATCCCAAGTGTAACGACCGCCGAGAGACAGGCTGAGCTGATCGGTCAGATCGTAGGTGAGATCGCCGAAGATGGCATAGGTTTCGGTGTCGACATTTGCCTGTGTGAACGCGGTCAGCCCGGCGAAAGTGGTAAAGATGCGAACATCGAAAAGCGTGTCCGCCTTCGCGTCGAGATAGTAGAATCCGAGCAGGCCGGCGAACGCGCCGCCATCGTCCCACAGCAGCTGGAATTCCTGGCTGATCTGCTCGTTGAGGTAAGCGCCGGGCACATCGAGATCGACCGCCGGAAGCGCATCGAAATCGATCGGCGAATAGCTGTCGTCCTTGCGCCAGGCGGATATCGACCGCAGCGTCAGCGCGCTGCTCAGCTCGACTTCTGCGTGCATCGCCAGGCCGTAGGATTCCACTTCCTGTTCGGGATCGCTGAGCGCTCCGCGCGTGTCGAAGACATTGTCGAGCACGGGCGCGCCGGATACCAGCCCGGGGATCAACCGGTGGCCACCACGCGGATCGCTGCTGTCCTTGGTATAGTCCCCCTGGATCCGGATGAAGGCAGGTTCGCCATAGCCGCCCACCTCCAGGCTCATACGGCCGCCCCAGATATCCTTGTTGTAGTTTTCGAGGCCCGTGGTGAGATTGTCGCCGAAACCGCCCCGCGAAAGCCGCGCAACCGAGCCGCCGACGCGGACCAGGTCGCTGATCGGTGCCGAAGCGGTGATCACGCCTTCCGCCTGGTCGTAAGTGCCGTAGGTAGCGCGAACGCGCACCGAGGGATCCTGCGGCAGGCGGCGCGTGACGTATTTTACGGCCCCGCCGATCGTGTTGCGGCCATAGAGCGTGCCCTGCGGCCCGCGCAGCACCTCGATGCGCTCGACATCGTAGATATCCAGCACCGCGGCCTGCGGCCGGTTGAGATAGACGTCGTCGAGATAGATGCCGACGCCCTGCTCGAACCCCGAAACGGGGTCCTGTTGGCCGATGCCGCGGATAAAGGCCGACAGCGTCGAATTGGTGGCTCGGCTGGCCTCCAGCGTGACGTTGGGTACGCTCTGCCCGACATCGGTGATGTCCAGCGCGCCGCGCCGTGAAAGCTCTTCGCCGCTGATCGCGGTGACCGCCACCGGCACCTCGACCAGTCGCTCCTCACGCCGGCGTGCGGTGACGATGATGACATCCTCTGCAGCCGTCGCCGGCGCAGCCTCCAGCGGCTCCGTGTCGGCGGACTGAGCCTGCGCAGGAGCCGCGGCAAGTGCCGCGGTCGCCGCGCCGCACAGCAGGCTGGCGGTAAGAATCTGTGTCGGACGCATTTCGGTTTCTCCCTCCCGATTGTCTTATGCAGCACGCTGATACTGAAACCTGAACCACCTTTCAAGTTTGTTGTTGCGCGGAGGTTGCGATTTGCTAGGCAGGCAGTCTATTCGAAGGGGGCGAACAGTGGCCGCAACGCACAGCCAGGGCGACAAGACGCCGCGTACCGAGCGGGGCCGAAAGACCTTGCGCAAACTGCTCGATGCGGCTGCGACCGAATTCGCCGAGAAGGGATTTCACGAAGCCTCGATCAGCGGAATAACCCGCAGTGCAGGCGTCGCCCTTGGCACTTTCTATACCTATTTCGACAGCAAGGATGCGGTCTTCCGTGCGCTCGTATCGGATATGAGCGCGGGTGTCGGGAAGGCTGCGCGCGAGGCGCTCGACCCATCGATGGGGGCGCTGGAGATCGAGCGAGTGGCACTGCGCGCCTTTCTCGAGTTCGCTGCCGAGCATAAGGAGATCTACCGGATTATCGACGAGGCCGAATTCGTCGATCCGGACAGCTACCGCGCGCATTACGAGACCATTGGCTCGAGGATCGAAGAGCGCCTGAAGCTGGGCGGTGAGAGCGGCGAGTTCGCGCCGGGGCTGGGGGCGCCCGAGGCCTGGGCCGTGATGGGCATGAACGTTTTCCTCGGCCTGCGCTACGTCATCTGGGGCCGCGAAGGCGATCCGGACTTCGAAGAAATCGCGCGCCGGGCCAACATGTTGCTGACCCGGGGCATTGCCAGCTAGCTCCTGCGATCGCGGAACCGCGGGCGTGCGGGGCCGTTGGTCTGGCATAGGAGATACAATATGATCGGCAAGGTAATCGGAGCATTCGTCGGCGACAGGCTCGCCAAGCAGACCGGCGGCATTGGCGGCGCCAGCGGCGCGGCACTGGGTGTCGTCGCCACGACAGTCCTGCGGCGCATGAGCCTGCCCGCAATGCTGGCCCTGGGCGTCGGCGGCTATGTCGCCAAGCGCGTCCTCGACAAGCGCGAGGAGGGCAGCGACAGTGCTTCCCCGCCTAAGACTTCGACGGCCCCGGCGACCAAGGCCGCTTAGGCGGAGGTCGCAGCGAAGTGCGCAAAAGGGCTGTCCCGCAAGGGGCAGCCCTTTTGCTATCAGGGGAACAACGGGTTTGCATATCGCCGAACCCTTTCTATGGTCGGTCCAGGGATTCCCCCAAAAAGTCAGACAAAATCGCGCCGCACCCCGGTGCGCTTGCGCAGGAGACGACATGCCAGCAGAGCCCGATCACCCAATCGATCCTCCGCTGATAGACTTACCCATCAAGACCGCGTCGCGCGGCTTTTACGACGGCTTCAGCCGCGAGGTCACGATCCCGTCGAAGGTGATCGTCTCCCTCCTGATCATGTGGGCGATCTTCTTCCCGGTCAGCGCCAGCGAAACGCTGTCTGCGGCCAATTCGAGCATCATCGCCACCTTCTCCGGCTGGTACGTCTACCTCGTCGCTTTCCTGATGTTCACCTGCTTCGTGCTCGCGCTGTTCCCTCAATCGGGTACGCTGCGGATAGGCAATCCGGGTGAAAAGCCCGAGTTCGGTCGCTTCTCCTGGTTCGCCATGCTGTTCGGCGCGGGCATCGGGATCGGCATGCTCACCTATTCGACCGGCGAACCGCTGGCGCACTTCTCGAACAATCCGGACATCATCCGCGGCCTGGTGGACGCGCGGACCGCCGAAGCGGTGCGTCCGGCCTATATCTACACCTTTCTCCACTGGGGCTTTGCAGCCTGGGGCACCTATGCGCTGGTCGGCCTGGCGATTGGCTATGTCGCCTATCGCCGCAATCTGCCGCTGACGATCCGTTCGGCGCTCGCGCCGCTGTTCGGCCTGCGCCTGTCGGGCGTCTGGGGGCATCTGGTCGATATCGTGGCCGTAGTGGCGACGATCCTGGGCGTCGCGGTTACCATGGGGATCGGCGTGGAGCAGTTCGTCATGGGTCTCGCCCGGCTGGGTGTGGGCGACTGGCTGCTGGATCCGGACGGTTCTTCCTCGATCGCGGCGGTCATCCTGTCGCTGCTGGTTCTCGTCGGGGCTTCGACGATAAGCGCGCTTTCGGGCGTGGGCCGCGGGATCAAATGGCTCTCGAACCTAAATATGGGGCTGTCTTTCGCCTTGCTTGCCCTGTTCGCAATCGTCGGCTCGGCGTTCGGCGGCCTCAAGTTGCTGGGTGTGGGCGTGTGGGATTACCTGCGCACGCTGGTGCCCAACTCGCTGACGCTGTTCGACGCAGGCGGCGAATTCGGGGATGCGCTGGTGCAATGGCAGCTCGACTGGTCGGTGTTCTACTGGGCTTGGTGGATTGCCTTCGCCCCCTTCGTCGGCATGTTCATCGCGCGCATTTCGCGCGGGCGCACCATCCGGGACTATGTGTTCGGCGTGGTGCTGGTGCCGTCGCTGATGTGTTTCTTCTGGATGGCCATGGTCGGGGGAACCGCGATCGATCTCGAGCTAAGCGGCGCCGCGCAGGGGAGCATCGTCAACGCAGCGATGTCGGACCAGCTCTTCGCGACGCTGGCAGTCCTGCTCGATCCGGCTGTCGCCGCAGTCGTGTCGGGCCTCGTCGTCCTTCTGTTGATGACCTATCTCATCACCTCCGCCGACAGCGCGATTCTCATCGTCAACACGATAAATGGGGCGGGGGAAAGCGAAAGCGAGCGCAACCATCACATCCTGTTCTGGGGCGTGGCGCTGGCCTTCGTCGTCGGCAGCATGCTGATCCTCGGCGGCATCGATGCGATCCGCATAACGATGATCATCGGGGCGCTGCCATTCAGCTTTGTCGTCGCCATCATGGGGGTCGCGATCCTCAAGGCGGTGATTTACGACCTGTTCCGCAAGCACCATGGCGTGCCGACCACGGCCCAAGGATGTGCGGAAGCGGCCGAGGGCAAGTAACGCGCGCACTAATGCGCCGCCTTCTTGGCGGAGCCCAGCAGTGCAGTCTGGCCGTCATTTGAATGGCACTTGGTCATCCAATAGTACCGTGAGAACTGCATTTGAATAGAACAAGTCCAAAAAATGAATATTTGCTTCATACATGGACTGTTCTGAAAGTAACGCGGGACGAAGATTTGAATGTTGTTTTGATGCAACAGCCCTGCGGTTAATCTTGCGCAGCGGCCCGCTGGACGGTGGCCGCCTTTCCTTCGCCTTGTTATTGGCTCCCGAGGCGACGGTTCTCCAGTAAATTCGCGCCCGTCTTTTTGCCAGCCGGACCCTGGTCTGTGAGCCGGCACCCGAGCATTAATCGAGAATGAGGGAATCCCCGACATGAAATATCTCGTCAGCGGCGCGTCGCTTGGCGCGCTGGCTATCGCAACCGCAGCGCCCGTGGCCGCGCAGGACGTGGCTCCTGCAGCCGAACAGCGGCAGGGCGGCGTCAACGTCATCATCGTGACCGCGCAAAAGCGCAGCGAAGACCTGCAGGATGTTCCCGTGTCGGTTTCGGCGATCGGTGAAGAAGGGCTCGAAGAGCTCGCCATCGACACCTTCGAGGATTACCTCGAACAGCTGCCGACCGTGACAGCAGGCGGCAGCGGGCCGGGCCAGAACACCATCTACATCCGCGGCCTGGCCTCGACCACGCCCAATCTCACCACCGCCGGTGTCGCCGGCCTCGCGCCCAACGTCGCGATGTATCTCGACGAACAGCCGCTCGCACAGCCGGGCCGCAACCTCGACGTCTATGCCGCCGACCTTGCGCGGATCGAAGTGCTGTCGGGACCGCAGGGTACGCTGTTCGGTGCCAGTTCGCAGGCGGGCGTCGTTCGCCTGATCACCAACAAGCCCGATCTCGGCGGCTTCGATGCGGGCGTGAATGCCGGCGTGTCCTTCACCAAGGGCGGCGAAACCAGCTACAAGGCTGATGCGATGATCAACGTGCCGGTCACCGACACGTTCGGTCTGCGCGGGGTCTTCTATCTCGACGACCAGGGCGGTTACATCGACAATGTCGCCGGCACCCGCAACGCCAGCGAAAGCGCGCGCTTCCGCCCGGCCGGGACCGTCCGTTCGAACGGCGTTCCCGTCAGCCCGCTGCGCGGCGGCTTCCAGGCCGGCGCCGACCTGTCGAACGTGAACTTCATCAATGCCGACAACGCCGGCATGGTCGAAGACGATTTCAACGACACGCAATATGCCGGCTTCCGTGCGACCGCGCTGTGGGAAGTCACGCCCGACTGGACGGTGACGGTCGCGCATTCGCGCCAGAGCGTCGAAAGCGATGGCGTGTTCTTCGCCGATCCCGAACTCGGCGGCCTCGATGACCTCGAGATCCAGCGCTACGAGGAAGACCGCCTCGAAGACGACTTCTCGAACACCAGCTGGACGGTCGAGGGCCGGCTGGCGATGCTCGATGTCGTCTATACCGGCGCCTACACCGATCGTGAGACCGAACAGCGCGTCGACTATTCCGACTATCTCTTCGTCGGCCAGTACCTGCCGTATTACATCTGCGACGGCAGCGTCAGCTATCCGGGTGCCGGCAACGATCCCAGCGGCACCTGTCAGGCACCCAATCTCTATGTGACCTCGGCCAGCAAGACGACCGTGTTCACGCAGGAACTGCGCTTCAGCACGCCGGCGGAAAACCGCTGGCGCGTGACCGCAGGCGGTTTCTATTCGGATCTCGAACTGCAGGAACGCAACGACTTCGCCTATCCGGGCAATGTCCTCGCGCAGCCCTTCGGCCCGTTCGCGCCGAACTTCCCGCAGGACGGCTTCACCAGCGCCCCGGGCCCGTTCCCGGCCGACACGATCTTCCGCAACGACATCCGTCGTACCGATGAACAGTTCGGCATTTTCGGCGAAGCCAGCTTCGACATCGTACCCGACTTGCTGACAGTCACGCTCGGCGCGCGGTATTACGACATCGAAGTCGATTTCGAAGGCAGCGCGAACGGCAGCTTCTGCAACAGCGGCGCGGCTACCGATGCCAACGCCTTCGGTACCGATCTCAACGATCTGTACGACGGTGACGGCGAATACACCTTCATCGGTTCGTGCGACGCTTCGCTGCGCCAGACCTTCGACCTGAACGACAGCCTGGCCGATATCCAGGCTGCGGGCCTGACCCCCACGCAGGCGCAGCAGGTCTTCAACGCAGTGCGCGCTCCCGATGCGGCGAAGACCGACGGGTTCATCTACAAGGGCACGGTTACCGTGACCCCGACGCAGGACCTGCTGTTCTACGCGACCTATTCGGAAGGTTTCCGTCCGGGCCTGCTCAACCGTCCGGGCGGCGCGACCAATGGTGCCGGCTTCACCGTCCCGTTCGAACTCGAGACCGACGAGGTCAAGAACTACGAACTGGGCTGGAAGCTCGATCTCGCCGATGGTCAGGTGCGTTTCAACGGCAGCGCCTTCTATGTCGACATCAGCCGACTGCAGACCACCATCTTCGACCCCTCGATCACCAATCTGTTCTTCTCGGCCAACGCCGCGGATGCCGAGATCAAGGGCGTGGAAGCGGACTTCACCTTCGCGCCCTATTCGGCGCCCGGTCTGACCGTTGCAGGGGCATTCTCTATCCTCGACACCGAGATCACCGAAGTGCTGATCCCGACCAACGACGTCGTCGCGGGTTCGGACCTCGCATTCGCCCCGTCCTTCCAGGGCAATTTGCGGGTACGCTACGAATGGGACCTGTCCGATACGCTGGAAGCCTATGTCCAGCCGCAGGTCAGCTATTCGGCGTCGAAATTCACCGATGTGGTCGAAATCAACAAGCTCGAGCTCGACAGCTACACCGTCGTCGATTTCGCTGCCGGCGTCATGTCGAACAACTGGAAGTTCGAAGTCTTCGGCGACAATCTGTTCGACGAGCGCGCGCAGATCTCGGGCAATTACGTCAACGACCGTGCGCGGATCACCACCAACCGTCCGCTGACGGTCGGTTTCCGGGTCGGCTACGACTACTGATCCGGTTCACCGGGAAACAGGACGGCGGGGGCGAACACGGGTTCGCCTCCGCCGTTTCTCTTTGTAAGGGTCGCAGGCAATGACGACACGCGACGACAGATTGGCGCAGGCGCAGAAGGCGCTGCAGGCAGGCGACTTCGAGAAAGGAATGGCGCTCGCTGCCGCGCTGGTGGACGAGGATCCGGGCGACAGCGAAGCGCTCTACATGGCCGCCGTCGCCGCGCGCTATCTCAAGCGCTTCGACGAGGCCGAACGGCACCTTGCGGCGCTGCATGCGGCGATGCCCGAATACGGGCGCGCCTGGCAGGAGGCAGGGCATCTCGCCCGTGCGCAGGACGACAGGGCCGCTGCAATTGCGGCCTTCGGCCGTGCCACACGGTTCAATCCTGCGCTCGAAGCCAGCTGGCGTGCGCTGGCCGAGCTGGAACAGGCGGCCGGTCGCCCAACCGCTGCCGAGGCGGGGCGTGCACAGGCCGAGCGTGTTGCCCGCCTGCCGCGCGAACTGGTCGCGGTGATGCACCATCTTCACGAGGGCCGACTGCTGCGCGCGGAGGAGATCTGCCGCCATTTCCTGCGCGCCAACCCGCGCAATGTCGAAGGCATGCGATTGCTGGCCCAGATCGGCATCAAGCTGGGCATTCTCGATGACGCCGAATTCCTGCTCGACAGCGCCAGGGCTTTCGAGCCCGACAACATCCAGGTCCGGCTCGACTATATCGACGCGCTGCGGCGCCGCCAGAAATTTGCTCAGGCGCGGACCGAGGCCGAAGCCCTTCATGCGCGCGATCCCGAAAACCCGCTGTTCCAGTCGCATCTGGCGATCGAGAGCATGCAGACGAGCGACTACGACCGGGCCTTCGAATTGTTCGATGCCATTCTTGCCAAGCTACCCGGCGATCCGGCGACGCTCACCAGCAAGGGCCACGCGCTCAAGACCACCGGGGCGCAGGATGACGCGGTGGCCAGCTATCAGGCCGCCATTGCTGCCAAGCCCGACCATGGCGATGCGTGGTACGCACTGGCGAACCTCAAGACCTATCGCTTCACCGACGATGAAATCGTGCGCATGCGCGAAGAGGCCGGGCGGCCCGACCTTGCCTTCATGGACCGCGTCCACCTGTCTTTCGCGCTGGGCAAGGCGCTGGAAGATCGTGCCGACTACGCCGACAGTTTCGCGCATTATGAACGCGGCAATACGCTGAAACGGGCGCAGACCCGGTACAGCGCCGACGCCATGACAGCGGAGCTGGCGAAGCAGCGCGAGCTGTGCACTGCCGATCTCTTCGCCAGGCATGCCGGCAGTGGGCACGATGCGCCCGATCCGATCTTCATCGTGGGTCTTCCACGCGCGGGATCGACCTTGCTCGAACAGATCCTCGCCAGTCACAGCCAGGTGGACGGTACGCTGGAACTGCCCAATATCCTCGCGCTGGCGCACCGCCTGCGCGGGCGCAAGGCCGGCCAGTCACGCTATCCCGAAATCCTGCACGAGCTCGGCAGCGACCAGCTCGCTGCCTTTGGCGCGAAGTTCATCGAGGATACGCGGGTGCACCGGCAGAACGCGCCGTTCTTCATCGACAAGATGCCGAACAATTTCCGCCACATCGGCCTGATCCATCTGATCCTCCCCAATGCCAAGATTATCGACGCGCGCCGCGCGCCGCTCGACTGCTGTTTCTCGGGCTTCAAGCAACTCTTCGCCGAGGGGCAGGAGTTCACCTACGGCCTCGCCGAGGTGGGACGCTATTACGCCGATTATGTCGATCTGATGGATCACTGGGACACGGTGCTGCCGGGAAAGGTTCTGCGGGTGCAGCACGAAGACGTGCTCGACGACCTCGAAGGCCAGACACGGCGGATGCTCGATTACCTCGGCCTGCCGTTCGAGGAGCAGTGTCTCGAGTTCCACAAGACCCGCCGGGCAGTGCGCACGGCAAGCAGCGAACAGGTCCGGCGACCGATCAACCGCAGCGGGCAGGACGCCTGGAAGCCCTACGATCCATGGCTCGCACCGCTACGCGAAGCGCTGGGCCAGCACGGCTGAGCCGGATTTGCGGCGGGGATCGATCCGATAGCGTCTGGCGGAAATGGTGGGCGCGGCAAGGATTGAACTTGCGACCCCACCCGTGTGAAGGGTGTGCTCTACCACTGAGCTACGCGCCCGCCCGGTGCTGTCCGCGGCGTTCGCAGCGGAAGGGCAGGGGCGCGCCTTTACTGTGCGAATCGCCGCGTGGCAAGCGCCCTAGCCGATCACCAGCTGCACAATCCGCGCGAGCCAGCCGGTGGCGGCCCGGTCCTGCGCTGCAGCGGGCTGCGGGGCGGGGCAGGCAAGGCAATAGGCCTGGACGCCCCGCGTTCCCAGCAAGCGATCCGCATCCGCGGCGATGCGGGCGACAAACGCCGACCGGCTCTGCGTCATGCGGGCAATCACATCGCCGCCCGAGCCGGTCTCTTCCCCGTCGCCGATCAGCCATTGCCGCAGCAGCGTGTCGTAGGTCGACGGCGCTTCGCCCAGATAGAGCACGTGCCAGTCGGTGCCGAGTTCGGCCCGTTCGGCGGTCCATGCCAGTGCTTCCTCGATACCGCCATATTCGTCGACCAGCCGTAGCTGCCGGGCGGTACCGCCATCCCATACTCGGCCCTGGCCGACCGCATCGGCCTGTTCGCGCGTCAGGCTGCGCGCCTCGCCCACGCGCTCGAGGAAATCCTCGTAACCGTCTTCGATGAAGGCCTGCAGGATAGCATCGGTTTCGGGAGTGAACCCGGCGATCAGATCGGGCTGGCCCGACAGCGGCGTGGTGCGCACGCCATCGCTGGTGACACCCGCCATTGCAGCGGTTTCCTCGAACGTCGGGATCACTGCGAAAATGCCGATCGAACCGGTAATGGTCTCGGGTTCGGCGAAAATGCGATCGGCGGGCGTGGACACCCAGTAACCGCCGCTGGCTGCCACATTGGCCATCGACACCGCGATGGGAATATCGCGCGCCTTGTGCCGCAGGATCGCATCGCGGATCAGCTCGCTGGCGAGCACCGAACCGCCCGGCGAATCGACCCGTACGACCAGCCCGGCAAGCTCCTGCTCGAGCGCGTCGTCGAGCAGCCTAGCGATCCGGTCGCCGCCCGCGGTGCCAGGTCCGGCATCGCCATCGACGATTTCGCCCGCCACCGTGATCACCCCGATGGGCCGCCCGGCATCGGGCAGCGGATTGTCCTCGAGCCAGGCGTTGAGTTCGGTGTGGGGGTAGGCGTTGGGACCCTCCGCCCAGTCGTCTTCGCCGACGAGTTCGACCACACGTTGTTCGAAATCGGCGCGAGTGCCAAGTTTGTCGACCAGCCCCGCCTGCAAGGCGGCGGTAGCCAGATCGCCGCCCGCCGCTTCGATCCAGGCGACCGGCTGGTCGGTGATCCGCGCGACATCGGCGGCGGGGCGGGCCTTCTTGAGATTGGCGCGGTATTCTTCCCACAGCGTCTCATACAGCGCTCGGGCATTCTCGCGCGCGGGGTCGGACATGCCGGCCCGGCTGTAGGGTTCGACCGCGCTCTTGTATTCGCCGACCTTGTAGACGCGCGCGTTCACCTTGAGCTTGTCGAGCAGGCCCGCGTAATAGAGCCGCTCGCCCCCGGGCCCGGCAATCACTGCGCCGCCCAGCGGGTTGACCCAAACCTCGCTGGCATGCGCGGCGAGCAGCATGCCGTCGTCGGTATAGGCGGTGGCATAGGCCAGCACGGGCTTTTCCGCGGCGCGCACTCGGTCGAGCGCTTCGCCGATCGCCTGCATATGCACCTGTCCGCCGCCGAGGAAACGGTCGAGATCGAGCACCACGGCCGAAATCCGTTCGTCTCCGGCAGCTTCGTCAAGCGCGTGGATCACGTCGCGGGCCTGGTATTCGCCGACCGGCGCGGTGCCCGAAAGCAGGGCGGCGATCGGGTCGATCTCGGTCCGTTCCTCGACGACGACGCCGCTCAGATCGAGCAGCAAGGCGCCATCGCGCACGGCGGCCGGGCTGGGGCGCGCAGTCAGCACGGCAAACAGGGCGGTAAAGAACAGCAGCATGAAGACGAGCACCAGCCCGTCCTTGATGCCAACCAAAAGCCGCCAGACCTTACCAGCAAACTGCATGCGTCAAATCTCCTGTTGGGAATCGAACTAGGGCAGCGCTGCGGCCAACGCCACTGGAAAGCGCTTGAGCGCCCCACGCAGCTCGACTAAGGGCGTGGTCTCAATGACATCGACGGAAACCTCGCCTCACGCCGCCCGCTATCCCGCGGGCGCGCTCGCTTTCCCGCATCGCGACCTGATCGGGATCGGCCAGCTCGAACGGCACGAGATCCTGTTCCTGCTCGACGAGGCGGAGCAGTGGGTCGCGCTCAACCGGCAGGCGACCAAGCGCGAGAACCGGCTGGCCGGGCTGACGGTGATCAACGCCTTCTTCGAGAATTCCACGCGCACGCTGCTGAGCTTCGAGATCGCGGGCAAGCGGCTGGGGGCGGATGTCGTCAACATGCACGCTGCCCAGTCGTCGGTGAAAAAGGGCGAGACGCTGATCGATACCGCGATCACGCTCAACGCGATGCGCGCCGACGCGATCGTGATCCGCCACGGTTCGAGCGGGGCGACCCAGCTGATCGCCGACAAGGTCGGCTGCCCCGTGCTCAACGCGGGCGACGGGCAGCACGAGCATCCGACCCAGGCGTTGCTCGATGCGCTGGCGCTGCGCCATGCGCTGCGCGACAGGGGCGAGGCGGCGGACGATTTCACCGGGCTGAAGATCGTGATCTGCGGGGACATCCTGCACAGCCGGGTCGCGCGCTCCAACCTGCTGTGCCTGCAGGCGCTGGGGGCCACCGTGCGGCTATGCGCCCCGCCGGCGCTCATGCCCGCCGGCATCGAAGCGATGGGCGCCGAGGTGTATCACGATTTCGATGCGGCGCTGGACGGTGCCGATGTGGTCATGATGCTGCGCCTCCAGAACGAAAGGATGAGCGGCCAGTTCATTCCTTCCGCGCGCGAATACCACCATCTCTACGGGCTAACGAAGACCCGGCTCAGGCAGGCATCGCAAGACGCGCTGGTCATGCATCCGGGGCCGATGAACCGCGGGGTGGAGATCGACAGCGAGGTGGCCGACATGATCGACCGCTCGATCATCACTCGGCAGGTGGAAATGGGAGTCGCGATCCGCATGGCTACGCTCGACGTGCTGACACGCCGTTCACGCGGTGTCCCCGGATGGGGAGATGTGGCATGAAGCAGCAACGACCGCTGACGATAGAAGGTGGCCGGCTGGTCACGCCCGCTGGCGTGCAGGGCGGCGCGCTCCGGCTGGTCGACGGTTGCATCGACGGCATCGGCACGGCCGCGCAGGACGGTGACGAAGTGATCGATGCGGGGGGCGCGCTGGTCGCTCCCGGGCTGGTCGATCTCGGCGTCTTTGCGATCGACAAGCCGGCCTTCCATTTCGGCGGGATTACCCGCGCTGCGTTGATGCCCGATCAATCACCGCGCCTCGATCTGCCGAGCCGTGTTTCCTATATTGCCAAGAGCGGCAAGCCCGATTTCTGGGTCCACCCGCTCGCCGCCGCCACGCGTGATCTGGCCGGGGCCGAAATCGCCGAACTGGGCCTGATGCGCGAAGCCGGGGCGCGCGGCGTGGCAACCGGCCGGCAGTGGATCGCAAATTCCGGCACCATGCTGCGATTGCTGCAATATGCCGCCATGCTCGACCTAGTGGTAGTCGCGCATCCCGAGGACGCCGCGCTGGCCGGCAACGCTGTTGCCACGGCAGGCGAAGTGGCCACCCGCCGCGGCTTGCCCAGCGCCCCTGCCGAAGCCGAATCCA
>PVBE012602763.1_pt1 | contig 15954 bp, 9 predicted proteins | sample 1631181 | NCBI WGS metagenome assembly PVBE01 (sample SAMN08397723, study PRJNA350692) | Marine metagenome, whole genome shotgun sequencing project. | isolation source: water | place: Pacific Ocean | collected 2012-04
TCCGGTGACATGTACAGCGGCGAGCCGATGATGGCGCCGGTCTCGGTGTCGCTCTTGATCGACCCCTGCGCCTCCAGCAGCTTGGCGATGCCGAAGTCGAGGATCTTGACCCGCTCTCCGCCCGGGATGTCGGGGTCCGGCACGATGAAGATGTTGGCCGGCTTCAGATCGCGGTGCACGATACCCGCCTTGTGGGAGGCGTCCAGCGCCGAGGCCACCTGCTGCATCAGCCGCACCACCACGTCGATGGTGAGCTTGCCGTCGGCCTCGAAGCGCTCGGCAACGGTCTGGCCCTCCAGCAACTCCATGACGAGGTAGACCCCGACGCCGTCCTCCTCGTTGCAGTCGTGGATGCGCACGATGCCGGGGTGGCCGATGCGGTTGACCGCCCGGGCCTCGTCGAAGAAGCGCTTGACGATGTCGGGGGCCGAGACGAAACGAGGCAGCAGCACCTTGATCGCCACCTTGCTCTCTATCTCGGGGTGCTCGGCGTGGTACACGGCGCCCATGCCCCCCTTGCCCAGGCTCTTGACGATGCGATAGTTGCCGATGGTCTTGCCGATCAGCTGGTCAGTGTCCTTATCTTTCAAGGCGCCTCACTGTGCACTGCCGTGGATCGCTGCTCAAGCGTCAGCGAACCCTAACATGGAACGCCGGGGCCCGGGAGGCTAGTCCTGAATTCATTGTTCAAACTTTGACTTCGTGCTTATTGTACCGGCGCCCGTGACCGAGCAAAACAACAGCCGCCGCAGCTTCTTGATCAAGGCCGCGTTGAGCCTGCTGATCACCTCCGCGCTGATGTGGTTCCTCTTCCGCTTCATCAAGCTGGACCAGCTGCGCGAGATGGTGGCCGCCACCGACTGGACCCTGATGGCCGCCGGGCTCGGCATGTGGGTGCTGCTCTACATGGCCCGCTCGGCGCGCTTCGTGCTGCTGGCCCCCGGGACCCCGTACCTGCACATGGTCTGCATCGCGGCGGTGCACAACGTGCTGCTGCGCATCATGCCCATGCGCACCGGCGACCTGTCCTACGGCTTCCTCATGCGCAAGTACGGCACCTCTCAGCTGGGCCAGGCGCTGCTGTCGCTGCTGCTGTTCCGGCTGCTGGACGCCACCACGGTGGTGCTCTACTTCGCCGTCTCCCTGATCTTCCATAGCGGGGCCCTGCGCCTGAAGGACGGCGGGCAGCTGGATCGAACCACTGGCATCCTGGTGGCTGTGGCGGCCCTGGTTTGCTTCGCCGTGGCGACCATGAACCTGCGGCGGCTGCTCACCTGGGGCACCGACCTGCTCCGCCGGATCTGCACCGTGGTCGGCCTGGTGGACCGCCCTGCGGTGAAAAAAGCCCTCGGCAAGCTGGAGGGATCGGTGGACTCATTCGCCCACGTGAGTCCGAGGGTTATCCTTCAGGTTTCAGGCGCTTCCCTGGTGGTGTGGGCATTGACCTACGGCACCTTTTTCGTCATCATGCGGGCGTTTTCGATGCCGGTGGGCCTGGTCCAGACGGTGCTCGGCTCCACCGCGTCGGTGGTCACCGGGTTCCTCCCCATCGGGGGCTTCGGCAGCTTCGGCACCCTGGAGGTGGGCTGGACCGCGGGGTTCTACCTGGTCGGCCTGCCGGAGTCGAAGGCGGCGGCGTCGGGCTTTGGCGTCTCCATCGCCACCTTCGTCTACACGGCGCTGCTCGGCCTGGTGGGCTGGGTCGGCCTGATGCTCATCAAGAAGAGCGGTTAGCTATTAGCTATTTGCTATTAGCTGAAAATGGTAAGAGCGCAGAATGCTAACGGCTAATGGCTAACAGCTACACAAAATACGCAGGGGGCGTGGCGGCCTTTGTCGCGCTCACCGCCGTTGCCGTGGCCGCGCAGCTCAAGGCCGGCCTGGCCTGGCACACCCTCGGCTCGGCCTGCGCCCTGGGCGCGGTGAGCCTGCTGCTGTGGCAGGCGGCCCGGGTCTACCCCTTCATGGGCGGCACGATCTCCCTGCGCGGACACAAGCTCGACCTGGCCGAGACCGGCCGCGGCCTCTGGCCGGCGCTGCTGGTCATCGGCGTCGCCGTGGGCGTGGTGGCGCCGCTGCTCACGGGGCAGATGCCCCTGAGCCACGATCACCCGGTGCACTTGTACAAGGCGTGGCACTTCTGGGACGAGATGCTGCTGACCGGGCGCCTGCGCGGCTGGAGCAGCTTCTGGTTCTTCGGCTACCCCGCCGAGGAGCTCTACCCCATCGGCCCCGACATCTGGGTCGCCTGCTTCCGCCTGATCACCCTCGGCCTGCTCTCCTGGGAGGCGACCTACGGGCTGGCCTTCGTCGGCGTGTTCGCCTTCGCGGCCTACGCCGTCTACGCCTTCGGCAAGCGGCACTTCGGCGCCACCGCCGGCGTGGTGGCCGGCGTACTCTGGGTGCTGGACATGGGCGACTACCGCGAGGGCGGCTGGTCCTATACCGTGGACTGGGCCGTCTGGGTGCAGATCCTCGCCATGGCCTTTTTGCTGCTGGCCCTGGCCCGCCTGGAGGACGTGCTCAACCGTGGCCGGGCCCGGGACCACGCCATCTGCGGGCTGCTCTTCGGCGCGGCCCTGCTGAGCCACCAGATGAACGTCATGCTGCTCGGCCTCGGCATCCCCCTGCTGCTGCTCTCCCGCTGGCTCTGCGGCCAGGGTCGCCTGGGCAAGGACGTGGCCACCGCGGCCGCGCCCCTGGCCATCGGCGCGGCCATCGCCAGCTTCTGGCTGCTGCCGATGCTCGCCCGCTCCGGCTGGACCACCAGCATCGGCGACCTTTGGCGGCCGCTGTCCACCACCGTGCGGGGCCTGGTGGACGGCACCACCTTCGCCAACGTGGTGCCGGTGGCGGTGTTCCTCGGCGTCGTCGGGGCGGCCCTCGGGGTGGCCATGCGCCGCTCGGTGCCGATCTTTTTGCTGCTGCTGTCGCTGGTGCTGCTGCTGCTGTCGTCCAAGACCGCCTTCGACGAGCTGAGCCTGATGGCCATCTCCAAGGCCTTCTCCAAGATCCAGTACCAGCGGCTGGTCATCCCGGCCAAGGCCGGCTTCTTCCTGCTGGCCGGCTTCGCCGTGGGTGAGCTGGTGCGCCGGGTGCAAGCCTGGCGAGCCGAGCGCCTGCAGGCCGAGCCCGAGGACGGCACCCGCTCGCTGTGGCGCGGCGTGGCCCTGGCGGCCATGGTGCTGCTGGTGGTGGCGCCCTTTGTGCGGCCGGCGCTCAACGTGATGCACCGCAGCTACCTGCGCACCATCGGCGGGCTCGTGCTGAAAAAGTCGGTCTACTACTGGGACGACTACCAGGCGTTCCTCAAGTGGTCGGCCGCAAAGCGCGCCGAGTCCAAATCGTTCTACCGCATCTCCTACGAGCTGGATCGCCACAACCACCTGATGATGGGCGCGCCGACCTTCAACAGCACGCCCTATTACAAGGTCGGCTACACGCCGGCCAAGCTGTTCAAGCACGTCACCGAGACCACCGAGGCCGACCTGTACAAGGCCCTGTCAATCCGCTACGTGGTGACCCTGGGCCAGCCGAGCCGCACCGATCTGGTGGACGAGGCGCGCTTCGGCAGCGTGTGGGTCTCCCGCTTCACCGGCTACCGCCCCGAGCGTTACACCCTCAGCGGCCCGGGCAGGGTGTCGGTGCAGGAGTTCTCCGAGGAGCGGATCCAGCTCAAGCTCAGCGGCACGGGCCCCAACAGCAAGCTCAAGGTGCACGTGGCCAACTACCCCCGCTGGCGGGCGCAGCTCAACGGCGAGACGGTGCCGGTGCGCGAGGCGCCGGCCTACGGCACCACCTACCCGATGCTGATGGAGGTCAAGGCCGGTGACGGCGAGCTGGTCTTCGAGTACGTCATGCGGTGGCCCGACTGGCTCGGCACCCTCTGCTCGCTGGCCGGGCTGGCCCTGGTGGGCCTGCTGCTGGCGGCGCGGCGGCGGCCGTCACTGGTGGAGCCGCTGCACCGGCGGCTGGCCCCCGCGGGTCGCCTGGCCGCGCGCTACTCGGGCTACGCCGTGCTGGTCTGCCTCCTGGGCGTGTTCGGCTTCATCGCCTACCGCGTCACCGGTGGCAAGGCCAGCGGCATGGCCGACAACTCCCTGGCAAAGATGCTGCACACGGCCAAGGTGACCCAGGCCGGCCGCGCCTGCAGCGAGCGCAAGAACACCCCCTACGGTATGGGCTGGGCCTGTACGGCGCGCAGCTGGAACTACGTTGGCCACACCACCAACAAGTTCAACGGCGCGTTCTTGCCCTGCATCTGGGCTCACCCGGTGGACGCCGGCCCCCTGGTGGTCACCTTCCCCAGGGTGACCCTCGGCAGCGCCATTTTGGGCAACCACGGCATCGCCGACGGGGCCGTGGACAGCTTCGCCGGGGGCGCGCCGGTGACCCTGGTGATCAAGGTGGACGGCAAGCCGCTGGAGACCCTGGTGCGCTCCAACGCCAAGGGCTGGGTCGGCTTCCGGGTCAGCACGTCGGAGCACCGGGGAAAGCAGGCGGACGTCTCATTCACCATCTCCACCACCTCCGCCGGCGGCCGCCACTATTGCTTCGACGCGCGGATCAAACGCTAGCCCTGATCGGCGCAACTTCTCTCTGTAAAATCAGCGGTCTCTGTGCTTATGTATAGGCTGCGAGATGAACACCCGCGACGATGACAACGACGGCCTCCAGTTGGAGAGCGTCAGCGAGAGCATGTACCGCATGCAGGACTCCCAGGAGTTGGCTCCGGCGCGGCAGCGGCGGCCCACCCTGGAGGCCGCGCCCCCCCGCGCCCCGCGCATTTTCTGCGTGGTGCTGCTGGCGGCCGTCATCGGCATGATAACCTGGGAGACCGGCGCGACCCTGATCCAGCACAACGATTCCGCCACCACCGAGGACTGGAAGAAGGCGGCGGAGAAGGTGCGCGCCGAGCGCAAGCCGACCGAGCCGGTGCTCTTCGCGCCACACTGGGCCGATCCCCTGGGCCGCGCCGCCATGGGCCCCTCGCTGAAGTTGGACATGCTGACGCTGTCCGACGTGGACCGCTACCCCCGGGTGTGGCAGCTGAGCATCCGCGGCAAGCGGCACCCCTGGTTAAAGGGGCTGGCGCCCGCGCGCACCTTCACCGAGGGGCAGGTGCGGGTGGACGTCTTCGACAAGAAGCCGGCGGAGGTGCTGTTCGACTTCACTCGCTCCATGCTCAAGGCGGCCAAGGTGGAGCGCCAGGGTCGCGACCTGAAACGGTGCCCCCGTCGCGGCAAACGCTTCCGCTGCGATCCTCGTCAGGGCTGGAACTGGGCCGGGCCCCACATGGCCGAGGTCGGGCACCGCCCCTACCGCTGCATCTTCGTGCACCCGGTGGACCGCCACGTGATGCGGGTCAAGTTCCCCGCGGTGAAGGTCGGACGCTCCATCGTGGGCTACACCGGCATCGACGACTTCGAAAACCGCAAGCGGGCCAAGCTGCCGGTGCTGCTGACCGTGACGGTCAACCGCAAGGCTGTCGGCTCGGTGGAGCACAAGAACGACTGGGGCTGGCGCCGCTTCACCGTGGACACCTCGAAGCACGCCGGCCAGACCCACGAGGTCTCCTTCGAGATCGCCGCCCGGGGCGCCTTCGCGCGGACCTTTTGCTTTTCGGCGGAGGCGCGCAAATGAAGGGCAGCCTCACGATCAAGGACCTGGTGGTCGCCCTGCTGCTCTTCGCGGGTGCCTTCGGCGCGCTGGGCGCGGCGCAGCGCAACCTCGGCGTGATGCGCGACGAGGCCTACTACTTCAAGGCGGCGGAGTTTACCTGGGGCTGGCTGGACGAGATCGTCCAGGGCAAGGTGGGCGGCGCCCTGGACAAGACCACCATCACCCGTTACTGGTCCTATAACAACGAGCACCCCTCGCTGTTCAAGCTGGTCTCGGCGGTGTCCTGGCGCCTCTTCCACGGGTTCCAGAACGAGGAGGACGGGCGGTTCCACCACGTCCGCCTGCCGCAGAAACACAAGAGCCTCGGCCTGATGTCGGAGATCAGCGCCTTCCGCCTGCCGGGCTGGCTCTTCACGGCCCTGGCCGTGGCGCTGATCTACCTCTTCGGCGTGCGTATCGAGGGCCGCATCACCGGCCTGGCCGCGGCGCTTTTATACATCACCATCCCGCGGGTCTTTTTTCACGGCCAGCTGGCCTGCTTCGACAGCGCCATAACGACCATGTGGCTGGCAACGGTATACGCCTACGTGCGATCGCTGGAGAAAGCGCGCTGGGGGATTGCCGCCGGTGTCATCTTCGGCTTCGGCCTGGCCACCAAGCACAACCTCTGGTTCGTGCCTGCGCTGCTGCTGATCCACTACCTGGTGATGATCTGGCCCGACATCCAGAGCCGCTTCACATCCGTGTTCCGGGCACCGCTGGCGCTGGTCAGCATGGCGATCCTCGGGTCGCTGGTCTTCGTCGCGCTGTGGCCGTGGCTCTGGTTCGACACCTACCCCCACATCAAGAGCTACTTCGGCTTCCACCTCAACCACGCCTACTACAACATGGAGTTCCTCGGCAAGAACTGGGGCACCCCTCCCCTGCCCGCGGCCTACCCCTTCGTCATGACCCAGTACACGGTGCCGCTGACCTTGCTCGCGCTGGCCGCGGTCGGCGCCATGGCCTACCTGCGCCGGCCGGTGCAGGGTGTGGCGGCCTGGATCACCGGCGGCCTGATCAAGACGCCTCAACTGGACCTGCGCTTTCGCTATCAGGCCCGACGCGACTGGAAGCGCCCCGGCATGGGGCTGGACCCCCGCCTCGGCCTGCTGCTGGTCGTCAACGCGGTGTTCCCGCTGGTGCTCATCGCCCTGCCGAGCACCCCCATCTTCGGCGGCACCAAGCACTGGATGCCGGCCTACCCCTTCATGGCGCTGCTGGCCGGCGTGGCCCTCAGCCGCGTCTTCGCCACCATCCGCGGCAGCCTCTCGCGGGGGGGCATTGTGGCGGTGGCGCTGGCCGTGGCGGTGGCTGTGCCCGGCGCGCTGAATACCTACCTGACCCACCCCTACGGGCTGAGCCAGTACAACGCCCTGGCCGGCGGCCCGGCGGGCGGCGCCGACCTCGGCCTCAACCGCCAGTTCTGGGGCTACCCGGTGCGCAACATCATGCCGTGGATCAACCACACGTTCGACGACAACGCCAGCGTCTACTTCCACGACATGAACTGGGACAGCTACGCTGCCTACCGCCGTGACAGCGAGCTGCGGGCCGACATCGGTTACGCCGGCATGGAGCGCCCGGCGATCAACGCCTCGGGCTACTCCATGGTGTTTCACGAGCTTCACTTCAACAAATACGACTACTGGATATGGGACGCCTACGGGACCGGGATCCCCACCAAGGTGCTCCACCTCGACGGGGTACCGATCCTCAGCGTCTACGAGAGACCCAAACAGCGATGACCAACTCTCCACTACAGCTCCCCGAGGAGTCGCTGCGCCAAAAAATCATCGTCCCGGTGCTCATCTTCATCATCGTGCTGGCGGCCTACTTCGGCTGCGCCGCGGGCCGACTGAAGAAGGCCAGCAGCGACAACCACTACGTCTACCAGGCCCACAGCCTGCTCAAGGGCCGGCTCAGCCTCGACCGCGCGCCGCCTCACCAGAACGACTGGGCGCTGGTCTACGAGCTGGAGCTGACCGACGGGCGCAAGGTGCGCGGCACCTTCCTCAAGACCGGGGGCACCGGCCGCTTCAAGTCTACCAAGGGCGAGCGGATGATCATCACCAACGACATGATCCGCACCCGCAACCATGTCTACTACGTCTCGTTCCCCATCCTGCCGGCGCTGCTGATGCTGCCCTTCGTCGCCATCTTTGGCATGAAGTTCAACGACGTGATCTTCACGGCCATGCTCGGGGCCTTCAACCCGGTGCTGGTCTACTGGGTCTTGCGGCGCCTGCGCTTCCTCGGCCTGAGCAAACGCACGCCGGCCGAGGAGCTGTGGCTGGTGGCGCTGTTCGCCTTCGGCACGGTGCACTTCTTCTCGTCGGTCATGGGCCAGGTCTGGTACACGGCCCACATCGTGGGGGTGATGGTCACCTGCCTCTACGTCCTGGCGGCCCTCGGTGGCCGGCACCCGATACTCGCCGGGCTGGCCCTGGGGTGCGGCTTCATCGCGCGCACCACCATCCCCTTTACCTTCCCCCTGGCGGTGGGGGAGATCCTGCGGCGTAACTTGAAGCCTGCGGAGGCCGGGGAAGAAACCGCGGAGAGCGCTGAGGGCGCTGAGAAAGAGGGGGAGGACGGGGAAGAAACCGCGGAGAGCGCTGAGGAGCGGCCCGGCCACGTGGGCCGGATCTGGGGCCTGGCCCGGCGCGTGGACTGGAAGCCGGCGATCAAGCAGATCACGCTCATGGGCGTCCCTGCCGTGTGCGTTGCGGCCTTCGCCTTTTTGCTCAACTACCTGCGCTTCGAGAGCCCCTTCGAGTTCGGCCACTACTACCTCAACGTGGTGTGGATGGAGCGCATTCAGCGCTGGGGCCTGCTCAACTACCACTTCGTCTCGCGCAACCTGGCGGTGATGCTCTGCTTGCTGCCGTGGATGCTGGCGCGCAAGCCCTACGTCAAGATCTCCTGGCACGGCGTGGCCCTGTGGTTCACCACGCCGGCCTACCTCTACCTGCTCTACCCCAAGCGGCGCAGCCCGGTGCAGCCCTGGCTCTACCTGGCCTGCCTCGGCCCGATGCTGCTGCACATGTTCTACCAAAACTCGGGTTGGGTGCAGTTCGGCTACCGCTTCAGCCTGGACTACCAGATCTTCCTCTTCTGCTTGCTGGCCGTTGGAGGGTACCGCTTCGGCGCGCTGTTCAAGGCCCTGGTGGTCTACTCGGTGGCGGTCAACACCTTCGGCGCCGTCACCTTCAATCGCTTCATGAACTTTTACCAAAACGACATGTTTCGGGTGCGCTGATGACTGCCAAGACACGAAACCCTGATGGTGGGCCGCCGGCCACCGGCATGCTCTACACCAACGGTGTGGGCGGTGAGCTCAAGGTCCGGCGCTACGTGATGCTGGTGACGGGCGGGCCGGACCAGGGGCTCGAGCGCTCCCTGGAGAGCGGCACCGTGCTCATCGGCACCCACCCCGACAACGACGTGGTGCTCACCGACACCACGGTCTCGCGCTACCACCTGGAGATCCAGATGAAGGCCGGGGGCGTGCTGATCCAGGACCTGGACACCACCAACGGCACCTACATGGGGCAGACCCGCCTCGGCAGCGTGGTGGTGCGCGAGCGGGTGCAGCTGCGCGTGGGCGGCGACACGATCCTCGAGGTGATCCCGGCCGACGAGCACGTGGAGGTGGCGCCCTTTTCGGACCACTTCTTCGGCGAGGCCTACGGCGCCAGCCCGGCCATGGCGGCGCTCTTCCGCCTGCTGGCCCAGGTGGCGCCCACCGAGAGCACGGTGCTGCTCGAGGGTGAGACCGGCACCGGCAAGGAGCTCATCGCCGAGGCGATCCACGCCCAGAGCCGGCGCGCCGGCCGCTCCTTCGTGGTGGTGGACTGCGGCTCCATGCCGCGGGATCTGATGGCCGCGGAGCTCTTCGGCCACACGCGCGGGGCCTTCACCGGCGCCTCGTCAGCCAAGCGCGGCCTGGCCGACGAGGCCAACGGCGGCACCCTGTTTCTGGACGAGATCGGCGAGCTGGCCCTGGAGCTTCAGCCCCACCTGCTGAGGCTGCTGGAGAAGAAGGAGTCGCGGCCGGTGGGCGAGACGCGCCCGCACCAGGTGGACGTGCGCGTGGTGGCCGCCACCAACAAGAGCCTGCGCGATCTGGTCCACCGCGGGCAGTTCCGCGAGGACCTCTTCTACCGCCTGGCCGTGGTGCAGGTGGAGGTGCCGCCCCTGCGCGCCCGGCGGGACGACATCCCCGAGCTGGTGCGCATCTTCCTGCGGCTGATCGGCCAGGGTGAGTTCCTCGTGCCGGACGCCATCCTGCGGCAGCTGATGGACTACAACTGGCCGGGCAACGTCCGCGAGCTACGCAACGTGGTGGAGCGGGGGCTGAGCCTGGCCACGTCGCCCATGGAGCCGGCCCTGCGGGCAGCACCGCCGGAGCCGCCGCGCCAGCACCAGGGGATCTCCACCGACATGATGGAGATCCCCTTCAAGGAGGCCAAGGGCATGCTGGTGGAGGCCTTCGAGCAGGAGTACCTCGTGCGCCTGCTCGACCGCCACGGCGGCAACATCTCGCGGGCGGCCAAGGAGGCGGGCATCGACCGCAACTATATCCACCGCCTGATCAAGAAATACGACCTCAGGGTCTCGCGAGGGTAAACGCGTGGCCGAGACAAAGTTGATGGAGGCGCTGCGACCCCGGCTCTCCGGGTTCGTGGCGCAGGCCAAGGCGCTGGCCCACGTCCCCGGTGAGGGGGCCGAGCGACGCTTCGAGGACCTGGTGGTGGAGCGGCTGGTGCGGCCGCTGCTGCCCCCCTCGGTGGCGGTCACCACCGGCACCGTGGTGGCCCGTGGCGGGGCCAGCGCCGTGACCCTGGAGCGCGACCTGGTCCTCTTCAGCCGGGAGCGCGCGCCGCTGATCCCCGACGGACAGCGGTCCCACCTGATCCCCATCGAGGGCATCCTCTGCCAGTTGCGCACGGTCTGCACGCTGTCGCGCAAGGCCCTGCTCGACCTGACCCGCGTGGCCGGTGCGCTGGACGCCATGAGCACCGATCCGGGGCCGGCCGCCATGGTGGTGGCCTTCAGCTCCGACAGCCGCAAGCAGGACGAGAGCGCCCGGGTGATGGAGGTGCTGGCCGCCACCAAGTATCGCCCGGCCTCGGGCCGCTACACCTCGCCGGTGCGAGTGGTCTGCGTGGTCAACCGCGGCCTGTGGCTGCTCACCCGCCTCGGCAGCCAGGAGGGTTGGTGGAAGGTCTCGACGCGCACAAACCGGCACCTGCTTGCGCTGGCCGGAGTGCTGGCCGACGCCTGCTACGCCCTCCCCCGCGGCGCCCCGCCGGTGGGGGGCTACTTCAGCGACGCCCGCTGGCTCCAGGGCCCCCGGCCGGCCTGCCTGGTCAAGGCCGAGTAGAGGCCGTCGGCCGGGCGCTGGTCATCAACCGTGCTACTCTCATAGAAACCCCAGCAGCATCGTGGTCAGAAAGCACGCCATACGTACTACGCTCATCGCTGGCTGCCTCGCCCTCGCCGGCTGCCACCTGCTGGCGCCATACGCCGTCGCTGACGAGGACAGCGCCCTGCCAGCCGACGGTCCCATGGTGGAGGCCGGGCGAGACGCGGGCGACGCCGGCGACCTGAACGACGGCCCGGACGCGGGGGACGACCTGCCCTGGCCGCCGGACCTCAAGCCGCCCCCCGACGTGGCGCCGCCGCCCGACGTGCTACCGCCCCCGGACGTGGCGCCGCCGCCGGACCAGATGCTGGTGCCCGATGCCGGCTGCGGCGTGGGCCTGACCGACTGCGGCGGCGTCTGCGTCGACCTGAAGAAAAATCCGCTGCACTGCGGCAAGTGCAACGCCGGCTGCAGCCCGCTGGTGGCCAACGCCTGCAAGGGCGGCAAGTGCATCTGCAGCTCGGCAGGCAAGGCCTGCAGCGGGGGGCTCAACTGCAGCGCGGGCAAGTGCATCTGCGTGCCGGGGGGGCTATGCCTTGGCTGCTGCGACGGCAACGTCTGCCGCAAGGCGGGCACGGCGCAACAGTCGAGCGGCAAGTGTGGGCTGAAGATCATGTGCAAGGCCTGCAACGACTACAACCCCTGCACCGACGACACCTGCCACAAGGGCGCCTGTGTGTTCAAAAAGCGTATGCCGGGCACGTCCTGCGTCGGCACGCCGGGCAGGTGCGACAAGAACCACAAGTGCTGCACTGGCTGCCTCACCGGCAACAACAGCTGCGTGACCACGCCGGGCCCCACCTACTGCGGCGCGGCCGGCTCCAAGTGCGTCAACTGCAAGGACGGCGACTCCTGCAACTACGATCAGTGCAAGGCGGGCAAGTGCCAGCACCCCAAGCGCGCCCCCGGGACGAAATGCGACGGCGTGGCCGGCAAGTGCGACAAGTACTACAAGTGCTGCAAGGGGTGCCTCACGGGCGCCAGGCTGTGCAAGACCGTGGCCAACAACAGCTACTGCGGGCTCGGCGGCGTCACCTGCCAGAGCTGCAAGGGCGCCACCTGCCGCACGCCGTCGTGCTCGGCCGGAAAGTGCATCAAGAAGCTGGCGGCCTCTGGCACGTCCTGCAGCGGCGGCTACTGCGACAGCAAGGGCGCCTGCTGCTCGGGGTGTCTCAAGAGCGGCACCTGCAAGCCCGGCACCGCCAGCACTGCCTGTGGTAAGGGGCTCAAGTCCTGTGGCACCTGCCCGGCAAAGACCTGCCAAACGGCGAACTGCTCCACAGGTACCTGCAAGTACACGGCGCTGTCAGGCACCACCTGCACCGGCGGCAAGTGCCTCGCCGGTTCGTGTTGCACCGGCTGCATCAGCGGCGGCAAGTGTCTGCTCCCCGGCGGCGGCCAGACCAACACGCAGTGCGGCAAGGGCGGCGGCACGTGCGCCGCCTGCGGCTCGGGGCTCGACTGCCTCGGCGGCAGCTGCTACTGCCACCCGGGCGGCAGCTGCACCAAGGGCTGCTGCAGCACGGACGGCACCGCCTGCCACGCTGGCCAGTACCAGACGGTCTGCGGCATGGGCGGCTTCTGCAACAACTGCTTGCAGGTATTCGGTTATGGGTCCTCTTGCATCAAGGGCCAGTGCGTGTCCTATGCGGGATCGCTCTGCTCCGCCTGCCAGGAAGGCCAGTGCTGCGGCGGAGGAACCTGTCGGGCCGGCACGACGTCCCAGTACTGCGGGATGAAGGGGAACTGCACGGACTGCAGCAAGCTCGGCCAAAATGAGTGCTCCGCCGCACCCCTCTGCGTGACGGCGCCGGGCAGCAGGTACTGCTCGGTGCCCCCCAAGGCAGACAACTCCACGTGCTCCAAGGGGGTCTGCTGCAAGGGGATCTGTATCGCGGCGACGGTCTGTAAGTGAGCTACTGCACGAAGAAGTTCTGGTAGACCAGGTAGATGCCAGCGGTGACGATGACCGTCACCGCGCCGGCCACCAACACCACCACCCACCGCGCCGGGCCGCTGCGCCGGGCCACCTGCGGCGGTAGCTCGGGCTGCTGCGGCTGCTCCTGGGGCGGTGGGGTGGCAGGCGCCGGGGCCTCTGCCTCGGAGAGCAGGGGCTTGAGCGAGGTGGGCTTGATCACGCCCTTGCGTCGCATGTCGAACAGGATCGATTTGAGCTGCCCCGGGGCGCCGATGCCGTCCTGGATCAGCTCCCCCGGCGGCTCGCCCTCCGAGAGGCGCACCAGCACGTCCAGCGAGCTCGTGGGCAGCGACTGGAGGTAGGTGTTCATCGACGCGTTGTCGATGACCACGTCCTCCAGCTTGACGCCGTACTGGTAGAGCCCGGACATCAGCGTGGCGTTCTGCTGGCCGGCCGCCTCGAGCAGCTGCTCCAGCTCGCCCAGGGGCACCCTGCTGCGGCTGTCCTCCTCGGGGATGAAGTAGAACTCCTTCCACTCCAGGCCGAGGATGTGCAGCATGGCCAACGGGCCCACGGACAGTTGCGGGGCGTTGACCGTCGCGGCGCATATTTCGCCGCGCTGGAAGACCACCTCGGCGTTGCGGATCTCGCCGAAGCGGAGCAGCAGGCGGCCGGACAGCTTGGCGGCGCCGAAGGTGCGCAGCATGTTGCAGGCGCCCACCAGCTCGACCCAGCCGGCGGTGGGCTCATTGCCCGCAGTTTGCAAGGCCTTGTAGAGGCTGACCCGCGGCCCGAGCACCGACTCCACGCCGTTGAGGATCGGGTTGATCGCCCCCTGGCCCTCGGTGATCAGCTGGCGCGCCAGATCCTCGGCCGAGAGGATGAGGAACGGCGTCTCGCGCACGACGAAGTCGCTGCGGATGGCCGACAGCAGCTCGCGGCCGTCCACGTCGCCAAGGTGCAGGTCCGATAGCAACGCCACCGGACGCTGCTGGTGGGTGATGTTCCAGGCCTCTTGCCCCGTGTGGGCCAGGACCACGTTGAAGCCGAGGCTCTCGGCCGCTCGCTTGAGCGCGTCGCGCACCTCGACCACCTGCACCGCCAACAGCAGGGGCCGGCGCGCGAGCTGGGTCAGGTATTCTCGCAGGTGTCCGCGGTCGGCCGGCTCCATGACGGCCGGCGGCAAGTCCAGGTCCCTGGGGAACGTTATCTGCCCCGGAGCGCTGACCGGCGCGTCCTTGGCCGTGTCAGCCTGGGCGCGGCGCTCGGCCACCACCTCGGCCACGCTCTCATGGGCGCTCTCCTCCGCGGGCTCGTCCACCAGCAGCGTGGGGGCCTCCTCGTCATACTCCCCCTCGAAGAGGTCGGGCAGCTCGTCGGTGTCCATGGGGGTGACGTCGCCGTCGGCAGGGGTGACACCGTCGGCAGGGGTGACGTCGTCGGCAGGGGTGACACCGTCGGTCGGCGCCTCGTCCAGGGCGTCCTCACGGGTCACCGGCGCGGCGGCCATCATCTCCTGGGCCAGGCGGCGCGGGTCAGACTCCACCACCGTGGGGAGGTCGTCATCGGCGGCCGCAGCCATGCCGTCCAGCGCCGGCTCCGGCTCGAGCGCGTCGATGCCCGAGTCCATGGGGTCGAGCCCGGGCGGCGGCTTCGGCTTCGGGAGCGGCCCCGGCCGGGGCGTGGGCTCGGGAGACTCCACCACCGTGAGGATATCCTTGAAGACGCGCTTTTGCGGCGTGGTGGGCCGGCTGCGCTGCGGCCTCGACGGCTTCGGCTTGTCCACGCCGCCCAGCATGTGGGTCCAGTCGCCGTGGCGGGCGATCTCGTTGAGCGCGTCGTCGCCCGACAGGTCGCCGCAGCGGGCCTGCTGCACCTCGCCGAATGCAAACTCGATGCTGGCCTCCATGCCCGCGCGGGTGAAGGACATCATCCCGGTGTAGGCGTCGCGCTCGACCCCCTTGATGGCATCGTTGAGCGGCTTGATGCCGGCGCCCGAGGCGGGCGTCGTGGTGGCCGCGGGCACGCGCATGAGGATGGTGCGCAGGTGCCTGTTCAGCTTGGCCGGCTCGCTGGGCCGGCAGACGAAGTCCAGCCCTCCCATCTGGATCGCGCGGAAGCGGTGGCTCACCGCGTCCTCATCGGAGAGCATGGCCAGGACGGTGCCCTTCTTTTTGGCCGAGTGCAGGATCTTGGCGGCGGCCTCCACGCTCCTGGCGTCGCTGAAGGAGACGTCCATCAACACCAGGTCGGGGCCGTGCTGCTCCACGAGGCGGGGGCCTTCCTGGGGGCGGGTGCTTGTCATGACCTGACAGCCGGTGCCGGAGAGGCCGAGCCTGACCAGGCGGCCACCCTCGGGATCCTCGTCGATGACGAGCACCCTCAGCTTCTTTTTGCCCGAGTTTTTGCCCGGTTGCGCCATGACGGACACCCTCGCCGCGATTTCCGGTCCGCGGGCTCCTTCAGAACCCTTGCGGGATCAAGCCGGAAATTAGTCCGCACAGTATATGCAAATTAAAACCGCGCGTCATGTGTTTGGATACCCTGGTACGCCGGTCGGATAAATGTAATCCTTGATAGAGGCCCCAGTGGAGGGTGTCATGCCTTTGACCTATCGCGTTGTACACATATTTTCCATAATGATTCTGGCAGGGTGCCCTGCTCAAGGGTACAAGCCGGCGCCCGACGCCGGGGCGGACCAGGGCAGCGGGGGAGACGGCAAAGTGGTGAGCAAGGACGGCGTCGTCAAGGAAGGGTCGGCCCCCGACGTGCCCCTGACGCCGGATACGAAGCCGTGGACGGACAGCACCGCCTGGCCGGACACCAAGCCCTGGCCCAAGCCGGACACCAAACCGTGGCCCGTACCGGACACCAAGCCCTGGCCCGTACCGGACACCAAGCCCTGGCCCGCGCCGGACACCAAACCCTGGCCCGTACCGGACACCAA
>PVBE010418434.1_pt1 | contig 15953 bp, 14 predicted proteins | sample 1631181 | NCBI WGS metagenome assembly PVBE01 (sample SAMN08397723, study PRJNA350692) | Marine metagenome, whole genome shotgun sequencing project. | isolation source: water | place: Pacific Ocean | collected 2012-04
CCCTCTCACCCTCCCCCCCTCACCCCCTCACCCCCTCACCCCCTCAGATCTCTGAGGTGCCCCTCAACTACCTGACGAGTCTCAGATCCCGATCTGTGTGATTTCAGGCACATCCCCACCTGGCCCGGGTCATGCAATTCCGGCCGCGAGGAGGTGAACACGTGAAAACGACTTCAGGGATTTTGGCAGTAGGTACTCTCATTCTGGTGGCGGGCTGCGGCTCGCTGGACATCGAGACCCACGAGGCACAGCTTCAGCCGTTGCCCACCTGCGCCGCGGTGGAGGGGTCCATCCGTCGCATGGCGGTCAAGCAGATGAACGAGCAGCTGGACAAGGCCCTGGACCAGGCGCTGCTGCGCGGCAGCCTCGGCTGCGGCTACTATGGCAACCGCCACTATGGCTACGACTCGTCCAACAGCGCGCCCCCGGCGGGCGCCAAGACCGGCACCTCCTCCCAGGGCGGCGGCGGCAGCGAGGGGGCCAAGCAGGTCTCCAAGACCAACAACCAGGTGGCCGGCGTCGACGAGGCCGACTTCATCAAAAACGACAACAAGTACATCTACGTCGTGGCCAACAAGACCATGCGCATCTTCAAGGCCTGGCCCGCCAACCAGACCACCGAGCTGTCCAAGATCGCAGTGGACGGCGAGCCGAAGAAGCTCTTCGTGACCAAGAACCGCGCCCTGGTCTACTCCTCGATCAAGGCCACCTCGTCGTCCGCCAGCAAGAGCTCCGGCTCGAGCTACCAAAAGCGCGAGTGCACCTACGGGTACAACTGCACCTTCACCGGTGACGGCAACCCCACCCTGATCACCATCTACGACATCAGCGACCGCACCAAGCCGAAGAAGGTGCGCGCGGTGAAGCTGTCCGGCTCCTTCATCAACGCCCGCCGCGTGGGCGAGGCCGTCTACACCGTGCTCAGCACGCCGGGGGCCAGCTTCCCCGGGCTGCGCTACAGCCACACCGGGCACAAGTGCGGCACCAAGGTGCCCACCCCCCAGATCTTCAAGGCCTTCGAGGCCCTGCGCGAGTACAACAGGGCCCTGATCATGACCACGCCGTCCAAGACCTGGCTGCCCTCCATCGAGGACACGCTGTACGCCAATGGCAAGGGCACCACGCGCAAGCTCGAGGGCTGCGGCGGCTTCTTCAAGTCCAGCATCGCCGACGGCAGCCAGTTCACCACCGTGCTCGGCCTGCACATCACCAGGGCGGACAAGCCCTCGGCGGCCACCATCATCAGCCGGCCCGGCGCGGTCTACGCCTCGGGCAAGGCGCTGTACATCTCGGTGCCTCGCCAGAAGACCACCGGCTACGGCTGGTACCGCTCGATGAACGGCGAAAACGAGGCCTCCACGGTGCACAAGTTCAAGCTGCGGACCAAGGTCGGCGACGTGTTCTACTCCGCCAGCGGCGTGGTCAAGGGCCGGGTGCTCAACCAGTTCTCCATGGACGAGCACAACGACTACCTGCGCATCGCCACCACCTCGGGCCGCGTGCCGAGCCCCAAGGTGCACAGCACCCTGACCGTGCTGCGCCACAGCGGCGCCACCCTCAAGCGGGTGGGCCAGGTGGACCGGCTGGCCCCCAAGGAGGACATCCGCTCGGTGCGCTTCGCCGGCGACCGCGGCTACGTGGTGACCTTCAAAAAGACCGACCCCCTGTTCGTCTTCGACCTGTCCAACCCCAACAACCCGCGGACCATGGCCGAGCTGAAGATCCCGGGCTACTCCACCTACATGCACATGATGGACAAGAACCACCTGCTGACCATCGGCTACGACGCCAACGACCAGGGCTCCTTCGCCTGGTTCACCGGCGTGCGCTTCCAGATCTTCGACGTGTCGGTCATCACCAACCCGCGGCTGGTGCACAAGATGGTCATCGGCACCCGGGGCTCCAGCTCCGCGGCGCTCAACAACCACCTGGCCTTCAACTACTTCGCGCCCAAGAACCTGCTGGCCGTGCCCATGACGGTCTGCGAGAGCGCCAGCGGCTACGGCGGCAGCTACGGCAAGACCATGAGCTTCTCCGGGCTGATGGTCTTCGACACCACCGCCGCGGGCGGCTTCAAGCTGCGAGGCAAGGTCGCCCACCCCGCGGGCAAGGGCATCGGCTGCTCCAACTGGTGGACCAACGCCAAGTCCCAGGTTGAGCGCAGCGTGATCATGGACGACTACGTCTTCTCCGTCTCCCGCGAGCTGATCAAGGTCAACCACCTGAACAAGCTGAGCACCGACATCAAGGCGCTGCCCTTGAAGTAACCCCTGCCCCTGCCCTCGCCCCTGCCCCTGCCCTGCCCCTGCCCCTGCCTTCCCCCTTCCCCTTCCCCCACAAGCTGATACGCTGGCTGCATGGCCGCACCCGTCCGACTGCTCTTCCCCCTGCTCCTGCTGGCCGGTTGTCGCTGTAACGACGCCCCCGCCCCTGCCACACCGACCGCCAAAACCCAGCCCACCGTCGACGTCTCGAAGCTGCCCCGCGTCGAGGGGCTGCCCGACCCGTTCCGCTTCGCCGACGGCACCCGGGTCAAGAGCAAGGCCGACTGGACCCGCCGGCGCGTCGAGATCAAGAAGCTGTTGGCCCGCTGGCAGTACGGGCGCATGCCGCCGGCGCCGGGAAACGTCAAGGCCAAGGAGGTGTCGTCCGAGGTGGTCTTCGGTGGCGAGGCCACAAAGAAATTGCTGACCCTGACCATGGGGCCCCAACACCAGCTCCGCGCGTCGGTGGGGCTGTACGTGCCCACCGGTGCGGGCAAGCGCCTGCCGGTGATGCTGCACATCGACCACCGCAAGGTGTTCGGCATCTCCGCCGCCAGGGAGCTGGTCCAGCGGGGGTACCTGGTGGTCGGCTACGACCCGACCTATCTCGACCCGGACCGTCCCGGGGCCCGGGGGCCGGCCCAGGCCGCCTACCCCGGGTACGACTGGGGCACCCTGGCCGTCTGGGCCTGGGGCGCCATGCGCGTGGCCGACTACCTGTTGACCCGGCCCGACGTGGACCCCGGCAAGATGGTGGTGGTGGGCCACTCCCGCAGCGGCAAGACCGCGCTGCTGGCGGGGGCCATGGACGAGCGCTTCGCCCTGGTGGCGCCGGCGGGCTCGGGCTGCGGCGGCGCGGCCGCCCACCGCGTCAAGCACCACCGGGCCGAGTCGTTGACCCAGCTGACCAAAAACTTCCCCCACTGGTTCCTCCCCCGGCTGCGGGCCTTCGCCGGCGAGGAGCCCCACCTGCCCTTCGATCAGCACTTCGTTTTGGCCCTGGTGGCCCCCCGGGCGCTGGTCTCGCTGGACGCGCTCAACGACGCCTGGGCCAACCTGCCGGGCACGGCCCGGGCTCACCTGGCCGCGCGACAGGTTTACGAATTCCTCGGCGCGCCAAAAAAGATCGGCCTGCACTTCCGCCAGGGCAACCATGAGATCTCGCGGGCCGACTGGTTGACCCTGGCCGACTTTTCCGACCAGGTGCTGCTCGGCCGGTCCGGCGGCCGGGACTGGCACCGGGTGCCCTTCGAGGTCAAGCCCGCCCATGGCTGGACGCACCTTGAGGCCTTGGGTACTATCTACCAATGAGTGAGAAGCGACCCACGCGCAGAGTGCTGGCCGGCAAGTACGAGCTCCTCGAGCTGGCCGGCGAGGGCGGCATGGCCCAGGTCTGGCGTGCCGTGCTGCGCGGCGCCGCGGGCTTCAACCGCGCCGTGGCGGTCAAGCGCATGCTGCCCGAGATGACCACGGACGCCGAGCTGGTGGCGATGTTCGTCGAGGAGGCCCGGGTCTGCTCCCGGCTGATCCACCCCAACATCGTGCAGGTGCTGGACTTCGATCAGGACTCGCAAGATCGCTACTTCATGGTCATGGAGTGGGTGGAGGGCGTCAACCTGCGGGACTACCTGCGCTCCTTCGAAAAGCGCGGCGTCGCCGCCCGCTGGCCCCTGGTGGTGGCCATCTGCATCGAGGCCCTGCGCGGGCTGGGCGCGGCCCACGAGCGCCTGGACGACCAGGGAGAGCCGGCCCCGGTGATCCACCGCGACGTCACGCCGCAGAACGTGCTCATCGGAGAAAACGGCGTGGTCAAGCTCACCGACTTCGGCGTCTCCCGGGCCTCGGACCGGGCGTCGTGGACCAGCCCCAACGTGGTCAAGGGCAAGCTGGCCTACATGGCCCCGGAGGTCTTCGACGACCAGCCGGTGTCGGTGCAGTCCGACCTGTTCAGCCTCGGGGTCATGCTCTGGGAGGGGCTGGCCGGCAGGCGGCTGTACCAGGGCGCCGACGTGCAGATCTTCATGGCCGCCCGGGAGGCCAACATCCCGCCCCTGGCCGAGGAGCGCGGCGAGCTGCCCGACCTGCTGGTCCAGGCGGTGGAGCGCGCCCTGGCCCGGGATCCCGCCGAGCGCTACGACACCGCCCTGGAGATGGTGCGCGCCCTGGCCGCCACCCTGCGCGACGCCCCCCACGCCACCGACGATCAGGTGCTGGCCGCCAGCGTGGTCCAGGCCCGCGAGGTGCTCGACGGCGGCGCCCGGGCCAAGGCGCCCACCCGCACCATGGTCAGCGGCGGACCGGAGGATGAGCCGCAACGGCCCCGGCGTCAGACGGCGCGGCCCGCGCTGCCCCCAACGGTGGCGCTCAACCCGAAGAAGGGCGACTAAACAACCGATCGCGATTCGAGATCATGGCGCCATCGCTTCGCTATGGCGGGCTGCAGGCTACAGGCTACAGGCCACGAGGCCATCTTTCGCCAGCTTCGAGGCATCGGACAGGTGCAGCATTCGGGGTAGCCAGCGGTCCCCCGTCACCGTACGGCGGCGTCAGCTGGAGCTGCCCGGAGATAGCCAACCTGTGGCACGTATGTGGCCAGCCTGGTAGCCTGGAGCCCGGAGCCCGGAGCCCGGAGCCCGGAGCCATTGATCAACTGAGACCGACGGTGCGTCCGGGCGTGGCGGGGGGCGATTTCTGCCCTACATCTCCAGCCCTACCTCATTTGGCCGCGGCCTCCACCACCTTGCGCGTCTCCTCACCCGAGCTGAGGAACTCCAGGCCGTAGAGCTTCTCGGCGCTGCGCAGGTTGCGGATGGCCACGGGCACCTCCGGGGTTCCGTCGAGGTTGATGAAGGCCAGGGTCGCCTTGGCCCCCATCTCCAGCGGCACGTCTCCCTCCACCAGGGCGCCCACCAGCGAGACGTTGAGCACCTTCACCTCGGCGGAGCCGCTGTCCCACATCATCGCGGCGGCCCAGTCCACCTCGTGGCGCTTGCTGTGCTCCACGTAGTCGTCCACGGTGCTGTCGGTGGCGTCGTCCGCCTCATTCGACGCGGTGACCTCCTGTACCAGCACCTGGTCCGGGGTGAACTTGCGCCCCTCGCGCAGGGCCAGGTAGTCCTCGGCCAGCAGCCCGGCCGCCATCTTGCGGATGGTCAGCGCGTTGCTGTCGAGGTTGTTGGCAGCCAGAAACGGCTGGCGCCGGTCCACCGACTGGTGCATGGCGTTGCTCTTCCACAGAGAGCCGATGACCGGCGCGTCCAGGGAGAGGAAGTCCCGGGCCATGCGGGAGATGGCGAAGACCGTCTTGACCTCTTTCTCCGTGCGCAGCATGTTGACCACCAGCCGGCAGCCGAAGAAGTCCAACGCCGCCCGCAGCTGGGCGGCCAACTCCGGGGCGTCCACCTGGACGTCGCCCAGCATGTCCGCCACCTTGTCGATCTCCTTGATCGTGCCGCCGTCGGGCACCATGTCCTTTTTGCCCGCGCCGCGGGCCAGCTTGGAGAGCACGCGGTAGACCGCCGACTTGATGAAGGCGTAGGCGTTGGTCAGGGAGGTGACCTGGGGCGTCATCACGACCAGCCGGTAGTCGGCCACGTCGTAGAAGTCCACCACGTTGTGGCTGGTGCCGGCGCCGATGTCCAGCACCACCACGTCGGCGTCCAACTTCTTGATGTGTCCCAGCAGGCGCTGCTTCTGGCCGTAGTTGATGTTGGCCACGCCGGGCACCGCCCCCGCGCCCGCCACCAGGCTCAGGTTCGGCACCTTGGTCTGCACCGCCGCGTCAGCGAGCGTCTCCACCTCGTGCCGCAGAAACGACACCAGGGTGGCGGCCGGGCGCATGACGTCGAAGAGGATGTGCATGTTGGCGGCGCCGAGATCGGTGTCCACCAGCACGACCTTCTTGCCCTCCTGGGCCAGGGCCGTGGCCAGGTTGGACGTCACAACGCTCTTTCCCACGCCCCCCTTGCCGCCGCCCACGGCGATGGTGAGCGGCTGCTTTTTGCGGACCTTGCTCATCGCATTTTCCTAAATTAGCTGAGCCACAGATGCTACTTCCAGCGTGTGTAAGTTGCAACAACGGTGGCGCCCTTGCCCACCGACGTGTTGACGAAGGCGAGGGAGTTGGAGACCAGGTTGTAATCGAAGCCCTTGAGCAGGCTGCGCGGCACCGCGACCTTGTTCACGGCCACCCTCAGGCTGCCGCTGATCGGCTTCTGCTTGAGCACGAGCTTGGAGCTGGAGGTGAGGATACCGTTGATGATCTGCGTGACGCCGGCGCTCAGATCCTTGGCGCACACATCGTACACCTTGCCGTTGAAGGCCTTGGCCACCTCCTTGTAGCCGTGGGCCACCTGGGCCTGGCAGGTGTTTTTGCAGACGCCGGCGATGGCGTGGAAGTAATCCACCTTGCTCTCGGGGTCCTTGGTCCCCTTGAGGTAGTCCAGGGTCGGCTTGAGCGCATTGTCCAGCTTGGCCTGGGTGGCGGCGGCCAGAGTGCACTTGTTGAAGTTCCCGCTGCCGATGTGCTTCTGCATGCCCAGGGGCACCTCGTCGGTGACCACGATGATCACCACCTGGGCGCCCTTGCGAATCTTGGACGGCGAGCTGGCGGCCCGGGGCAGGTGCCGGTCGATGGCCTCCGTGGCGTTGACCAGCCCGTACTCGCTGCCCCCCTCGTAGCCCGGCGGGTTCTTGATGCAGGCGGAGAAGATGTTCTGCTCCGTGGGCAAAAGAAAGCGGTCGGTGCCCCCGTCGTCGTTGGCGTTGGTTGAGATCTTCGAACAGAACTTGCCCACCGCCTTCTTCCAGCTGCCGCTCGGGTTGCAGACGTTGGTCACGCCCATGCGGAAGTCGAGACCGGCGGCCTTGGCCGCGGTGAAGAACTTGGCCGCGCCGGCCGCGATGGCCGCCCGCTCGGCGTTCATCGAGCCGGACTCGTCCATGACCCAGATGATGTCCACCGGGGTCATGGCCGCGCTCACGGAGAAGCTGTCACACTGGCTGGCCACCGGGCGGCTGGCCTGGGCCAGGCCCGTGGTGTTGGCCAGGTCGCGGGCCACGATGCGCGACACCTTGGAGGCGTCGCTGTCGCCGCCCTTGTCGGTGACCGCGCCGACGAAGACCACCCGCCCGTCCTTGCGCAACACGGTGCCGAAGCGGACCACGAAGGTGGTGGCCGGCGCGCCGAAGGACAGCGGCAGCTTGGAGAGGCTCGACGTCTTGACCCCGAGCAGCGCGGCCGCGACCTGGTTGCGCACCAGGCTGACGTCGCTGGTGCTGGCCAGCTTGATCTCGAGGGTGGTGAGCGCCACGCCGTCGAAGCCGTCGTGGGTCTTGCCCTTGAGGCCGTTGTCCTTGGTGGTCACCGTGCCGTATACGCCCTTGCCGACTGCGGCCACGCCCGCGGTGGCCTCGGCGGTGGCCTGCTTGGCCCCCGACGCGCGGCTCACGGCGAAGCCCGCCACCTGCTGCCAGTTGACGTTGTAGTCGAAGGTGGCCAGGTCCTCCTTGGCCTTGGCGCCCGCGATGGTGATCGACTTGTAGTTGGACTGCATCTCCAGGGCCACGGTCCAGTCCCCCGTCTTGCCGTAGCGGTACATCAGCTTTTTCTGCCCCGGCGGGCTGCAGGTGGTCGGCCCCGGTCCGTCCTTGGGAGGCACCACGGGTCCGTCCTTGGGGGGCACCACCGGTCCGTCCTTGGGAGGCACCACAGGCCCGTCCTTGGGGGGCTTCGGCAGGTCCGGCTTCGGCGTCGAGCCGTCCTTGTTGCTCACCGGGCTGTCGGGCTTGTTCGGATCGACGCACTTGCCCTTGATGCACTTGAGCCCTGCGTTGCAGGTGTTGTTGGGGTAGCAGGGGCCGCCCTCCTCGCCCCAGGGAATCTTGACGTCCGCGGTGTTGATGTCCGCCGTGGGGCCGGCGTCCGGCGAGGCGGTCTCGTCACCGCAGGCCGCCGCCACAAGCAGCGCCCAGGCGCTGATCATCAGTGCTGATTTATTCATGCTCCGCTCCCTTGGCTCTTCCTCGAATTCTAAATGACGCGCGGCCAAAACACACGGCTCATTACCAGTGGCCCTCCTGGGCGATGGCCTTCAACAGCGCCGCGGTGCGCTCCGCCAGATCGGCGAGGCTGGAGACCCAGATCTCGGCGCCCGCCACCGTGACCACCATCTTGCTCGTGCGCTCCACCTCTCGCTCGAGGACGTATCGCCACTGGGCGCTCCTCGGGTCGCTGAAGGTGTTCCTCCAGCAGATCTGTTCGCTGGTGATGATGTAGCCGTCCTTGGCCCCGCCCAGCAGGGTGTTGTCGTGCAGCGCCAGCACCTGCTCTTTGCGGCCGAGGTGCTCGGCGTGCAGCTCGCGGGCGTTGGCCAGCTTGCGCTCCGGGATCTCCGGCGAGAGGAACACGTCGCTGACGCCACCGAGGTGCTCCTGACAGAGCTCGAGCACCCGCTCGCTGCTCAGGCGCCGCGGCCGATCCCCGCGGGGGGAGGGGATGGAGGCCGAGCGGAAGGCGTGCCGGTCACCCGCACGGCAGATCAGCTCGGTGAGCAGGTCCGCCAGGCGGCGCAGGGCGTCGGTCTGCCAGTTGGTCAGGGAGAGGGGCTCGCCGCCCAGCAGCACCTGGCTCTCCTCGAAGGTCACCGACGACGCGCTCAGGTCGGCCCACCGCACCTGGCGCGGCTCCTCGACGAACCGCTTCCAGAGCAGGCGCGCCGGGGTCATGATGAACCCCTCCCTGGCGCCGCCGAAGACGGTGTCGTCGTAGAGCACCAGCACCGGCTCCCTTGCGGACGGTTCCAGCCCGTGCACGGCGCACATGGTCTCCAGCTTGTCCGCCGGGAGAAGCGGCGCGTAGTACATGGCCTCCATCATGCCGAGCTGGCGGCGGGCCAGGGTGATCAGCTCCTCGGGGTCCACGCTCTGATTGTACCCAGCCGCCGCCGGTTCTGCCATTGGGACGAATCACACTCCGTGATAGGCTCCTCGGATGCACACCGTTCAGCGCACGTTGATCCTCGGTCTGCTCCTGCTGCTCGGCACTCCCGGCTGCTTCAACCCCGACTATGGCGATGGAGGATTCCTCTGCTCCAACACCGGCTCGAGGTGTCCCGAGGGGTATCACTGCGCTGGCGGCAGCTGCGTCCGGGATGGCGGGGACGCGGGGAACAACAAGGGTAACTGCAGCATCACGGACGCCGTGTCCGACGTGGACAAGGGCGCGTTCCGCTGGTCTCTGGTGTTGAATCGGGACGGCCAGCCCCACATCTACTACGTCACCACTGGCAAGGTGATCAAGGAGGCCGTCCTCGACAAGACGTGGTCGCACAATGACATCGTCCTCTTCAAGAACAAGCGCCCCACCGGCGACCACGTCGCCGCCGCCATGGACAGCAACCGGCAGACCGTCGTGGTCTTCGCCAACTCCGGCGACTCCACGGACCGCGTGCCCCGGTTCATCTGGCGCGCCTCCGGCAGCAGCAACTGGTCCGAGGGCAAGGTCGTGGATACGACCCTCGATCTGAAGACAAACGGGCTGGCCATGGCCTCCGGCGGTGGAGAGACCTTCCTCGCCGCCACAGGAGAGGACATGGCGTCCGCGGCCGGAGCCCGCGGCCTGCACGAGGTCTATCGCTGGCAGGTGAAGGACCATTTCTTTACCGCGGGGCCCCAGGCGAAGCGGTCCGACAAGGTCCCCGAGGCCGTACGCATCTCCGTGGGCACCTAACGTGGTCTCCACGGTGAGCCACCTCAGCCAGTGGGATGCGGTGACGTTCCTCCCCTCCGACACCGCCACCCCCAAGCGGACGGTCGGCCCCACCCCGTTCTCGCACCCCGCCCCGGTGGCGGTGGCCTCCACGGACAAGGGCCACGTCTATTTGGCCAGGGGGCGGACGGGCAAAGCCGCCTCCACCAGGCAGCTGGTGCTGATGAGCCTGGACACCAGCACGGGAAAGCCCAAGGAACTGGAGCTCAAGCTCACGCTCAAGCCGGACCATCACACCGTGTCCATGGCCGCTGTGCCCAACTCCGACAACCTGTACCTGGCCGCGGTGGACGCCACCACCAAGAATATCTCGATGATCAAGGTGGACGGCGCGGCCAAGGCGCCCGTGGTCCTGGACGGCAGCTCCAGCACCACCGCCACCCAGATCGCGGTGAGCAAGGACGGTACGGTTCACGGCGTCTACGATCGCCGGGACCAGAAGAACCGAGCCTTCCTCAATTACTTTACCTGCAAGTAGCCCGAAAGTATCTCCCCTGTCCATGGCCGCCCAGAAGGTCGCCGCCGGCACCATCAAGGTCAAGCTGGTGCGCAACGTCACCGACGACAGCAGCGGCGCCAAGGCCGTGTGGTCCGGCACCATCGACCTGTCCGCCGGCAGCGGCTCGGTGGTGGTGAGCAAAAAGCCGGTGATGATGGGGATCTGCCCCGCCTGCTCGTCGCCGCCCTGTTGATTGTGATCACCGTGGCCTGCGGCAGCTCCCCCGTGCCCTGGCCGGTGCCGCTTTTGATGCGCAAGATCTCCCACAACCAGGCCGGCGTCTTCTCGTCGGTGGACACCCGCGGCGAGGTCATCGTGACCAACGACGACGGCAGCGGCAAGCCCGCGCTGCTGTCCGCCACGCCCGACAACACCGTGGTGGTGAGCAACGACGACAACGGGGCGGTGGCCAGCACCACCACCGACAAGGCCGGCGTGTTCAAGGTGACCATCAAGGGGGCCACCGAGGATCGAATCCGCGTCCACCTCATCGATCCCGACGACCCCGGCACCACCAGCGATTTCGTCTCCATCACCGTGCCTTGACCCCATTCGGGGAGCGCGTCGAGCGCCGCGTTGTGGTAAAACGGGCCGCTCAAACGCAAGCGCAGCAAATGGAGGGAACGGGCCATGGCCAACACCATCTGTCACTTCGAGATCCCCGCCGGCGACCTGCAAGGGGCGAGCAAGTTCTACGGCGACCTGTTTGGCTGGACCATCGCCCCTGCCGCGGAGGACAACCCGGACTATCTCTTCATCAACACCTGCGACAAGGACGACGCCCTGGGCGGCGGCCTGCACAAGCCCGCCATCGAAGGACAGGGCGTGACGGTCTACGTCAAGGTGTCGTCCATCGACGCGACCTGTAAGAAGGTCATCGAGCTGGGCGGCGCCGAGGTCACGCCGAAGACGGCAATCGCCAGCTTCGGCCTGGTGGCGGCCATCTCAGATCCCGAGGGCAACGTCATCGGGTTGTTCCAGAGCGAGGAGTAGCCAGCAGCGCATGCGCGTCCTGCATGTCCTCTCGCAGCTGCCCGACCGCACGGGCAGCGGCATCTACCTGCAATCTCTGGTGCGCGAGGCCGCGGCCCGGGGGCACGAGCAGGCGGTGGTGGCCGCGGCCAACGTGGACCAGGAGGTGGACCCCGACGCCCTGGACGCGGGGCAGGTGACGCTGGTGCGCTTCAACGGTGACGCGCTGCCGTTTTTGCTCCCCGGCATGAGCGACGTCATGCCCTACCCGAGCACGCGCTACGCCGACCTGTCCGACGAGCAGCTGGCGCTCTACCTCGCCGCCTTCGAGGAGGCGCTGGTCCAGGCCAGGCGGCGGCACGAGCCGCGGCTGGTGCACGTTAACCACCTGTGGCTGGTGGCGACGGTGGCGCGGCGGGTCTTCGCCGACCGCCCGGTGGTGGCCTCCTGCCACGGCACCGATCTGCGCCAGGCCCGGCTCTGCCCGCACCTGGCCGCGCGGGTGATCCCCGCCTGCCGCCAGCTGGACCACGTGCTGGCCCTGACCGAGCTGCAGGCGCACGAGATAACGCGCGGAGACCACGGCGTGGCGGCCAGCCGCGTCAGCGTCACCGGCGCCGGCGTCAACACGCGGCTCTTCCGGGCGCCAAAGGACCGCGCCGCGGAGCGCCGGGCGCTGCAACAGGCCCACCCCGACCTGGACCTGCCCGACGACGCCGGGCCCTGGCTGATCTACGTCGGCAAGCTGGCCCGGGCCAAGGGAGTGGAGTCGCTGCTGGACGCCGTGGAGCTTCTGCTGGCGCGCGGTGAGCGCCCGACGCTGCTGCTGGTGGGCAGCGGCAGCGGCGAGGAGACCGAGCAGATCCGCGCCCGGGCCCGCTCCCTGGCGCCGGCTGCCCGGCTCCTGGGCCACGTACCCCAGGCCACGGTGGCGTCGCTGCTGCGCGCCAGTGAGGCCTTCGCGCTGCCCTCGTTTTACGAGGGCCTGCCTCTTTCGGTGGCCGAGGCCCTGGCCTGCGGCTGCCGCGTCATCGTCTCGGAGCTGCCGATGATGCAGGGCTGGCCCGCCGGCGACCTCGTCCCCGCCGGCGCCCTGACACGGGTGGCGCTGCCCCCCATGGAGAGCGTCGACATCCCCCACGAGCACGGGCTCGCTGCCTTCGCCGAGCGCCTGGCCGACGCCATCTCCGCGCAGCTCCGGCGCGGGGCGTTGCAGGAGGGTGCGTCGGGCCTGGGCTGGCGGAGCCTGTTTCGCCGTATCGAGCACATCTATGGCGAAGTATCGCGTCAGCCGTAGTACTATGCAGCGTCAAAAATGAGCGAGACCGACAAAGAGCTTCACCGGCTCAACGAGGCGCTGGAGCGGTCCCTGGAGCAGCTCTCGAGAACCCGCCGCAACCTGCGCGAGGTGGAGCGGGAGCTCGAGTTTCGCATGGCGGTCACCACGGCCATGCTCGGCACCCTGGACCTGGAGCAGATCCTCTACATCATCCTCTCCGGCATCACCTCTGGAGACGGGCTCGGCTTCAACCGCTCGTTCCTTTTTTTGGTCGACGAGGCCGGCCGCCACCTGCGCGTGGTCATGGCCCTGGGCCCCACCAGCAGGGAGGCGGCCGAGCGCATCTGGGAGACCATGGAGCGAGATCGGGTCTCGCTCACCGACCTCTTCCGCCGCCACGAGGCGTACCGCTCCAACCTGGAGGAGCACACCCTGACGCGCCAGATGGGGGACTTCTCCCTGGCCCTCGATCGCCTGGAGCCGCTGGCCTCGTCCCAGCACGCGCTGTTCGTGGACCGCGAGGCGCCGCTGGTGGGGATCCTCTCCCGCTGCCTGGTGAACCAGTCGCCCTACGCATCCAACGCCCTGACCCTCTACCACGAGGCCACGGGCCCGGGACAAGATCCCATGGAGTTTCGTTACTTCGCCATCGTGCCGCTGGCCATGGGCGGCAAGCTCATCGGCGCCGTGCTGGCCGACAACATCTACAGCGGCACGCGGGTGCGATCGGACATGCTGCCCCTGGTCCACGGCCTGGCCAACCTGGCGTCCCTGGCCATCGAACGCGCGCGCCTCCACGCCAAGACCGCCGCCATGGCCGAGGTGGACGGCCTCACGGGCGTGTCCAACCGCCGGCAGTACGAGGTGGTGCTGGCGCGCACGCTGGAGCTGTGCCGCCACAGCGGGCAGCCGCTGTCCATCGTGGTCTTCGATCTGGACTATTTCAAGCAGACCAACGACGAGCACGGCCACCTCGTGGGGGACCAGGTGCTCAAGGACGTGGCCCGGCTCATCGTGGAGAACGTGCGCAAGTCGGACCACGTGGCGCGCTACGGCGGCGAGGAGTTCGTGGTGCTGCTGGAGGCCACCGACACCGACACGGCGGGCAAGGTGGCCGAGAAGCTCTGCCAGCTGGTCAAGATCACCTCCCTGGCCGACGGCCTGATCCGGGGGCTGACCCTCAGCGCGGGGGTGGCCACCACCCGGGGCGGAGCCTCGGCCGAGGAGCTTTTCGAGCGCGCGGACCGTGCGCTGTACCAGGCCAAGGACCAGGGGCGGGACCGCGTGGTGCTGTGGGCCAGGGATTCGGACTGAGGCCCACCACAGGGGTGGGAGAGTGGGAACCTACCATCAAGGATTTGCGTTGTTCGCGACAATGATCAGGAGCGGGGGGACCCAGACGGCTTTGCCGGCTGGGGGGGCGCGGCCGGTTGCGCGCAGCGCAGAGGTCGCCCCCAAAATCCTGGCGCGAGACTTGCTTTGAAATCGGCCATCATGGAAAAACGTGCAGTCCTCGGTCTCCTCGTCCTCTGCCTGCTGCTGGCCACCGGGCTGGCGCTCATCGCCCTGCTCAACTATCGGGCCGCCCGACGCGCGGCGGAGGACGTGCTCTACAGCCGCGCGTCCCGGACCGCGCGCTCCTTTGCTGCCTCGGCCCGGCTCACCGGCGCCCGCTTCGACAGGGAGCGCCTGCAGGATCTGGCCGAGGAGATGTCCGCCGACGGGATCGGCCTGCTGGTGATCACCCGCGGCGGCAAGGTGGTGGTGTCGGCCCGGGACGGCAAGCGCCACACCGTGAGCCGCAAGTCCCTGCCCAGCGGCACGGTCATCGTGCGGGGGCTGAGCGTGGACGGCGAGTACCGCCGCCTGGTGCACGGCGCGGGCGAGCCGTACCTCGAGCTGTGGCAGCCCATGGGGCCCGGCCGCCGCAGGGGCCCGGGGATGCGGCGCCGCTGGGGAGCCGGTGGTCGGTCCCGGTGGCAGCGCAGCGGGCAGCGGCTGCGTCGGCGCGGGCTGCGCCTGGTGCGCATCTCGGTGCCCCTGTCTCTGGCCGACCCGGTGGTGGGGCCGGCGCGCAACACCATGATCCTGGCCGGCGCGGCGTCGGCGGCGCTGATGCTGCTCGGCTTCCTGCTGCACCGCGGCGCCCGGCGGGCTCGCCTGGCCGAGCGCCAGCTGCAGCACCAGCGGGCCCTGTCGGCCCTGGGTGAGATGGCCGCCATTTTGGCCCACGAGATCCGAACGCCCCTGGCCGCGGTCAAGGGCAACGCCCAGCTGCTGGAGGAGAAGGTGGCGGGCGGCTCCGGGGAGGAGATGGCCGGCTCCATCGTGCGGGAGGCCAGCCGCCTGGAGCGCCTGGTCAACGGTCTGCTGGACTATGCCCGCCCGTCGGAGCTGAGCCGCGCGCCCTGCGACGCCAACGAGCTGGCCACCCGTGCCGCCGAGATCGTGGCGCCCGGGGCGCTGTCGGCCGGGGTAAGCCTGATGACTGACATGGAGCCCGGGACCAGCGTGACCCTGGAGGCGGACCAGGACAAGATCCTTCAGGTGCTGGTGAACCTGCTGCAGAACGCCGTGGAGGCGTCGTCGGATCCGGCCGCCACGGGCGGCGCCGTGACCATCGGCGTGCGCCCCCAAGACGGCCGCGTGCAGTTCACGGTTCTGGACCAGGGCCCGGGCCTGGGCGACACCCGGCCGGAGGACCTCTGCCGCCCCTTCTTCAGCACCAAAAAGCAGGGCACCGGCCTCGGCCTCAGCGTGGCACACCGGGTGGTGGAGCAACACGGCGGTACCCTGAAGCTGACGGCCCGGGAGGGGGGCGGCACCGTGGCCCGGGTGCTGATCTAGATCCGCGATTTTTGTAGCCACTTTCAACCCCTATGGCGTACTCCAGGTATGTCCGGCGCAGGCGCCCGGACCCCCGGTCTGGAAAATCACGGCATATTGTGAAAAATAACCGACAGATGGCACGAAAAGGAGAGACGATGAAGGCCCGATTCCTCTGCGTATGGTTGATTGGTTCCCTGGCTTTGCTCGGGGCGTGTACGGATCCTTTGGACGACGGGGACTTCGACTCCGGGGTCAGCACGGCTGACTCGGCGGTGTGGATCGACGGTACCACCAGCTCGGTCTGCAAGGACCCCAAGGGTGACTGGGACGGCGACGGCATCA
>PVBE012552077.1_pt1 | contig 15953 bp, 13 predicted proteins | sample 1631181 | NCBI WGS metagenome assembly PVBE01 (sample SAMN08397723, study PRJNA350692) | Marine metagenome, whole genome shotgun sequencing project. | isolation source: water | place: Pacific Ocean | collected 2012-04
GAGGCCGGCGAAGCGGTTGGTTTCGAACAGATTGGTATCGTCGAGCTCGAAGGACTGGCTGTCTTCGTTTGGGATCTTGCTCGGATTGCTGCCGTTCGGGCTCAGCACGACCATGGCGATGGGTTCGATCACCTGGCGGGTCGCACCCACCGTCCGCGCCAATGGCAATCGCCATCCCAGGCTGATCTCGGGGATCAGCCGGCCGGCGAAGCCGCTCTTCGACGGTCGCGTCGGATCGTTTGGATCGCGTGCCTCGCTGGTCCAATAGGCGTCCCCGCGGAGGCCCACCCCAAGCGCATACAGCTCGCCCGCGCGGCCGGTATACGGAAGATGCCAGCCCCCCGACAGCGACAAACGCCGGCTGTCGGTGCCTTCGGTGCGTTCCAGGACCATAAGGTTGGCATCGAGCGCGTAGCGACCGCCCATACTCCCGGGCTGACTGATGAAATTGTAGTCCAGTAGCGGCGCCACGATGGGGGTCGCGCCGGGATCGTCCTCGGCACGCAATCCCTGGAAGAAGTACGCATTGGCCGAGGCATAGGTGCGGCCGCGAAAGCCCTCGGCGAACAAGTTCGTCGTCAGCGTGTCCTGCGAGCTGATGTCATAGCGCCGGAGATAGGTGTCGTCGGTAGCGCGCGCGATATCGAAGCCGGTGCGCCAGGTGTTGTCGAGGTCGAAGCGGCCCGTGGCATCCAGGTGGCCGCGTATTTCGCGGCCCGGAATCTCGGCGTTGTTTTCGTCGCGTTTGTCGGTTTCGGTAATGCTTCCGCGAAGCTCGAAGTGGCCGCCTCTCGTCCGCTCGCGGTACTCGCCGCTCAGGGCGACCCCCTCCTTGCCGGTGACGAGCGGGGTCAGGGTCGCGTCGCGGTGGGGTGCGAAGGCGACATAGAAGGGCGCCTCGAACTTGAGGCCGAGCGGGCCCGAGCTGCCGTAGGTCGGCGCCAGGAAACCGGTCTTGCGCTCTACGCTGGGGTCGGGATGGGAAAAGAACGGAGTGTAGGCGATGGGGATGCCACCGAGCTCGAGGACCGCGTCGCGGTACTCGATCCGGTTGGCCGCCTGGTCGTGGGTCACGCTGACCGCCTTGATCTGCCACAGCGGCGCTCGCTCCGGCTCCTCGGGACACAGCTTGCACGCCGAGAAGACGGCTTTGCTCATGACCGTCCGCTGATCGGCGGTGCGGCGTGCGCCATTGGCGGCAAGCCGCGAATCATCGGTCATCAGCAGTCCGATGCCGATGACGAAACCCTCCCTCAAGTCATCCTTGAGCTCGACCTCGTCGGCGAACACAACCTCGCCCGTGGGCTCGAGAATGCTGACGTTGCCCTCGGCCCGGACCAGGCCGGTGCGGGCGTCGTACCGCACGCGGTCGGCCCGAAGTACGCGCTCTTCTTGGGCAACCTCGACCCGACCCTCGGCGACCACGACCTCGGAGTCGCGATCGTAGGTGAGGCTATCGGCGCTGAATACTAACGGCGCCTGGGGCTCCTGTGCGTCCGCCCGCCATGCGAGCGCCAGCACGAAACTCAGGCCCAGGACCGCAGCAGTCCATCGCACCCCGCCGTGCCGGTGAGTGCCGCGACGCCGAGGGGACCGGGCGCGATCCACCGCGCCCCGACTCAGCCGTCCTCGAGGTGGAACAACATCGCCAAGCCAAGAAGCGCGGTCACGCCGGCCGGCGTCCACGCGGCGAGGACCACCGGTATCGCCCCCGATAGCCCGAGCGCGTAGATCACGTCGGAAAGGAAATAGAGCGCAAAGCCCGCCAATACTCCGCCGGCGATCAAGAGCGAGGTCCGCCCGCGCCGCGTCACCCGCAGCGCGAACGTGGCCGCGATCAAGACCATCGCGCACAACAGCACCGGGCCCGCGGCCACCGAGTTCCAGTGCAATCGGTGCCGAACCGCCGAGAATCCCGCCGCTTGAAGCATCTCGATGAAACGCGGCAGGGCCCAGAACGACATCGTCTCGGGCGCTGCGAAACTCTCTTGGATCTGGCTTGCGGTAAGCGTGGTTTCGATGCGCGCCGTCTCCTTGAACTCGGCCTCGCGGTCCGGCCCGGTAAGAAGGGCGTCGGAAAGCTCCCAGTAGCCCTCGCCAAGCCGCGCCGTGCGGGCATCGATACGGCCCGCGAATCGATCGCCGTCTTCGAATATGAAGACGATCACGTCCTCGAGCTCCATGCCCTCTTGGGACACCCCGGCGGCATGGATCACCGATTGCCCGCCCGAATCCGCTTGCCTCAGCCACAGGCCCGAGGGCGACAGCGCCAATAGGCTAGGCCGCCCGCGCAGGAACTTGGTCTCCAACTGCTCGTAGCGCGCAACCATTACCGAGGACAGCGGGTTGAAGACGGCCGCCGAGAAGGTGCCGATCGCCAGCGCGATCACCAGCGCCGGCATCAGGAATTGCCACACCGAAACCCCGGCCGCGCGGGCCACGACCAGCTCGTGACTTCCGGTCAGCCGGGCGAACGCGTACATCCCTCCGAACAGCGCCGCGAACGGCAGGATCTTCTGGGTCGTTAGCGGCAGCTTGAGGAACGCCATTTGGACCAATAGGACGAGCGTCGTATCGTCCTTCCCAGAAGCGCGGCGCATCAGTTCCACCATCTCGAACAGCAAAACCACGCACAAGAGCACGAACAAAACCACGCCGATGCTGACCAGAAAACGTCGGCCCAAATAGATCGACAACGTGGTCGAAAGCCTCATCGCCCTTCGTGCTCGGTGGCCATTGCACTCACCCTCGCCACGGCACGCCGCCGCCGCGTCGCGCCCAGTACATAGATACTGACCGCGATCGCTGCGCCGACGTTCACGTACATCAGCGGGATGAAGGCCCGGACCTCGGCCGCCATCGAGGTGAACACCAGGCCGAGCGCTTGGACCACCAGGGCCGTCACCGCGCCTGCGCTGATGCGACGCCACTGGCCACGGCGGTCGAACTCACCCGAGAGTATCGCGGCCAGGGCGATCAGCGTGAAGGCGAGGGCGTGGAGAGGCAAAACCAGCCGGCGGTGCGCCTCGGGCGCGAAATCGCGCCCGTAAAGTTCGAGCGCCTCGTCGGTATCTTGAGGGAACCAAAGCTCGTGGAGATAGCGTTCCCCGGCCTTGAGCCAGCGATCCTCTGGCGCGATCGCAAAGCGCCCGAGGTCCAACGCATAGGTGTCGAAATAAAGCATCGAGAGCTCGCCGCGGTCGGCCTCGACCTCGTGGCGGTTGCCGCCCATGAGCACGAAACGAGGACCCTCCTCGGTCTGCACCAGCGCCCCGCGTTCGGCCATCATCGTCACCGGCCGCTCAGGCGCGCGGTTGTCGTGAACCAGAATCCCCAACAGCTCACCGCCCGCCTTGCGCTCACGCACGTAGACCGTAAGACCGTCGATCAGGGTGTTGAAAACGCCCTCGCGCAGCAGCACCGATCCATAGTCGTGGCGGATCGTGAACTGGAACCCCTTGAAGGTGCGATAGCCCGCCGGCATCAGATAGAGCGTGATCGTGTAAAGGATCACGGTCACGATCCCGGCCATCAGCAGCGCTGGGGCGGTCAGGGCCCGCGGGCTCAGCCCGGCCGAGCGCATCACCACCAGCTCGCGGTCCGCGTTTAGTCGGTGATAGGTGAACAGAATCGCACAAAAGAGCGCGATCGGCAGGATGTAGGCGAGCGCGGTCGGCAAGAGCAAGAGCGTCAGCGAGATGAAGCCCCACACGCTCAGCCCGGTGTTGACGATCATATCGACGAAACGAAGGCTCTGGGTCAGCCACACCACGCCGGTCAGCGTCGCCGTGATGATGAGCATCGGCGCCGCAAGCTGACGCAAGATATAGCGCGTAATACCGCTCACGGTCCCATTATAGCGGGCGCGCTCGGGCGGGAACAGCGCCCCTATCCGCTTCGAGCGCGATGTCGATGCGGCCGAGCGTACGGACGACGTCGAGCGCGAGTTTGACATCGCCGCTGTCGGGCTGACCGCGCCCGATCGCCGTGGCGAAGCGCGTGAGTACGGCGGCCAGCGGCGCCTCGGGCGCGAACGCGATCGCGGTCCCGTCGAGAAGTGCCTTCTCGCCCGCCAAGTCGTCGTACACGATCGCGCCCGATTCGCCGCGCGCCTCAAGCCGCCGGCACTTGCGATCGCCGGCGTTGCCGATACGGATCCTCGCGTGCGGCCCACGGTCCCATTCCAGGTCGGCCTCCACCAGCTCGGCGGCGCCCTCGCGAACGATGCGTCGGGCGCCCACGCGGGTCGGCTCGGTGCCAAGCAAGTCGATGCAAAGCGCCAGGGGGTGGGGGCCAAAATCCCAGCGACCCGGCGTGTCGGGACGAAGTGGGCCGCGGTTGAACCAGGCGCAATCGATCTCCTGGATGCGGCCGATCTCGCCGACCCGTCGGCGCAATGCCCGCCACGCCGGGTTGTAGAGATCGGTGTGGTCGACGTGCGCGATGGACCCGGCGGCCCGCACGGCGAGCGCCTCGGCCTCGGCCAGGTCCAGCGTCAGCGGCTTCTCGATCAGCACCGCGAAGTCCCGCTCGAGTGCGGCCAGCGCAATCTCGGCGTGGCTGGCCGGAGGCGTGGCGACGATCACCCCGTCAAGGCCACTGGCGGCAAACATGTCGGCCCATGCCCCGTGCAGTACACACTCGGGGCCGATCAGCGCGCGGCTCTTAGGATTGCCGCTGGCGACGGCGGCAAGGCGGATACTCGGGAGCCCGGCGAGGGTGGCAATGAAGTTACGTCCCCAGGGGCCCGCCCCGACCAAACCCAGCCGTACCGGTTCCTCGCTCAAGCGCCGTCGCTGGCGGGCTCGCCCGAATACGCGCGCTCGGTCCATTCGAGGAAGCGGCGCAACCCTTCGTCCAGTTCGACCACGGGTTCGTAGCCGAGCTGAAGCTGGGCCTTGCGGATGTCGGGGCAGCGGCGTCTCGGCTCGTCGGCGGGATAGGTGTCGGGATAGTCCACCGTCTCGGACCTCATCTCGCGGCCGAGCACACCGCCGAGGCGCCCGACCAGGCCGTTCACGCTGATCTCGGGGTGCGGGTTACCGATGTTGTACGCCTCGCCTGGGACCCCGCGCGCGATCACGCGCAGGAACCCGTTCATCGCGTCGCTGACGTAACAGTAGGTGCGGGTCTGCTCGCCGCCGCCATAGATCCGGACCGCCCGCCCGCCCTTTATGCTGCTCGCGAAGTTGGGCAGCACGCGGTAGTCGCGCTCCGGCATTCCCGGACCATAGACGTTGAACGGGCGGATGGTATTGGTGTGGACGCCGCGGTGACCGTGGTAGATGTAGCAAAGCGTCTCGCCAAGCCGCTTGCTCTCGTCATAACACGCGCGCGGTCCCATACAGGCGACATTGCCGCGGTAGCTCTCGGGCGTCGGCAGATGCGCCGGGTCGGGATCGCCATAGATTTCGCTCGAGCTGAAGAAGGTGAAGCGGGCGCCGTGTTCGGCGGCGAACTCCAACAGGTTTGCGTTGCCGCCTATGGCCGCGCCCAGGGTCTCCAGGGGATAGGCCCGGTAGTAGTACGGGCTCGCGATTCCGGCGGCGTTGACCACGAAATCGGGAGCCACATCGATGTCGAGCGGCCTGGCCACGTCGTGTTCCAGGAATCGATAGTGCTCCGAGGACGGCGGGGCAGGGCCCTCCTCGTGGGTCGTGATCAGGTTGTCGAGCACGATCAGTTTGCAGGGCCGGCTCAGGTGCTCGCGGTTCAGGCGGTCGAACACGGCGGTGAAGTAGCGGCCCAGAAAGCCGCGCCCGCCGCCCAACACCAGGGTCTTTCCCGCGAAGTCCTCGGCGATGTCGTCGACCGCGGCCGCGATCGCCGCGATGTCGCTGTCGTGATGCGGCGCTAGCACACCTGGACCTCGGGAAGCGGCACGATGAAACGGCCGCCGGAATCGCGAAAGGCCTGGTGCTTGGCCATGATCGGCTCGGCGAAGTTCCAGGCCAGGATCAGCAGGACATCGGGCTTGTGCTCGGCGATGGCCCGCGCCGATACGATCGGGACGTGCAGGCCGGGCGAGTACAGACCCTGTTTCCACGGGCTGTCATCGACGATGAACTCGAGATCCTCGCGCCCCAGGCCAAAGTGGTACATCAAGGTCGTCGCCTTGGCCGGCGCGCCGAAGCCGGCGACGCGGCGGCCCTCACGCCTCAGGCCGTCCAAGGTCTCGGTGAGCTCGGCGCCCAAACGGCCGATGTCCTCGCCCAGGCGGCGGAAGGTCTCGGCGCGGTCGAGCCCGATGCGCCGCTCCTCGGCGATCAGCTCGGCGACGCCCGGGCGTACCGCGCGCCCTGCCTCCTCTGGCGCCGCGAAGATGCGCAGGCTGCCGCCATGAGCCGGCGTGCGCCGGGCATCGAACAGACGCATGCCGTGGGCTTCGAAGAACCCGATCAGCGGTGCCAGCGAATGGTAATCCAGGTGCTCGTGGTAGATGGTGTCGAACAACGTCTTCTCGACCACGTCGCCAAGATAGGAGAACTCGGCGACGAATATGCCGTCCGGCGCCAGCAACGCGCCGATGCCCTCGAGCGTGCCGCCGAGGTCGTCGATATGGGCGAAGACGTTGTTGGCGGTCACGCACTTGGCCGGCCCGCGCTCGTCCCGAATCGATCTCGCCAGGGCGCGATCGAAGAAATCGGTGCGCGTCTCGATTCCCTTGGCGTTGGCTCGCTCGGCGATCGCCTTGGCCGGCTCGATCCCCAGACCGCGCGCGCCGGCGGCCTGGAAGGCACTCAACAGCGTGCCGTCGTTGGAGCCGATATCCACCACCAAATCCCCGCTCGCCACCGAGAACTCAGCGACCACGTCGGCGGCATAGGCTTCGAAGTGGGCGACGAACGAGGGTGAGGTACCGGTCACGTAGACGTAGTCCTCGAACAGGACCGCGGGATCGACAACGTCGAGGAGCTGGACGTGGGCGCACGCGCCACACAGTCCGACGTCCAGGGGAAACCGGAGCTGCTCGTCATCCCGTCGGTCGGCGGGCACGAAGGCGTTTGCCGGCGGCGTCGGCGCCAGAGACAACACCGTCTCCAATGCCCCCTCGCCGCACAGGCGACAGGTTTCGCGATGTCGGCACGCCGCCGTCAAGGCGCGACGACCTCGATGCGTTCGACGTCGGCCTCATAGATCTCTTGGGCGCGCGAATTGCGCCCAAGCGTGAGGAAGGTGGTGTCCTCCAGGAACACCATCGCATGATCGACCAGCGGCGGCGTAAAGAAGAGCTGACCCTTCTCGACAATCAGCGTATCGGGCGCCGCGTCCGAGCCGTGCGCCCGGTGGTGGTACTTGATTCGACCTTCCAGGACGTAGCAATAGTGCCAGTCGGTCCGGTGGTAGTGGTTGGCGCGGACCGTTCCCTTCTTCGAGGTGATCAATACCGCGCTTTGAATCGTGCGATCGACCAGCGGCTGGATGTCTCCGCGCAAATCGGCGAACGGTGCCGACATGTCGACGATGACGTCGTGGGGCAGCGCTTTATCCCGATCGTGCATGAATTGGCTCCTCGGTCCGCTTCAGCGGCGCAAACGGCTGCCGACGATCATCGCCAGCACCGCCCAAAAATGGCGCGCGCGAATCTTCTTCCCCTCGCCGTAGGTTCGGCCGTTGTAGCTCACCGGGACCTCGAAGAACGAACTGCCTTGGCTGACCACTCGGCACAGGATCTCGGCGTGCTGCTCCCAGCCGGTCGAACGAAGCGCGGCCGGATCCACCAGATCGCGCCGATACATCAAATAGCAACTGTACACGTCTGTGAAGGTCGTGTTGTAGAGGACGTTGAACAGCAGCGTCAGGAGCTGATTGGCCCTCTTGTGCCAGAAATAATGGACCCGCGTAAAGCTCGGCGCCAGCAGGCGGCTGCCAATGACGACGTCGGCATCGAAGCGAAGCACCGGCATCAACAACTTGGCGTAATCGCCGGGATCGTATTCGAGATCGGCATCCTGAAACAGGACGTACTCGCCGGTCGCGCGCGCCAGCCCGGCCTTCACCGCGGCGCCCTTGCCTTGATTCGATGGCAGCCGGATCAGCGCGCTGTAAAGCGAGTCGTTTGCCTCCAACAGCGTGCCGGTGGCATCGGTCGAGCCGTCGTCGATGACCACGATCTCGGTTTCGACACCGTCGATTCGCTGGTCATTGACGCTTTCCAGCACCTCAAGGATCGTCGCCTCTTCGTTATGGGCGGGAATGATGACGCTGAGTTTTGGCATCGTGCCGGGATGGGGCGGCGAGGGCGGGGATCAGCCGATGGGGCCGGGGTATAGCACGCGCCAGGCACACCGTCATGAAGCTGCGTGCCGGTTCAGGCGGGCGAGAGCCGTTTGGCCACGGCGAACAGCGACAGCCCGATGCCGGCGCGGGCGAGTAGGTCGATCCTGCGCAATAGCGGGACCATCGCGTCGAAGGCGCGAATCTGCTCGGCCGGCGGCCCGGCGCGCCCCAGAAGCCTGCCGTTTATCCACCACCCCACCGTTCCGACGGCGTTGAAGTGCCAGACCTCGATGTCGCTGAATCCGGCCTCCCTGACCGCACGGTCGAGGCCGCGGCGCGTGTAGCGGCGGTGATGGCCGACGGCGCGATCGGCGGCGCCGTAGAGCGCTGGCATGGCCGGTACTTTCACCACCAGCTTGCCGCCGGAGACCAGCGCATCGTGCAGCCGGCCCAGGATTGTCAGATCGTCTTCGATGTGTTCGAGTACATCCAGCATGACGACGGTATCGAAGCGTTCGCGCCACTCGGCGGCGGCGATATCGCTTTCTTCTACGTGGACCTCGTCCAACTTCGATGTGGCCTCGCGCGCGGCGGCGACGCGGTCAGCGTCGATATCGATCGCGTGGACGACGCGGCCGGGCGCGGCCAGCATCGTGGTGAAGGCGCCCGTGCCGCAGCCCACCTCCAGCACCTGCCGACCCAGGTGCGCCTCGATTTGAGAGAAGATCCAGCGATTGTAGGCGCCCGCGGGCTGCAGCCGGTCGAGCCACTGGTCCTGGATCCCGCCCTCGTGGGTGACGCGCATTGGGACCGTCTCCTGGTGCGCCGCGGGCCGCCGATCCGGCGCACCGCCGGGCGCGCCCACTATCCTAGGGCAACCGGGACGCTCTCTGCAGCCAACTTGACGTCTCCGGGCTGAAGCGCTGGTGGCCACCCTAACCCAGTTTCTTCCGCGGCTTGCCGACCTCGCCGGGCTCGGGGCGGTCCTCGTCGTCGCTGCGGCGCTGATTCTCGTGGGCCGCGTCCTCAGCGGCGGTCGCGGCGGCCCCGAAGTCAACCTCATGGTCGGTTGGGGAGGCGCGGCCCTGCTGTTCACGCTATGGGGTGTGGCGAGCCCGCTATCGATGCGTTGGCCGGCGGCGCTGGTGCTCGCCATAGCCGTGGCCGGGCTCGCAATCGCCCGATTCCGGCCGCGCCGAGCAGACTTGGCCGCGCTCGGCCGCCTTCTCGCGCTTGCCCTGCCGCTGGTGTTCGTGCTGGCCGGCAAACAAGCATCCCAGGTGGATACCTTCACCCACTGGCTGGCCAACGCCGTCTATCTGATGGACCACGACATGTTCCCGGGCGTGGCCCGGCCAGCCGGGCTCGGCGCCGGGCTCGAGGCCTTTCCCTATAACCTCCAGTTCCCGGCCTATCTCGTGGGCCTGTTGACCGCCGGCGTCCCGGGTTCGGCCCTGACCCATTTCAACCTGATCCTTCAGCTTGCCTTCGCGCTCCTCGCGGCGCGCGTCCTCGTCGGCGGCTGGCTTGTCTCCGATCCCCGCGCCGCCGCCGCGCCGCCGCCGTGGTGGGCCTGCGCGCTCGGGTTGCTGATGGCCACCGGACTTAATCCCGCCTTCGTTCCGAACATCGCCTTCACCAGTTACGGCGAACCCGGTACGGCGGTGGCGCTCGCCTTCGGCGCTGCGCTCGGCTGGCGTCTCCTGGGCCGGCTCGCGGCGGGCGAGCCGGTAAGCTTCGACGCCGCGTCTCTCGCAGCCGTCCTGGTGGTGCTGGTCAACCTCAAGCAAGCCAATCTCTCGCTCACCGTCATCGTCGTCGCGGCGCTCGCGGCGCTGGCGCTGTGGGACCGCGCGATTCCGCTGCGCTCGGCCCTCCTGGTTCCGGCGGCGGTCGCGCTTCCGGCGCTGGCGGCATTTGCGGCGTGGCGCGGCTATGTTGTGGTCAACCTGCGCGGACACGAGCTGCCCTTCCTGCCGGCCTCGGAGTGGGATCTTTCGACCCTTCCCGAGATCTTTGCCGCAATGCTCGGGGTCGCCAGCCACAAGGGTGGCTACTTCATCATGATGGTGATGATCGTCGCTGCCGCGGTGTGGGGCGCGCGACGGCGGACGCCGGATGCGCCAGCCCGCCTGCTCGGGTTGATCGCACTGATTTTCCTCGGCTACATCGCCGCGCTCGCCGTGGTCTACTTGACGGCGTTCAAGGGTGTCTCGCGCTTTGGCGTCCAGTCTTTCTGGCGCTACCAGACCCAGGTCGGACTGCTCGGGGTCCTCGGCGCCGCGGTCGCGTTGAAAGCCTGGGGCCCGCTGCTCGTCGCGCGGCTCGGCGCGCGCGCCGGGTCCGCTGCGGCGGCGATCGCGATCGTCCTCATCGTGGTCCTGCCCTTCGTCTTCATCGATCGCTTCCGGCGCGATCTGGATCCGCCCAAGCCGTTTGTCCGTACCGTTGCCGAGGCCGTATCCCGCCTCCTGCCTCAAGATGCCGGCCTGGCGCTCGTGCACCATCGCGACAATGGCAACATCATCTGGCTCGCGCGCGGAACCCTCGCGTTCGCCGAGCCACGGCGTTCCGACATTCGAATCACCCAGTACCTGGAGTTCGACGCCACCACCCTCGATGCGATCGCCGCCAGCGACTTCGACCACGCCTGGGTCCATTGCGTGCCCCCGGGCCTGATCGCGGCCATGCCGCTCGCCCTCGAAGTCGCTACCGCGTACCTCTTGCGCCACGACGATGATGCCTGGACCGAGGTCGGGCAGTGGCCGCACCCGAGCCCGGCGCCGACCCTACTCGCCGGGTCGAGAAAGCGGGTGGACTATGGCTGCGGCTAGACGGCGGACCGGCCCATGAAGGTCGCGGTCCTCGGCGCCACCGGCAAGACCGGCCGGCCGCTCGTGGCACGCCTCTGCGACGACGGCCGTGCCGTCCTCGCCCTCGGGCGCTCCGCGGCCAGGCTCGCGCGCCTCGATCCCCGGGCCACGCCGCACCTCGCCGACCTGAGCGATGCCGCGGCGTTGCGCGGCGCGCTGGCCGACGCCGACGCCGTCGTCAGCCTCGCCCACGCCCGGTTCACCGCGGCGTTACTCGATGCCTTGCCTTCGCGCTGCGAGCGGCTCGTGCTCACCGGCTCGGTGCGCAAGTACAGCGCGCTGCACGATCCCGCGGCCGAGGCGGTGCGGGCCGGCGAGGCCGCGTTCCTTGGCTCGGGCCGCGCCGGCGTCATGCTCCATCCCTCGATGATTTACGGCGCCCCCGACGACCGCAACGTCGGCCGCGTCCTCCGCCTGATTCGCCGCTGGCCGTCGGCGCTTCCCCTCGTCGTGCCCTTGCCGCACGCGGGGCGAGCCATGGTGCAGCCGGTCTTCGTCGACGATGTCGTCGCCGCCATCGTGGGCGCGCTGACCCGCGCCGAAGCGCTCGGACCCAGCATCGACGTGGTCGGGCCTCAACCCATTAGCTACGCGCAGATGATCGAGACTTGCGCCGCGGCGCTCGGGCGCCGCTCGACGGTGATCGGTTTTCCCGGCGCTGCCGCGCTGGTGTCGGTGGCGGCGCTGGCCGGATTACGCCTGCCCTTCGATGCGGCCGAGCTGCGCCGCGCCGGCGAAAGCAAGCGCTTCGATCCCACGCCGATGCGCGAGCGGCTCGGCGTCAGCCCGCGCCCCTTCGACGTGGGGGTGCGCGAAAAGCTCGCGCGCGAGGCCGCCGCCGCGCCCTAACGCTTTCCTTTGCCGGGCGGGCCGCTAAGATGCCGGCCGATAGGGGAGGGGGAGCACATGAAAATCGCATTCTCTGAGATCGCGGTGCCGCGCACCGGCGCTCTGGTTGTCGGCGTTCTTGAAGACCGCGTCTTGACGCGTAGCGGCGCGGCGCTCGACAAACGTTCGGGCGGCGCACTCGGCCGGGCGATGAAATCGAGCCGCTTCACCGGCGCCAAGGGACAGTTCCTCGAGCTCCTTCAGCCCGCGGGGCTCCGGCTCGGGCGCATCCTCCTCGCCGGCCTCGGCAAGGTCGCCGAGATCGACGATCTGCGCATGCAGGCGCTAGGCGGCAGCGCCGTCGCCCGGCTCAACCGCGGCGGCGAAAAGACCGCGTTCATCGCCGTCGATGGCGTACGCGGGATGAAGATCAAAGCCCCCGCCGCCGCCGCCCACGTCGCGTTTGGCGCACGCCTCGGGAGCTACCGCTTCGACCGCTACCGCACCAAACAAAAGGCCGATAAAAAGCCGACGCTGAGCGCCCTCACCGTCATGGTCAAGGACCTGTCCGGGGCGCGCCAGGCCCATCGCCCGCTCGCCAAGCTCGCCGAGGGCGTCGCCTTTACCCGCGACCTCGTCTCCGAGCCCGCTAACGTCATCTACCCGGCCTCGCTCGCCGCTCAGGCCCGCACCCTCAAAAAGCTCGGCGTCAGCGTCGAGGTGCTGGGCGAGGCGCGCATGCGAAAGCTCGGCATGGGGGCGCTCCTCGGGGTCGCCCAGGGAAGCGCAAACCCGCCGCAACTCGTGGTCATGCGCTGGAGCGGCGGCCGCGGCCGCCCGGTGGCCTTTGTCGGCAAGGGAGTGACTTTCGATTCCGGCGGCATCTCGATCAAGCCCTCGGGCGGCATGGAGGACATGAAGTGGGACATGGGCGGCGCCGGCGTGGTCATCGGATTGATGCGGGCGCTTGCCGGCCGCAAGGCCAAGCTCAACGCGGTCGGCGTCGTCGGCTTGGTGGAAAACCTGCCCTCGGCCACCGCCCAGCGGCCCGGCGACGTCGTCACCACCATGTCGGGACAGACCATCGAGGTCATCAACACCGACGCCGAGGGCCGCCTGGTCCTCGCCGATGCGCTCTACTATACCCAGACTCGGTTCAAGCCCAAGGCGATGATCGACCTCGCGACCCTGACCGGAGCCATCATCGTCGCGCTCGGTCATCAGCATGCCGGGATCTTGTCGAACGACGATGATCTGGCGGACGCGATCGCCGCGGCCGGGACCGCGGTGGGTGAGCGGGTCTGGCGCTTGCCGCTGGATGCCTCCTACGACGACGACATCAAGTCCGATATCGCCGACATGCACAACGTCGGGCGCGGCCGCTCCGCCGGCTCGATCGCCGGCGCCAAGCTCTTGGAGCAATTCGTCGGCAAGGTGCCGTGGGCCCACCTCGATATCGCCGGCGTAACCTGGTCCAAAGCCGCCAAGCCCACGGTGCCCAAGGGCAGCACCGGATTCGGGGTGCGCTTGCTCGACCGCCTCGTGGCCGACCGTTTCGAGGCCAAGTAGGGGTGCGCCCCCCAGGCTCGCGCACTTGACGGAGATCGACCTTTACGAGTTGGGGCGCGCACCGCCCGAACGGGTACTGCCAAAGCTCCTCGAGCGCGCCCTCGAGCGTGGCAAGCGCGCCGTCGTCATGGTCGGATCGGACGAGCAGGTCGAGGCTCTCAACGCCCATCTCTGGACCTACGCCCAGCGCTCGTTCCTGCCCTACGGTGCGGCCGGCGACGGCTTCGCGGAAGACCAGCCGATCTACCTCACCACAACAGACGAGAACCCCGGCGGCGCCTCGGTCCTGATTCTCTTGGACGAGCAAGACTCAAGCAATATCAATGACTACGATCGTTGTTTTGAGATTTTGGATGGATCCGATCCCGGCGCTGTCGAGCGGGCCCGCAAGCGCGCCGATGCCCACCGCGCCGCCGGCCACACCGTCACCTACTGGCGACAGCGCGAGGGCGGGGGCTGGGACAAGGCGGACTGAGGTTCTCGTCGCCCCGCGCTTCCGCTAGGGACTCCAACTCCGCCGCTTGCCGGGCGCCCGCCCGCCGCCCAAGAGCGCCTTCATGTCCGCTGCTGACCCTTTGCGGACGCTTTCGGTGTCGACCTAGGCTGGATCGGCTTCTGTTTTCCACATGCTGAGTTCGCCCTTGCCGAATGTCAAAGGGATACGCACTGCGCAAGCGTTGCACGCCGCGAACGATTCTATTTATCTTTGGGGCCCAAAAAACCACCCGATGACATCGGTCGGAACACCGAGGCGGGATAGAGGACGCTCCGAATGAAGATTGCCTCGGCGCACGGCGCCGGCATCCCCGTCGTCGGCCTGGGGACCTGGGAGCTCCACGGCGAAGAGTGCGTGCGCTGCGTCGCCGAGGCCATCGCGACCGGCTACCGCCATATCGACACGGCGGCCCTCTATGGCAACGAAGACCGGGTGGGTGAGGGTATCCGCGCGGCCGGCATCGCCCGCGACGAAGTGTTCATCACCACAAAATGCGCCCCGCCTGATCTCGACGATGCATCGTTCAAGTCATCGGTAGAGCGCAGCCTCAAGCTGCTCGGCGTCGACCAAGTCGACCTCGTCCTCATTCACGCTCCTGACAAGACCCTCGGCGTTGCCGAGCAGATCGCGACGCTGAACGCGGTTAAGCGCAACGGCTGGACCCGCCACATCGGCGTTTCCAATTTCACGACAAGGTTGTTGGCCGAGGCCTGGGCGACGACCAGCGAGCCACTCGTCACCAATCAATGCGAATACCACCCTTATCTCAACCAGGACGAGCTCATCGCCGCCTGCCGCGAGGCGGGCATGATCTTCACCGCCTACGCGCCGCTCGGCCTTTGGGTCGTCCTCGACGATCCGGTGATCTGCGAGGTCGCCAAACGCAAAGGCCGCGCGCCGGCGCAGGTCGTCCTCCGCTGGGATATCCAGCAGGACGGGATCGCGACCATCCCGAGGAGCGCGAACCCGGACCATATCCGGTCGAACTTCGACGTCTTCGGCTTCTCGCTCGACGATGACGAGATGGCGGCGATCTCGGCGTTATCGAAGACCCGCAGGCGACGGCTCTATGCAATGCACGGTGGTGAGTGATCTAAGCTGATTGAACGGATGCTCATCTTAGAGTTGGGTCGGGCTCTCCTACACTGATCAGCACCTCAGCGGCCGACGCTCCTGGTTCTTATGCCCCACGTGCGGGCGCCGCAAGGCGGGCGACCGCCCGCGCACCCTCAAGACGCCGCCGTGTCCTCGACCCCCCTCGTCACCTCTTGTATTTTGACGGTCTCGCTCATCATGTACTCCCGCTCGGCGCCTTTGAGGGCATGCCCCGCGTTCCGCTCCTCGGGCGGGTGAGACTGCTTCGGTCAGTCGCTGCCTAGGCCGCTGTTGCGTAGGAGTGTTCCAGGCCGGCCTCGAACATGGCGATGACGTTCTCGGGCGGTACCTCGGGCTGGATGCAGTGCACGCTGTTGAGGACGTAACCGCCACCCTTGCCGAGGATGCCGATGATCCGGTGGGCCTCGGCTCGCACCTCATCCGCGGTTCCAAAGGGCAACAGCTTTTGGGTGTCGATGCCGCCCCAGAAGGCGACGCGGTCGCCGAACTCCTCCTTCAACTTCTCGGGGCCCATGTCCCTGGCGTTCACCTGCACCGGATTGATGGCGTCGACGCCGATTTCGATGAGATCATCTATGAACGGGCGAATGGCGCCACAACTGTGGTAAAGGACCTTCACGTCGAATTCCGATTTGACGGCCTCGATCAGGCGCCGCTGGCGCGGTTTGATCAGCTCACGATAGATCTCGGGGCTGAACAACGGTCCTTCTTGTGAGGACAGATCATCGCCCAAGAAGACGATATCCACCTTCGTGTCGGCGGCCTCCAGCGCGTTCCTCACCATGCCAAGCCACCGATCGGCGGCGATGTCCATCATTCGAGCGGCGAACTCGCGGTGCTTGTAGAGGTCC
>PVBE010540815.1_pt1 | contig 15947 bp, 12 predicted proteins | sample 1631181 | NCBI WGS metagenome assembly PVBE01 (sample SAMN08397723, study PRJNA350692) | Marine metagenome, whole genome shotgun sequencing project. | isolation source: water | place: Pacific Ocean | collected 2012-04
ATAGTTCGAAAGCTTAGATTGGAAAGCTGGTATTCAACCGGCCGCTGATCTAACGGTCTTCGCCAGCGAGATGGTTTGCCAAGAACGCCTGCACCCGAGCCACCGCATCGCGGGCGGCCGCGGGGTGAGATTTCATTTTGTGGCCCATGATCTCGAAATTCACCCCGTCGACGTCAAATGCGAGAGTAGCGTCGGGATAGACCTTCAGAGTAACGGCGTGATTTGACGGTCCCACTATGTCCATGCTTTCGCAGTGTTGGGCAAAGGTCCAGTCGTCGGCGCGCCCGATTAGGATAAGGAGCGGCGCATCGAGCCTGGTGAGCCGCCCCTCGCAAACGGGATAAAGTGCGATGGCTGCCTTGAACGGGTCCCCTCGTGGGGCAACGTCGAGATCGGGGTTCTGAACGGACCACAAGGTCGTCCAACCGCCATGCGACATGCCGAAAATGGCGATGCGTTTGTCGTCGACATAAGGTAAGGCGGCGAGATAGGCCTTGGCGGCGCGGGCATCCTCCTTCCTGGTCAAGGGGCCGACCGTACCTGGAAGATGGCAGATCCCACGGGGATAGCCGCGGAGCTTGAAGCTGTCGACGCGCAAAGTGACGTAGCCCCAGCCGACGAGGCGTTGCGACCAGGCATCGCCCCAGCGCGGCCACACACCGCCGCAGCCGTGCAACATGACCACGGTCGCGAAAGGCCCCCGGCCTTCCGGCTTGTTCAGTTCGGCGGACAATGTGACGGTTGGGTCCGACCGCGTCGTGACGTCGAACGTGATCGGTTCCGCTGCGGCCGAAGTGGCGAACATGACGCCCGTGGCAAGACCGAAAGTCGACACCAGACGGGCGCACAAACGCATTCGCTTTCCTAGGGCAAGCGGTAGTCCTGGTCCAAGCTGGCGGCACTGTCGCAGACGACGCGCTTTTCCTCGACCATATGGATGAGGTGCGACAACACAGAGCGCGCTGCTGCAGGGTGCAGGCCTGGGTCTACGTCGGCGTACATGCGGCTGACCATGGCCGGAATGCCGCCAATATCGTCTCCCAGGCAGGCCAGGATCTGCGCCTCGCGCTCTCGGCGGTGCGCGATGAAGGCTTGGACGAAAGGTTTTGGATCCTCGATCGGTGGGCCGTGGTTGGGCCAAAACACGCGGTCGTCGCGTCCCAATAGCTTCTCCAGGCTGGCCATGTAGGCCCGCATGTCGCCGTCGGGGGGCGAGACGATCGAGGTCGACCAGCCCATCACGTGGTCACCGGAGAAGAGGCCTTTTTCCTGCTGTAACGCATAGCAGACGTGGTTCGACGTGTGGCCCGGCGTGTGCACGGCTTCGAGCGTCCAGCCGCCACCCTCGATGAGGTCACCGTCGCGCACCTTAATATCGGGGTCGAAGGCATCGTCGGCACCTTCCTCGACCTGGCCTGTGGCCTCGGGCCGGCCCGAGCCGTGAGGGCCGAAGCCCACGGTGGGCGCTCCCGTTGCTTCCTTGAGCCGGGCCGCCAGCGGCGAATGGTCGCGATGGGTATGGGTGACGACGATGTGGCTGACGCTTTCGCCATCCAGCGCCGCTATCAGGGCCTCGAAATGTTCGTCGATCTCCGGTCCCGGGTCGATCACCGCCACCTGGCCCTGGCCGACTATGAAGGTGCCGGTGCCGTAGATGGTGAAATTGCCGGGATTGCGGGCGATGACGCGGCGCACAAGCGGCGTCACCTGGTCGACCACGCCGTATTCGAAGGCGAGGTCGCGCACGAAGGGGATTTGTGTAGCCATGGGGGTGAACATACCGTCGAGCGGGCGAAAGGCAAGATGGCTTGACCGGCGGTGCTGAGGCGGTGTCGCGCCCCGGCCTATGTCTCAGGGGACGAAGGTGCCACGAAGCGTTGATGCAGATATCCCACGCCGACCAGGCAGAGGCCGAGACCGAGGAAGGAGGCCACGCGATAGAGACCGATCAGTTCCGACATATCGTAAAGGAACACTTTGGCCACCGTGATTAACAGTATGGCCAGGGCGGCATAGCGCACCGCCACCAGCCGGCGCCCTATTCCAAGACCCAGCAGCAGCCCGGCGTACAGCAGCCAGGCCAGGGAGTAAGTGTAAATCTCGGCGCTCCCGGTGCTGCCGACCCTCAGGAATTCGCCGTGGTAGGCATGTCGCACTTCCAGAGTGAGCTCGATCATTGGAAGCACCAGCGCCAAGGCGGCGGCAGTCGACACCACTGTCCTGTCCTGCCGCTGTTGTGCCAGGCGGAAAATCAACAGCGCCAGCAAGACCGGAATGCCGTAGGCGAGCAACAACAGGTTGACCAGCGGAGGTTGCCAGACCGATTCCCCCGTCAAATAGGGATTCATGACCAGCACCTGCAGCACCAACACTTGGGCCACCGCCATGGTTCCCAGAATGCGGAATCCCCAAAGCGGCACTGACCACCGGTCCCTGCCTGCGCGGCGGTAGAGGCCAAGTGCAGTGCTCCCCCAGACCAGGGCATGGAGGCTGCGTTCGAAGAGCCCGTAGTCGTTGTGATTGAGCTCTCCGCCGCCCACCAGGTGGCGCACTTCCAAGCTTGCCAGGAGCACGAAGAAGATCAGCGAGCCGGCCTCGAGGGAGGTCACCAGGCCGTCGTCCAAGCGGCGGCGAAACAACCGCGAGGCCAGGTAGAAGGCGACCGCGGGAATGCCGTAACCGTAGAGCAGCCAGTTGAACACGGGAGTCGGCGATAGCGGATAGTCCAACTGCCAGGGATTGAGGGCCAGCCGAGCCATCACCAGCCCGACCAGCAAAAGGGCCACACGGCGCAGACCGGCCACCTGCAGGCGGTTGTCGATCCAAGCGATGGCCGGCAATAGCAGGGCAATGGCCACCGTCAGCCAGGCCTCCTCGAGGGTCATGGCAAAGGCCAGGGAAATCGCTGCCACGGTTGCCGCCGCGTAAGCGCCGAGGGCGGCATCCATGGTGCCTCTGTGGCGCCGGCGGCTAATGCCGGCCGCTGCCGCCAAAGCCGCGCCGGCTAAGGCGAGGCTGATCGTCGCCCAGGGCAGGCTAATCTGGTAACCGGTTATGCGCAGGTAGGAGATCACCAATACCAGGACCGGTGTTGCCGTCCCCAAGGTGGCCCACAAACCCGGCCGGCTGGCGCCCCACAGAGCGACGTAGGCTGCCACCCCGAACAACAAAGCGAAAGCGGTGGCCGCCGTAGCGAAGGGCCATAGGGCTTCCGGGACAATCGGGCTCCAGGGTTGGTAGCCGGAGAAAATGCCGCCAAGCACGAGGGCCTCGCGGGCCTCGACCGATGCCGCCAGGTGCCAGGTGGCGAGCAGTACCAGCGCCACCAAGGCCGCCGCCAGGGCCGCGGGTTCAAGCATCGGCTCACGCCGGGCTACCGCCATCAGGGCAGCGAAGACCAGGCCGGCGCCGATAACCGATGCGGTCCCGAAGCCGTCGGTCCAAACCAGGCCCAAGGCCAGGCCGGCCGCGCCCACGGTGGCTACCAGCGTCGGCGTGTGGCCGCGGTCAGGGTCGAGGGCTGGTTTGAACGCGAAGGGCTCAGTGGCGCGACCTGGCCGGGGCAGGAAGACGAACAGGGCCACCAAGGCCAGAATGTAAGCCGTCAGCACCGGCGCATCGCCCCTCGCGTAGGTTCCCAACAGCCACAACAGGGCCCAGCCGAAAGAGCCGGCCAGCGACAACCACGCCAGCCATCGCCAGCCCGTCCAGCGCACCAGCGCCAGTCCACCTACGGTGATGCTGGCGGCGTAGGCGAACAGGGCTACCGCCGAGGGCTGATCCGTAGCCACCAGGGCCGGTACGGTATAGGCACCGACCAAGCCAAGGACGGCGATGAAAGGACCTTGCAGCAGAGACAAGATCACCGCCGATGCCGAAACGAAGGCCAACAACGCGAAGGCGACCAGGTTCGGTACCAGGCCGTAAAGCGCATAGGCAGCCCAAACACTGCCGAAGGAGATGGCGATGCCGGCGGCCGTGGTGGCCGGTGGAACGTAGTCTGGGCGGATGGCGGGAATAGCCTGGGCCACGGGACGGCGCCTGAGCCACTCCCCGCCGGCCACCAGCAAAGTCCCCAAGAGGATGCCCAGGAGCACGCGCATCCCGGGACCCAGCCAGCCCTGATCAAATGAATACTTGACCAGGAAAAACCCCGCCAGGGCGATGGTGGCGCCCCCCAGCCAGACCAGCCAACGCGACGATAGCCGTTCCTCCAGGTCGTGACCGACAAAGAGAAGTTTGGGATCCGTTGCCAAATCCGCCCAGTCCTCGGTCGTCGATTGCGGTTTGGCGGTGGCGGGTCGTTCCGCCTCTGGCTGGTGGCGCGGCGGCGCATCCGCTACGGGCCGCCACTCCGGTTCCGCCGGTCGCGGTGCCTGGGCTGTCTCGCCGGAACGCTCGTCGGTCGCCTCCTCGGGCGGTTGTTTGAGAAGAGCTACCCGGTGCCGAAGATCAGTCAGTTCGGCGGTGATCCGATTGATCTTGCGGTGGTCCAAAAGCAACAGGATCGGGGACCACACCAGGTAAAAACCAACCAGGGCGATGCCAATCAAGAACTCTAAACCCAACATCTCCGGGATGCCTCCTCAGTGCCGGGCCGATGATGGCCGAAAAACGCCCGGGATAGGCAGCCAACGACGAAGCGTGGCGCCGTTTTCGAAATCGACTTCGCGTATCGAGGGGTTTATTGCTGACATTTGTCGACCATAACGATGACTGACCGAAAGGCAAGATGGCTTGACCGCCGCGGCCTGTGCCGCTTTGTTGGCATGCGATGGAGAACCTGGACGACCCTAGCGATCGCCGCCGCGAATGGTTCCGCTACTATTCGGAAAAGCGGATCGTTCATCAGTGGTTTCAGGTCCACCTGCTGGCCGGGCTCGAGGACGTGGAAAAGGTGCTCGAGGTAGGGCCGAACCTGGGCCTGGTGACGGCGCTGCTGGTCAACGCCGGATTCGACGTCACCACGCTCGATCTGGTGCCGCCGCGGCACGGCCTGGCAGGCGTCGCGCACGTCGAGGCCGATTTACGCCAAGTCGAGCCCGAGACCCTGGCCGGTTTCGATTGCCTGATCTGCTGCGAGACCTTGGAGCATCTGCCCTGGGATGAGGTCGATGGCGTGCTGGCGAGGTTTGCCGCCAGCGCCGTTCCGCACCTGGTTGTTTCAGTTCCCTATCAGGGATTCCAGCTCGACGCCCGGCTCTATCTCAACGCCCATCGCTGGCGCCAGTATTTCGCTTTCAAAAAGCTCAATTTTCTGCGCCGTTTCCGGCCCGACGACGATCCCGAAGGGCATCACTGGGAGATCCGCTACCGCGGCCATTCACTGGCCGCCTTCGAAGCCAAGCTCGCGACCGCAGGTTTGACCATCGAACACCGCGACTTCACTTCACCGACGCACTCGGTCTTTTATCTTTTGGGTCGGCGCTGAGCTCTACCAGAGGCCGCGGGCGATGAAATTGGCTTTGCGCAGGCGGGTGAAGCTGTCCATGTGGAAGTTGGCCTGCTCGGGGCGGTATAGGAATTCCGGGCTTACCGGGCAGGCGCGGCGAGCCTGGCAGCCGCGCTGGATGCAGTCCTCGCCGTCGGGGCCGTCCATGTGACGCACGCAGGTCAAGAGGTCCAGGCCTTTGCCCGAATGGGCCTCGACCGGGCAGGTGCTCATGCAGGGCCGGTCGCGGCAGGTGGCGCAGGGGTTGGGGCGTTCGTCGCGTGGTGGCACCGCGAAGTTCTCGGCAAAGGCCAAACTGCCGCGATAGGCGTGCCACAGGCCATAATCTGGATGGATGAAGGGCCCCAGCGGCGAGGGATGCACGGCTTCCGACTTGCGCGCCCAGCGCTGGAAGGGGTGGTAGGGCGGGCCGTCGAAGGAATAGATCGGTACGCAGTCGGGGCTGCCGCCGAAGCGTTGGCTGGCCTTCGTCAATACCAGCCGCGACCAATGGTCAAGCGGATGGCCGCCGTCGTCCTCCGCGGTCCAGCCGTCACGCGCCGCGCTGAAGGCCTGGAACATGTTGGGCCCGACGTTGCCGGCCAGCACCAGCGTCGCCACCGGCCGGCCATCAGGCAGCGCCGGCACGCCGTCCTCGGCTTCGGGATGAAAGGCGCCGCGGGCCGCCAGCCCGACCTCGGATAGTGCCGCCACGACAGACTCGTACATCTCCAAGCTCATTTCCTACTCCCTCTCCGGAGGCACCAGCATAACCCGCGTGGCGACGGCGTAAAGCGCCAGCGCCAACAGCACCACCGCGGTGAGGCCGAATTCGATGGCCAGCAGCAGCGCCAGCACCGCGCCCAGTACCGAGGCGCAGCCGTTGACCGCCCAGGCCCAGGGCAGCAGCGCCGCCGTCTCCCGACCCAGGCGCGAGAGGCCCAGCGGCAGGGGCAGCCCCATGGGCAGGGCCAGCGGCGCGATGAGGCCCAGCGCGGCGATGACCTTGATAGCCTGGGGCAGCGGCGCCAGTGCGGCGAAAAGCGCCGGCCAGGCCAGCAATTCGAACGTCGCCACGGCAACGATGACGACCACCGCCAGGGTCACGGTGGCGCCTCCGAAGCGCTTTTCCAGGGCCTCGGCAAAGCCACTGCCCAGGCCGGCGAACACTAAAAACCCCGCCAATACCACGGCGACGGCGCTGATGGGATGGCCGAGCAGCAGCACCAAGCGCTGCATGTAGGCGATCTCGATGAACAGGAAAGCCAGGCCGATGGCGCCAAAATAGAGCACCAGGGCTGGACCTGCGCGCGCCCTTCGCACCGGCCGCGCCAAGGCCAGCGGCGCCACTACCAGGATCACGCCGAAGACCACCGCCTGGGCCAGGGTGGCCAACAGAATGATGTAGCCCCACTCGATCAAGGGCACCGCCCCGGCCGCCCGCAGCGCCGACAACTCCGGCAAAGCCCGCCAGCGAAAGGCATCGTGGAAGTAGGGTCGGTCGTCGCGGGCCGGTTCGATGTCGAAGGCATAGTCGGCCGTGAAAGCGGCGCGCCGGGGTCCCAGCAGGGCGATCGTGGCGGTATGCAAGTAAGGCTCCGGTAGCCGGTTGAAACGGTTGGCTTCGCCCACCTGCATCCCCGGCAGGTAGGCCAAGTCGAAGGAATGGGCGGCCGCAAAGTGCCGCACGGCGGCCAAATCGGCCGGGCCAAATTCCTTCTTGGCGACCAAAAGCGTCGCCGTGTCCCAGCCCCGAATCAGGGCCAGTCGGTTCGCCGGGTCGAGCTCCAGGGCTTGCAGCGCGGCGATGGCAGTGGCTACCAGCTTGAGGCTTTGCCGGGGCGGCAGGCGAAGACGAAGGGTGATGCCGAGCAAGCCGCCCGGCGCCAGGCGGGCCAGCAGGTTTTGTAAGCCCTCGACGGTGTAGAGCGTGCTGGCGTTGAGGGCCAGCAGGCCGGCCGCGCCGGCGGTGAAGGAATCGGCGGCCGCCAGCTGGATGAGGTCATAGACGGCCTGGCTGGCGGCGACGAAACTACGCCCCTCGGCCACGTGCAGGCGCCGCCCGGGGGCAGCGAACAGGTTGCCGGCATAAGCGGCAAAATCCTCTGTCAGCAACTCGGCGATGGCGCCGTCAAGTTCGACCGCGTCGATCGCCCGGGCGCCGTGGTAGCCGGCCAGCAGCACTTCAGCGCCGCCGCCGGCCCCGAGCACCAGCACCCGCGGCTGCTGCAGCAGGTGGTAGGGCAGTGCTGCCGTGCGCCGGTCGAGGTAGGCCAAGGTATGGCGGTCACCTTCAAAGCGCGCGATCGGGGTCGGGGCCACCCCGTCGCTGAAGACGGCAAGTTGTTCGGCTATCGGAGCCGGCTGAGCCAGGCTTAGTCCCGGCGCCAGGCGCCACGGCACCTGCGGGCTCTCCACCACCGTCACCAGGCCGAGCGGGTTTGAGCGGCGCGCCACGATGCGCCGCCCCGGCACCTCGAGGGCCTGGCTCAGAGCCTTGTAGGGCGAGGGCCGGGGGGCCGTCAGGGCGGGCGGCCAGATCAGTGGTGCGGCCAGTCCGGCCAGCAGCAGCAACCAGCCGGCGCGCCGTTTCGACGCCAAACAGCAGAGTCCGGCGGCCAGCAGGCCGGCGCTGGCGAAGAGAGTGAGGGCTGCGGCCGGTAAGACGGCGTAAAGCGTCATCATGACGGCACCAGCACCCAGGCCGGCCCCTACCAGGTCAGCCCGGTAGAGGGCGCCGATGCGGCCTTGTTGCTGTGCCAGGGCCAGGCCGATGGCCAGGGCGACGCAGGCGAAGGGCAGCGCCAGCACCAGATAAATGGCGGCCAAAAGCCAGAGCTGGCCGCCATCCCAGATGATCTCCAGGGGATTGAAGGGGATGCGCTGGGCCAGGGCAAAAGACAGCACCGAGGTCACGCTGAAGAGCCCGGCAGCCGTCGCGAAGGTCGTCGTGAAGCGGGCCAGCAGGCGTTCGCGCAGCAGCGCCAGCAAGGTGCCGCCGATACCGTATCCCAGCAACGCCAGGCTCACCACCATGGTGGCGAAGTGGTGCCACTGCACGATGGCGAAGAGCCGCATCAACAGGATCTCATAGCCGATGGCGCCGGCCGAGAGCAGCGCGATGGCGAGGCCGAGCACGGTTCAGCGGCCGGTCAGGGGTACGAAACGAACCGGCAGGATCTGGCGTGTGCGCACGCTGCCATCGGCGTCTTTCTCCACCAACACCAGTTGTTGTGTGAGAAAACGCGGACCGACCGGAATCACCAGGCGTCCGCCAGGCTTGAGCTGGGCCACCAGGGGCGGCGGGATGTGATCGGCGGCAGCGGTGACGATGATACCGTCGAAGGGCGCCATCTCGGGCCAGCCGTCGTAGCCGTCGGCTTGGCGCGCCGTGACGTTGGCATAACCGAGATTGGCCAGCCGCGTCTTGGCCTGGCGGGCCAGGGGGGCGATGATCTCCAGGCTCAGGACCCGCGCCACCAGGCCGGCCAGCACCGCCGCCTGATAGCCCGAGCCGGTGCCCACCTCGAGCACCGTATGCCCCGCCTCGGGTTCCAACAGGTCGGTCATCAGCGCCACGATGTAGGGCTGCGAGATGGTCTGGCCGTGGCCAATGGGCAGTGGCCGGTTGAGGTAGGCGAAGGGACGCGCCACGGCCGGCACGAAGCGGTGCCGTGGTACTTTGGCCAGCGCCTCGAGCACCCGGGCGGCAAAGCGTGGCCGGCCGGTAAAGGCGGCCGTCATCTTGCCGTCGGCGACGATCTCGGCCAGTAACTCGCGCCGCGCCGCGGCAAAGACGTCCTCGGCGGCGAGACCCGGTTGGGCTGCCAGCAAAAGCAAAAAGGCCGCTGCCGCGCGCTTCATACCGCTCCCCATCGCTTCGGTCTTCGCCTTATAGCACTGCTGCGTCCGGCGATCAGGTTCCGGCACGGCATGCAGCGGCGGCACAAACGTGAGACAATGGGCTCGAGATGGGGAACGAATGCGTATGCGGGGTGCAACGAATGCGGTGGGCGTGTGCCCTCTTGTTGGCCGCCGTGCTGGCGGCAGCGCCGGCCTGGGCGGCCGGCGATCCCGCGGGGCGGACCGAGATGGCGCCGAGCCTGACCGGGCAATTGCTGATTGCGGCGCCCGAGATGGCCGATCCCCGCTTTCGCCGCACCGTCATCTACATGGTGAGCCACGACGCCAGCGGTGCTTTCGGCATCGTCATCAACCGCTTGCTAGGCAAGGGCCCGATCGCCAAACTGTTGCAAGGCCTGGAGTTGGAACTGGACAAGCCACCGACCGTCGATGAGGTGCCCATCCACTACGGCGGACCGGTCGAAATCAACCGCTTTTTCGTATTGCACAGCCGTGACTACGTCTCCCCGCACACCCGCGCTGCCGTCGGCCCGGCGCTGCTCACCTCGGATGCCGAGATCGTGCGCGCCATCGCCACCGGCAAGGGCCCCCGCTTCAGCCTGTTTGTCATGGGCTATTCCGGCTGGGCGCCGGGGCAACTCGAAAGCGAATTGGCGCGCGATGACTGGGTGGTGGCCCCGGCCGAGGAATCGTTCGTTTTCGAAAGCGATATGGAAGAGATGTGGAAGCGTGCCTACCAGCAGCGCCAGCTGGAGCTCTGAGGTGGTGGCGGGGAGCGGCCTTGTTTTTGCAACTGGGCGGGCAATATGGGCTGTTCGATGGCCTACTTCATGTCCGCCAGTGAATCCCGCCTGCGGCGGGCCCCGATCGCCCCTGTGAGTCTGGGCTCCCAACCTCCCAATATGACGCTTCGGGCATCGTCCTATGCCGTGGTGGCGGTGGGGCTGACGGTGGGATTCCTGCTGGGCCACGGGTCGGGCTGGCGCGGCAGTGCCGAGCTTCACACCCTGATGGAAGCGGTGGCCACTTTGCTGGCGTTGTTGATCGGCGCCATGGCGCTGGTGCGCTACTACAGCAAGAAATCGAACACTTTTCTGTTCATCGGTGCCGGTTTTCTCGGCACGGCCTTTCTCGACGGCTACCACGCAGTGGTCACGTCGGCCTTTTTCCGGCCCTTCATGCCCTCGGACCTGCCCTCGCTAATTCCCTGGAGCTGGGTCGCCTCGCGCCAGTTCCTGGCGGTCTTCATGCTGCTCAGCTGGTTGGCCTGGTTGCGCCAGGTCCGGCTCGGCGATGCCGGGCGAATAAGCGAGGGCACGGTGTACGCTTTCAGTGTCGTCTTCACCTTGGCCAGCTTTTTGTTTTTCGCCTTTGCGCCGCTACCGGCGGCCTATTATCCGGAAATCTTCTTTCACCGACCCGAGGAATTCGCCCCGGCGCTGTTTTTCCTGTTGGCGCTGATCGGCTACTTGCGCAAGGGGGCTTGGAAGAGCGATCCCTTCGAGCATTGGCTGGTGCTGTCACTGGTCGTTGGTCTGGTCGGGCAGACCGTCTTCATGTCCCACTCGGGCACCCTCTTCGACTACGAATTCGATATCGCCCACAGTCTGAAAAAGGCGAGTTATGTCTGTGTGTTGAGCGGTTTGTTGATCAGCATGTACGCCACTTTCCGGCGCGAGGAGGAAAGCGCCGAGCGGGTGCGGGCCATCGTCGACACCCTGGTCGACGGCGTCGTCGTGATCAACGAGCGCGGGCTGATCCTCAGCGCCAATCCGGCTACCGAGCAGATTTTCGGCCACGCCGTCGACGATCTGATCGGGCGCAACGTCAGTATCATCGCCGCTGCTCCCTACGCCGCCGAGCACGATCAGTACATAAAGAACTACCTGACCACAGGCCAGGCCCGGATCATCGGGCTTCGCCGCGAGGTCGAGGGGCGCCACCGTGATGGCAATACCGTGCCGCTGGAATTGGCGGTGGCCGAAATGCGGCTTCCGGGCGAGCGGCTGTTCGTCGGAATTTTGCGCGACATTTCCGAACGGCGTCGAGTGGATCGCCTGAAGAACGAATTCGTCTCCACCGTCAGCCACGAGCTGCGCACGCCGCTGACCTCGATCAGCGGCTCGTTGGGACTGCTGGCCGGCGGTGTCGGGGGCGAAATGAGCGAGCAGGCGAACAATCTGATCGACATCGCGCGCAACAACAGTGAACGTCTGGTGCGCTTGATCAACGACATCCTTGACGTCGAGAAGATCGAATCGGGCCGCATGGTATTCAACATGGAACCGCTCGATCTGCTGCCGCTGATCGAGGAGTCGCTGAGCGACAATGCCGGCTACGGGACCCAGTTCGGCGTCGACTTCCAACTCGCCCAGGAGGCTGTTGCGGGCAAGGTCATCGGCGATCGCGACCGATTGACCCAGGTCGTGACCAACTTGCTTTCCAACGCCGCCAAATTCTCGCCCGAGGGCGGCACCGTGCGGGTCTTCGTGGATCGCCAGGATCATTTGCTGCGCATCTCAGTGGCGGACAGTGGCCCCGGCATTCCCGAGGAGGATCGTGGCCGCATTTTCGAACGCTTCGTCCAGGCCGATTCCACCGACAGCCGCAGCCGCGGCGGTACTGGGCTCGGGCTGAGCATCTGCAAGGCTATCGCTGAGCGCCACAATGGCGTCATTGATTTCGAAACCACTACCGGTGACGGCAGCGGCACCACTTTCCACCTGCGCCTGCCGGAGTGGCATGCCGGCAAAGCCACGCTGTCGCCGGCCCGCGGGCCGCTACCGCGGATTTTGATTTGTGAGGACGACGCCGACACCGCCTTCATGTTGCAAGGCATTCTCGAAGGTGGCGGTCTGGCCGCCGACATCGCCCGCGATGCCGAGGCCGCCAAGCGCCTGCTGGGTGAACGCGACTACCTGGCGATGACGCTCGACATCGCACTGCCGGGACAAAGCGGCATCGAGTTGATTCGCGAATTGCGTCAGGAGGCATCCACCCGTGAGCTCCCCATCGTCGTGGTTTCGGGCCATATTGGCCGGAGTCGCGAAGATCTTGGCGGCCAGGAATTCAACGGCGATGCTCTTTCGGTGGTCGACTGGCTCAGCAAGCCGGTCGACGGCGAACGCCTTGTGGCGGCAGTGCAGACGGCCTTGCGGCGGCGCCAGAGCGATGTCCGGCCCTGCATCCTGCACGTCGAGGACGATGCCGATGTGTGTCGGGTGGTGGCCACCCTGCTGGAGCAGACCGCCGAAGTGGTGGCGGCCGCCAGCGTCGACGAGGCGCGGCGCAGGCTGACCGAGCGGACCTACGACCTGCTGGTGCTCGACCTCAGCTTGCCCGACGGCTCGGGTCTGACGCTGTTGCCCGATTTGCGCCGCCGCATGCCGCTGGTGCCGGTGCTGGTCTTTTCCGCCCACGAGAGCGGCGAGGAGGTGGCCCGCGAGGTGGCCGAGGTGCTGGTCAAGTCACGCACCAGCAACGATCAATTGCTGGCCGCCATCAAGGCTCTGATCGGCAGCGAATGAAGTCCTGCGGCTCGCGCCAGCCATGGTGACCGGCCTCCCATGCCGCCTCGCCCATGTAGCCACGGACCCAGTTGGTCGGCGTGTGAACGGTTTGCCGGCCGGCCGCGGTGGTGATCGTGGCTTCGGTCTGGCGGCGCTCGGATCGCACCACCCGGCCCAGGTAGTGAACGCACTCGAAGCGGATATCGATCAAGGCGCCGGGTAGCCAGACTTGCTGGTAGGGGCCATCGTGGATGGCGAAATGAAGGTGCGCCACGTAGCCGCCGTTCTCCCACGTATAGGTGCGGCCGACGACGGCGACCTTGTCGCCCTTATCTACGGTCTGGCCGGCGCTTACCGAGACGAAGGGTCCGAGGTGGGCGTAGAGCGAGCAGAAGATTTCGTCCCGTCCGCCAGGCCCGCGTGCCAGATGCTCGATGATCACCATGTAGCCCCAGGTGGCGCTGCAGCCGACGTAGCGCACCAGGCCGTCGCCGATGGCTACCACCGTGGCCTGGCCTTGATTCCAGGCCACATCGTCGGCGACGTGGACCATGCCGCCGAAGCCTGCGATGGCGGTTTGGTCCTGCTGCTTTCCGAAGGTGCGGCGCTCGGCGTCGAAAAAGTCGCGCAGCGGTGCCATCAAGCCCTTGCCGGGCGGTAGCCTGTTGGCGCCGTCGTGACTGTTTTCTGCAGCCCCCTGATCCGGCATGGCAAACAGTTTGGCGAGTTGCTCGAAGCGAGCCTGGCGGCCGGCGATGAAGCCAGCGTCGGCGGTCTGGCCGCGATAGGCCCAGTGGGGCTCGAGAGGCTCGGCCCGGGCCAGGTCGGCCAGTTCGCGCGCCCTGCGGCCGGGATCAAGGCGGCCGCGCCGACGCCGGGAAATGGCGCCTTCGGCTTGGCGCATGGCGGCCCGGGCATAGGGGTCGGTCTCGCCGCCAAGTGCCGCCGTCAAGGCTTGTTGTTCGTCCGCCGAGCCGTGCCAGGAAAGGTACTCGGCAGCGAATTCGCGGCTAGCCGGATCGTTGTCGGCGAGCCGGGCGGTGATCTGTTCGCGGCTCGCCGCGCCAGCCGCGTTCTGGTGTATGAGCGCCGCCATGGCGGCCCGCGATTCGCTGCCATCGCCCGCGGCCATCATGGCCAGGGTGTCGGCGGTAAGATCGGCACTGCGGTAGCGCAGCAGGTGCTTGCGCAGGTGGGGCCAGAAGCGGCGCTCGGGCAGCAAGCGGCGGGTGCGCGCCAGATCCGGTGCCTCGCCCTCCAGATTCTGCAGCGCAAAGCCGGCGACGCCGGTGCGCGGGTCATCGAGCAGCGGGCGGCTGAAATGGGCCAGGGCGTCGAAGCCTTCGCCCCGCACCAGGGCGATGGCGGCCATCTTGCGCAATTCCTCGTCGTCGCCGGCCAGCAGCGCCGCCACCGGCTCGACCGCCGTCGCCGTCCAGCAGTGTTGCAGGCCGTAGAGCGCGATGGAGCGGCGGGCGAAATCGGCTGCCTCCAGATGCCGGCAGAGTCGCGCCGTTGCGGCGCCGCCGAGGTACTTGAGCTCGGCCGTCGCCGCCTCTACCCGGCGCCGCGCCAACAAGTCATCGACGCAGACGTCGATGCGGCCGTCGAGGGGGTGCGGACTGGGCATCGCGGGATCTGAAGGTGGGGCTAGCCCGAATCAACGCCGAACTGGCCTCGGCGCGACATCAAGGTTGACCGCAGTCACCCGGCGGTGACAGTATCTGCGCCTTCGCTCACATAGCAGCGCAGCGGTCTGGCGGGGCTCGCAACGCGGCCCGGAATTCGAGACCCATGTTGTCTGCAAGCAGAATTCTCCTCACCTGGCTTATGCTCGCCCTCGCCGCCGGCCGCGGCGGCCGAGGATGCGCTGTTCTCCTGCGACAAAATGCCGCACTTTGATGAAAGTCAAGCTTCCTCCTGGAGCCCTCGGGAAAAAATGAGTCAATAGACTAATGAAAATTGGAAGCAAAATACTTCTCATCTGGATCGGTCTCGTCTTTGCGCCCGGAATGCCTTCAGCGCCGCCGGCTCAGGCGGCCGAGGGGCTCGCCATCGGCCGCATGCGGGTGATGATATGGCCCGAACACGACGATGCCGGCGTATTGGTGGTGCACGACGGCCGCTTCACCGACGATACGCGCTTTCCCACCACCACCCGCTTTCTCGTTCCCAAGGGCGTCGTCATCAACGACGTTTGCAGCCTGTCACCGGGTGGGCAGCATTTTTGCCAGCTCTACGAACTCTTCAGCGGCGAGACCATGGATGAGGCTGTCTTGTCGTTGCCTTATTCCAATTTTTATCTCAGTTACCACCTACCGCCTCTCGACCTGACCAAGGAGCGCCGCCAGATCGATTTCACGCTGCGTGCCAACCACCCCATCGCCAAACTCGAGGTCGACATCAAGCAGCCGCTACGTTCGAGCGAATTCAGCATCATCCCTGCCGGCGGCGAACTCTCGCAAAAGAAAGGCAGCAATCATTTTGCCTACCAACAGGGGAAGCTGGAGCGGGGTGAGGAACGGCTGTTCCGCATCGGCTACCTCAAGTCCGACCGCCTGCCCTCTGTCGAAATCAAGTTTTCCAACATGACCGGACCGCGCATCTGGGGTTCGCCCTACGACACCCAGCGCCAAGCCAAGACCGTGATCTATGGACTCTTCGGCAGTGGCCTGGCGGTGGCCGTGGCCGGGCTGGGCTGGCTCTTTTGGCTGCGCCGGAGGCGCCGGGCCGAGCAGGGGGCCTGACATGAAGCGAATGCTCACATCGGTGCTTGCGGCAGCTCTGCTAGTGGGGCTGCTGGCTTGGTCCCCCGCTGCGCAGGCGCTGACCGTGGGCGAGGTGGTCAAGGATCTGGCCTGCCCTTGCGTCTGCCCGCTGGTGCTCGAGGACTGCAACATGTCGTGCGGGCTGGAATGGAAGGAAGAGGTCGGTCAACTGGTTGCCAAGGGCATGACCAAGCAGGAGATCATGGACTATTTCATCGCCACCTACGGCGAGGAATGGCCTGCCCCCCGAAAACTGGTCCAGCCCGGATGTTAGGATTGGGTTGGCTTGAAGGAGGGCAAAATGGCGAAGAAGAATCACACGGTTGAGCAGATTATCGGCAAGCTCCGCGAGGCGGAGGTCCGGCTAAGCCAGGG
>PVBE012620127.1_pt1 | contig 15943 bp, 9 predicted proteins | sample 1631181 | NCBI WGS metagenome assembly PVBE01 (sample SAMN08397723, study PRJNA350692) | Marine metagenome, whole genome shotgun sequencing project. | isolation source: water | place: Pacific Ocean | collected 2012-04
CCATCGCCGGCGCGCTGGACGAGATGCGCCAGGTGCTGCGCGGGTTGACCGCCGGCACGACGCTGACCCCGACCCAGGATCCCGTGGCCGAGATGGTGCTGGGCCAGGAGCTGGAGCTGATCATGCGCCGCTACGCGGATCGCGGCGACGGCGCGACCCTGGCGCGTCCGCTGGAGGTCTGGGCCGACCGCGAGGAGGCGCGCAACGCCGCGTGGTACGAGATGTGGCCCCGCTCCCAGGGTACGGTGGCGGGAAGCAGCGCCACCTTCGCCGACATGGAGCGCCGCCTGCCGCAGATCCACGACATGGGCTTTTCCGTGGTCTACCTGCCGCCGATCCACCCCATCGGGCGCACCAACCGCAAGGGGCCAAACAACAGCCTGGTCTGTCCCCCCGGGAGCCCCGGCTGCCCCTACGCCGTGGGCAACGAGCTCGGCGGCCACACGGCGGTGGACCCGGAGCTCGGCACCCTGGAGGGCTTCGCGCGCTTTGAGCGGGCCTGCCGCGACCTGGAGATGGAGATCGCCATGGACCTGGCCCTGCAGACCTCGCCGGACCACCCATGGGTCACCGAGCACCCTCAGTGGTTCAAAAAGCGCCCCGACGGCACGATCAAGTTCGCCGAGAACCCGCCGAAGAAATATGAGGACATCTACCCCCTGGACTTCAACACCGAGGACCGCGAGGGGCTGTTCAACGAGGTGCTGGCGGTGGTGCGCTTCTGGATGGAGCAGGGCGTGCGCATCTTCCGCGTGGACAACCCCCACACCAAGCCGGTCTCCTTCTGGCAGTGGCTCATCGACGAGGTGCACAGCACAGACCCCGACGTGCTGTTTCTGGCCGAGGCGTTCACGCGGCCGCGGATGATGCAGGCTCTGGCCAAGGTCGGCTTCAGCCAGAGCTACACCTACTTTACCTGGCGCAACTTCAAGCACGAGATCACGGAGTACTTCTCCGAGCTCACCAGCGGCCAGTCGGCCGACTACATGCGCGGCAACCTGTTCACCAACACGCCGGACATCCTGCCCGAGGTGCTGCAGAACGCGCCGCGCCAGGCGTTCAAGATGCGCGCCACGCTGGCCGCCACGCTGTCGTCGGTCTGGGGCATGTACAACGGCTTCGAGCTGTGCGAGGGCCGGCCAGTGCCGGGCCGCGAAGAGTACATCGACTCCGAGAAATACGACTACAAGGTCTGGGACTGGGACCGCCCGGGCAACATCACCAGCTACATCTCGTCGCTCAACCGCGTTCGGCGGGAGCACCCGGCGCTGCAGCGCTACCGCAACCTGCGCTTCTACGAGGCGGACAACGACAACATCCTCTTCTACGGCAAGCACACCGAGGATATGCGCAGCGTGGTGTTGGTGGTGGTGAACCTCGACCCGTACTCCGTGCAGGAGTCCATGGTGCACTTGCCCCTGGAGGAGCTGGGCCTGCGCGCCGACGAGACGTACCAGATGCACGAGCTGGTCACCGACCGCCGCTTCTTCTGGCGCGGCGAGCAGAACTACGTGCGCCTGGACCCCGAGGACCAGCCGGCCCACGTGCTGCGGCTTTTGCGCTGGTCCCACAGGGAGCAAGACTTCGACTACTTCATCTGAACCAGGGAGGCCCAGGGTGCAGATCCGGGTGCAATACTTCGAGCTGGTGCGGCACCACGTGGACGTGCCCGACGAGGAGGTGCACCTGGACGGCGGCGCCACGGTGCGGGACCTGATGGCAGCGCTGACGCGGCGGCACGGCCCGGGCCTTGGCGACTCGCTCATCGGGCCCGACGGCGGGCCGCTGCCCAACGCGGTGATCCTGCTGGACAACGGCAACATCCTCCACCGGCAGGGCATGGACACGGAGCTTCCCGACGGCGGCCTGGTGCGGATGATGCTCATGCCGCCGTTCATCGGGGGAGGGTGACGGCGGCCCTGTTCTCCGTGGGGCCGTTGGGCTAAGATGAGCGCACCCTCGGAGGAGTCCATGGCAGAGTACAACCAGCGCGCGAGGATCCTGGTCTGTGCGCCCGACGGTGACGCAGCTCGTCGCCTGGCGGCCACCCTGGACTTCCTCGATCGCGGCGTGGACCGCTGGCACCCCGGACAAACACTGCCCGAATCCTTCGCGCGGTACCGGCTGCTGGTCTGCCAGACCGGCGGCGCGCTGGAGCGGCCCGACGAGCTGCTGGCCCGCCTGCGCGAGGACGCCCACGTGGTGCTGCTGCTGACCTCGCTGGACGCGCGGTGGGTCGCCTACCACATGCGCGATCCGCGGGTGAATCATTTTCTGGCCAGCCCGGCCAATCCGGAGGACCTGCGCGTGGTGGTGGAGAAGCTGGACACCGGCGCCATCTTCGGCCTCGGCTGGTACCTCGGCGACGAGGAGGACGTGCGCTACCTCAAGCTGCGCAGCTTCAAGCAGCGGCGCGACGCACTGGACGACCTCGAGGCGTTTACCCGTGAGGCGCGCCTGCGGGGGCGCATCCGCCGCGTGGCGGGGCAGGTCACCGAAGAGCTGCTGATGAACGCCATGTACCAGGCGCCGGTGGATCCCGCGGGGCGGCGCGTCTTCGAGGACGTGGAGCCTGCCCTGCGCGTGCGCAAGCGGACCCCGCAGCCGGTGTCGTTGCGTTACGCTGTCCGCGGCGGCGCGCTGTACATCTCGGTGCGGGACCGCTTCGGTGGTTTCCAGCGCGACACCCTGGCCCACTACCTGCTGCGCTGCACCACCGAGGAGGTGCAGATGGAGCAGAAAAAACTGGGGGCGGGCCTGGGGCTCTACATCATCTCCTCCACGGCCACGCGGGTCATGGTCAACATCTTGCCGGGCGAGATCACCGAGTTCATCTGCGTGCTGGAGCCGCGGCCGTCAGATCCGCCGCTGCGGATGCTCTCGGTGACGACTCAGCAGGCTCGTTAATGGGCTTTTGCTTGGGTTAGTCAATTGCCCCCCGCCACGCGTGGACGCGGGGGACAAGCCCCGCGCTACCTTTTTCAGCGGCCGGCGAGCACGACGTAGCTGAGCAGGAGGATCGCCACGGTCAGCAGCGCGATGATCAGATAGAGGATCCGATTGATCGGCTGCGCGGGCGGGGGCGCTGGCGCCTTGCGCCCGGCGTCGAAGGAGAGGTTGTCGGTGAGCAGGCTGCGCAGCTCCTTGCCGCTGGGCGTGGTCGGCACCGCGGGCAGGCCGGTGGATGACGGCGAGCGGCCCCGGGTGGTCACCGGCGGGATGGCGGAGCTGGATCGCGACCGCAGCCGGGTGCGCCCCTCTGCGCTGATCTGGTGGATCTGATCCAGCAGCGCAGGGTTGGGCGAGATCTTCTTCACCGTGCCGAGGAAGGCGAAGTAGGAGCTCTCGATGTCGTCGAACTCCATGGTGTGGTCGCACTGATCGCAGCGGCAGGTGGGGGCGGTGAACGGCGCCGCGGCCTGGGCCTGGCCCACGTCGATCAGCAGCATCTTGTCCGTGTCGCAGGACGCGCAGAAGTAGGGCGCGTAGAAGTTGATGATACTGCCCGAGCCGACAAAGTTATGGACCAGGTTGACCTGGGTCATGATGGTGGGGGAGCAGTCGACGAAGTATAGCTCGGCGCCCCCCCGCTCCAGCTTGCCGAGCCAGGTGACCCAGTCGCGCACGCCGCAGGAGTTGATCCGCTCCACGTCGGAGGTGTCGATGACCACCACGTGCCGCGGCGTGGCGCCCAGCGCGTCGGCGAGTCCGTTGTCCTCGTCGATGATCCCGGAGAGCTTGACGTGGGTCACGTCGTCGCGCTCTTTGATGTCGATGACCAGGCGTTCGCCCATGGCCGGTGCCCCTGTCGATCAAGCCTGCGCTAAAGCTATCTTCACTACAGGGCAGTGTCCAGTATTAGCCGCCGCCCCAGCGGGACGCTACAATTGTACGTCTCAGGTCGGGAGGACGCATGGGGAGCGAGTACAAGAACGTGGCGCTGTACTTCATGAGCGGGCTCAAGCAGCTCGGCAAGTACAAGAAGGCAGAAGGGACAAAAAACAAGTAGGACGGGCCGGTTCGCTTACTTGCACTGCTGGGCCGCGCAGGTCTTGCCCGGGGCGCAGTGGCTGGCGGACGTGCAGCGACCGTAGCAGCCCTTGCCGCCGGGTTGACAGGCGTAGGCGCCGCAGGGCGAAGAGCTCTTGTGGCAGCCGCCGAAGCCGGTGCAGGCGAAGGTGTTGAGCGCGCCGCCCGCGCAGGTCGTGGTGCCGCAGGCGGTGCCCGCTGCCGCCGCGTTGCGGCACTTGCCGTTGCTGCCGCAGCGTCCGTCGGCGCCGCAGGGTGGGCTGAAAGGGCAGCTCTTGCCAGACGGCGGCTTGTTGCCGAGGGTGACGCGGACGCAGCGCCCCTTGGCGCCCTCCTGGGCGCAGGTCATACACGCGTCGGTGCAGGTGTTTTCGCAGCAGACGCCGTCGGCGCACTTACCCGACTCGCACTGGCCTGCTGAGGAGCAGGGCGCTCCCAGGGGCTTGGACTTGCCGTCACACTTGCCCGAGCTGCACTTTTTCCCCGACTTGCACTGGTGCTTGTTCTGGCACGAGGGGTAGCAGCCCGCCTGGGGGGACTTGCACTTGTACTCCTTGCAGTCGATCTCCGAGGCCTGGTTCTTGAGGTTGATGCAGTTGTTGTTGCCATCGCAGATCCAGGCCAGGTTGATCTTGATCTCGTCGTAACACGAGCCCTGCTTGCAGACGTTGCCCGACCACTTTTTACACTTGCCCGCGCCGTCGCAGGTGCCGTCGGTCCCGCAGGAGGCGCCCGAGGAGGTGGGGCATCCCTTGCCAGCCGGGGGCTTGTCGCCCCAGCCCACGGGCTCGCACTTGCCGACCTTGCCCGGGGCCTTGCAGGTGAAACAGTCCCCGGCGCAGGCGCGGTCACAGCAGACGCCGTCAAAGCACTGGTTGCTGTAGCACTCGCCGGCGCCGCCGCAGGGTGTGCCGTTGTTCTTGAGCGTGGGCGGCGGCACGAACTGGTCATTGGGTGGCGGCACGAACTGGTCCGGGGGCGGCGGCACGAACTGGTCCTTGGGCGGCGGTACCTTCTGGTCCTTGGGTGGCGGCACCTTCTGATCCTTGGGCGGCGGCACCTTCTGATCCTTGGGCGGCGGCACCTTCTGGTCCTTGGGTGGCGGCACCTTCGTGTCCTTGGGTGTGACCTTCTTGTCCCCGGGCGTGACCTTGCCGTCTTTTTGCTCCACGTCGGGCTTGGGCCCCGCGCCGTCGGGGTTCAACAGCTCGGCCGGCCAGTCGAGGCAGGCGGCCAGGGGGAGCGTCAGCAGCAGCAGATAAACGCGCATCTCAGTACCTCACCGTGAAGAGCAGCGAGCCGCCGCCGGCGGTGGGGCTACCGGACAGGGAGTAGGGCAGGGCGGCGGCCTTCTCCGTTTTGCCGGAGGACCTCGAGAGCCAGAACAATACCGCGGTGCCCGCGGCCGCGGCAGCGCCGATGCCCACGGTGGTCCAGCAGACCGTCTCCAGGGTCTCGCCCGAGTCCTTGAGGGACTGGCGGTCGGCGATGGAGGTGCCCGGGTCGTTGTACTCGCTGTTTTTGGAGCGGGCCATGACCCCCGTGACCGCGGCCGTGGCGAACGCCGCCGTGGTCAAACCCACGCCGACCCAAAACCAGGTGCGCGACAGGGGCTTTCGAGCCTTGTTGGGCTGCGGCTCGGTCTTCGGCTTCACCGGCCCGGTCTTCGGCTTCACCGGCTCGGTCTTCGGCTTCACCGGCTCGGTCTTCGGCTTCACCGGTCTCGTCTTCCCCGGTCTCGTCTGCGGCCTGGTGCCGGCCTTGATGTGAGCCTCGCACTCCTTGATCAGCCGCTCGAGCTTGGCCTTGTGCGGCGATTTGGGTCGCTGCATCAGGAACTGCCGAAAGAAGAAGTTAGCCTTGGTGCAGTCGCCCAGGTGGCGGTGGCACTGGCCGATGTTGAAGAGGAACTCCGGCATGGCCTTGGCGCGGAACGCCTCCTTGTACAGCGGCAGCGCATCCTTGAACTCGCCGAGCTTGAAGTGCACCTCGGCTTTCTTGAACGCGACGCGGGCCTTCTTGAGGTCACCCTGGGCCAGAGCCACGGCCGGGACGACCAGCAACAGGAGCGGCAGCAGCGGCAAGCGCCGGAGACTCCAGACAGGGAATAGTTTCATGCAGATAAGATTAATACGTAATACGTTTGAAAACCGCCGTCCACAGGACCTACAGGCCCAGCAGCGCGCGTCGTCCCTGGTGGTACTCGTCCGAGAGGTAGTAGCCCACCAGCGGCTGCAGACCGGGCACGGCCGCCAGCAGCCCCCCGCGCGAGGCCCACGACGGCGTGATGCCCACCTGCAGGGCCAGGACCCTGGCCAATGAGAGGATGTCGTCGGTGGCCAGCAGCGAGACGCGCACGCACATGGACTCCGCGGCCGCGACCCACGCCTCGGCCGCCTGGTCGGCCTCCTCCGGGGTGAGGGGGTGCTGCTCCACGTGACGTACGTACTGCTTGTGCTCCCGCCGCGACAGGTCCACCAGCAGCTCCTCGGCCTCGGGCGTTGCCTCTCCGGGGACCAGCAGCGAGGCCAGCGATGCGGCCAGCGCGCGCCGCTGCTCCGGCGCCATGGAGAGCAGCAGGTGGTAGCCCGAGCGCGCCGCGGCCAGCCCCATGGCCATGACCTGGCGCAGCTCCTCGGCCTCCATCTGACTCACCCGGGGGGAGACGACGAGCAGCCGCCCGTGCAGCCGAAACGCCGGCCCCGGGTCGTCCAGCCGCCGCAGCTCCATGCGCACGCCGAAGAACCTGGTCATCTCGGCGAAGGTGGACTGCAGCTCGGCCAGGGTCACCGGTGAGCAGGGGGGCGTGGCCTCGGCGAACCGGCGCTCCAGCGAGCGGCCGAGCAGCCGGTAGAGTCCGTCCATCGGGCGAGGCAGCAGCGCCTCCATCAGCTGGCTCCAGGTGGCCTTCGTCAGCGGCTTCCAGGAGAACGCCGGGGCGGCGATGACCGTGCGCTTGCCCGTGGCCAGGGAGATGACCTGGGCGCCCCGTCGGGCCAGGGTGGCGTCGCCCTGGGCCAGCCAGGCCTGCTGCAGCGTCTCGATGGCGGGCAGGTGGTCGCCGGTGTGGTTCAGGGCCCTGCGCAGGGACGCCACGCACTGCTCCGCGTCGCCGGCCCGCAGCTGGATCCGCCCGAGGAAGACCATGTCCCCCGGGTCCGCGTCGTCCCCGCCGGTGGCCTGATCCATGTGCGTCGCGGCAGCCTGCAGGTTGCCCTGGGCCAGCTCCAGGGCGGCCGAGGCGCGCAGCATGTCGGCGCGCGCGGCCGGAACTTCGCTGGCTTCACGCGCCCGGGTGAGCTGCTGCCCGGCCTCCTGCCAGCGCCCCCGCTCGGCCAGCCCGCGGGCCACACCGACGCCGGGGTAGGGCCAGGCCGGGGCCTTGCGCGCCGCCGTCTGGAACGCGCGATCCGCGGCGGCGCGGTCGCCCAGGCGCAGGGCGGCCAGCCCCTTGGCGTGGAACCGGCGGGCCAGCACGTCGTCGTCGGCCTCCAGCTGGGTCAGCTGCTCGCAGATGCGGCCGAGCTCCATCTGGGCCACGTCGGAGCGGTTACGCATCAGCTCGGCCCGGGCCAAACACAGCCGCGCGTCGTGCCGTTCGGGCATGCGCGTGAGCAGGTCGACGCAGCGCTCCACGCAGGCGGAGTAGTCACGGGTCCAGAGCAGCTCGTGGTCCGCCAGCCAGAGCACGGCCGCGGCCCAGTCGTCGCCCCCATCGTCGCGGGCGCGCCCCTCGCAGCGGACCACCAGCTCCTTGGCCTCCTCCTCCCGACCGAGGAAGACCAGCAGGTCGGCCAGGGGGCGCACCAGGCGGATCTGCTCGCCGCCGGCGCTGAGGCCCTGTTCGAAGAGGTGCAGCGCCGCGTCCAGGTCGGAGTCGTGCTCGGCCAGCACGCCGCAGGCCGTGGAGAGGATGCCGCAGGCCACGGTGTCCTCGCGCTTCTCCGACTCCTCCAGCAGCTCGGAGAACGCCGCGTCGAAGTCGTGGGCCTCGGGCGACTCGCGGCAGAGGTCCAGCAGGGAGAAGAGCGCGTCGGTGAGGCCGGGGCGAATCTCCAGCGCCTGCACCAGGTGCCGGGCCGACTCCTCGTAACGCCCCACGTGGCGCAGCACCTCGGCCCAGCGCACGTAGAAGTCGGCGCGCTGCATCTTGCTGCCGCGCATGTGCACCCGGCGGGCGTAGATGTCGCCCCACACCGCGGCCTCCTCGAAGTTGCCGTGGTAGGCGTAGGTCTCGAACAGCGCCAGGGCCGCGGGCATACAGCGGGCGTTGGCCCGGATGGCCTTCTTGTAGTACTCCAGCGCGGCCTCGCCGTTGTCCAGGTGCTGGGCGTAGACCTCGGCGATGCGAGCCAGCACGTCGGCCTTGCCCTTGGCGTCGGACCAGACCTCGGCCTCGGTCTCCAGCGTCTCCACCACGCGCGGCCAGTCCTCCCGGCGCATGTAGAGGTCCCTGAGGCTGTGCAGGGCGGGCAGGCACGAGGGCGACGCCTTGACCGCGCCGGTGTAGTAGCGGCGGGCGGCGTCCTCGTCCTTGGCCTGGGTCTCCAGCACCGAGCCGCACTTGAACAGCAGCAGCGCCTTGCGCGCGCGGTCCTCCTCGTGCTCGATCTGGCGTCGCGTGATCTCCAGCAGATCGTTCCAGCGCTCCTGGGACTCGTAGATGCGCGAGAGGGCCTCGAGGGCCACGGCGTCGCGCGGGTGGTTGGTCAGGGCCTGGAGGTAGATGCCCGTGGCCCGGGGCAGGTCCGCGATCTTGACGCAGGTAGCCGCCGCCTGCAGCCTGCGGCGCTGCGCGGCCCTGGGATCCTCCTCGCGCTCGGCGCGATCCAGCAGCAGCTTCACCAGGCGCCGTGAGTCGTTCATCCGCTCCAGCTTCTTCTCCAGAAAGGAGAACGACTCCGCGTCCGAAGGATCGAGGGAGAGGATCCGTTCGTAGAGGCGGGCCGACTCCGCCTCCTGGCGCAGCTCCTGCTGGGCGATGCGCGCGGCCCGGCGCAGGGAGTCGATCTGCTCCCGCCGATCCTCCACGGCGTTGGCGCGGCGCTCGAACAGCTCCACCAGCCGGGCCCACTCGCCGGCCTCGCCGAGCATGCGCTCCAGTCGCTGCAGGGTGCGGGCGTCCTCCGGGCGGATCTCGATCACGCGCGTGAGGCTGCCCGTGGCGTCGGCCAGGGCGTCCAGGTGCTCGAGCTCGACGTCCCCCTTGCGCAACAGCAGGTCGGCGATCTCCTCGGCGTGGCCGGGTTCGCGCTCCAGCAGCTCCACGCGGCGGGCGTAGAGCTCCACCAGGTCCTGATATCGCTCCAGCGCAGTGTAGACTTCTCCGACGAAGGCCACCGCGCGGGGCTCGCCGGCGAAGTCGTGGTGTAGGCGGGTGGTCATGCGCAGCATGGAGCGCTCGTCGTCCATCTCGCGGTAAACGGCGCCGAGCCGCAGCAGGATCCTCAGCTGCTGCCGCGGGTCCCGGGTGGTCTCCAGCACCTGCTCCAGGACCCGGGCCAGGTCGTTCTGGCTGGCCACGCCGTCCATCAGCTGCTCCATGGACTCCAGGGCGCGGGCGTTGGTGGGATCCATCGACAGGACCTGCTCGAACCGCGCCCGGGCCTCCTCGGGGCGCTCCAGGTGGCTGGCCAGCAGGTGTCCCAACTCCAGCAGCACCGGGATCTGCTCCGGATCCTCGCGCACCAGCTCCAGGCGGCGCTCCAGGACCTTGGCCAGATCGGCCTGGCGCCCCTGGGCGCGCAGGAGGTTGGCCAGCCGCAGCAGCGGCACCGGATCCTGAAACTGATCGGCGGCCCAGCGGTAGCATCGTTCGGCGCCCTCGGCGTCCCCCTGGCGCTCCAGGTGGAGGTCGCCGGCGCGCAGGGCCGCGGCCATACGCTCGCGCTCGGTGGTGGAGCGGTGAGCCAGATCCCAGCAGACCGCGGCCAGCCGCTCCCAGTCGCCCACCTCCTGCAGCGCCTTGCGCAGCCCGCGCAGCCCCGCCAGCGGCGGCTGTTCCATGTCCAGCAGGCGGATCAGATCTTCCCAGCGCCGGAGCTTGACGCAGATATGCACCAGGTTTCGCGCGGCCGGCTCGCAGGTCGGATCCAGCGCCAGGGACTCGCCGGCGTAGCGCAGGCACGCCGCGGCGTCCTCCTCCCGCCTCCCGCGGCTCCAGATCTGGCGGTGCAGCGAGGAGAGGTCCACCAGCACGCGCAGCCGATCGGCGTCGTCCATGGCCAGCTGCAGCAGGTCGGCCAGCACCGGCGGCATCTCCTCGATGCGCTCCTGCTCCACGAGCAACCGCCGCAGGGCGCGCAGCGAGATGAGGTGCAGCGGGTGGGAGCGCAGGGCCTCGCGGAAGGCCTCCTCGGCCTGCTGCGGGCGGTCGAGCTTGTGCTGCATCAGGATCCCCACGATGCATTGCAGGTCCGCCGCGTCGCCGGGCTCCAGGGTCAGGGCGCTGGCCCGCTCCAGCAGCTCCACGGCCTCCTCGAAGCGCTGCAGGCGGAAGCGCCGCGCGATGGCCTCCTGCAGCACGCCCAGGTCGTCGGGCCGTTGCTGCAGCACCCTGTCCAGCAAGGCGGCGGCCTGCTCCGGGCGGTCGGCGCGGGCCACGGCCATGTGCGCGGCCAGGCGGAGCATTTCGGCCGAGGCGTCACCCTCGGCCAGCTTCGACAGGTCCTGCAGGGCGTGGTTCACTTCGGGCCATCGCTGCTGCTCCTGCAGGGCCAGCAGCACCCCCGCGCGGATCACCACGTCCTCCTCGTGGCCACGACCGGCGCGGCCGAAGGCGGCCAGCGCCTCGCCGGCCTGCCCCAGGCGCAGCCGGACGATGCCCGCGCCGAGGGCGCACAGAGACGCCAGCTCGGCGTCGTTGGCGTCCGCCGCCCGGCTGGCCTCCTCCCACGCCAGGGCCAGGCGCTCGGCCGCGCCGCCGCGCCGGTGCGTGGCCAGCAGACCGCCGGACAGCGCTGGCGAACGTGGCTGGTCGAGGGCCTCCACGGCGTCGGCGATCTCGGTCGCCCCGGAGGGCTCTCGCTTCGCCATGGACGCGGCCAGCACCACCGCCAGCCTCGTCAGCGCCGACCGCTCCTCGCCCACGGTGTGAGCGGCGCGCCCGACCAGGGCCCGCCCCAGGCTCCGCCAGTCCCGTTGCCAGGCGAGGCAGAGGATGCGGTGCCGCGCGGCCAGCTCCATCAGCACGGAGGAGGTGCCCTCATCGGGCAGGGCGGCCAGCGCCTCGTGCACCGCGCCGGCGCCGAGGAACAGCTCCGCCGCGCGCAGCCGCAGCACGGGGCGCAGCGCCGCCGGGGCCACCCTGGAGTCGTCCAGGTATTGCTGGCACAGGCGATCGGGGTCGTCCCGCCTAACGAGCCGCGCGGTCAACGCCTCCACGCGGCGCCAGGCCCGCCCCGCGGCCTGGTCGTCCAGCCAGGGCAGGTCCATGGCCGCGGGTTGGCCGGCGCCCCGGGCCAGCAGCAGCGCCGCGGTGGCCGCCGCGTCCGCCAGCACCTCGTCACCCATGGCGGTGAGCACGTCCAGCCGCCGCCGCAACGACGCGCTGACGCTCTCATCGCCGTCGCCGCCCTCCCGGGATGTCAGCTCCAGCAGCACCTCGGCGGTCCACAGCGGCTCCTCCTCGCACAGGTCCTGCAGCAGCTCCGCCTGGCGGTCGGGCCGACCGAGGCGGTCGCCCAACAGGTGGGCGGCCAGCAGCTGGTCCACGGCGTCCACCCGCTCGGCGGTGGCCAGCAGCTCCGCCAGCTCCTCCCACTGTTCCTGGGCGGCGAGGGTGATCCCCGTGAGCCAGCGGGCCACCGCCGGCGTCAGCTCTCGACCCAGGGGCTTGCCGTCCTCGCCCACCAGGGCGCTGCCCTCCTCGGGGTTGACCTCCCAGCCCACGGGCTGGCCGTCCTCGCCGATGAGCGCGCCCCCCTCGGGCTCGGCCCAGGGCTCGTCCAGGGCCAGGGCGAGCAGCCCCCCCTCGAGCCGGGCCAGGGCCCGCTGGCGGCGATCGAGGCCGGCCCACGCCTCCTGTTGCCAGGCCTCCAGCGTGGCGGCGCTCTCCTGCTGCAACGCCACCTGGCGCAGCAACCACGCCGCGGCGGGCAGCCGCGAGGCCAGGGGCTGGAGCAGCTCGGCGGCTCCCTCCGCGTCGTCGAGGCCCTCGAGCCAGACCAGGGCCAGCTGCAGCGTCCCCCGATCGCCGGCCGCCAGGTTCACGCCGAACAGCGGCTCCAGGTCGCCCCAGCTCAGGGACGCCGGGCCGGCCGCGGCGGTGCCCGCGGGGAGCCCCAGGATCTCCCACTCACCGCCAGCGATGTCCTTGAGGGATAGCGCCATGTTCAGCCTCGTGTGTAGACCACCAGCGCCACCGCTGACAGCAGCAGCAGCACGGAGAAGAAGAGCAGCAGGTGCATCCAGCGCGGCGTGACCCGCGCCTCGCGCTCGGCGGTGGTCATCAGCGGATCGTCGTCCTCGAGGATCTCGAGGAACTCGCCGTAGTCCTCGTCCAACCCGCCGTCCGGTTGGTCGCCCGGCTCGCCGGCGAGGCATATCTCCACCACCCGCTGCTCCTGCTTCCACTCTTCGCGGCAGAGGTCCCGCACCAGATCGCGCAGCTCCGCTCTGCTGAAGTTGTAGGGCGTGAGCACTTCCCGCAGGGCGTCGGCCATCTCGTCCGCGGTCTGGTACCGCTCGGCGGGGTCCTTGTGCAGGGCACGCAGCACCAGCTCGTCCACCTTCGCGGACACGCGGTGGTTGATCATGGAGGGCGGCTTGACCTCGGCGCGGCGCACGGCGTCCATGATCTGGAACTCGCTGTCGCCGCGGAACAGCTTCTCCAGGGTCAGCATCTCGTGCAGCACGATGCCGGTGGCGAAGATGTCCGAGCGGCGGTCCACGGGCAGGCCGCGCACCTGCTCCGGCGACATGTGGCTGATCTTGCCCTTGACCACGCCGATCTCGCTGCTGAGCCCCGACTTGGCCTTGGCGATGCCAAAGTCCAGCAGCTTGACGTCGCCGTCGTAGGAGAGGCGCACGTTGGAGGGGCTGACGTCCCGGTTGACCACCTTGAGCGACTTGCCGCGGCTGTCGTTGAGTTCGTGTGCGTAGTGCAATCCCTCGCAGGCGCGCATGGCGATGTGCAGGGCGTGGGGCACGGGCAGGTGCTGGCGCCGGCTGGCGCGGCAGCGCTTGAGGATCAGGTTGAGGTCCACGCCGGAGATGTACTCCATACAGATGAAGTGGCGCCGTGAGACGTGCCCGATCTCGTGGGTCTTGACGATGGCTTCATTGTTGAGCTGTACGGCCAGCTTGCCCTCGCGCACGAACATGTCCAGATACTGGCGCTCGCCGGCCAGCTTCTTGCGGATGCACTTGATGGCCACGAGGCGGCGCTGGCCCCGGGGGCGGGCCAGGTAGACCTCGGCCATGCCGCCGCGGCCGAGGCGCCCGAGCAGTCGGTACTTGCCGAAGGCGACGGGGCTCTTGAGCAGCGTCGAGTGGCTGGGGCTGGTCTTGCCTGCTGACTTGCGGTCCATGGCTTCGCGATCAGGGCGCCCAGAGGAGGTCGTCCAGGGGTGGCAGCCGCCCGTGGAGGGAGCGCGTGTCCACCAGATCGCTCACGCGCAGGCGAGCGGGCGTGGTGGGATGGAGGACCATCCGTCGCGGCCTGCGCCGGGCTGCGCCGGCCAACGCGCTGTACGCCTTGCGGCCCGAGGCGCGCCAACCCTGCAGCGTGGCCATGGGTCGGGAGAAGGTGAGGATCCCCTTGCGGACCGCGGCCACCAGGTCCTGGGGCAGGCGCGGCGCCACCACCACGAAGGCGGGGGCGGGCAGGGCGCGGGCGCGCACCGTCGGCACGAGCCCCGGGGTGTCCACCGGCGCCACCACGGCGTGAGCCTGGCCCAGGCGCACAGCGGTCACGGCCGAGGTGAGGTCCGGCGAGCGCGCCACCTTGAAGTAACGCCGGACGTCCACGTTGCCGTCCAGCAGTCCGTACTGCACCAGGCCCAGGGCCAGCGGCCCCAGCGTCGGGATCTGCAGCGTCTTGCCCCGCAGCGCGGTCACCGGCTGCTTGCCCTTGCTCATGATGCTCCAGCGGGCGCTGGTCTTCTTGCGGAAGCGCGCCGTGGCCAGGATCCGGCCGCTGCGGCGCGACGCGACGTAGACGGCGCCGAGCACCGCGAAGTGAATGCGCCGGGCCTTGATCTCGCGGCGCAGGTCGGCGGCGCTCTTGAAGGCCTTGCCCTCCACCGGTCGTCCGGTGATCGCGGCGAGGTGTTTGGCCAGGGCGCGCACCGCCTCGTAGCGCTGGGCCGGCCCCGAAAACGGCACCTCGGGCGCGAAGAGCCCCACGCCGAGCTGGTTCTGGGCCCCGGCCGGCCCCGCCCAGAGGCAGGCCAGCAGCAGCGTCGCGGCGGCGATCCAGATCCGCTTCATCACGGCACCCCCAGGAAGCGGCGCTTCATCTCGAGGATCTGTTTCAGGTTGGGGAAGGGCGCCTTGCTGCGCGCACAGCGCGAAAAGAGGTCGTGGGCCGCCCTGGCCTTGCCGGCGTTGTCCTGGTGCACGGCGAGGTTGCAGGTGGCCAGCGGCACCCGGCCCTGGAGCCCGGTGAGCTCCTCGAGGGCTGCGCGTCGCTTGCCGGCGGCGTAGCGCACCACGGCCAGGTTATGCCGCTGCTCGGCGCTGAAGGTCAGGCGGGTCCTGGCCGCCGCGGCCAGCGCCTTACGCGCCGCGCGGATCCGCCGCCGCCGGTAGTGGCGCGCCGCGGTCTGCTCCATGGCGCTGAGGGCCAGCCGGTTGAGGGTCGTGCGCGCTGGCTGGGGGACCTTGACCGCCAGGCGCTGCAGCTGGGCGGCAGCGCGCAGCCGCGCCCGCGCTGACGGCGTGAGGTAGTCGGTGTAGGCCCGCAGCAGCCGCGCCCCGAGGCGATTGAACGGCGCCCGCAGCGCCTTCTCCAGCCGGGGCGTCTTGACCTTGCGCAGCAGCCGCCGCGCGGCGGTGACGTGCCCCGCCGCCAGGGCCACCATGATCGCCGCCGCCTTGACCGCCGCGCGCTCCTCGTCGGGGAGGACCTTGTTGTCCAGGCGCAGCGCGCGCTGGACCTCGCGGTACGCCTTGCGCCCCTGCCCCTTCTTGAGCATCCAGCGGGCCAGGCGGATCCTGGCCAGGATCAGGTTCTGCTGTACGTTGGTGGCCAGGGGCGAGGGGCCGCCTTTTTTGAGCAGCCGCGCGGCCTGCTGCAGATCGCGCACAGCCCGCACCGGCTGGTCCAGGCGCAGCCGCACCGCGGCCGCCTCGTCGAGGGCGCGGGCCAGGCCCACGCCGCCGCGATCCGCGACGACCTTGACCGCCACCTCCAGGCGGGCCAGGGCCAGAGGGAACTGCCCCATGGCGGCCAGGGCCCGACCGGCGAGGCGGTTTGCCGTGTAGTCCTGCGGCGCCCGCTGCAGCACCCGGTCCAGGGCCGCGAGCGACGCCTCGTGCCGGCCGAGCTTGAGGTTCAGCAGGCCGAGGTTGCGGTTGACCACGACGCTGGCCGGCCAGCGCTTGCGTGCACGGGACAGCAGGGCCAGGGCCTTCTGCGTGTCGCCCCGCTTGACCTCCTCGGCGGCGAGCCGGCAGAGGGCGCGCACCAGGGCAGCCCGCGCGCGGTGGTGCCCGGGGACGGCGTCGAGGGTGCGGCCCAACAGCTTGACCGCCTCGGCGTGCCTGCCCGCGGCGGCCAGCGCCAGGCCGGCGTGGTAGGGGTGCTCCATGTCCGACGGCGCCCCCTGCCTGAGCAGGCGGGCGGCGTGCTCGTTGGCCAGCTTCACCTGCCCGGCGCCCAGGGCGGCCAGCAGGAGCACGGTGAGCGCGCCATCGTCTTTTTGATCGCTGGCTGGCAGCAGCCGCAGCACCTCGCCGTGGCGCCCGAGGG
>PVBE012867620.1_pt1 | contig 15941 bp, 12 predicted proteins | sample 1631181 | NCBI WGS metagenome assembly PVBE01 (sample SAMN08397723, study PRJNA350692) | Marine metagenome, whole genome shotgun sequencing project. | isolation source: water | place: Pacific Ocean | collected 2012-04
AGTTCAACTGGAGCGCTGGCAGCGCAGACTACGTGCTCATTCAGCTCTGGCTGCTGAACGATGCACAGACCTCCATCGAGCAGGACATCACCTGCGTGACGCCGAACACCGGCTCCTTCACCATCCCCAGCAATGCCTGGACCAGCTACCCCACCAACCGGGTGGTGCACGTGATGGTCGGCGCGGTGCAGGAGACCACGGGCGTCCTCCCCAACGGCGCCGAGACGAGAATGGTGGGCGTGAACTGGCTCCACGGTGGCGGCTACACCTATTAGGCGCCTCCACCTCCTCGGCCTGCCAATCGACGTGGTGGACCGGGTCCGCATGCTCGATGCGGTGGAGGACTTCGTCGACAGACGAGAACGGGCGACCGTCGCCTACTTGAATGTCCATGTTGCGAACCTGGCAGCGGAGAACGACGAACTGGCCGAGTTCCTGTCCGCTGCAGACCTCTGCTACGCGGATGGAGCGGGGATCGTCCTGGGAGCCCGCCTGCTCGGGGAGCATCTTCCCGAACGGATGACAGGGGCGGACTGGATCTGGGATCTCGCTGCCCGCTGCGAAGGACGCAGGCGCCTGGCGTGGATCGGCGGCGAGGAGGGTGTGGCCGAGAGGGCCCTGGCGGTCCTTCGCGACCGACACCCTGATCTGGAGGCCTGGTGCACCCACGGCTTCCACGCGGAAGACGCCGTCCCGGCCGTGCTGACGGAGTGCAACGCCTTCGGTCCCGACATCGTGCTGGTGGGCATGGGCTCGCCGACGCAAGAACTCTGGGCGAAGCGATGGAGAGGCCTCATCGAGGCTCCTGTCGTCTGGTGCACCGGAGCCACGGCGGACTTCCTGTCCGGCGGGACAGCTCGGGGACCCGAGTGGCTGCATCAGAGGCAGGAATGGCTGGCCCGGCTCGTCACCGAGCCACGTCGTCTCTGGCGCCGCTACCTGCTGGGCAACCCGCTCTTCCTGTCCCGCGTCATTCGGCAGCGGCTGGGAAGGTAAGGCTGACCCGCGCGCCGTCCGTCCTCATGTCCACCTCGAGCTCGAGTCCCTGGTGTTCAGCCAGTTCCCGCGCCGCCCACAGCCCCAGACCAGGTCGCTTCAAGCGAGTGTCTGCTGTGGGGTCCCCGTTGTTCTCGATGACCAGCGAGCGGTCCACCATCGAGACGCGAATGCGGTTGCTCGCGTCGGGCCTCTCGAAGGCCTGGCGCGCGTTCAACAAGAGGTTCACCAGGAGCTGAAAGAGAGCGTTCGGGTCCTCAGCGGGCCACGCCGGCAGCTCTTGGAGAGTCACCGAGACGGTGCCACGCATCCACAGAGCCACGGTGTCCACAGCCGCCTGGACGAGCCGGTCCAGCGTCTCTCCTTCGGTGCGCGCCCCCCGCGCAACGCCAACGACCTGCGTGTTGTAGGTCACGATCCTGCGGGCAGCGTCGGTGCACTCCCCGAAGCACTGGACCAGTTCGACCACATCCGCCCCCACCTGCTCTCGGAGGCGCTGGATGACGAGTCCGAGCTCCGCGAGGTCGGATCCGCTGCGCACCATGCTCTCCAGCGCTTCCAACTCCTTGGGCAGGGCCTCGATGACCCCCTGCGCATAGAACATGTTGTTCATCAAGACCGAGCAGCGGTTGTTGACGTCGTGACGGAGCCCGGGGGTCAGTGAGCCTGCGAGAGCCAAGCGGTTGGCCGCGATGAGATCCTTGTTCACAGCAGAGCGAAGCCTCGTTCTCCAAGCGCCCACAGCCTACCGTGTGCGTCCCGATGAAGTTCCCGGACCTCTCCGAGAGTCCAGAGCTCCGCCAGTCCTGGACGAGGCAGGCCGGTAGGCACCGCTCTCACGCGAAGAGAAGCGTCCAGGACCCATGTCACCGCTCCGTCGGCTTCCACGGCGAGAGCCGCCTCCTCGAAGCCCGCGACCGCTCTCACCTCGGCCGTCCCCGGGTCGAGTCGCTCGAGCCCGTTGCGCGTGGCGAGCAGGACCTGACCTCCGACGACGCACAGATCACGGGTCGGCGAAGCACCCAGATAGTCCCGGTGGTCGCCGTTGCGCGCCACGGCGAGGACGCGGTGCTCCGCAGCGACCCAGAGCAGCCCGTCAGGAGCGGCGGTCATGGCCCGCACCGGCCCACTGCGAGGCCCAGGGACAAAGCGCTGCAGGCCGCCATCCAGCCGATACAGGCCCTGATCGGAGCCCACCCACAGGTTGCCGGCCACCAGCGCAGCGTGGGTCCCCATCACGGGCAGAACGAAGCGCTCGACCCGTCCCCTGCGGATCTTCCAGACCTGCCGCTCCCCCACCACCCAGAGGGTCGCTCCATCCCGCTCCAGCCCCACGATGGGCCCTGGCAGGGCCGTGACATCGCGCCAACCCCTTGGCAGCCTGCCCAGGCTCGCTACCCCCTCGTCGGTCCCCGCCAGCACGAAGCGCTCATCCGCCAGGAGCGCCAGCCCCGGTACCCCCGCCGCGACCGGGCTGCGGGGCCAGGGCACCACGACACCGTGCTCGGGCCAGAGCAGGGCCAGGCCATCGTCCGTACCCACCCACAACTTCCCTGGGGGTCCTCCCTCCACCTCGTAGACGAGCTCGCTGGGCAAGCCGTCTGCACGACCCCAGCGTCGGATCGGCCGACCTTCGGACAGCTCCACCAGACCACCGTCGTCCGCCGCCGCGTAGAGCCGTTCGCCCTCCCGGTGCAGCGCGTAGACCGCGCCGCTGGGCGGGCTCCAGAGCGGCGTGACGATTCCCGAGCGCAGGACCAGAATGCCCTCGGCGTCCGTCGCGAGGTAGTGGACACCCGGAAGGTGGTCCACGTCCCACACGTTCAGATCCGCACCGACGCCCTCGATGGGCTCACCCTGCGGCAGGCCCTGGAGTCCGTCGTACCCGGCCCAGCGCCGCTGGTCCGAACCCTCACCGATCCAGAACACCGACAGTGGACCCAGCAACTGGCGAAAGCCCTCGCGCAGGAGCGCCAGTCCCCGGTAGGTGCCCACGTACAGACCATCCCCGTGTGCGTAGAGGGCTTGGACCCAGTCGTCGGGGAGCCCCTCCTCGCTCGTCCAGACATGGCCATCCTGGCGAAAGAGCCCCGCGGCGGTGCCCGCATGCACCTGCTCCTCGAAGACGGCGACCGCGTTGACCTGAGCCGAGGGCAGACCCTCCGCAACCCCGATGCTCCGCACCCGGAGGTCATCCTTGCTCACGTAGACCAGGCCGCCGTCGAGCACGGCCACCCAGGCTCCCTCCGCGGTGGCCACCACGTCAGCGACCTCGCGTCCCGGCAGGGCTTCCGGCGCAAAAAGACGGGCGACGCCGCTGGGGTCCAGCCCGGTCACCGGCTGCACCACCTCGTCCCCAAGACGCACCAGGACCGACGAGGGAACCAGCGCGCCCGGCTCGAGCTCGTCGGTGGTGCGCCACTGCTCGCCGTCGCCCAACTCCAGGCTCGCCCCCTGCCCGTTCCACCAGACGCGAACCATGCGCGGCCGGTCCAGATCGTCCAGATCGGTGGGCTGGACAGCAACCGCTCTCAGGTGGCTGCCGGCCAGCACCATGGTGATCCAGATCACAGGCCTCGCACCGTGTCTCGATAGCGTTCCACCTGGCGCGTCAGATGTCCCAGCTCGCCATCCAGCTGGATGACCTCGTCCGGGCACACCCACCAGCAGTAGAGGCAGGACACACAGTCCTCCGCTTCGGTCTTGATCCCGATCTCGTCGCGGCTGAGCCAGGTGGGACAGAAGTCCTCGCAGAGGCTGCAGTCACCACAGTCGTCATGCTTCCGCCGAACCCCTGCGACCCCGTCGTCCTCCAGGCTGTAGACGTCCTGGACGACACCGAGCCGGTAGGCCGTGCGGATGACGCCGGGCACACGGTCGATGACCGGCCGGACGGCCAGCTTCAGCCAGTTCAGACTGCGCGCCTCGGAGAGCTCGGCCAGCCGCGATCGCTTTGGTGCCCGGTGGATGGCGTGGACCTGGGCCAGCTCCTCCACGTCCGTCTCGTCCAGGCCGTTGAGCACACCCTCGTCGAAGGCATGCACCAGGTAGGGCACCTCCTTCCAGGGCATCCCAACCACCCGACACATCGCCAGGTCGTTCAGGAAGGGGTCATCGCACATGGCCAAGCGCCCCAGGCGGAAGGGCTCACCATCCCCCGGTCCGTTGCCTTCCATGCCGATCAGTCCATCGACCAGCACCAGATCGGGAAGCACCGCCTGGTTGAGCGCCAGGATGTTGCGCCCCAGGTCCCGGTGCATGTCCCGCTTGAACTGGCCCACGCAGACCCCCACCTGGTTCTTGAGCGCACAGCTCAAGCCGGCCTCGGCGTGGGTCTTCACCTTGGGCACGGTGATGAAGAAGTCAGCGTCCAGCACCGAGCGCGCCACCTGGGGGCGGCCCCCGCCGTGCAGGACGATGGGCAGTCCCTGGTCCTCGTTCAGGTCCAGAAGTGGCACACCGTAGCGCTCGGCGAGTCGGTCCACACGCAAGCGCTTCATGGTGTCGATGCCACGGCGGTGGACACCGACGTTGCTGCCATCCGCCAGCACCAGGTTGCGGTAGCCCCGGTTGAGGAGGCTCTCCATCAAGGCCGCGAGCACGCGCAGATCCGTGCTGTTCCCCACCAGGGCGACCAGGTCGTTGTTCAGGTTCGGCTTGATGAGGATCCTGGCGTCCGGCTCGGGCAAGCTCGCCGCGAAGCAGTCCAGCAGCTCGTCCACAGTCTTCCGCACCTCGGCGCTCGTCCACGCCTGCCGCAGCTCGAAGTGACCGCGCCTCACGCCACCAGGTCCCGGTAGGCCACCCAGCCACTGCGGCCGTCGTAGCAGACGAGCAGCGGACCTTCGGGCTGCAGATCGACGAGCTCGCTGAGCCGCACCGGGCCGAAGACATGCGCGTTGAGCTGCAGGAACCAGCGCTTGGTGCTGTGGTTGCGGGACATCATCGCTCGAAGATCCTGCACGGCCTTCTCGTAGGCGACCTGCTCCTCCGGGTCCCACACTCCGTTGTCGTTCGCATCCCAGTGGGTCAGCAGCACGCCCGCGTGCTCCGCGTCCTCCCGAGCGTCGATCTCCTCCTCCAGGCCCTGGATGATCTCCTCGACCTTCGCCGCACAGTCCACCTTGCCGAGCGCCAGCAGGTGATCGTGCTGGGCCTCCAGGCGCGCCAGGGCGTGGGCCTCGCGCCAACGGCTGGGAAGCAGCCCGAGATGCTTGAGCAGCCAGGGGGTGAACACACCGGTCCCCGGTATGGGGAAGGCGGAGTTGCAGACGGCCAGAAGCCCGGCGGGCACGACGCGGAAGACGTCCGCGAGCTGAGCCTTCACCGCGTCGGCCTGGGCGGGCGTGAGCGGCTCGCCCGTCGCCACACGGTTGCGGATCAGCCCCCAGCTCTCCTTGCTCTCCTGGAGCTCCCCGACAACGTGGCTCCACTGTTCGTCCGCCGTGCGGCGCAGGCCTCCCGTCATTCGGCTGAAGATCCCGGGCGGCCTCTCCATCTCCTCCAGCTCGTCCTGGACGCCGCGCAGTGTCCGGGCATCCTCGTCCAGCCCCTGGGAGTCCAGCTGATCGGCCAGATGATCGAGGGCATGGGACGAGACGACGCTCACGGGTCTTCCTCCAGGATGCGCTCGTACTCGGACCACACCTTAGCCCAGCTGTAGTGCTCTTCCACGAAGCCGCGCCCCTCTTCTCCCACGCGTCGGCGCAAGTCCGGATCGGCGATCAGCCGGACCATGACGTCCCGCATGGCCTCGACATCCCCGCGTGGGACAGGAAAGCCGATGCCTCCCGTCGCCTCCCGAACCGCTGGCTGGTCCGACCAGATGACTGGGCGTGAACAGGCCATCCCCTCGACCGCCGTGAAGCCGAAGCCCTCCTCCATCAGGCTGGGAAAGAGCACGACATCCGCTCGCTGGTACCAGGAAGCGAGCTCGGGAACGTCCCCGACCACGTCCACCGGCTGGTTGTAGGCCTGGACCTTGAGTTGGTCGAAGAAGATGGGATCGCTGACCGCGCCCACGATGGTCAGGGAAGCCCGACGCTTGTGGCGAGACTGCAGCCGAGCGATCGCGTCGATGGCGATGTGCTGGCCCTTGCCCGGCAGGATGCGTCCCGGGTAGGCGAAGCGAACCAGCTCCTCGTCGCGCGCGGGAGTCGGCGAGAAGGTCTCGAGAGCGACGCCGTTGTGGACGACACGAAGTCGCTTCTCGGGCACGCCGACCCGGCGGAGCTGCTGGCGGCTGGCCTCGCTTACAGTGATGACCCGGCGCAGGCGGTGGCTCTTGAGCCGGTAGAAGATCTCGCGCGCCCGAACCCCCATGGACCGGCTGGCAACCCCGAAGTTCAGGTCGTGGACGATGCACACGGCGGGCGCTCCCAGAGTCGGCACCTCGATGCTGTTGGCCAGCACGATCTCCGGCTTGAAGCGACGCTCCTCACGCCACGCCGCGAGCCACAGGCGGCGCCACGACTCCGCGGCCCCGGCACCGCGCAGATCCACCGCCGCTGCCTCCGGAGGAACCAGGCTGCGTGAGCGTCGAAAGCCAACCACGAGGCGCACCTCATGGCGCAGCCGCGCCTGGACATACAGGTTCTGGAAGACCGTCTCGGTGCCCGAGTGGAGGTCCGGCGGGAAGCGCCGAGCGACCATCAGGATGCGCAAGAGGTCTCCCTCAGGCCTTGGCCCAGCCCATCTTGACGATCAGCGCTTCCGCCTTGTCGACGTCGCGGTTGCACAGATCGAAGAGCGCCAGGAGCAGCTCATCGCCACCCTCGGCGCTCAGGGTTCCGTCTTCGCCCAGCAAGATGTCGCCCTTGTCGCGAAACAGCGCCGAGAGTTTGACCGTCACGGCCGAAAATTCGTCCAGCCCCCCGAAGATCTCCTCGGTCTTCCACCGGAGCTTCTCCCGCCAGGCGCGGCCGACCGTCTCCGTCGCCGTGTCGTAGACGTAGAGGATTGGCTTGGCCCGAGCGACCACCCACAAGTTGCCAGGCCAGTCCTTGTAGCGAGCGCGCGTCTTGGGATCGAAACGAAAGCCCGCCTGCATGGGCCAGAGATTGCGCAGGCTGGGGAGCTCCAGGCTCCGGCCCAACCAAGGCAGCTTCAGATCCACCGGCCCCACGGAGGCGTAGTAGTCCGCGATGGGGCCGGGCAGCGGCTCGTTACCGGTCCAGTTCTTTCCGGGCTGAATGGCGAGAAAGAGGTCGGGAAACGCACTGGAGAAGGTGCTCCGTGCGTCCGGATAGAAACTCATGGTCCTTCCTGGGTCATTCGATGTAACCCAGCGCTCGCAGCACGTCTTCGTCCACCCGCGGCACGTCGGGACTCCAATCACCCCAATCGAGTTCCTCGACCAGGAGATCCCGACTGGCCGGACCCCGGTCCGGCCGCCCCAGCACCACCCTGCCGGGAAGATCTTGTGCCGGGGGAAGACCCATCAGGGCCTGGAGCGTCGGGGCCACGTCCAGCAGAGCCATCTCAGGCAGGCGACCGACCGGAATGTCGGGTCCACGCGCCAGGAAGATGCCCTCGGGGTGGTGGTCACCGCGGTCCCGCTCCTCACGGTGTCGAGCAAAGGCGCCCATCGGCATTCCGTCCACCGTGGCCCGCTCCAGGTCCGTCGTGGAGAGGCGCTCCCTGCGCAGAGTGAGCCCCCAAACCCCCTCGCCAAGGGTCTCGACGCCGTACACCGACAGGTCCTCCTCATCCCGAAGCTCCCGCACAAGCTCCCCGGTGCCCGGCGGGCCAGTCACCACCAGCTTGATCCCCAGGCGCTGCACCTGCACGCCCTCCCCCAGAGCTTCTCGTAGCGCCTCGGTGGTGGGCACCAGCCTCTCTTCCGGGCCAGACAGGGCCTGGAAGCCGTGATCGCTGAGTACGACCACGACGGTGTCCTCTCCCACCTGGCTCACCAGCTCGCCAACGATGGCGTCTGCCTGGCGGTAGGCCCGGTCCGCGGGTTCGAGACCCCAGTGGGTGTGTTGGAGCCCGTCGGTGGCGTAGTAGGTGAAGGTCGCGAGCCCGGGACGATGTTGGTGCAGCGCCCAGACGAAGACGTCGCGGTCAATGAGCCCTCGCAGGAGGTTCCGTTCCACCTCCGGATCGCCACCCAGCACGAGATGGCGCGCCGCCGCGACCAGCGTACTCAGGCGAAGGCCGCGCGGGATTCCTTCCAGGGCCAGCAGCGCCCGGGAGCGGGCTGGGCTTCGTCGTCGGTGCAGTCGGCTCGCAAGCTCGAGTTCCTTCGCGAAGGAGAGCTCCGCCGGCGTGGTCTCCGGGGAAGGAGCGAGCCAGCCCGGCACCATGAAGCCATCGACCGCCCGAGGAGGCCAGGTCACCAGCCACTTCCAGATCCCGACACCCAGACCCTCGCGCTCGGCCAGATCCCACAGACGCGGTACACGGACCTGGTCCGAACGCACGCGGAAACCCCCGATTCCGTGCTGATCCGGCGGCTTGCCACTGGCGAGCGTGGTCCACAACAGGGGCGAGAACATCGGGTCCATCGAACGCAGCACCGCCCGACTTCCCTCGGCCTGGAGTGCCTCGAGCTGAGGCAGTTCCAGCGCATCGATCCTCTGCCAGGTGGCACCGTCCAGCCCGATGACCAGGAGCCGCGAATCAACGGGCGCTGGAGCTGGACGCAGGAGCGCCGCCGCCGCCAGGACCAGCGGTACCGCCAACACCCCGCGAGGACCTGGCCGACGCCACAGCAGGGCCAGCACCAGGCCGGGCGCGCAGGCCATGAGCAGGAACAACAGGGGCATGTCCAGGAAGAAGGGGTTGTTCCACACCGCCCAGACACCAAACAGCAGGCCGGGGCAGGCTCCCACCACAAAGGCCCAGACACCCCTCATCGGAGCAGCCGACCGGGTTCGAACTCGTCCCAGAGGTGCCACTGACCAGGGTGCTCACGCAGCCAACGATCCAGGCAGGCCGCCACCAGATCGGCCCCTTCCTCCAGGTTCGCGGGTCTCGGAAGCCTCTCGATGCGACTTCGCTCGACGCCCTCCGCCCGAAAGGTGCAGAGGCCCAAGAGGGTGGCACCCGACTGCAAGGCCAGCCACACCGGACCTACGGGGAGCGCCATCCTCTGGCCCAGCACCGTGCGGACCATCCGACGTCCGATCTCCTCTCCCCCACCCGTGCCATCGCAAGCCGCCAGGACCACCTGCCCGGATTTCAAGGCTCGCAGAAGGGGTCTCAGATAGCCCCGCCCGTCCCAGATGGTCCCCGGTATGGCCCCTTCGAGTTCACAGCGGAGTGCGCTCACCCTGCGCCCGGTGTCGGAGAGTTCGTGAGCCACCCCTCCCCCACCGACCTGGTGCACGGGGTAGCCCAGGGCACCCAGGGTGCAGAGAGGCAGTTGCGCCAGCCCCATGTGGGGGTGCATCAGGACCACGCCGCCCCTCTCCAGCGCCTCGTCCAGGAGCTCACGCCCTTCCAGGCACAGGTAGCGCTCCCCCGCCACGATGCGGTGGAAGGTCCAGCTGAGGTACTGGTCGGCGAAGTGGGTCTCGAAGATCTCCCGGGCCAGCACCTGATGATCCGCGTCGGGCAACCCACGCTGCAGGTTCCGGATCACCGCCGCGTGTTTCTGGGACGCGGCACGCAAGGCCAGGCGGCCCAAGGCCCGGTTTCCGCGGAGTTCCCAGCCGGCGGGCAGACGTCCCGCAAGGCGGCGCCAGACATCCCAGATGGCGACCCGGTAGAGGTCGCGCAGCGGACTCTCAGTGAAGACCATCGACGTACCCGAGGGCCTCAAGCAAGCGCTGCTCGTCCTCGCTCAACAGTCGCTCAACCGGTTGTCCAGACAGGAGATCCCGGCCAGCCTGAACCCGCTCAGGCGGCGCCTCCGCGCCCTCACCGAACCACTCCGTCCCTCCGGTCTCGTGCACCACGATCAACCCTTCAGGCCCCCGGATACCGGCCATGCGAGCGCTCGGATGCAGGGTCGGGTCCTTCTGTCGAGCGGCCTGGTTCGCCAGGCGGTCGTAGGCGAGGGAACGAGCGATGGCTGGCTGGGTGTCGGGAAGTCCACCCTCCAGGGCAGCCTCGATGAGTCCCGGGACGGCGCCGAGCTCGACCAGATCCCCTCGCCGCTCCACCGGTACGCCGGCTCCCGCCATCACCAGGGGGACCCGCAGAGAGTGGTCCCACAGATCGCTGCCATGGTCGAACCATATCCCCCCCTCCCCAAAGGACTCCCCGTGGTCCCCGACCACCACCACCAGCGTGTCGGGGCCGGCCGCTTCGACCAGACGACCGATCTGCTGGTCTGCGAAGTGCACTTCGCGGTCGTACTCCGCCACCACCTGGTCGGTGTCGCTGAAGGCTTCGAGGCTCTCTGCCAGGTACACCGGCAGCCCCTCGAGATCGGACAGCGAGCTGTCGGCAGCACCCTCGAAGAATGACGGCCCCTCCGTGGCCGTGTAGGGACCGTGGGGATCGAAGAGGTGAACCCACACGAAGGTGGGGCCATCGGCCTGATCCATCCAGGCCATGGCCCGCTCAGCCGTCCGATCTCCCCGCCGCTCGATGAGCGCGTCCGGGCGCAGACGCCGCAGCATCCCCGACCACAAGCGCATGGGCAGGATGCTCGAGGTCCCCGCCACGACAGCGAAGTCGTCGTCGTAGACCTGGAAGCCCCGATCGAAGCCGTAGCGGCCATCGAGCACATAGGCCCCGACGAAGGCCGCGGTCCGATACCCGCGCTCGTGGAATCGCTCCGGCAGCCAGGGCAGCTCCGGAAGGGGGGTCCCGTTGAGGAGCATCCCGTGCTCCCAGGTGCCCTGGCCGGAGAGCAGGGTGGCGTGGGCGGGACCGGTCACGGGGATGGGCGACCAGGCCGCGTCGAAGACCGTGCCGCGGCTGCCCAGCGCATCCAGGTTCGGTGTGGTCGGACGCCCGTATCCGTAGAGCGAGCAGTGATCCGCTCGGGTGGTGTCCAGAGTGATGAGCAGCACGCTGGTCCCCTGCCCTGGCGGTGGCTGTGGCACACCCGCTCGCGGCCTCACCCCCCAGAGAACCACGAACCCGGCGAGCACCAGTCCAAGCCGCTGAGGGGCTCGCTGCAGCACCTCACGCATCACGGCGAGCCCGACGACCGTCAATACGGATGCCAACGGGGAGCCCACGTACCAGGCACCTTCCTGAAAGGGGGGTGGGTCCGTGACGATCGCCAGGAAGGCCTCCAGCCCCAAGAGCACAACCAGAGCACCCAACCAACCTCTCTCGCGGGAGACCAAGGCTCCCGGAAGGGCCAGCAGGACAGCGCCCAGAAGGCTGACGCCGACCAGCAACACAGGCCGATCGACGAAGTCTCGACCGTACAACAGGACGCCTGCTGCTTCAGCCAGGCCCCAGGCGGCTCCGAGTGCCCCGGCCGATAGGTAGGTGTTGGGGATCCCCTTCACCTCAAGGACCTAGCGCAAAAAACTGTCAAGCTGGTGCAAGGAATCAGCTACGCAGGGCGTTTGCATGCAGAAGACCGTGTAATCCCGGCGCGAATGTGTTTGCTTTTGTAGTTGAAAGAAGCTGTGGACCCTGGCACTTTGCCGCTGCTCTTCGTACACCTGGGTCACCATCCCCCCTTCGTGAGTCCTCTCGATGAAGCGCATTGTCCCGCTCTTTCTGTTCAGCCTGATGATCCCCGGCACCGCCTTCGCGAAGGAGATCGCTGTCTCTCCCTTCGTGCCCAAGGCCGGGCTGGATCCCCTCATCGCTCTGAACATCACCAGCCTGGTGGCCAGCGAATTGGACTTCATGTCCGAGTACGAGTTCGCTGAACAGCTCGATGCCATGCCTCCGGGCATGAGCGTGGCATGCCTCTCCCAGACCGCGTGCTTGAGGAAGATCGGTACCGCAACGGGCAAGGACCACCTGGTTGCGGGCTCCGTGGCACCCGCCGGTGACGACTACGACATCTACATGGTGCTCTTCGACGTGAACCGCGGCACCTTCATCCGAAAGAAGAGCTACAAGGTAAGCAAGGCGCCAGAGCGCATGGCCGACGCCATGAACGGCATGGTGCAGGAACTGGTGACCGGCAAGAACCCGCACCAGGTCGCCGAGGAAGACCTCGTGTCGGACGACTTCGGCTTCGACGACGACTTCGACGACTTCACCTTCGAAGAGGAGACGATCCACCCGCGCATCGCGACTCCCGAAGTCAGCGACATGGATCTCGAGGACTTCGAGGAGGAGCCCGAGGACTGGGAGATCGAGGCGCAAATCCGCCGCGAGGAAGAGGAAGCCCGCCTCAAGGCCGAGGAAGAATCCCGACGTCGCGCGGAAGAGGAGGCTCGCCGCCGCGAGGAGGAAGCCCGGGTCCGTGAAGAGGAAGCCCGACGCCGCGCAGAGGAGGACCGACGCCGCGCAGAGGAGGACCGACGCCGCCGTGAGGCCGAGGAGCGCCGCCGCGAAGCGGAGCGTGACACCGAGGTCGCCACCAACGACGAGGACTACTCCGACATCTCCTTCGGTTCCGTCGATCCCGACGACATCGAAGTCGACATCGCCGACATCAGCTTCGGCGACACCAGCGGCGAGATCACCGTCTCCGGAGATGACTCCTACGACTCCTACGACTACGAAGACCGGGTCGACTCCCTGGACGAACCCGACGAGCCCGAGCCCACCCGGAACAGCAGCTACGGGCGCCGCCCGGAGCCCTCGACCACCGACAACACCCGCAACACCAGCACGAGCAGTCGGCCTCCGCGAAGCACCGAGGGCACGATCCGGGAGAGCGGACAGAGCGATCCCCGGGTCGGTCTGAGCCTGCGCGCCGGCTACGCCACCTTCCAGGTCTTCGACTTCGTGACCTACGGCGCCGAGCTCCACGTCCCGGTCGGTGACGCGGTGTTCATCAACATCGGCCTCGAAGGCCACAGCACCGAGCGCAAGATTCCAGAGGCCCTGCAACCCTCCTACAACGGCGCAACGACCAAGTGGAACACCATCGCGCCCTTCAACGTCGGCGTGGCCTACCAGCGCTCCAACAAGGACTTCCGCCCCTACTTCGGCGGCGACCTGACCCTCACGCCCTACACGAAGAACTTCCGGACGGCCCCCGGTGTGCGCTTCCGGACCGGCTTCGACTACATGATCTCGTCTTCCTTCGGCCTCAACCTCAACGCCTCCGCCGGCTTCTGGTACGGCAAGGAGTTCGACACGGTGCAGGCGGGCGTGGAGGACTTCGGCGTAGTGCCTCAGGTCAGCGCAGGAACCGTACTCCTCTTCTGAGTTGCTTCGCCTCGTGAACCGCTGGTACGGACTACTGAACCTCCTCCAGGCCCTGGCCTACCTGGCCCTGGGCCTGTACCTGCAGGCCCGCTGGCTGCCCGCCGGCGTGATGCTCTACGTGGCGGCGGCCGCTCAGTTGGGCGGTGGGGGCCTCCTCCTCGCCGGCCGTGGAGTGCGCATGGCCCGCTGGGCCAGCATGCTCGGACTGGTGGTGAGCGCTCTCCTGCTCGGCCTGCACATCCAGGTCGGGGTGCACATCGTCCAGACCTTCACCCCCATCGGCGGCGAGAAGGGCTGGTTGCTCATGAGCTCCACCCTGCTGGCCGTCCCGTCGGTGGCCTTCATCCCTCTGTGGCAGCTCATCACCACCCGGCCCTCCCGACTCCAGGGCGGCGGCACCGCCGCTGCGATGCTTCTATCGGTCGCGCTCCCCGGCCTGCACGCATGGAGTCAGGACGCGGACCAGAGCTGGCCCGCCCAGGACACCGAGTCGGCAGCGCTCTGGCTCTACGAGAGCTGGAAGGGAGAGGACCCAGGCCCAGCTCCAGTCGGGGACGATGTGCTGCTCGCCGTCAGCGTCGTTCAGGATGGCGAGGTCCTGGAGACCCTCTCCGCCAGCGGTCCCCTGGACCAGGCACTGGCGCAGGCCCTGCCCCAGGAGACCCCGTGGAATCCGGACGCCGGCCTCACCCTGGACATCGTGCTGGAGAGCACACCCATCTACCTTCCTCCGCTGGGCCCTCCGGGTGTCGCGCTGCTGCGTCCCGGAAACACCGTGTTGATGAGCCAGGACCGGGTGCGCTCCTCGGCCACCATCTGGCGCAAGCCGGCCACCCGTCGCGCGCTCGACACCCTGTCGGTGACCGGTCACTCCCTGCGCAGCGCTGATCACACCGCCACCACCGACGCCTGGGTCGTGAGCGAGGCCGGCGCCGCACCGCTGTTTGCCGGTTGGACCGCTCCGGAGCCCACGACCCCGGACGCCCTTCGAGCCGCCGCGGTGGCTGGAGCCCACTGGATGGACTTCAACATGAAGGAGGACGGCCGCTTCGCCTACAAGGTGATGGGTCCATCGGGAAACTACGGCCGCGGCTACAACTACCCACGCCACGCCGGATCCAGCTGGTTCCTGGCGCGGGTCGCGACGCGCACCGGAGACGAACGAGCCCATCGGGCAGCCCTGCGAGCCATCGCACACGCGAAGAGCGTGACGCAATGGACGGACGACGGCCGCGCCTATGTGCACGACCCGAGCCGCAAGGACGGCAAGGCCTGGGTGGGCACAACCGCCCTTCAGTTGCTCGCCCTGACGGAGCTGGGGGTGGAGCCGGAGCTCGCCGAAGCCTACGCCGCATTCGTCGCCTCGGCGGTGGACGAGCGTGGCTCGGTGCGGGGGGACATGGACGTGGCCACCGGCACCTGGCCCGAGCAGGACGAAGTGACCTACGCCCAGGGGCAGGGTCTGCTGGCACTGGCGGCCGCCGAACGGGCGGGCATCGACGTAAGCGACGCACTCGACCGGGCCATCGCCTACGTAGAGGGCGACTACTGGCCCGCGCCGGCGGCGCGCTTCGGCATGCTGGATGAGCACTGGATGTGCATCGCCACCGCAGCCGTGGACGAGGTTCGCGGCGTGGCCGCAGGGCTGGAGGCCTGCACGGCCTACCTGGCGAACGTGAGGACCCAGGCCCCCGTCCGCGGCGGCGGCCTGAACCCACCCGCCGGGCCGGCAGCAGGGCTTGCTGAGGCGGTGGTGGCCCGGGCGGAAGTCGATCGACGCCGGGGGATCGCCGGTCCATACCAGGACCGCGCCCTGGCCTATGCGGATCAACTACTGGCCCAGCAGTACCGACCGACCGACGCTCCCTTTCTGGGGATCGCCCCCCGCCTGATGGGGGCATTCAGGGACCGTCCATGGGCCTTGAACGTACAGGTCGATGGCGTTCAGCACATCGGTTGTGCCCTCCTGGGGGCAGAACAATTGCTCTCGGGACAAGAGCTCCCAGGGGCCATGCCCTGACCGGCACTGAAACCGGCTGTAATCGCCCCGTAATCGCCGTCAGCCCCCCATCACGAGAGAGGATGTACCCCATAGCCCTAGGTAAGACTCTGTAGTCTGGCCTGGAGATCGTCTGGAGGTCCCCACCATGTCCCGCATCCACATCGTCCCCGCAATCTTCTTCCTGGCTGCTTGCAACCTGCAAGCTCCGCCCGACCTGTACGACGGCGACCCCATGGGCCGCATCGCAGGAACCGTCGTCGATATCGACGGCGACGGGATCCAGGGAGTGAACGTCACCATAGACGGGCTCACGGCTCTCACCGACGCCAACGGCTACTACGTGCTGGACTCCGTCGCCCCGGGCCAAGGCCTGGTCGTCGAGTTCGGTCTCAGCGGCTACGCCAAGAACTACAAGAAGGCTCAGCTGGTCTCCTGGGAGACGGTCCCGGTCGACGCCGTGATGAGCGAGATCGACGGCTATGGCGTCTTCGCCAGCGACGTCGGCGGAACCATTCAGGTGGACCGCGTTCAGATCGGCTTCGACAGCGACTCCATCACCTACGCCGATGGCGCGCCCTTCAACGGCGACGTCCGAGTCGAGGTCACCTACGTCGATCCCTACACCGAAGCCATCGAGTTTGCGCCCGGTGACCTGACCGCACTGGCCTTCCCCAGTGACGGCAACGCCAAGGAC